>SAMEA104315437__coassemble_167_pt1 | contig 67867 bp, 44 predicted proteins | sample SAMEA104315437__metabat2_high_PE_027 | metagenome-assembled genome bin SAMEA104315437 (sample SAMEA104315437) | gut metagenome | biome: Monkey gut; feature: monkey-associated habitat; material: faeces | place: China | collected 2013
ATACAAAAGAAGCGTGAGCTTCACTTATCATACTCTCAGGCATTTGGCGTGGCCCGTACAACCGATAAGTTCCGCCCACGCTATAGCGCAGGCGTTCACTTAATCTCGGCTGTACTTCTGTCTATCGCCAAATTTCGAGAGTATTCCGAATTTCGTAAACGCTTTATATATCAAGACTTTAAAAGTCTAATTCATTGTTCTTTCTGTTTCTTATTTTCTATTTTAATTGTTAAACATTCCGTTTATCGGGTGACAAAGGCGCAAGCCTCGCCTCCCTTTCGAGGGCAAAAGTACGAAAAATAATTGAGATAACCTCTATTTCACCAAGAAATATTTGGTATATTGCAAGATAAATCGTACTTTTGCCACAAAGAACTTTAAAAAACAACGAATATGATCAACATAACCCTTACCAGCAATAATCGAGGTGGCGCTTCTCGCACTCCTCTCTCAACGCCGCCAAGAAGTAGCTGCGCTCTGAGACCCAGCCACGTACCTTACGCTCATGGGCAACTGTCGCCTGCAACATCTCGTCATCATACTCCGCAAAGCGAGCGGCATAATGAGCGATTCTTACCTGAGCATAATCGTTGTTACCTACAAGCTGTGCATCAACAGCATTACTTACACGCTGTGCATTGACAGCATCATTCACACTCTTAACATTTGAATTGTTTGAATTTGGATTCATAAAGATAATTATTTTAAGTTGTTAAACACTTACGCATCCTTTTACCACCGTGGTTATCTCTATACGAAACTCGGTTGGTGTGCCACAACTGGGCAACTCTTGATGTTTTATCGAGTGCAAAGGTAGCAACTTTTTCTTAATCCACCAAACATTTCTCCATAAAAAGTTTAAAATAACGAAACAATGATATGATTTCACTAAGAAACATTTGGTGATACGAAAGAATAAATGTAACTTTGCCAACAAATAGGCGATTCAGGCAATCGCATCAACCATCAAAACAAACAAACTACAACTTTCAAATGAACAAACAACTACTCGCATCCTTGGCTGTCTCCCTTCTTAGCATGACAGCCAACGCACAAGCACCGGCATTTCCAGGAGCAGAAGGTCACGGCAGATATGTGACTGGAGGAAGAGGTGGAACTGTCATCCACGTCACCAATCTCAAAGATAATGGAACTGGTTCCTTCCGTGCCGCCGTCAATGGCAGCAAGAAGAAAATCGTAGTCTTCGATGTATCGGGCGTGATTCCTTTGGCAAGCGACCTCACCATCGGTGCCAACACCACCATCCTCGGACAAACCGCTCCATCACCGGGCATCACCCTCCGATATTACACCATTCGTCCTGAGAGCAACTGCATCATCCGATTCCTCCGTTTCCGTCGTGGACAGGAGAAAGACATCAATGATGGTGCCGATGCTACCTGGCAACGCAACAAGACGGGCATCATCTTCGACCACTGCTCCTTCAGTTGGAGCATCGACGAGGTGGCTTCATTCTATGACAACAACAACTTCACCATGCAATGGTGTACCATAACAGAAAGCCTTACCAACCCTGGACACAGCAAGGGAGCACACGGCTATGGCGGCATCTGGGGAGGTAAGCTAGCCAGTTTCCACCACAACTTCATCGCCCACGTGATGAACCGTGGTCCTCGCTTCTGCGGTGCCCGATATGGTTGGACCGGATATACCAACAACTACGATTACAAGACCTACCAATGGAAGAACCCAGTGCAAGCTGAGAATGTGGATTTCCGCAACTGCGTGATGTACAATGCCCAAGGTACTTGCTATGGCGGTCCTGGCGGAGGTCAAATCAATATCGTCAACAACTATTACAAGGCGGGTCCTAGCAAGAACCTGAAGGAGACAACCCAAAATGGTATCAAGGTAGATGTAAGCAACGGCAAGGAACGAGGAAACCAAGAGCGCATCACCCTCGTGACGGTGGCAACTAGCAACACCGCAGACAAGAAGCATCCCGAACTATACAATATGACGAGCCGTTACTATATCAATGGCAATACGACAGAGACCACCGCAGGAAAGGTGACCAAGAACAAGGACTGGAATGGTATCTCCTACGACAAGGGAACCCACGAACTCGATGGTGAGAAATATTCAGCTGATACCCACAACTACTATGGCGATGCTGTCAACCACGTCACCATCGATGGCGTATCTTGTGTAAAAATCAAGATGGACAGTCCGGCTCCTAAGGGCGAGGTGACCACCCACTCTGCCGAACAAGCCTATAATAAGGTATTGGCATACGTGGGAGCATCGCTCTATCGTGACGAGGTGGATGCCCGATATATGGAAGAGGCTAAGACTGGAACCGCCACCTACAAGGGCAGCGTCACCAAGTCGGACGGCATCATCGACCTTGTATCCGATGTGAATGGTTATACGGAAACCAACTTTGGCAAGGGCAGCCGTCCTTCAGGTTTCGACTCCGACAAAGATGGAATCCCTGACGAATGGGAGAAAGCCAATGGTCTGAACCCTAACGATGCCAGCGATGCCCTTACCTACTCGCTAGATGCCAAGGGCTATTACACCAACATCGAGGTGTATGCCAACTCTCTGGTGGAGAACATCATGAAGGAAGAGAACAAGAATGCCATCGAATCAATCGACGAGTATTATCCGAGCGTAAAGACGACTGGCATCGAAGAGACCTTGGCTGACGGCAATAGCAGCCACTCCGCCATCGCCCGTGTGGAGTATTTCGCGCTGAACGGCACCAAGCTAGCGACTCCCACCAAAGGAGTCAACATCAGACAGACGAAGCTAGCCAACGGAAAGGTCGTCACCGACAAGGTCATCAAGTAAAGCAAGAGTGCAAGACTAGCAGAAATCCCATTCTGCTGCCTTGCACTCTTTTTATTTCGTTTCCAACTTCACTGTCTTCTTCGCCTTGCCATTCGTCACCGTCAGTTCCACCTTGGAAGCATCGGTCTGCGAACGCAAGATGACCAAGGCAGAACCCATGAAGAGACTACGCTCGGCTGTCTTCGAGAGTTGCTTGCCAGAAGTAGCCAACTCACCCGAAGCCATATCACCGTTGTCAACAGCCACGATGTCGGCACCTCCCTTCACAGAGAACTGCAACTTGGCGAAGGCATTCTGGTCTTTCGGATTCACCACTCTCCTGCCCTTCTTATCGACGGCATAGACACGAACGTGCATCAAGTCCTGTCCATCGGCATGCCATGTCTCAGCATCAGGAACGAGTTTGAGAGCGACTGCCTCGCCCGTGGTCTCTATCTGATGGCGAGCCACCACCTTGCCATTCTTCTTAGTCACAGCCACCAAGGTGCCAGGTGCATATTCGATGCCATCCCACTTGATGCGAGCACGCTGCTTAGGGTCTTCGGAATTCTTCTTCACGCCGAGGCTCTTGCCATTCAAGAACAGCTCCACCTCGTCACCATTGGTATAAGTATAGAGCGAAATCTTCTCGCCCTGCTCACGATTCCAGTTCTCCGACAGCTTGCCTACACCGACATTGATACCATTCCACTGCACATTGCCGCCACCCTTCTCGATGACACCGATATGCACGGTAGGCTCCTCCGAGAACATGCTCTTCACGAAGTAAGCATCCGGCTTTGGCTGCAAGGAGATGTCGAACACACCTTGGTTCCAGCCCTTCACAGGCCATCCCATACTCTCGCCGAGATAGTCGATGGCACCCCAATAAGCCAAACCGATCACCTTGTCCCTATCCATCTCATAGAAGTTAGGTCCCATCGCAGCCGTACTTGCCTCACTCTGATAGAAGGTCTTCTCTGGATAACGCTGCATATCGCCAGGGAAGTACATATAGCGATAGTTGTAGGAGTTGACCTCCGTAGCCACCGCCAAGTCGGCAGGAATGTCGTTGGTCTCCAGATTGCGATAGCGAGGGTGCATCGCCACGGTCGTGAGACGAGTATCATCATAACGATGAAGCAGTTCCTTCTGAAGTTTGTATGCCGTCACGCCCCAGTCGTTGAAAGGCAAGTTGGCATACTGCTGCAACTCATTGCCCAAGCTCCAGAGCACGACAGAAGGATGGTTACGGTCACGAGTCACCCACTCTGGGATGTTCTTCTGCCAAAGGCTTTCCCACTCCACCTTTCCACCGGCATACTGGGTGAGCCACTTGTCATAAAGTTCATCGACCACCAAGATACCAAGACGGTCGCAGAGCTTGAGGAAGTCCTCGCTATAAGGGTTATGAGAAGTACGCACATGGTTCATGCCGAACTCCTTCATCAACTTCAATCGCTTCTCGATGGCACGCGGATAAGCCGCAGCACCGAGTGCTCCCAAGGTATGATGGTTGGCATAGCCCTTCAGCAATACCTTCTTGCCATTGACGAGCAAGCCCTGGCTTGGCGTATATTCGATGGTGCGCACACCAAACTGCTCCTTGATTTGGTCAGCCACATTGCCTTGATGATCATAGAGCGTCACCTCTGCCGTATATAAATAAGGTGTATCGCACGACCAGAGATGAGCATTCGGAAGCGAGATGCTCGGCAACTCATATTCACGGTCACGCCACTGGGCATTGAAGTCGAGGTCAGTCTTCTGCTGAGCCACCACCTTTCCATCCGCATCAAGGATGCGAACCTCCACAGGAATCACGGAATGATTACCATCCTTCCCGATAGCAGCCGATGCCGCCTTGTCGATTTTCAGTTGATTGACAATCTCCGCACGGATATTCACCTGTTGGTTGTTGACGGTACGGATGAAGAGAGGATGACGAGGGAAGTACAACTTGGAGTCGGTGATGATGAGGTTGACATCACGATAGAGACCGGCACCCGTGTACCAACGAGAGTTGTTGGGGTTGCGAGTATCTGCCTTCACCGCAATCTCGTTCACCTGTCCATACTTCAAGAGTTTGGAAATATCGGCATCCATTCCGAGGTAGCCATAGTCGGTGCCCCCGATGCGCTGTCCATTGAGATAGACATCTCCCACCAGCATAATGCCTTGGAAGTCGAGCACGATGCGCTTGCCCTTCCATTCCTCCTTCGGAGTCAGTTCATAGCGATACCAACCGATACCCATCTCCTTGAATCCACGAGGACTCAAACGGCTGCGCACATTGCTGCCCGCATCACTGTTGTCGGGTCGCTCGCTGGCATCAGGAGCCACCCAGTCTTGTGAGATTTGGAAGTCGTGAGGCAGATTGACCGCCTCACCCTGAGCCTGCATCGCAGACTTCAACTGAGATACCTTCGAGATGTCACCACGATGGAACATCCATCCCTTGTCGATACAAATGGTATCACGCTCTGTTGCCGACAGAGACATCGAAGTCGCTGCCAACAAGAGCGTTGCAAATAATTTATAATTTATCATTTATAATTTATCATTTATATTTAGTTTCCGTCTGGCTTCGTCACATCCTGCTGAACAGAATTGTACCAAACAAACTTGTTATAGTCATCAGGCTGCGCTGGATTGAAGTCCTTCCAGTCGGAGCGCAAGTATTTCACGATAGGCAAGTTAAGTTGCTTCATCCCCATCACCACCATCTTGGCGATTTCGTAGGCGCCGTATGGATTGAAGTGGGTATTGTCGGCGAGCGGCTTGTCTTGTCCTGGGAAGGTGTTGGCAGGATAATGCACCAAAGCCTTCTTGCTGTTCTCATATCCCAAGGTCTCGAAGAAAGTGCGGGTCATGTCATGCAACTCGATGACTGGCACTCCCTCTCGCTTAGCCACGGCACGCATGGCATCAGGATAATCGCCATGTGTCTCCAGTATCTTGCTATGGGTAGCATCATCGAAGCGACGGCGCTGGGTAGGAGTCACGAAGATGATGTTGCCTCCCTTCGCACGTACCTTATCTATAAAGACTTTGAGGTTATAAGAGAAGTTGTACCAAGCACCAGCACCCGCCATCTTCTCCTTCTGGTCGTTATGACCGAACTCGCAGATGACATAGTCGCCCTTCTTCATCATCGTCAGAATCTTGTCCAAGCGATAGGAACCCAAGAAAGAGGCAGCCGTCAAACCGCTCTCTGCATTGTTGGAGATGGCGACCTCAGGACCAAACCAGCGAGGTATTATCTGTCCCCAACTAGCCCAAGGCTCGTAGGGTTGATCGACTACGGTGGAGTTTCCACAGAGGAAGATGGTAGTAGCGGTCGTGTCACGCTCTATCTTCACCTCCTTCACGGCAGGAGCTGCCCCCGTAAACTCTAGGTTGATGGCGTTGTCCCAGGTGTTATAGTTTTTCTCACGGTCCTTTACTTTCACTCTCTTGCCTTTTTCGATTTCAGGCGTACGCTTGTTGACCACGAACTCGACGGTTTTAAACTGTCCTTTCTTCGTAGCCACCTCGTCCACCATCAGTCGGCGGTTCTCAGCACGCACCACGGTATTGCCCGCTTTCTTCTTGGAGCCTAATACCACGGTCACCTTATAGTTGCCATCCGGCACCTCGATGTTGCGAGTGAAAGGTGCATTCGACTTCATGTTCTGATTGGATATGTCCACATGATATTGCTGGGCAAAAATACCCGTTGTTGACATGCCTAGTAGTAAACTTGTAATTAATAGATTTTTCATTGTCCAATTGTTGTTGCAAAATTTGTCGGCAAAAATAAACAAAAAGGACAAAGTTCACCTATACTTTTTGTTCTTTTTACTTGAATATTGTTCAAGATTTCTGCTGAGCTCTATTTTTTCCTCTTATCATACATACGAATCATACTTTGTTCTGTCCCCATGCCATGCCAGTGAGATGAATAATCATTAATGAACAAAGGAGAATACTCTATCATGGAATCAACAAGCATTCGAAGGTCAGGATCTTTAATGCCATATTGTTGCATACCAATATTTTGCTTTTCCAAAGACACATAAATCTTCCAAGTATCAGCCCAAGCTCCTATAACCGAATCTGATACCACTCTAGAATTTAAACGATTCAAGATTGAAAGGAGGCAACGTGACCGTCTTCTGCTAAGTTTTACGGAACCACGCATATAGATGTGTTTCAAATGAAAATTCTTATCACCGAAATCTACCGTATCTTCTGATACATAGCCATATTCATTAAAATATCTGGTGGGATTTTCGTCATATGCACCACATATAGTTTCCATGGAGTCTTTCCCATCAAAGTCTATTTGATAAATTTTCTCAAGACTGCCATATACATACAACCTACATTGTTGTTGCTTCAGTTTCTTACAGCAAGCAACAAACGACATAACAATCACCAAACACCCCAATGCTAGAAGCATCTTAAAAACTTTATTCATAGACAATCATTTTAAATTTCTACTCGATACATACTTATACTGAAACTTTTGTAAAGTTTTTCCAAACAAATCTTTTACCTCAGACAATCTGCCACTCGAATCATAAATATACTTTGTGATGTCACCGTTTGGTTTGGTTTCAGAGGTCATACCCACTCCTGGGAAATAATCAAAAGCACGTATATGTTGTAACTTGTCGCCTACTTTTATTTCCCGAATAGGATATTGTCTATTTTTGTCCCATTCATAATTTGTCACAACATTCTGCTGATCCACCAAACTATGAATACGACCTTGCAAATAAGACAATCCTAGCAAAGGTACATAAAACGCATTGACATTCACCCCATCAAATCTCTCGAATTGTTCACTTAGACAACCTGCGAACCCTGGGGTATAAGTATAAATTTTGCTAGGCAAGATACTACCATCTTGCAATGCGTAAGTCAGCAACCTTGCAGAAACAACTTTTCCTTTACGTTCCAGTCTTTCTTCCACGGGATAGTCTAACATATTTTTCTTCACCATTTCTGAATAGATACCATTATTTATATTGGAAGGATAAGATGTATAAATCGTATATCCACTATTACCCCTCATCACAGACTGAGATGTCATTCGCACATCCGAAGGATTGCTATATCTGTAAGTATGCGAAGTTGTTGATTTGATTCCATTAGACATATACTCTGTATGTTCTTCAGAATACAATAATTTTGCCTTCGGTGTCACGCTATAATCCTTATAGTCACAATAGACGATATCATTGATAAGGTTATAATCAGACGATGAAAAATTCTCATGGAAACTAATTCTATACTCACGTCCCTTAATTGTATATTTCTTTTTAGGGCATACCCTCGCACCATAGACATAATTATCAGAAGATACTATTTTATAACCGTTGACTGTATTTTCATAAACCTCTTTTGACACTAGATGATCGGAAAACCAGTTAGCATAGTTGTGGACATGAAAGTTCCACAAGTCTTCACAAGTCAACATATCGTATCCACCCAAGTCAGGCAATGTGTACCTATAGACTGTCTTATACATTGGCTTGTCATCTTGATAAGTATATTCTGTTACTTTATCATACATCGTTGAGGCTCCATTATAATAGGTGATAGGAACAACTGGAGTACTACTCAGGATACGGTATCTTGAATGATGATAGTCACGATTTTCACGGAGCGAAACATCATCATATATTTTGGTTTGAGTACGCATAAAATAATTGATGCCGTTTCTCAAAGGAGTGAAACCTGCACCATCCTCATTCGCCCCATACACAAAGCTACGCCTCAACGTTGTTTTTTCTCCGTCAATTACTTTAAGCTCTTTAATTCGCAGGCCTCCAAGTACATATAAGCCATCCTTACCATCCAACTCGTCTTTGACTTGAAACACGCTGCTATTATCAAGACTTATTCTCTCCTCTATCCGAGCCTTGTTCGCTTCCCATTCAAAACATTCCAATGCGCCTGTTGGATGTTCTATACTAGACAACATTCCACACTGCATATACTTTTCATCCGAACGCCTAACTTTCTTCAAAAAACGATTAGGATCGCCACCCAATATTACACTATCGTACTCACACTTGGAATAATTACCATTAGATTCCCATCTTTTTGTATAGACTTTCATATTAGGAACCAAAGATACGTAATCACCCAAATAATCCGAATTATTATATCCCCAAAAGTCATAAGACCTACCACCAGGACGTGCAACACCACCAGTGTCGTTGTAATGCAATTTGTAAGAATAAACAATGCTTCTATCTGATGCAATTTCATTCACTTGCAACAGATAACGTCGATCACGGTGCATCTCATAATTAAGTTGAAAATGTTTAACTTGTTTGCTTTCACTATTAAGGACTATAATATCCTTTAAATACCCCTCCTTATCCACGTCAAATATTACTTTATTTCCTAAAAAAGATATTTCAGATAAATGCTGATATTCATATCCAACGGTGGAATTATAATCCACCCTATCTATAATTCTGCCGTCATCAACCAAATGATGGTTGTCATCCAATTGGTAACTTTTAGTTACATCGTCAAAAGTCGTATAGATGACAGGCATTCTGAACATTTCTTCTGCATCGGGAAATACAGCCAACCATTCTGGCTGAATATCACTATAATGTCTCACTTCAGGTTGACACCATGCGTAATTAGACCATAGATAATCATCCACCACAGTTACATGATCCTCATGCCGCTTAATGAAAACAGTTTGTTTGTTGTCGTACTTAAACTGCAAACGATCGACTCCATTAGCAGCAACAACTGAGGAAGCATGCCAAGACGTGACATATCCCTGCCCTTGCGTTTTGTCCACACCTCCTCCATAGACATACTTTGTGCCAAGAGGATCTGTTATTGAAAAATATCCAGCCCATTCTATCTCCATATCATCGTATGGCATACAAACAAAGCCATCCTTATTTTCACCATCAAGACAATACATAAACATACCACCTCCAGTAAGCAAAGAGAAGTTATATTCATCTGGCATATTATCAGCAGTACTCAATATGTTATTATCCAAATACATTTTAGCAAATGAATAACTATTTTGGTCTTTATAGAACTCATAATTACATTTTCCTCCAGAATCTATATGTCCTCTTGGAGTTCGTGTCAAAATAGGCTCTGCATGAAGAGACCAGTTCTGTCCAACCCATCCACAAGGCTCATTTACCTTGATACCTGTTGAATTATAAGACAAATAAATAGGCAAAGTTAAATCTCCACACTCTATGTCGTACAAAGGAATACGAATGTCAATGCCTCCCGTACTGTAATTAACAGAAGACAATGCTATTTGCTTGATGGTATTCATCTCTGGAGTCTGAACATACTTTTTTGAATACAGCTCATCTATCTTGAAATCATACCGTTGAGCAAAGAGGATGGTGCCGTTTATAAGCATTAAACATAAACCTATTATGAACTGGACTTTTGTTTTCATAAGAACTCCTATTTTATTTTAAATTTCTCACAAGTTGCGATACCGTTAACATTTATATAGATGACATATATTCCAGGTGCATACCCCATACAATTGAAAGCAATGTCATGTTCTTCATTTGGCTTGCAAGTGAATGACTTATTTTGGAAAACTATCCCCATATTATTTACTAAGGCAAAAGTTACATTTGCCAACTTCTTTACCATATAAGACAAATGTAGGATATTACCAGTCTGTGATATATTATAGCTTATCAATTTTTCTGCATTTTCTTCTTTGCCGGTCTTCGAATTGTTCTCAAAGTTATTGCCAATCAAATTATTTTCGACATAGGGAACAGCCTTTTCCATTACGCTATCAGGAAGATAGCAATAGGCAACAGTTTCAGATGCCACTTGTGCTTCTGCAGAATAACTGGAGCCAATGTGATACTCAAACACTGGATACCTACACTCCTTAGCAAACCAATAGTACTCATCGTTAACCTCCAACTTGGACGTAGCCGAATCCACGAGATTAGCCTCAAGTCCTTCCAACCATTTGTTGTTGAAGGTTACTGAATGAACCCGAAGTACATTCTTCAACATTTTATTATCTGGTAGCAATAGGTCACCGACTGCATCTGCCATCATCACTTTTGTACCATTATAAGAAAGCCTATATGTCTCACTGATTTTTCCTTTACCCCAAAAAGGATATGAAATAGAGTCTCCGTAATTGAAAGGATATACAAATGCCACTTGTGGCTGAGCATACTCAATAGTTTCAATAGGTGTCTGATAGGCACACAAGAACAAAGTATCCCCAGAAACAGAATAGAATTTGCGCATTTGGGGTTCTACTATTCTAAGACCTGTGGTACTTGAAGTAATTCGCTTCGTCAAAGTATAGTCTCGAATGTCGCAATTTGAGAAATTCCATAACACATTTACGCCACTAGATCCGCAGTACACGCCATCTACGGCATGCAGACAAAGGTTGTCTCCCACCACAGGTAAGTTCTGGTGGCTAGTAATCTGCGCTTGCAAAAACAGAAATGGGAATGCACCCCCCACTGCCGCTAGAAACATCTTAAAAAATATATTCATAGACATTCGTTTTACATAAACATAATATTGACACTATCTATTTTTCCTTTTATCATACATACGAATCATTTCAAGTTCATTCACCAAGCCAAACCATCCATTTGAATAGTCATTAATAAACAAAGGAGAATACTCTATCATGGAATCAACAAGCATTTTAATATCCGGATCTTTAATTTCTCCCTTCTGCAATTCAACTTTTTGCTTTTCTAGAAATAGGCACACGTTCCAAACATCTCTAACTTCACTTTTAATTGTATCTGATATTATTTTGGAATTTAGGCGTTCTAAAATGGAAAGAAGGCAACATGCCTGCATTCTATTAAGTTTTGCTGAACTATGCATATAGATAGGGTCCAAATGAAACCCCTTTTCGCTAAAAATTTTTATATATTCTATTACGTACCCATTTTTATCTATATGCTTTGCAGGATTTAACTCAAACGTTCCACATAAAGTTTTCAATGAATCTTTTCCATTGAAGTCTATTTGATAAACCTTATCAGAACTATTAAATACATACAATCTACATGGATGTCGCTTAACTTCTCTTTGGCAACTAGCCACAATTAACATAGCTATCACCACCCCCAAAAAAAATATTTTATTTTTCATATTATCTTAGTTTGTTAATACACAACTCTGCGTAAAAAACCCTGTTCTTGACGGATTTTATTGTCCGTATATTTATAATTGCCTATTATTCCGGTTGTTATTAATTCTTCTAACGGATGTTCTTTTACAACATATTCACCTTTGAAATTTTTAATTTTATAACGAGTTGTAGTCATAGACGCTGTATGCCCCTTCATATCACGGACACCATGTACCAATTCATGACCTAATGCAAGACGAGGTAAATTTTTAAAATCTTTACAATTTCCATTTTCTTCAGCTACACCTACAGAAGTTCTTCTGTTCGGATTAAAAAGAACCAGTGCATCAGAACCGACTCCTTTCTGTTTCTCATCATGCGAAGAAATGGGTTGTTCTTTATTGTCACCGTCCCATACTCGAATGGTCAAAGTATGCTTGTCATTAATGATGTCACGAATCAGAGCCGTACCAACAGCCAATTTCTTGTCGCGATTGTCCCACCTTGGTTTACCCGACAAGGTGACTTTACCCGTCTTACGATTCATCAATAAATTGTCATTCGTCAGCATTTGCAAGACCCCTAATATCTCCATTCTTTGATCAAAACTCCCCGCTAGAAAAAGTTCCTCACCATTGGGATCTATTATATTTATAGGATTATCCGCACAAAAAGCATAAGGACTCCAGTTATAATATTTCTCACATTGAGGGTCAATCCCAAACCATCTGCCTATTAAAGGATTATACAAGCGTGCCCCAAAGTCATAAGCATAGAAATCAAACATAGTGTACAATTCCTTGCCATTGAACTTAAAAGGTTGTTGTTTCGGCTTGGCATACAACTCAGCCCAATGGTCAAAGATAATTCCGAAAGGATAATAATTATAGCTTGTCTCCACCTTGCCTTGTTCATCCTGAACAATGCGCTTGTTGCCTAAATGGTCTTCAACATAGTAGTGCCATGAGAGTGCTTGATTATTGATGTCAGCAAAGCCGCCATTAAAAAAGAACATTTCTGGCACTCCATTCTTACAAATGATATCATCACCCCAATAATCTCTTTTCGTCACACTTTGGATTTCTGAGGGAGAAAGAGTAAAAGGTGCACCATAGGGCTTGGTGATATGAGAAACAGAAACAGTATAACTCACCTGTAACTTCTGTCCGTCGGGAGTATGGACATAACTAATAATACTACCATTACGGAAATATACAGATTTAGGATACCCATAGGTGTCATATTCCACAAACACGATATATTTATTGGCATCACTTTGTAAAGCCCCATTGGCATTATATGTATAATCAGATTCCCCATTACCATTTTGAATGAAATTCGTCGTTGTCATATAAGTATGGTCACCTTCTTTATCCACAACACCTATCAATTGGTTGCCATCATAAGACAGCAACAAATCATCTATAAAGCGACACTCTACTCTTTCGTCGGGAAATCCTGTGCGTCGGAGACTGATGATGTTGCCATTAGAATCATAATCGGCATACTCACAAAAGTCAGGAGTAGCCCATGTTTCTTCGACATCCCTACAATTATAATAATTGCAGTCTGTCAAGCGATCCAAAGAATCATATCCAAAATCATAGTAATAATCATAACATGGTCCTACATAATGAATGGCACCTACCTTACCATTATAATTTACAGGAGTATAGGTAAGCTCTTCTGTAAAATTAGACGACGACAATTCAATAGGCCAATCCCTTACATCATAGATGGTTGTTTGGGCAACTGAGCCATGAGTTATAGACGAGATTCGTCCATACTCATCATATTCATAATTTGCAACTGTACGATTAACAGAACTCGCACCACCAACAGAGATAGAGACATCCTTAGAAGTCAAAAGACCAGTAACAGTATCATAGTTGTTCGTGGTGACACTATGCAACACCTCCTTATCTTGTTCATAATCAATAACAGTATGCGTTAGCAACTTTCCTATAAAGGTATATGTGAATTGTTCACGGCGAAAATGCGAACCGAGAAGCTTAGAGTTTTTCTCCACGACACGCCCCTTACGGTCATAGTATATGGCTGTAAAAATGGGGGAGCCATCACTAGAACGCATGATACTACCACTAACAAAGCTCTTACCAAAGTCATGGTTCTGAGCACTCGTCATATCCATCTGACCAGAATAGGTCAGAAAGTTTTTATTTCCACTAGTTAAAGCGTTTGCATAAACATTCAAAAAGCTATAGTTGCCATCATAAAAAATCTCTTGTTCAACACAAGCAGTAGCCTTACCAAAATTCAGTGTCTGGTTTTTCAAACGTCCAAGACCATCATAGGCATGATGCAGTACTACTCCCTTTTTGCGCATCTCGCCGTCCTGCATCGTAAGAAGACGATCAGCTTGGTCATAGGTATATGTTATTTTATCGCAACCTGGTATGGTCTTTTCGGAAACCAAACCACGCTCATTGTAATGATACCGAAAGGCATATTTATCCAAGTTTTCCTCTAGCTGATACATGGGTTGCAGGACATAGCACAAACGATTACAATCATTATAGACAAAGTAAGTATCAGTCGTTCCCTTGCCAAGAGCATGCCGCTCTAGGACTTTCTGACCTAAAATATCTGTGTAAATGTCTGTGACATTGGAATCCTCGTCAATCATACGTTCCCACATTAACTCTCCTTCAGAATAAAAGCCATCCAATAGCAGTTCACCGTCAGCTGAGACTACATAGCGTTTTACCGTATTGGCCTCATTTGCCCAGTGATAATATTTTTTTGAATGTTTTCCCATATCACTGCCAGGTGTAGAGACTGATATGGGACGACTTAATGCATCATAGCTAGTAACAAATAAAGCTTGCCTGTCATCATATTTATAAAGGAGATTAGATTGATAATTCAATCCAGAAACCGACACTGGCAGGAACTTCATTCCTTCACGACCAGCACCGTCATATAATGTACGAGAAAGAAGTGAGTGACTTGCGCTACCTGGTACTACCCCATCGTTCACCACTTGTTCCTTACGCCCAAGTCCATCGTAATACTCCACTGTCGTTACACTATGCTTTCCCTCTTCATCCTGCATAACATGCTTTACCACATAATTGCGAACATCAGACTGTGCCCAACAGACCGACGTAAAACAAAAGTTATACAGCAATAATGCTGAAAATACATTAAATATTTTCTTCATTTTCTATTTTTTCGCAAATTTAATCTAAATAAGCAATAGTACAACCCGATTTTTTGTCCTACTTACTATTATTTTTGATAAGAGCAACAAATAATATGTTTTTCAATTACAAACATAACAAAACAGGTATTGAACACAAAGTTTCTTTGGTTCAATACCTGTTATAGAAAATATCTACTTGTCTTTTACTTCAAATACTTCGCCAAAGGACTCTTCATCTTCTTCAAGCCCTTAGCCACGCTCTTGGCATTGAGCTGCGCACCCTTGAGCGAAGTGTGGGTATGGTCGTGGTTGTAGTAAGCCTTGGCTTTCTTCTGACCGATCTTGTCGAGGGCATCGGCGGAGATGTTGTGGAGGTCGAGGAAGGCAACGCCCGTCTCTGCCACCACCTCACGATACCATTTGCCATAAGTATCATTCCTGCGCTCTATCTTGCCCTTAGGCCACTCATTGCGAGGAGTGAGGGAAACGAGGATAGGAGTGGCACCCTTCTCACGAACATCCTGGATAAACTTCTTCAGATACCATCCGAAGGAATATACCACCTCATACTGCTTGTTCTCCTCCATCTGATAGACGTGGCAGGTGTCCTTGGCACAAGGAATGGAGCCACGCATCTTCTTGTCGGTCAGAGAACAGATGTCGTTATGACCAAACTCGATGAGCACATAGTCGCCCGGCTGAAGACTGTTATACACCTTCTCCCATCTGCCCTCGTTGAGGTAAGAACGAGAACTGCGACCTGCCTTGGCAGCATTCACACAAGTTATCTTCTTCTGGTCGAAGACGGTATAAGCCTGAGAGCCCCAGCCCCACATACCATCCTTGTCTTTGTCGGCATTCTTCACCGTGCTGTCACCTGTCAAGAAGACAACAGGCTTGCCAGACTCTCGCTTGAAGTTCTCCACAGGCAAAGCCACATTGATCATCATCGCCTGAAGTGGAGCGAGATTAGGGTCTTTACTCTCAGCGATACCCTCTGCTGCCGAACGAGCATTCATCATCGCACCGAAGCGAGAGGTATGGATATGGTCGGTGAAGAAGTGATACTTCTCCTTCCAGTGACCATAGCTATCGAGCTTGGCTGCGGAAATCTCATTTAGGTCAACGAATGGCACACCCTCCTGCTCAGCCACCTGCTTTGCCCACAAGCCGAAAGTCTTGTTGACTCTCACGATCTTGTCGTTCTCATCGTAAGCATCACGAGGAGTCAACGACATCAAGATAGGATGTGCGCCGAGCGCCTTACAATCGTTGATATACTTACGCATGTACTCACCGTAGGTATAGACGGTCTCCTTCACTCCCGTCTCCTTGATAGTGACGTTGAGGGAATCCTTGCCGATGCCAGGGATGCTGGCACGGGCACGACCGCTATCGTAAGGACCATTGTCGTTATGACCGATAGAGATGATGACCCAGTCGCCCTTCTTGATGCCCTTACGCACATCAGGCCAAAGACGATTATAGAAGGTACGGCTGCTCATGCCACCGAGGGCTTGGTTCTCTACGGTTATCTTGTTCCCATCGAAGAACTCATGCTCATAGTATCCCCAACCCCACTGACCATTGTTGCCATTGCCGAGGGTACCATTGCGCATGGTAGAGTTGCCTATCAAGAAAAGCACAGGGTTGTTGCCCTTGCGGCTCGTTCCTGGGGTGATACGAGCCGTCATCGCCTTGTTGAGACTATCCACAGTGTTGTCTATCACATGGTTGACATCCTCCATAGGACCAGCCACTTGTTTTGTCTTATCGTTAGACTGTGCGAAAGTTGTTGTCGCAGCAGCCATCAAAGCTATTCCAAATAATATTCGTTTCATTGTTTCATTCATTTACACCTTATTATATATAAGAGGGAAACATTCTTCATTTTTCACAGAAGATTCTTCACTCTCCACTTACTTTCTCCGCCTTGTCTGGGAGATAATATCCGAGATGCGGAGGCTGATTGTAGCCCACATTCTGCCAAGCCACCCCCATGCGATAGATATGGTCGTGCATCAAGGTAGGTACACGATAATCTGTCGGGATATTGGTGGTGAAGATGTTCAGATGGGAGGCATCGCTCTCATCCCAGTAGATGACCTCCTCACGCCAATCGCCGAAGAGGTCGGCTTGCAGATTAGGCGTTGCCTTCGTCCAGTTGCAACTCACGGAGTGTCCCATCTCAAAAAGTTGCTTGCCATTGCTCAAAGGCAGCGCCACCGCCTCCTTTCCATTCCATTTCTGGATGTAGGGAGGGAAATGAGGGGCACGACCGTTTGCCAAGAGTTCGTCTTGCAAGTCACCATCCCAATAGATACGGAAGTTCATCGCTGGCATCGGAGAAACAGCACGGAAGGTCGTCTTCTCATTGCTATTCCAATCGCCCTGTTGAGGCGCTTGCTTCTTTTTCTTTTCGCCAGAGCGTTTCTTCCAAGCGTCTTTGGCTTCTACGATGACGTTGCCCTTGCAGTCTCTTACCTCTGGATTGTCCGAACTCCACATCTCATAACCACGATGGTTGGCATCGATGTCGGCGGCAAGTCCTCTGCCCGTATCATCCCTATCGAGCGTACGATAGAGGATTTCGCCCGTTTTGGCATCACGCAAGTCTGATCCGTATGGATATTCCTCATGTACCATGAAGTATTCCAAGCCCGGTCGGTCGGGGTCGAGGTCGCCTAGATGTTGCGCGTCGCCATGTCCCAAGCCAGTGGAATAGAGCAAGGTTCCATCATTGTTGATGGCAGCCGAGCCGTAGGTGATTTCGTCACATCCATCACCATCCACATCGCCAACTGCCAAGCTATGCGCTCCCTGGGCATAAGCCGTGCCAGAAGTCGTAGAGGCATGAAGCCACTTGGTCTTCAACTGTTTTCCATCGAAATCGACTGCCCAGAGATATGAGCGAGTATAGTAGCCACGGCACATTACGGCACTCGGCAAATGATCTTTGCCATCAAGGAATGCCACACCAGCCAGGTATCGTTCGCCACGGTTGCCATAGTTGCCCTTGTCACCCCAAACAGAGGAATAAGCCGGGAATCCATCTTTCAAGGATTCGCCTTCAGCCACTTGCCTGCCCACTCCGAAAGCACGGTTGGGATTGTACCATATCGTATGTATCGCCTGTCCCGTCTTGCCATTGAAGACCGTGAGCAGTTCTGGTCCTGTCTGGACTCGTCCTGCCCCATTGCGGTAGTCAGCCTTATTGTCCAGACAACGAATATCCTCATCGGTGGCAACCTCGTTCACAAACTTCTCCTTGCCATCCTTGCTTCCTGCAGATGTCTTGCAAATCATCTCTGCCTTGCCATCGCCATCGAAGTCATAGACGAGGAACTGGGTATAGTGGGCACCTGCACGGATGTTCTTCCCCAAGTTGATGCGCCAGAGTTTCTTGCCACTGAGTTTGTAACAATCGAAGATGACATCACCCGTATAGCCGTTGTGCGAGTTGTCGTGCGAATTGGAAGGATCCCATTTCAGGATGATTTCATACTCACCATCTCCATCCACATCCCCCACACTACAGTCGTTGGGCGTATAGGTATAGGAGCGTCCGTCGGGAGTCGTTCCTCCCTTTGGGCGGTCAATAGGCAGCGACTTGTAGAGGTCTGTCCAAGGTTTCACTTTCTGCGACACCTCACGAGGGGCGACTCCATCCGCCTTGGGCATCTGCTGATAGGCTATGATGCGGTAAGTATGGGAAGAAGAGCCATCCTTATCGGTATAGTTGGTAGCCTTGATATGGGAAGCGATGACCTTGCCGTCTCGTTCCACATCAAAGCAAACGTCCTTGCTATCGGTGCCCAGCATACGCCAACTCACGAAGATGCCTTGACCTTGCGCAGGCAAAGCCACAACACCTCGATCCAAATGCTCCATATAAGAAGATGAGGCATTTTGAGCTGCGATATGATGTGCCGACACACCTGACATTCCTAGCATCAGCAATGCCACATACAGTAGTTTTCTCCTCATAATTATATTAACCAGAATTTGTTTTAGTTATTGCTTGCAAAAGTAAGCGAAAACAAGGAGTAATCACTGCAACATTTGGTAAAAGAACATCAGAATTTGAGAACTGCCACCGCTTGAAAGCCACCCATGAGGAAAGAACACTACAGAATACTACTTCTTTTATAGATTCTTCACTTTAAATATTTGCTTTTCAACGATTTTTTTGTAACTTTGCCGACAAATAAAAGCTTGGCATCCTAGACAGGACAAAAAGCCACAACAAATCAAGACTGCAAGAATATGACAATAACAGAAAGACCCAAGCGAATCTATCGCAAACGCATACCTTACGGCATGCAAAACTTTGAGGATATCATCAAGGAAGATTATTACTATGTTGACAAGACTCCTTTTATTGAAAAAATAGAGGAGTCCAATAGGTACTTCTTCTTCATCCGTCCTCGACGTTTTGGCAAGACTCTCACCCTCTCGATGCTTGAGAATTACTACGACATCAACAAGAAGGACAAGTTTGAAGAATTGTTTGGTAATCTCTACATCGGCAAGAATCCAACCCCAGAACATAATACCTATCTTACCATCCGCCTCAACTTTGCTGAAGTGGCAGCAGGATTGGACGATTACAAGGACGGTTTGAACAACCATTGTAGAATCATGTTCAACTTTTTCTGCGACATCTATAAACATCTGCTCCCTGCAGATACCAAAGAGGGGTTACAACAAGAACCTGACGCTGTTTCAAAATTGCGATATTTGTGTCAGAAATGTCAGGAGGTAGGTCAAAAGATTTATCTCTTTATCGACGAATACGATAATTTCACCAATATGATTCTCGCCCATGAGGAGCATCTGATGAGATACCGCAACCAGACTCATGGAGAAGGATACATGCGCCAGTTTTTCAACACCATCAAGGGAGCAGCAGGTGGCATTTTGGGAAGAGTATTCGTCACAGGAGTCAGTCCTGTCACGATGGACGACTTGACAAGTGGCTTCAATATTGGCACTAATTACTCTTTGGCTCCCGAATTCAATGAGATGACGGGCTTTACAGAAGAAGAGGTAAGAGAGATGTTTGACTATTACACAAGCGTCTTGCCATTCAATCATACTACAGATGAACTGATCAAGACCATCAAACCATGGTATGACAACTATTGCTTTGCTATTAAGCGATATGGTAAGACTACGATGTATAATTCCGTCATGGTACTCAATTTTCTGGACAACTATATCCGCAACGAATATGACATCCCAGATTCCATGGTGGAGACCAACATCCGCATCGACTATGACAAGATACGTATGCTCATTCGCCATGACAAGAGTTTCTCAAATGATGCCAGCATCATCCAGGAATTGGTGACCAAAGGATTCGTAACAGGCACTCTCAATGAGAACTTCCCTGCCGAGCAAATCAATGACCCAGACAACTTCCTGAGTTTGTTGTTCTATTTCGGCATGATTACGATAGACGGAACCTATGATGGAGAAACAAAGTTCATCATTCCTAATGAGGTTGTAAGAGACCAAATGTACACCTATCTTTTGAACACGTATAAGGAAAATGACTTGACATACAATGCTTACGGAAAGGGAAAACTTGAAAGTCAAATGGCATACCATGGCAATTTTAAGCCTTATTTCGAATACATTGCAGACTGCTTGAAAAAGTACTCATCCCAACGAGACAAGCAGAAGGGAGAAGCATTCGTCCACGGCTTCACGCTGGCACTCACCAGTCAATGCAAGTTCTATCGCCCTATCTCAGAGCTAGACAACGACGGAGGCTATGCTGACATTTTTCTCTCACCACTGTGTGACATCTACAAAGATATGGTCGATTCCTACATTGTAGAACTGAAATACTGCAAGTCCAACACGAATGAAGAACAAGCTAAACAACTCTTCAAAGAGGCATCTGAACAAATCACTCGCTATGCCGATAGTGATATGGTAAGAGAATTGGTCAAGACAACCCAACTCCACAAGTTGGTGGTCATATACCGAGGAACAGAGATGATAGCTTGCGAAGAGATATAAGAAGAAAATAAAGATAAACAGAAAAAGAATTAAGAACAGAAAAGGCACATTCCGATTTTGGAATGTGCCTTTTCTATAAACATATTATTGGCGATTCGCTTCGAAGTTATGATTCAAAGGACAAGCCTCAGATGAATAATCACGCCCATCAACAATTAAATCAGTAACTATGTAATTTACGTTCACCCATTTTCTTGTAGGATCATAATAACCTTTTACCGTCACAAAGGCATAGCCAGAATGCTGTGTTTCATCCTTAGTGAAAGAAAAACGAATCTCGTTAGACACATAATCATTCTTCGTTACAAACGTCATATAGCCTCCTGAAAATCCAACACTATCTATTGGACAAGAAAAAGAAACAGCATCGCCACTCATCTTTACATTCAAATAATCACCCTTATAGACTTCATTCAAGATTCTGTCCATTGGGAAAGAAGATATTTTGAGGTTTGCCATATCATCTATCACAAACTTCGTCGTGTAAACACTATTATCAGGCATTGTCAAGTTACCAGCATAAGTGCCTTTCATTCCTTCGAAAGTCTGTTTTATATATTCTTGTTGATTTCCTATATTATAGACATTACTATCATCAGAACAAGAGGCAACTCCTACCGCCATCAATATGACGGTAAGGATTGCATACATTTTATTATATTTTATACTCATACACTAACACTATTGAATAGCAACTTTAATTGATTCACCAGCAACTCTGACAATATATACACCATCCGCGATGCCCAATGCCTTCAAATCAGCCTTCATATTAGCCTTGGTTGTTCGCAATGTGCCAACCTTTGTACCTGAAAGTGTATAAACAGTGCCCTCGAATTCTTCATTTGCAGAAATCTTGGAAATACCAGTTGAAACAACTACCTTCAAGATACCTGTTGGTTGATACAATTTAGAAGTATCCCACTCAAGACCTGCAGGCAATTCTGGCAAAATCAAAGAAGAAGGAGTGCCACTGAAACTCTTGGCTTTCCACAAAGTAAAGGAGTCTCCAGCCTTAAGGTTTAGTGAAGAAACCTTTTCAACAACAACGTCACCTTCGAGAACTAAGCTGCTTTCCGTACTCAAGAAGGAACGACTTGTATCTGTTCCTTTTGCATTCCTAAGCCAGAATTTCACAGTAGAACCTGCATAAGCGAAGATACCATTGGTTGCCTTCAATGCTCCATAAGCATAATTAGCAGAATTAGCAGAATTAGCAGAAGTTGAATAATAACCAGGGCGCAAGACACCACCATCATTTACATTGATGGAATAAACTGTAGCTCTACCTGTTAAAATACCACTGCCAGTGATTGCTATTGGATATTTGCCCAAGCATGGCGTTGTTAAAGATGGCATATTTAGATTCATAACACCTTCATTAACTGTAGTTTGACCACCTAACCTACTCTGAGCTTTCGTCAAGGTCCATAAACCACTACCAGTCTTTACGATCTTACCACCGTTGATAGTACCTGAATAGGTAATAGTCTTGCCTAAAGCACCTATCGTCCAAGTTCCACTACCATTCAACTGGCCAGAACCCGCAAGATTACCAAATGCAAAATTCTTACCATTATTATTGATAGGGCAAGAAACTGTAACAGATGCTTTCTTCATACCATTGCTATTACCAAGCATCAATTCAGGGTCATACTGACCTGTCTTACTTGCAAAGATACTGACGTTACCTTCAAAGTTTGACCAGTTACCATTCAGTTGGTTGCGCGTATTGGTAGCATAGAGAGACAAAGTTCCCTTACCCGTCAAAGTTCCTGTATATGTACAGCGAGAATCCAAATACCAAGAAGCCTTATAACCATCTGGTACAACAACGTTAGAAGAGTTTGAAGAATATGAATACATGTCATCAGCATCACGCAAAATTGCATTGTGCAACTCTATAGTCTTTGGATAGCCATGCTTTGAATTTGATTCTTGACCTCTTACTATACCTTCTTCAACAATCAACTTTGCGTAATCCGCTACCGGTGCTAAAGTCAAAGTACCAGCACCAACCTTTGTCAAAGTCTTGCCTGTACCAACGACTTTATCAGTCAACGTCAGAGTTGCATCCTTACCGACATTGACAGAACCACCCTTTACACCCATTGCAATTGGATGAGAAGCTGTTAAAGACTTATTAACTGCCAACGTACCACCATTCAAGGTAATAACATTACTATAATGACCTAAAGCACCATTGTTAACACCATCAACTTGACCGAGATTATCTACTGTCAAAGAACCAGCATTAACCTTAACAAGACCAGTAAAAGTATTTACGTTATTGATATTAACATTACCCTCACCATTCTTAATAATAGAAGTGCTACCAGCAATAGCCTTGTCACCACTTACAGTATATTCCAAGGCATTGTTATCGAAAGTAACAGAGCCAGGAGTAACATCTTCTGCCAATACGACATTGGTTTTCTTAGCATCGTCATTGAAGGTAACATCATCACCTGAGACAAAGACATCAGCCTTAGACTCAGCCTCATTCTTGAAGTTGCTCTTATCTGCCAAGTTCCATTGGTTATCTTCCTCACCAGTCCAAACGACAGAAGTTGCGCTACGCAAATCAACAACATTTAAAGAAAGAACACCATTCTCATATTGCAAACTTGCCTTATGACCTTTCAAGCCAGTCAACACAATATTCCTTACATCACCTTCAACCTTGCCTATTTCTGCAATTTTATACGTTCCTGCCTTCAAATTCACAGGAATAACAAAGTTGAAACGTGGCACAAGATACTCTGGACCATTTTCCCAGTCCTTCTTCTCTACCTTCAAAGTATTCACCTTCAGTAAGTCAGAGTTGCCATTACCATCAATGTCAAATTCTACAATAGAACCAAAGTTCAATGTTAAAGAATCTGCCTCGATAGTACCAACCTTCTCTGCACCACCAGGACGAACTGTTGCACCATAATCAGCCTCAATGCCCTTCAAGAACTTACCACCATCAGAGTTGAGGACAGCAAAACGATTCAACCAGACCTTACTATTCGCCATGGTTCCATCAAAGTTGAGAGTACCAGCCCACACCTCTGTCTTACCAGAATGCTTTTGCTCTACTTTTGGCAAGATCAAGTTACCATCACCCAACTTCACCAATCTCATCTCTCCACCGAAGGCACCGCCTGTCAATGTGTGAGTATAAGTAGTCGTTGTGATGTTATCATTGTCATCATGACCTTGCACCCAAGTAGGCGCATTATCAAAGAAGATATATGGTGAAGCCCCATCAGCCACGTTGACTGTAGCATCATTGGTTTCGGCAAGAATAACTTCCTTATCATTTGTGCTTGAAGATATAGTACCTCCATTGTTCACTTCTACCTTTCCATTCATTGTAGGAGCAGGAGCAGGAGTAGTGATACCTTCTTTTTCGCCCAAGAAATAACTTACATGAGGTGGCTGGTTATAACCATTCATCTGAGTAATCATCGCATTGCGATACTGTGGATCTGACAGCAATGTTGGAATACGATGCTCCGTTGGGATTGTTGTTGTATAGATACGAATACTCTGGTTGTCTTGTGAGCGCATGATCACCTCCTCACGCCAGTCACCAAAGACATCTCCTTGGAAACAAGGGGTTGATTTGGTATCGTTATTCGTCAAAGTACCGCTGAATGTCTCAATTGCACCCTTTTGGTATTTATAGATAGTACCATTAGAATTTCTTACAGCAGAACCATTAAAAGTCTCATCCAACAAGTCACCATCCCAGAAGATTCTAAAGTTCAAAGAGATGCCAGAAGTATTGAGATTTGTCTGTTTGTTTGATACGCAGCTAATCAAGTTACTCTCATGACCTGAGAAGAACTGGCTTCCAATCAAGTCGTCAGTAAACTTACCTGCAATAGAGCGACCATCGTCAGAGCCACCAGCCAAACGATAATAAATCTTACTTGTTGTTGCATCACGATAATTATTAGATGGCAAATCCTCATTGCAAGCAGCCACTTCCTGACCGTGTACGTATGGATTGAAGTCACCCACATGATGAGCATCACCATGTCCCAAGCCTGTGGTACTCAAGCCATGTCCATTGTCATCAATGACCATAGAACCAAATACGATTTCGTCACGACCATCCCAGTCAACATCAGCAATGGTATAGTTATGATAACCTTGACCATACCAAGGGCTACCAGGAGTATTATTCACCCATCTCCAACGCTCTGTAAGTTGATGTGTTTTTGGATCTACATCAAAAGCCACCATTTTATGGCGGGTATAGATACCACGAGCAAGGAAGATGCTTGGATGGCGCCCATCCAAGTAAGGAGCACCAAAGAAGTTCTTGCTACTACGATGACCATAACCATCACCCCAAGCCTTTTCCAAGTTAGTCTCTCCTGCCTCCAGGCGTTTCAAAGGATATTCCCCCACATAATATGGCTTACCTGTCTCACCATTCATATAGATAAGATACTCAGCACCTGTATGCGTAAAGGTCATTGCGGAACTGCGAACCAAATCACCACGAGTATTGACAGAAGCATCACCAATAGTTTTAGTGGTTCCATCAGCCATGTGGATTACCATACCATCCGCACCACGAAGAACGCACTCTGCCTTGCCATCTTGATCCCAGTCGTAAGCAGCAATGTTGATTTCATTACTTTGGAAATCTACCATGTTTGGTCCACAGTCAATCCACCAAAGCAAAGTACCATCCAACTTATATACTTGGATAATATCAAAGTTCTTGCCATCTATAGGATAACTATTAGCAGCATCGTTGGTGTTACGGAGTTTTAACAAGATTTCCATCTCACCATCACCATCAAGGTCAGCCACAATAGCATCATTAGGCTCATAATAGTTAGAGATGTCACTACCATCTATATTTGATGGTACTTTAGCAATCTTGATTTCCTTGTAGTTTTTACTCAATGGCACGGCTACCTTGCTCGCAGTAGCTTGCTCTATGCCACGCACAACAGGCTTGATGGTATAGTTGCTTTGGGCAGAACCATTGGCATCAGTGAAGTTTGACACATAAAGCGGAGCATCGTTGACTTTCTTGCCATCACGATATACGTTGTATGTAACACCATAATACTCCTCACCTAACACACGCCAGCTGAGATAAACTCCATTTGTAGTTTGTACTGCGACCAATCCTCTGTCTAACTTCTCCATCATGCGTTGAGCAGGAGCCTGAAGGAACGTGAACATAGAAGACACGGCCATTAAGATCAGTTTTTTATTCATGAATATTTAGGTTTTAATTTATATTCAAAATTGACTTTGCAAAATTACATATAAAATAAAAACTTGAAGCCTAAAAATTTGATTTTTTACTATATTTTTTGAGAAATGTAAATGATTTAATAATAATGTGAACCTATAAAGACAAAAAGGAAGAGAATGCAAGCATCCTCTTCCTTATATCTATTTTAATAGCCTAAGCTATTAAAGTAACAAATTACTTGTTTACAACGAATTTCTTACCATTCTGGATATAGATACCCTTTTGGAGATTGTTCTTGTTAACACGCATACCGCTGAGGTTATAAATTGGAGCATCAGCATTAGTCTTATCTGCTGCATTTACATTTGCAATACCATTTGTTTCACCAACAGGGCTAAATACCTGAAGACGTGCGATAACATCAGAAATACGATAGAGACTAATTTCTGTTGTACCTGACACTACTGAAATAATAGGAGCATTGTCACTTGCCAAGAATTCCTCTTCACTTGCTACGACAGGGTGCAATGCATTTGAGCCATAATTATTGTAACCACTAACCATGATGAAGTCAGTAGCATTCAAATTGTTAATCTTCAAATTAAGAGAACTAATCCAGTTGCCATCTTGAGCATCACCCTTTCTTCCTTCAAGATTGAGACCTACGCCTTGGAAAACATGAACATTTACTGTTGGAGCAGCTGTAAATTCAATATCACCAGAAAGAACGCCATCAGTCCATTCTGAACTCTTCTTTGTAAACTGAGGAATTGTGCTATAGGCTGTCTTTTCATTATTCTCTGCTGATGCATCGTATGTTGCTGAATTATACCAATAGAGGCGACCATAAGTAGCATAGTTACCAGTTACATTACCATCTGCAGTAAAGCCTGCAGCTGCAATTTCCTTGTCTGTCCAATGAGCGAAGTTATAGTCAGCCTTCTGCTGATACTCAATGTCATTAACAACAGTTGAATTAACTGACTTATAACCAAAAGCCTTAGTAGTCAAAGTAAGAGTACCTTCACCAGGAAGTTCGATAGTAGCACCAGATGTCAAATCAGACTTGGTAAAAGATTGAGAAGCATCCTTGCCTGTGAATTTTGCATCAATGTACAATGTTGGTGCCAATTCTACTGTGCTGTTATCAGCTGTCAAAACATATGTTTTACCATAACCTGCAGAAACGGCAGAGATAGCTGCTGTAGCTGCACTTACTGGCACCAATTCATTAGATACCTCCAAAGTTACATGTTCTGACTCTGCATCTCCAGCAGTTGTCCATACTTCAAGACTACCGCTTTGGCAAGCATCATTAACCAAGCCCTCGTTAGATGGATCATAGTTAGGGTTATTTGACCATGCAATGGTACCACTTGTTGGATCTACTACATTTGGGTCTGCATCACTGAATTCATATTCCTTAGCTACTCCATTCCACTTTACATGCAATGTTTCACCTTCCTTGAAGCCAAGAGAATAAACACGCTGTTGATTATTGATGCTTGACAAAGTTGCTGTTGGTGTATTGGCAAAATCACCATCAACTTCTGATGTAACAGAAATATTATCAAAATACTGAACAGGGTTATATCGAGCACCCAAGAAGTAGAGACCTGTTGCATACATTTCAACTCCCTCTGGAACTGTATAGGTACCTTGAACAGGATCGCTTCCACCAGATTGAATAGTATAGTCAACTGTTCTTGCATCAACATCAACAGCCAAATCTACATGATACCATGTACCAGAAGCCAAAGAAATAACAGAGTTCTCGTCCTTATTGATAGTGAATGACATACTACCAGAAGCACCAGCTGTATTAGTAGTCTGCTGGCTCAAATCAAACAACCAATTATCACTTGAAATGAAGCTAGCATTTGGACTTTTTGTACATGTAGTTTCATCAGCCATCAATGTGTACTCTGTTGTAACGTGGTTGTTACCCCAAGCTTTGGCATAAAACTCAAAAGATACGGTATAAGTAGAAACACCAGCATTCTTAATGAGATCTGCACCCCAAAGAGTGTGGGCAGAACGATCGTTTCCTGATGGCGCAAAAGAAAGTACCTTACTCTCACCATCTGAAGTAATACTCAGACCTGCGGCAGCACTTGGAGAAGCCCAACCAGCAGCTGTAGCATCTACAGCCGACTCAAAGTCTTGGTTGTAGATTACCTTAATCGCTGCATTGCTACTTGTAACAAACGCTACAAGTGTCAACAATAAAAGATAAATTTTTTTCATAAAAAACAGTTTTTAATGAATTAAAAAAGGGTTATATTAAAAATCTTAGTTGCCAGCGAACACCCTTTCAGCTATTCGCTGGCGTTGTTTTTACCATCCAGGATTTTGCTTGTAACCACACTTCATGACATCAGCATTTGGAATAGGGAATAAATTCCACTTATCTTCCCATTTATGTGTAGTATATGGTTCCTTTATATAAGTAAGGTTACCATCTTTGTCACGAGTTATAGACATCTTGTAAATGGTACCCATGTACTTGTCTGCTTTCTTCCAACGACGCAAATCAAAGAAACGATGTCCCTCAAAAGCAAGCTCTACAAAACGTTCATTTTCATAATGTTTCAAGAATTCCTCGTATGACAAACCTGTCTGAATATCTGGTTGCTTAGCACGAGAACGAATTCTATTGATAGCCTCAGCTGGAGTCATAGGCAATCCATTGCCCTCATCAGGACCTACATAACCGGAATTATCACCTTGACCATTGAGATAATTGTAATTCAAAGCTGCCTCTGCATAATCCAAGTAGAACTCACCCAAACGGAAGATTACCCAAATATGCTTATCAGAGTTGGCACCTGTATTCTTAATGATTGTAGAAGCATTACAGTACTTTTTCAAATAGTAACCTGTTGGAGTACCATAAGTAACAGAAGATGAGTTGGCACCATTAGCATAAGTTTCCAAAACACCACCTGAGTTAGGCCACTGCTCACCATTTCTTGCAACAACAGCAGCCAAACGGCTGTCACGGTTTTCATAAGGATTCTGTGGGTCATAGCCACTATCCTCATCTGTGATTGCCTTACCATTGGTCATCTCGAAGGCATCTACCAAGTTTTGTGTAGGACAGTTTCCTCCACCGGCATTCTCCATTCCAATAGGGAAATTGTACTTCTCAAAGGCATTGCTTGCCGCCAAACGCTTACCAAAGATATACTCGCGCTGAGCATTTGAGTCACTCCAACTATCACTACCAAACAACTTAGAGTAATTTCCAGCCAGTCCCTTGGTTTCGACAGTTGCCTCAGTCAACAACTCCTGACATCTCTTGGCTGCCTCGTACCAAAGGTGCTTATCATTGTTTTCATTAAACAATGGACTTGCATGATATAGAGCTGCACGAGCTCGGAGTGCCATAACTGTCAACTTATTGGCACGTGCATTCTCTGCTGGAGTAGGATAACCAACAGCACCATAGTCCTTGAAGATGCTATCCTTGATGGCCTCGCACTCGGAGTCGATGAACTTAAAGATGGAATCAGAAGAAACCTGAGGGAGAGCGTTCGCCTCATCAGCACTCATATGATGGATTTTCAATGGCACATTCTTATATTGGCGAACCAATAAGAAATAGAAGTATGCTCTTGCCCAACGAGCCTCATAGAAGTAGTTTTTATACTGGTCCATCTCCTCTTTATAATGAGTATCCAACTTATAATGAGGGAACTCCAAGTTGGCAAAGTTGTCGAGCAATAAATTACAATAGCTGATACCATCCCAGCATTTTCCCCAAATATTGGAATTGAGGTTGGTATTGGTAGAACTCCAGCTACCATTGTAGAAGTCTTCTACATGGTTACCTGGATGAGAATAGACAGACTCGTCGGTAGCAGAACTCAACATAGCACCAGACAAGTTGCAATAACCAGTAGCTGAAGTGTAACCGAAATCAGCGTCAAGGTCGTTGTAGATCTGAGTCATGAAGCCACCTACTCTACCAAACATCTCCTTGACATACTCCTCGTCATTAACGACATATTCCTTATAGTTCATCTTGTCGGAGCACGAGCTCAAGACGGTAGCACCAAGGGCTGTTGCTAATATTATATTTTTCAGTTTCATAATTTTCATTTTAAAATTAGAATGTTACAGATGCACCAACGACAATACTACGAGTCAATGGACTTAGTGCTCCGAAAGACTCCGCATCAACTGTTGCGAGATGATCCAATGTGAAGAGGTCGATACCACGGACATACAACTTAGCAGCATTGATAAATCCAGTCTTAGCCATCAAATTCTTAGGGAAGTTATAGTAAACCTCCACGTTACGCAACTTGAAGAAAGAGCGATCTCGCAACCAGAACGTACTGTTTTGATAATTGTTGGCATTTGAACTTGAACTCAAACGAGGGAACTCTGCATTTGGGTTTTCTGGAGTCCATCGATTGTCATAAACGTACTGTGACAAGGAGCGGTTGCTAACCAATCCCCAATAATAGCCAGGAGTATTCAACATACAAGAACTACGACCGATGCCCTGGAACATAGCATCAAATCCAAGCCCTTTCCACTCAGCACCGAGGTGGACCGTATAATAAAGCTCAGGCCATGCAGCATGCCCTATTTTCTTCTGGTCATTAGCATCGATGACACCATCACCATTGACATCTACATATTTAATGTCACCAGGATGTACGGTAGAGAAAGACTGCTTTGGCACATAGTTAGGATCAGTCTGTGGAAGACTCATATTGTCAATATCCTGCTGTGTCAAGTAACCATCAGCTACCAATCCATAGATTGAATTCAAAGGAGTGCCAGTTGTCACCAAGTTTTGGAAAGCACGTGGTTCCTCAGCCTGATTCTTGATTTTATTCTTATTCAAAGAAAACGTACCACCGATATTGAGTTGTACATCACTCAATTGCTTGGTATAGTCGAGGGAACCCTCAAAGCCCCAAGAATTAACAATTCCGGCATTCACATAAGGAGCAGCGAAGCCAATCACTGAACCATAAGCACCTGAACCAGAACGCCATATATCAGAACGGCGCTGATAATAAGCATCCATCTGAACATTCAATCCTTCAAACAAGGTTGCATCCAAACCGAGGTTATACTTATAAGCTTTCTCATGAGAAGGATTCTCTGTTGCCATCTGTCCCAAGACAGTAGAACCGAAAGCTGAGTCATAACCAGAGTTGAATGGATAAGTCACTCCATTGGTGCTGTAAGACTGAGTATAGTAGGTCCAAACATTATCACCTGGCAAATAATCGGTATTCACTTGACCATAAGATGCACGGAGTTTCAAGAAATTCACCCACTTAATGTCTTTCATCCAATTTTCATTGCTGACAACCCAAGCTGCACTCAATGTTGGAGCAAAAGCCCACTTATGTCCAGGAGCAAGACGACTTGAGCCTGTGACTACCATTGCAATTTCACCAATGTAACGATTTTTATATGCATAATGGTTCAACCAAGTGGCATTTTGGCGATAAACAGTGGTATTCAAGCCTGTGGTATTCTCATACTCATAAGTCCAACGCAATGAAGAATAATAGTAATCCATAGGAGTAATGTTGCGCTCGAAGTTCAAGCCTGCGTCAAAATGCAATCTACGTGAGTAAGCATTAGTATTGGCATCAGAACTCTGCGTACCCTTCTCACCACCTTGTGAATAAGCACCAGGTGTAGGAACTCCATCATTCCAACTTGTTGGAGCATAGTAACCATAAAGGAAGGTCTTGCTATGATTCTCATAAATGGTAGAATAGGTATCGTATCCAAGACGAGCTGTTGCACTCAAACCCTTCCAGAAAGAACTCAAGTCTTGATTGATGGTCATATCAGAATAAAGTGAACGTTCGTGAATCTTGTAGTAAGCAGCACCAGCTGTGTTGGCAACAGGGTTATTGGTACCAGCCCATGTGGTACTACCACCCCAATCACCATTCTGGAACTTGATAGGAAATGCTGCTGATGGCAAGCTATAGATAGTGCTCCATAAGTTGAATGCATTGCCTGGCTCTGACATCTCGCTCAACATACCCAAGGTATTTACCTTCAAGAGAGTGGTTGGAGTCAAGTCGATATCCAAGTTAACTCGCAAGTTACCACGAACGAACTTGTCCTGGGTATTGTTACCATTGTCATCGATGTTATTTTTAATGAATCCCTTGTCGGACAACAATGAGATATTGGTATAATAACGGAATTTCTGACCACCACCAGTCACCTCAGCCCCAATTTTATTGGTAACTCCATGATGACGGAATGTTTCATCAACCCAATTTACATTAGGATAAAGGTCTGGATACTGACCACTACCAAAAGCCTTGATTTCATCAGCAGAATATTTTGGAGCTGCTCCCTCATATCCTAAAGCCTCATTCATCGCAGAAGCATAGGTCTGCGCATTGATAAACTTTGGGCGATTGATTTGGTAATTAAACAAATGATCGTAATTAACCTTAATCTCACGAGAGTTATATTTACCTCTCTTTGTTGTGATTTCAATGACACCATTGGCAGCTTTGTTACCATAGAGCGCTACAGCTGCTGCATCCTTCAAGATAGACACGTGGTCAACCTCAGAAGCATCGACCAAATTCATATCACGCTCAATGCCATCAACCAATACCAATGGACTACTTGTACTCAAGCTCTGTAGTCCTCTAATATAAAAGGTAGGGTTTGAATAGAAATAAGTGCCCGTTCCACTCATAGAAGACAAGCCGTTACCGCCCTGTCCCAAGATGGAATTACTGATATTCTTGGAAGAACGCTGATTAACGTCCTTGTTTTCTATAATAGTAATAGCAGCTGTAGACTGAGCACGAGTAAAATCCTTATTCGCACCCACCTCCATCTTTTGATTTGCAAAAGATGCTGCAATACTATCTCTTTGCGCCGATACTGGTAGGACACAGCCTACCAATAACGAAAGCGCATATATATTTTTCTTGTCCATAACAGAATCTAAATTAACTAACTAATGATTGTACTCAATGAGTTTTAACTCTTACCATCCAGGGTTCTGAATCAAGCCGTATCCCTTGTTAATCTCAGTCTGAGGGAATGGCCACAAGAACCATTTAGTGATTTCGTTTGACTTAGGATCCTTGCCCCACCAATAACGTTTCATGTTTTTGATTTCAAACTTATCATAATCAAAACGGCTTGGTTCTGCCATACCATTGTTCTTATCATTACCAATCCAAGGACGATAAGCACGGGTCCACTCACCTTGAACATTTTTCTCCAAACGATACGTGATGATACCATGCAAAGGCTTTACCATCCAATCACCACGCTTGTAGCGAACCATGTCGTGATAACGTGCATTAGTCAAACCAAGTTCACAAGCACGTTCTCTAAACAACTCTTCCATAAAAGTATCCTTGTCTGTCTTTACTGCAGGAACTGCCTTACCCAAGCTATTCAAGCCGACACGACTACGGACAACATCCACCTGTGCGATAGCATCTTTGAGGTTACCTGTCTGTGCCAAGCACTCTGCATACAAGAGATACATTTCATCCAAGCTCAAATATACCCACTGAGTATACTGACGCAAGTAGTCATTCTCCATAAAATATTTATTGTTGTCGTAACCTGATGCAAAACGCTTTACCAGAGATTCATTGACAACAATCTTTTGTGCCTTCTCATCATAAGCAGCCACATAGTTGGAAGCATCTTGACCACCTACCCATAACTCGTAGATATCACCATTTGACTTACCTGTGGTCCAGTCAAGTGACTTTTGCTGGCCATTGACGATACACTCCTCATAAAGACGTGGGTCACGAGAAGCTGTTTTCTTTCCAAATCGACCAGTTGTGACACGATAGAACAAACGACCATTTGCACCAACGATTTTACCTGCAAGACTATCTTTCTTCCAGTTGAAAGGCGTACCATCGCTCCAAGGGAACATTTCTATGTACTCCTCTGTAGGTAAACAGTTTGAACGAGGAGGATTTGTCTGCCAATAGTGCCAAGTATAAGCAGCTGCCTTATAAGCATCTGTTGTCAACACACGAGTAGAATGTATAATTTCATGACTACCCTGAGCCGCATATCCCTTACGATATGCTTGACGATAATGATCATGAGACTTACTCAAACCAAGTGAGGCACATGTTGTAAGATGATACCATCCATTGGAGTTGCAAGCATTGAAGAAATCCTGACAAGCCTTCAATGCCTTCTGCCAACGCTCTTCGCTATAGTCACCATACCATACCAATGGTTTCTGTTCCTCAGACATACCTTGATAATAAGGCTCATTGTCATTAAACAATGGTGAAGCAGCGTAAGTCAAGATCTTTGCCTTTAAAGCCATAGCACCAGCTTTGGTCCATCGACCAATATTATTGGTAGAGTCAGTCTCCGTGGTATTGCCATCATAAGCCCAACGCAAAGCATTAGAATTGATGGCATCATCCAACAAGCCTGTCATAAACACAACAGTTGAGTCAACAGAAGCGCGTGGAAGGTTATAAGAGCCCTCAGTACCAGAGTATGATTGCTTAACCAAAGGTAAGCCGCCATACTCAGCAAACAAATCGAAGTAGCGAGCTGCTATCAAGCACTTAGCCTGTGCCTTGAAAGAAGCTTTCTTATCATCAGACAAGTCTGGTACATTGTCAACGTTCTCTATCAACAGATAGGCTGCGCGAACTGCTCTCCACACATTATCATTACTAAATGATATCAATGGATCCTGACCTGAGTCCAATGTACCGGTATAATAAGCATTATATGCTGTAGTAGAGTTCCAGTGCATCAACCAACAGTCGGTAACTTGGTCCAGCTTACCCGTATAAGGGTTTGCACTTGTACCATTCTTCACGGTATAAGGCAATCCATAATATTGCAAAGCATAAATACTGTTCAAGAACTGTTCCGTATAGACAGCACTGTTGAAAACAGTATCTTTCGTTACACTTCCACCTGGAGCTTTTTCCAAGAAAGAATTTCCAAATGCAATTTTATCAGTACAAGCTGAAAAAAATGACATCATCAGGAACATTCCTACAAACCCCAATATTGTTTTATTTAATAATTTCATAACTTATTCTATTTTTTAGAATCCTAACTTAAGACTGGCAGTATATGTTCTCTGAAGTGGGTAAGATGGTGCATTAGATGCACGTGTCTCAGGATCACCCCACTTATATGGAGTAAGCGTAAAGAGATTGTAACCACTCAATGAGAGTTGCAATTGATTCAACCCCAACTTCTTCATGAATGGGAATTTGAAGTCGTAAGCAATCATCAAAGTTTTCAAACGGAGATACTTAGCATCCTTTTCGTAAAGAGTTGACGACACATCATAGTTCTGCTTGGAATGGTTCCATGTTGCACGTGGATATTCTGCACTCTGTGAAGGATTCTCCTTAGTCCAAGTATTTGTAAGGTGATATTTCAAAAGACCACCCTCCTTTGAATTAGAAGCACTGTAGAATGGTTGACGGAATACGTCACTCAACATACGTGTAACATTCCAAGAACCTGTCAGCTGAGCATTAAATGAAAGTCCCTTCCATTGGAATCCAATATTCAAACCAGCAATATACTGAGGGTCATCGGTATAACCATAACCATAGCACTCATCCTTTGAACTTACAGTACCATCACCATTTAAGTCTACATATACACAATCTCCTGGCTCCAACTTTTCAACGAATTGGCCATCCAAGGCTACACCAAACTGGTTTTTGTAATCAACCTCGGCACCTTCGTAATAGAATTTCCAGAACTTCAACATTTTTCTAGAACCTATACGATGTCCTTTCACATATTGGTAAGTATATTCTTGTGGAGCCTCTTTCTTTTCCACAATTTCATTCTGGTTATAAGACAAGTTAGCCTTTACCCAATAACGGAAATTCTTACCAATCTTATCATTCCAGTTCAAGCTTACCTCATAACCCCATGAGTTTACCTCACCTAAGTTAGAAGCAGGCAAAGAGAAGCCAAGCAATGTAGGTGCTGTATAATCAGTTACCAAAATATCCGTACGATGCTCCTTATAGTAATCAAACGTACCACGCAAGCGATCGTTCAAGAAGTTGATATCCACACCATAATCTTGCTTGAAAGCCTTCTCCCAAGTCACATCCTTGTTGTGCTTTGCTGCCTCAACCGATCCCATCTTGGTGGTACCATTCTCCACACCGAAGTTATAACCATAAGCATCTAATGTTCCGTTAATACCATTACGATTGAACAAAGAGTTCTGGTTTACGCTATAAGGGTCTGGAGTATACAAGAAACGCCAACCTGTAGAAGAAGCAAACTTATCATTACCTACCAAACCCCAAGAAGCACGGAGTTTCAAAAATGAAACAACCTTCTTCAATGGCTTGAAGAATGGCTCATCGCTCATAACCCAGCCTACAGAACCTGCAGGGAAGAAACCGAAACGATTGTCCTTTGAGAAATTCTCTGAACCATTGTAGCCGACATTGAACTCAGCCATATAACGGTTGTTCCAGTCGTAAGTAACACGCCCAACTAAGCCTACATATCCAGAAGGAATATCAGAATACTCACTTGGATAGTAAGTCTTACTCTGGTTGTAAAGCAACAATCCACCTACAGTATGCAAGCCGAAGGTTCTGTTGTAATTGAACGCAGTTTCAAAGTACCAGTTACGGCCTTTGCCACGAGCCTCAGAATAAGCCGGAGTTGTAGTATCGTTGTTTTTTCTGAATGCGAAGATATCTTTCTGGGTTTCTTCATCAACGCCCTGCCATACAGGAGTATAAGAAGCAACAGTTGCGCTACCTCTTTTATATACAGTAAAGTTACTGTTGTAAGATCCCTTGATTCTCCAAGACAATCCCTTTGTCAAAAAGTCCAACTTCTGGTTCAACTGGAGGTCCATGCTCAACTTATTGTTATTGGTATTCATGAAGCCAGAACCATAGTAGCCCATACCTGTTCCACCAATAAAAGGCAAAACGTTACCATCAGCATTATCTGTCTTCAAAGCAGAGCCAGCGATTAGCTGACCATCTATAAAGCCAGGGCTTGAGAAAGGCGTAGCATAATATATCTGTTTGATAAGACCAGAAGAACCTTGACCTGTATAAGGTTTCTTTGCCTCATCAACCACACCAGACAAATTGACACTCAAAGTAGTTGTCTTTGTCAAGTCGATATCCAAGTTAGAACGATAGTTAAAACGATTATAACTATAATCATTGGTATAAGCTTGGTCAAACTGCTTGAACAAGCCACCTTGAGTAAACATACCTGCACTAATGAAATAACGTACAGATTTCGTACCACCAGAGATACTTACATTATGTTGCGTCTGAAGAGTAACATCCTTCATTACATAATCTACCCAATTGGTACTTGGAAAACGATATGGATCAGAACCATCTTGAAATTTCTTAATGACAGCATCTGAGAACACATGACCTACGCCATCATTCTCACACATCTGATTATAAAAATTTGCATACTCATAAGAAGAAGTCTGCTCAACCATTCTAGAAGGAGTCAAAGCTGAGAAAGAAGTTGAGACAGAAATCTTTGCCTTACCCTCCTGACCTCTCTTGGTTGTAATGAGGACTACACCATTAGCACCACGCACACCAAATACAGCTGTAGCAGAAGCATCCTTCAAAACGGTGATACTCTCAATTTCATTAGGGTCGATATCATACATATCACGCTCTACTCCATCGACCTGAATCAATGGATTGGAGTTACCGAATGTACCCTTACCACGCACGAAGATTGAAGCTGCATCAGAACCAGGCTCACCAGAATACTGTACGGTTGTCACACCTGAAAGTTGACCAGCCAAGATATTGTTGACAGAAGACACTGGTGTACGAACCAAATCCTCGCTCTTTACTGACGACAAGGCACCTGTAACAGTTACTTTCTTCTGCACGCCATAAGCGACAACTTCCACGGCGTTCAAAGAGACGGCACCTGAAGTCTTCAATTGAACCTTCATGCCTTCTTTGGCTGCAATGACGGTCTCATCATAACCAATATAGGTTATCTTGAGTTTTGCACCTGGCTTGACGTGGATGCTGAAGTTACCGTCCATATCAGTGACAGTACCTTGAGCAGCACCTCCACCAACGACCAATACGGTTGCACCGATTACAGGCTCGCCAGTCTCATCGACTACTGTACCCTTGACTGCCTTCGTTTGCTGAACATTGAGTACATCAGCATAGATTTGCCCCCCCATACAAGGAGACATCACCAAAGCTGAGCATACCAATGCAAATGGCAATACAGACTTCTTAATCATTTTGATTTGTTTGCTCATATTTTATTTTTAGGTTTATTCGTTCAACTCGGTTTCCTATGAAAACATAACGCTAGATTATATTAATTAGGTAAACTATAGGTTTTGTGAATATAACATTCTTTCAAACATTTCGGTTGCAAAAGTAGGTATTTAGGGTATTTTTACACTTTAATTTTTGGCTATTCACCTATTTTTTTTGATATTGCGCCCATAACACTACGTTTTGAAGGGGATTCAACAATAGGAAATCGTACATTTATTTGCATTTTCGTACTTATGGAGGAAATAAAACGTCCCGAGGTTTTTCAAAAATCCTCCCGAGGTTTTTCAAAAATCCTCCCGAGGTTTTTCAAAAATCCTCCCGAGTTTTTTTCGAAAGCCTCCCTATGCATTTCCAAGCATCTCCCGACATTTTAGGCTTTTTCACACTAAACATGATGGAGTACCACATTTTTTTATTAACTTTGCCGACAACATCAGAAATACTACAAATAACATTCATGAACATTTTATATATAAGCAATGCAAACAAGTAAATACCTCCTAGCTACAGACAGGGATGCCCAATGGGGTCTCACCGTCAGCACTGTGGGGAAAGAAAATATCGAGCCAGGTGAAGACTACCCTACCAAGGGACATGCCGATGGATATTACTTCGACATCAAGAAAGGTAGGACGCTGGATGAATACCAACTGCTCTACCAGGCGGAAGGCGAAGGTGTTTTCCAATCTGAGCATTGTCCGGAGACGACCATCAAGGCTGGCGACATCTTCATGCTCTTTCCTGGCGAATGGCATACCTACCATCCCAACCGTGAGAAAGGATGGAAAAGCTTTTGGATTGGCTTCAAGGGCAAGAACATTGACGACAGGGTAAAACATGGTTTTCTCTCTGTCGAGAAACCTATCTACCACGTGGGATTCAGTAATGAGATCATCAACCTATACGAAGAGGCATATCGCACCGCCATCGAGGAGGCTGCCTTCTCGCAACAGAGCCTGGCTGGTATCGTCAACCACCTCATCGGACTCATGTACTCCCTGGAGAGAAACATCGAACTGAACAAGGACACCAAGCATGTCGATATCATCAACAAGGCTAGACTTCGCATCCGTGAATCGCTGGAAGAGAATCTGACCATACAAGAACTAGCAGTGGAACTCGGCATGAGCTACTCCTCTTTCAGAAAGCTATTCAAGGAACACACGGGATTTGCCCCTGCCCTCTATCAGCAGAACCTAAAACTGCAAAGAGCCAAGGAGCTTCTCTCCACCACAGAAGAAAGCATCAAGGAAATAGCCTATCGCCTCAACTTCGAGTCGCCCGACTATTTCTCCTCCAAGTTCAAGAGTCAGACAGGTATGAAACCATCCGATTTCAGAACCATGACACGATAACATCCACCCATACAGCCGCGGGGCTGTATGGGTGTTTTTGTACTCCCCACTCCCTACTTTCTTCCATTTCCACTCAAAAACAATTGACAAATATTAATGCACGAAAATCAAAATCTCTTGTCGCCTATCAGTATTTCGCCCTAATTTTGCAAGCGAAAAATGTAACAACTTAAAACCTACATTATTATAATGGAACAAAAAAAATATTTCTTCGCAGTTGACTTGGGAGCTACGAGTGGACGAACCATCATCGGCAGTCTGTCGGATGGAAAGTTTGACCTGGAGGAGTTGACACGTTTCGACAACAACCTCATCGAGACAGGCGGTCATTTCTATTGGGACATCTATGCTCTCTACTACGAAATCATCAAGGGTTTGAAACTCGTTGCACAGCGCAACATCCCTATCCAAAGTATCGGCATCGACACTTGGGGATGCGACTTCGTATATGTGGGCAAGGACGGAGCTATCCTTCGCAACCCGATGGCATATCGCGACCCTCACACCTTCGGCATGATGGAAAAATACTTCGACGAGAAGGTGAGCAAGGAGAAAGTCTATGAGAAGACAGGTATCCAATTCATGAACTTCAACTCACTTTTCCAAATCTACGCCATGCGCAAGGCTGGCAACGTAGCCTTGGAAAACGCTGACAAGGTATTGTTTATCCCTGATGCCTTGAGCTATATGCTCACTGGCAAGGCTATCTGCGAATACACAGTAGCCTCCACCTCACAGATACTCAACCCGATGACCAAGGACTTGGACGAGGAACTCGTGGAAAGTCTAGGACTGAAACGCTCTCAGTTTGGCGAGATGACCTCCCCTGCCACCATCATCGGCACACTGACCGAAGAGGTACAGAAGATGACAGGACTGACAGCCATCCCAGTGATAGCCGTAGCAGGTCACGACACCGCCAGTGCCGTAGCAGCCGTACCAGCCAAGAACGAGGAGTTCGCTTACCTTAGCTCTGGCACATGGAGCCTGATGGGCATCGAGACGAAGGAAGCCATCATCAACGACAGAAGTTTCGACCTCAACTTCACCAACGAGGGAGGTATCGACGGTACGACCCGATTCCTCAAGAACATCTGTGGTATGTGGATTTACGAGCGTTGCCGCAAGGAATGGAAAGATGCCGCCGCAGCCAACAACAGTGACATGGAGGCACTCTCCCACTCCGCCCTGATAGCAGAGGCGATGAAGCAGCCAGCCTTCCAGAGCATCATCAACTCAGACGATGCCGTCTTCGCCAATCCTTCCTCAATGGTAGATGCCATCCAAGGTTACTGTGAGAAGACCGGTCAGTATGTACCGAAGACATACGGCGAGATTTGCCGTTGCATCTTCGAGAGCCTAGCCCTTCGCTATCGCCAGATCTTCACATGGCTCAAGGAGTTTGCCAACTTCGACATCCACGTACTGCATATCATCGGCGGCGGTTCGCTCAATGCTTACCTTAACCAATTCACAGCCAACAGTTGCGGTGTCACCGTACTGGCTGGTCCACAGGAAGGCACCGCCATCGGCAACATCATGTTGCAAGCCAAGGCTTCGGGCGCTGTCAAGGACATCTGGGAGATGCGACAGATCATCGCCAACTCACTGGAGCTGAAGCGTTTCGAGCCACAAGACAAGGAAGCATGGGACAAGGCTTACGAGCATTTCTTGGAAATCACAAAATAAACAATAACAACATAAAAACAAAATAAACAATAACAACATAAAACTTAAAAACAATGAACGCAGATTTAATCACAAAGAATTACGAGATTGCTAAGGAGCGCTATGCCGCTCTTGGTGTGGACACAGATAAGGCCATCGAGACCTTGGAGAAGACTCCTATCTCCTTGCACTGCTGGCAGGCTGACGACGTAGTAGGCTTCGAGCGCAACGTAGCTGCCTCTGGTGGTATCCAGACAACAGGCAACTATCCTGGCAAGGCACGCAACATCGACGAGTTGCGCCAAGACATCGAGAAAGTGAAGTCTCTCTTGGCTGGTACCTATCGTTTGAATCTCCACGAGACATACGGTGAGTTCGGCGGCAAGTTTGTTGACCGTGACCAAGTTGGCGTAGAGCACTTCCAAGGTTGGATGGAGTGGGCTAAGGAGCATGACTTGAAGCTCGACTTCAACTCCACCTCTTTCTCTCACCCTAAGAGTGGCAACCTCACATTGGCAAACCCAGACAAGGAAATCCGTGATTTCTGGATTGAGCATACCAAGCGTTGTCGTCGTATCGCAGATGCCATGGGTAAGTATCAGAACGACCCATGTATCATGAACATTTGGGTACATGATGGTTCTAAGGACATCACTGTAGAAAAGGCTCGCTATCGTCAGATCTTGAAGGATAGCTTGGACGAGATATTGGCAGAGGAATTGCCAAACATGAAGTCTTGCTTGGAGGCAAAGCTCTTCGGTATCGGCTTGGAGGCTTACACAGTAGGTTCCAACTACTTCTATACAGGCTATTGTGCCAAGAACAATGTCATCTACACACTCGATACCGGTCACTACGAGCCAACAGAGAACGTTTCTGACGCTGTATCAGCACTCTTGCTCTACGTACCAGAGTTGATGCTCCACGTATCTCGCCCTATGCACTGGGATTCAGACCACGTAACACTCTTCGATGACAATACTCGCAACCTCTTCTCAGAGTTGGTTCGTGCCAATGCACTCGACCGTGCTCACATCGGTCTCGACTACTTCGATGCTTCCATCAACCGTATCGGTGCTTACATCGTAGGTGTACGTGCAGCCCAGAAGGCATTGTTGCAGGCATTCTTGGAGCCACTCGACATTCTTCGCAAGTACGAGGACGAAGGCAAGCTCTTCGAGCGTCTCGCCCTTCTTGAGGAAGCTAAGACATTGCCTATGGGCGCTGTCTATGACTACTTCAACTTGAAGAACAACATCCCTGTAGGCGAGGAGTATATCGCAGACGTAGAGAAATATGAGGCTGAGGTCCTCTCAAAGAGAAACTAAGCCTATGGACATCATCATCGGATTAATCATCATAGCAGTGGGAGCATTTTGCCAGTCCAGCTGCTATGTTCCCATCAACAAGATCAAGGATTGGAGCTGGGAATCCTACTGGATCATACAAGGTGTCTTCGCTTGGCTCATCTTGCCATTCTTCGGTGCCTTGTTGGCAGTACCGGAAGGACACAGTTTCTTCGAGTTATTTGATGGATATGGATTCAATGTCGCCATGACCATGCTCTTCGGTGTGCTTTGGGGCGTGGGCGGTTTGACCTTCGGTCTCTCCATGCGCTACCTCGGTGTAGCCCTCGGACAGAGCATTGCCTTGGGAACCTGCGCTGGCTTGGGCACCATCATGGGTCCTGTCTTGCTCAACATCTTCTTCCCTGAGATGAACGCTTTGGCAGCTTTGACTTTCAGCGTTATCCTCGGCGTGGTCGTTACCTTGGTGGGCATCGCCATCATCGGTGTGGCTGGCAGCATGAAGGCTGCTTCTCTCTCTGAAGAAGAGAAAAAGGCGGCAGTCAAGGACTTCAACTTCCCTAAGGGTCTCGCCATCGCACTGTTGGCTGGTTTCATGAGCGGTTGCTTCAACGTAGGTCTTGCCTTCGGAGCTGACATCAACTTCGGTTCGCTCACACCTGATATGTACAAAACCTTACCAGCCACCTTCTTGGTGACATTGGGCGGTTTCGTCACCAACGCCATCTACTGTTTCTACCAGAACAGCAAGAATCACACTTGGGGCGACTACCAGAAGAAGGAAGTATGGGGCAACAACCTGGTGTTCTGCGCCTTGGCAGGAGCCTTGTGGTACAGCCAGTTCTTCGGTTTGTCACTCGGCAAGGGATTCCTCACGGAGTCGCCTACCCTCCTGACGCTCTCTTTCTGCATCTTGATGGCACTCAACGTGGTATTCTCCAATGTTTGGGGCATCATCTTGAAAGAATGGAAAGGTTGCTCGCAGAAGACCATCGCCGTGCTCATCGTAGGCATCGTCGTCTTGATTATCTCAAGTTTCCTACCACAGTTGATTTAAAAACCTAAGACAATGAAAAGATTTGCATTTAAGATGTATCTCAAGAAGGGATGCGAGAAAGAGTATGCCAAGCGCCACGCTGCGATTTGGCCTGAGTTGAAACAAATGATCAAGGAACAGGGAGTGAGCGACTACAGCATTTTCTGGGACAAGGAGACCAACCTCCTCTTCGCCGTTCAGAAATGTGACAGCGACACCAACAGCCAGGACACCACCAATGTGGACCCAATCACCCAGAAATGGTGGGACATGATGGCTGACATCATGGAGGTGAATCCAGACAACTCGCCTGTCACCATCCCACTGGAAGAACTCTTCCACATGGACTAGAAAGAAACGTATGTTTGGGATAAACAGCAAACATACATATAAAGGAAGCCCCCGAGCATTTCACAATGTCCGGGGGCTTATTCTTTACTCTTAAACCTAAATTCTTTACTTAAATCTACTAAACTACTTAACTTAAATATAACAAAATTCTACTGAATCTAAAACGTATGCAACCTATTTCTTTATCTTGGTAAATTAAAAGCCTTTGTCATCTCAGCCATTTCCTCTTGACTCATACCATCAGGCTCAAAGCCCATGCACTTGGAGTCAATATAGATCTTGGCACTCTTGGAGAGAACATCAATCTGGTCGAAAGCATCCATCACGTCCAAGCCCTTGGCGAAGACTCCGTGCTTCTCCCACATTACCACGTCATAATCTTCCAATTCCTTCAAAGTTTCCTCAGCCAACTTCAAGCTGCCTGGCAACTGATAAGGGACGATACCCAAACCGAGTGGACAGAAAGCCTTGGTCTCTGGAATCATACTCCAAAGGAGATTGCTGAGCACATCCTTGCCCATGAACTTCTTGTTGTGGCTCATAGCAATCAACTCGATAGGATGAGTATGAACAGTTGCCTTATAGTTGGAACCCTTTTCGATGAGACGAGCATGAACACTCAAGTGACTAGGAAGCTCGGAGGTTGGCATCACAGGATTGTCGGCGATGATGACATAGCTAGCGCAATCATCCAAGATGCGAATGATGGAACCATTGTCCATAGGCCAACGAGCCAAATCACGCATTCTCTTGCCAGTACCCTTGCAGAAGAAATAGCAACCTTTTAATGCTGGCAATGCTGTACCTATCTGCTTCACATCGCTGATAGCAGGCAAAGACTTGATTTCATCATCCACCAAATCGGTAATGTTGACGGTGATGTTACCACCATTACGCTCTGCCCATCCATTCTGCCAGAGATAACCTGCTACCTCAGCAATCTTATCGACCTCCTTCTTCAAGGCAGGACGACCTTCCAATATGCTACTCATGATTTTTTTTGTTTTTAGTTTGTTTTGATTTCGCTTGCAAAGTTAGTCAATATATCCTATGCCATTCCCTATTTTTTGACAAATCAACCCTCATTTTTGTACTATTAGGCTTTTTTGTAAATCTTAGTTTGAACATATCAAACTTTTTACCTATCTTTGCCCGTGCAATTACATTATTACATATAGTCAACTTAAAACCAGCATAAATGAACAAACTACAAAAGACAAAAATCATGGGATTTTCTTTCGCCTTCGCATGGATGGCGACATCTGCCAGTTATGCTCAGATGCTACCTAACCCTACCCAGGAATCAAAGCCGGGAGTGAGATGGTGGTGGATGGGCTCTGCCGTGGATAAGGAAAACCTCAAGTGGAATCTTGACGAATATGCCAAGGCTGGAATCGGTGCAGTTGAAATCACTCCTCTCTATGGCGTGCAAGGCAATGACAAGAATGACATTCCTTATCTTTCCTCGAAATGGATGGATATGCTACAATTTGTGGAAAAGAAAAACCAACAAGTAGGCATAGAGACTGACATGGCTACGGGCACGGGATGGCCATTCGGCGGTCCGTGGGTGCCTATCAACGAAGCTGCCTGCAAGGCTGTATTCGTGGATACCATCGTCGATATCAAACAGAAACTGATGGACATCGACTTCCAAGTGCCTGCCAAGGAACGTGCCTTCGCCAAGCTGACGCTGATCAAGGCTTATCCTGTGGAGGGTGACAAGAGAAAGAAACGTGTCATCGCCCTATACGAAAGTCGTACCCGACAGAAAGTGAAGCGTGCCGCCCCTGGAGGAGAGGGATATGTCATCGACCATTTCGACTCCACTGCCGTGGCTCACTATCTCGCCCATATCGACAGTGCCTTCGTGGCATCCAAGACACCCTATCCTCATACTTTCTTCAACGACAGTTATGAGGTGTATGGTGCCAACTGGACTCCTACCCTGCTAACCGAGTTTGAGAAGATGCACGGCTATCAGTTGCAAGACAAATTCCCAGAGTTCTTGGCTGGAGATGCAGAGGTGGTAAGCGACTACCGTGAGACTCTCGGCGATATGCTGTTGCACAACTTCACGGAACAATGGACGAAATGGGCGCATGAGCGTGGTGCCATCACTCGCAACCAAGCACATGGCTCTCCTGCCAACCTCATCGACTGCTATGCTGCCGTTGACATCCCTGAGATTGAGGGATTCGGTCTCACCGACTTCGGCATTAAGGGGTTGCGAAAAGACCCAGGCAAGACTCGTCCTAACTTCAGCGACCTCAGTATGTTGAAATATGCTCCTTCTGCCGCACACATCACTGGCAAGAAATATACATCGAGCGAGACCTTCACTTGGCTCACCGAGCACTTCAGAACCTCCCTGAGCCAGATGAAGCCAGACATGGACTTGATGTTCTGCGCTGGTGTCAACCACATGTTCTTCCATGGCACCGCCTACTCACCGAAGAACGATCCATGGCCAGGATGGAAATTCTATGCCTCCATCGACATGAGTCCTACCAACAGCATTTGGCGTGACGCACCCGAACTGATGAAGTATATCACTCGTTGCCAAACCTACCTGCAATGGGGACAACCCGACAACGACTTCTTGGTATATCTGCCTGTGAGAGACATGTGGCGCAACGACACCAAGAACTGGTTGATGCAGTTCGACATCCACAGTATGGCGAAGAAGGCACCTGAGTTCATCAAGGTCATCCTCGACATCGACAAGGCAGGATTCGATTGCGATTACATCAGCGACAAATACCTTCGCACATGCCGTTTCAAGAATGGTATGATCGAGACTGCCGCCGGTACTCGCTACAAGGGTATCATCATCCCAGGCAACAACATCATGCCAAAGGATGTCATCGAGCACCTCTCTGACCTGAAGGCGCAAGGTGCCAAGATTATCAAGGGCGACAACACGAAGGCGATGGCTGAAGCGGCACAACCCGAACTGATGAAGAAGCAGTTGGGATTGAAGATGATCAGACGCAGCAATCCTATAGGTCACCACTACTTCATCGCCAACCTCTCACCACAAGACATCGACTCTAGCGTAAACCTTGCGACGGGTGAGAAACAAGGCTTCTGGTACAATCCTATGACGGACGAATACCAAGCTGCTGACATCAGCGACAAGGGTGTTAGATTGGTATTGAAGAGTGGCGAGAGTCGCATCCTCATCACCTCCAACAAACCTATCGATAGTTGGAGCATCAGCAGCGACATCCTCTCCCATATCAAGGAGACTCAGTCTTACAACAAGAACCAAGGCTCCACAATGGAAGGGAAACAAGAAATCGACCTCACTACCAATAAGTGGGCTCTCTCCTTCACCGAGGAACAACCGCAGGTGGAACAGAAATTCCAATTGCAAGGTCTGAAGAGTTGGGAAGGACTCAACGACAAGACCAAGGTGACAATGGGAACGGGCGTTTACGAGACCACCTTCAAACTATCGAAAGAGGAAGCTAAGGCTCCTTGGAGCATCGACTTGGGAGATGTTCGTGAGAGCGCCAGAGTCTATATCAACGGCAAATACATCGGCTGCGCATGGGCTGTACCTTATATTCTCGACTGCAAGGACGCACTCGTGAAAGGCAAGAATACCCTCCGCATCGAGGTGACCAACCTACCTGCCAATCGTATCGCCGAACTGGATAGACAGGGAGTGAAATGGCGCAAGATGAAAGAAATCAACGTGGTTGACATCAACTACAAGAAAACCACCTATGAGAACTGGGAGCCTGTGCCTAGCGGTCTCAACAGTTACGTTAAGTTGGTTCGCCCATGATTCTCCCCTATCGACGAGCATCATCAGAATCGAACGAACAATCGTTCTCTGATTCCAATAGACAATCATCAAACAATGTATAACCATAACATACCAAAAAGCAACATGAAGAAACTAATTCTTTCAGCCTTATGCGCGGTTTGCGGCTTGACTAGCCTGTCTGCCCAAAACGCATTGCAAAACGAAATCTTGGAGGTGGCACATCGCACCAACAACTACTTTATGACGAAGTACAGCGATCCGACCATCGACACCTATGTGAAGAAAGTACGTACCAGCAACCTCTGGACTCGTGCCGTATATTACGAGGGCTTGATGGCACTCTATGAGATTGACCCACAACAACGTTACCTCGACTACACCGATCGATGGGCTGACTATCACAAATGGACAGCTCGCCACAGTGTGAACGATACCGATGCCGACAACCAATGCTGTCAGCAAACCTACATCGACCGTTATGTACAAACAGGTGGCAAGAAGGACTTGAGCCAAGTAAAAGCCAATCTTGACCATCAGATGAGCACCAATAGAGTGTCTTACTGGACATGGATCGATGCCATCCAAATGGCAATGCCCGTCTATGCCAAATACGCCAAACTCACAGGCGAACGCAAGTATCTCGACTATGCCATGAACTCCTATAAGTGGAGCCGTGACACACTTGCAGGCGGTCTTTTCAATAAAGAAGAAGGTCTGTGGTGGCGTGACAAGGACTACGTACCACCTTACAAGGAGAAAGATGGCAGCAACTGCTACTGGAGCCGTGGAAACGGTTGGGTATATGCCGCCTTGGTACGTGTCATGGAAACCCTGCCTAAAAACGACAAGTACTATGCTTTCCTCAAGAAAGACTTCATCGCTATGAGTCAAGCTTTCTTGAAATGTCAACGTGAAGATGGATATTGGAACGTCAGTCTTCTCTGCCCAGCCAACTACGGTGGTCCTGAGATGACAGGTACCGGTCTCTTCCTCTATGGCATGGCATGGGGCGTACGCCAAGGCATCCTGCCACAAGCAAAGTATCAAAAAGCGATGAACAAAGCCTGGAAAGCCTTGGCAGCCTCCGTCCATGAAGATGGCTTTATCGGTTATAACCAAGGTACAGGCAAAGACCCTGCAGCTGGTCAGCCTGTCACCTTCACTTCCGTCCCAGACTTCGAGGACTATGGTACAGGATGTCTCTTGCTAGGAGCTGCTGAGTATTATAAACTTCAAAATGCGACCCTCACAGCTACAACCCCAAAAGTTGCTGCAAAGAAAAGAACTAGAAAGTAATTATCCCTTCATCAAGAAACAAAACGAATCATGAGAAAATATATTTTTCTGATGGCATGCTTGCTGGCTCTGATGCCAGCAAGCTCTGAAGCCGCAAAGAAACAAAAGAAAGTCAAGAAGGCCCAAACTGAACTTTGGCCCGATGGCACTAAGATGGATGCTTGGTTCTGCAACGCCCAAAAGGTGAATGTTGACACGCTCGGAAAGAAGTATGTCATCACGGATTATGGCGTGAAAAACGACAGCAACCTCATTCAGACAAAAGCTATCCAAGCCGTCATCGACCAAGCCGCCAACAACGGTGGTGGCGTCATCGTCATCCCTGCCGGAACCTACCAGAGCGGTGCACTCTTCTTCCGTCCTAAGACCCACCTCTACGTGGAGGAAGGCGGCAAGCTAAAGGGGAGCGACCGTATCGCCCACTTCCCTGTCATCGAGACTCGTATCGAGGGCGAGACATGCAAATACTTCTCTGCCTTCATCAATGCAGACCATTGCGATGGCTTTACGATTGCTGGTCCTGGTATCATCGATGGCAATGGTTATCACTATTGGGAAGAATTTTGGATTCGCCGCACCTGGAATCGCCAATGCACCAATAAGGATGCACAGCGCCCTCGCCTCATCTACATTTCCAATTCCAGCAACGTGACAATCCAAGATGCTCATATCCAAAACAGCCCATTCTGGACCAATCATATCTACCGCTGCGACCACGTCCGTTTCTTGGATTGTACCATCTTCGCACCGACAGAAGGAGTGAAAGCTCCTAGCAGCGATGCCATCGATATTGATGTATGCCATGATGTGTTGGTAGATGGTTGCAATATGCACGTCAATGATGATGCCATCGCCATCAAGGGTGGCAAGGGCACTTGGGCTGACCAAGCCCCAGAGAATGGTCCTGTATATAATGTACTGATTCAAAACTGCAACTATGGTAGAGTTCATGGTTGCCTCACCCTTGGCAGCGAGAGCGTGAACGACCGCAACATCGTACTGAGAAATATCAAGGTGGGCAACGCTCAACGAGTACTTTGGCTCAAGATGCGCCCTGACACCCCTCAGCATTACGAGTATGTCACTGTTGATAACATCACAGGCAACACCGGCAGTTTCCTCGTCATCCGTCCTTGGACACAGTTCTTCAAGCCTGGTGATCGCAAGGATATGCCACTCAGTCAGTGCAACAACATCTCCATCAAGAACATCAACATGAATTGCGACAACTTCTTCGATGTAGGCACAAGCGATAAGTATCGCCTAAGAGATTTCACCTTCGAGAACATCACTTGCACAGACAAGAAGATGGCATTCGATAGCAAACTCATAGAGAACACCCTCGTCAAGAATGTCAACATTCAAGAAAGAAGCAAGAGCAATGGATTGAAAACAACCAGTGATACCGATGGGCTGAAATAAGATAAAAGAAACAAAAAAATCCTGCGAGTCAAAAGACTTGCAGGATTTTTTATGGGTGGAAGGTGGGACTCGAACCCACGACATTCAGAACCACAATCTGACGCTCTAACCAACTGAACTACGTCCACCATATTAGCTAGCTTAATCGTTATTTCGTTTAAGCGAGTGCAAAGGTAGCAATATTTTTTGATTCCACCAAATTTTTCTTCGTTTTTTTTCAAAAAGAAGCGCATTTTATCCAAAAATCAAGAAAAATGGCTACTTCTCTCGCGAGAAATAGCCATAACCTATGTACAAACCTTTTATAAAAATGGTTCGTAGTTTCTTCAATTACTTAGCTGGAGAAGCTGGTGCCTTTGGCGCAGCAGGAGCTGCCTTCTGAGCATCTGCGCCCTGAGTTGCAGGAGCTTTCTGAGCACCAGCTGCATTGCTAGCACCTGGCATAGCAGGAAGAGCAGTCTGCTCTGTTGTAGCAGAATTCTCCATAACACTGCTTTCGCCTACTGCTGTAGGAGCTACGTAAGCGCAAGCTACACTGATGATGACCATTGCTGCAGCAAGGCCCCATGTTAATTTCTCGACAACATCGGTGGTCTTACGAACACCCATGATGGCGTTAGATGAAGAGAAGTTGGATGCAAGACCACCTCCCTTTGATTCCTGGATGAGCACGATGAAAATCATCAACAATGCTATCAAGACGATTAATACTACAAATAATGTGTACATTTTTAAAACTAGTTTTATTTATTATTATTTTTCTCTATTTCTTGCTGTTTCTGATCAGTTTCTCCAAGAAACGCATCTGGTCGCCATAGTAGGCACTCTTGCCAGGATGCTTGGCATGAAGACGACTGATGATGTCGAACGCACGCTCATATTTGCCTTGCTTGATGTAGATTCTCGCCAAGGTCTCCGTAAAGACGCCGCCATTCTCTGTCTGATCATCCTTCTCTTCCTCTATCTGAGGCTTGAACTCTGGTTGGTAATCGGCAGCAGAGTCTATCTTCGGCAACTTGAACCCTCCATCTTCCATGAAGTCATCAATCAGTGAGATAGTACGGGAAGGTTTCTCTTCTTCTTCCTCGCCTTCCGTCTCCAAGAGATAAGCCACATAGTCAACAGCTGCATCTGCAGGTGTTGGCTTCCTCTTCTCTTTCTTCTTTTTCTCTTCTTCCTCATCAGCAGGAATTGATTCCAAGAAGTTGTCTATCAAGTCGGAAGTGCGATCGGCATTATCATCCTTCCTTTCGACTGGTTTCTCCATCTTTTTGAGTTGATAATGAGCCGCCTCCACCATTTGGAAGATAACCTTCCTGTCAGTGATGTAAATGGCTGCCCTACGCAATTCCTCATCAAAGCTGGCATCGTGGAGCAAGTATAGATTCTGCAACATCAATAGGCGAGCCGTCTGATAGTACGGATAGAGTGCTAGCAGCTCTCGGAGGTCATAAAGGGTTTCTTTATTCATCTCCTCTGGATGTTGTATCAATCTTAATAGTTCCACTAACGAATATTTATTATTTATAATTTATCATTTATTATCTACCCCATTACCAGTTGGCAACTGTGGCGTTGAATATCTGCTCCACCAAGTCTTTTACCATCTGGTTGACGAGTTCTTCTTGCACAGAGGCTAAGCTCTGAGTGGTCTCGTAACTCTTGGAGGAAGTAAATTGGCGTTCAAAGTCCTCGGTATGGTTTACATTGTTGGTGAATCTCACATTAACCGTGATGGAGAGCTCTGTCTGCGCTGAATATCCCTCACTCGACACACTCTTGTTGCGCTGGCTGTACTGGGTTATCTCACCCTCAATCTTCAGGTCGCCGTTGCGTTTCACCTGTTGCAAACGAGTATGGTTGGCAAACTCATCCTTCAAGGCATTGTTGAACATCGGACCCATCGGCCCCCAAACATACGAGCTTCTGATAGGGAACTCGGCTATCTGAATAGTCTTGGTCTTCGTATAGTCGATACTTGCACCGTTGAACTTATAGCTCACGGAGCAAGCCGCCAAAATACCCATCATCAAGATGACACCTATTATATATATATGTTTGCGAAAACGCTTCATATCTTCATTCTTACTTTTTCTCGTTATCTTCTTCCGAATCCTCATCATTGTTGCCGAGTCCATATTGCTTGATACGGCGATAGAGCGTTCTGTCGGAAATGCCCAACTCTTGTGCCGCCTTCTTGCGATTACCATTGTTACGCTCCAAGGCTTTCTCAATCATCTGTCGTCCGATGTCGTTCAAGTTGAGTGTCTCCGGCTCATTGATTTCCTCAGCCACAGCATCCTCTGCCTCATGCGGATGAATCACCTGGGCAGGGCGCATAGTGGTAGGATAATTCGGCTCAATGGATGAGATGGATTGCGGAGCGGAGAAACCACTTGCACCACTCAACTGTCGTGCCTCATCGAGTTGCTTCCTCAAGGAAGTCACATCCCTTCTCAGGTCACTCACGTTGCCTCTCAACTCATAGAGTATTTTGTAGAGCAACTCCCTCTCGCTCTCATAACTATGATTGCCGCCCGACTGACTAGGAATCGTCGCCAATTGGGTAGATTCCTCATCTTGCGGTATATACTTAAGCAGCACATCGGCAGAGATTTCTCTTTGTTCACTGAGTACAGACATCTGTTCGGTGATATTCTTGAGTTGTCTCACATTTCCCGGCCACTTATATTTCAGCATGATAACCTTGGCGTCATCACTCAGAGAAATCTTTGGCAAGCGATACTTCTCTGCCATCTGCATGGCGAAGAGACGGAACAACAAAAGTATGTCATTGCCTCGCTCTCTCAAAGGTGGCATTTGGATAGGAATGGTGTTCAGACGATAATATAAGTCCTCACGGAAACGTCCCTCGCTTACTGCCTTGCGCATATTGACGTTAGTGGCAGCAACGATTCTCACATCTGTCTTTCTCACTTCCTGTCCGCCTACCCTGATATATTCGCCTGTCTCCAACACACGAAGCAGTCGAGCCTGAGTCTGAATAGGCAACTCACCCACTTCATCCAAGAAGATGGTACCCTTGTTGGCGATACCGAAATAACCCTCACTCTCGCCGATGGCACCTGTGAAGGAACCCTTCTCATGACCAAAAAGTTCACTGTCTATGGTTCCCTCAGGAATACTACCGCAGTTGATAGCAAAATACTTCTCTCGACGGCGAGGAGAATTGTCATGGATGACACGTGGAATGATCTCTTTTCCGACACCCGATTCACCGATGATCAGCACAGAAAGATCGGTCGGTGCCACCTGCAAGGCGACATCGAGTGCATGGTTCAAACCATCGCTATTTCCAACGATGTTGTACCTTTGCTTTATCTTCTGTAGTTCACTTACGTCCATTTAGCTGACAAAATTACGCATTTTTTTTGAATAAACTGCAAAAATGGCATAAAATAGTCACTTTTTTAACTTTTCACCTCTGCATTTGGGTTGAAAGGCGCATTTGAATGCTTCTTTGGGATAGAAAAGCGCACTTTCTCACTCTCATCACGTTTCTCATGATAAAGCTTAGGAAGTGGATTCGATGAAGCCTCATCATAGTCGTTGCGATGACGGAATGCATCGATAGCGAGATAGATGGCATGACGGAAAGATGTCTCATCGGCATGACCCGTTCCTGCGATACTAAAGCTTGGTGTCACATCGGCTGTGGTACGGATGATTGGGAGACCTGCCGTATAGATCACACCATCCTCGGTATAGAGAGAATGGAACGGTGTGGTAGCTTGGTCATGATACATCGCCATGACACCATCAAAGTCGGCGAAGTAACCTTGTCCGAAGAACTCATCTGATGCGTATGGACCGAAAGCCTGCACACCTTTTTCTGCCAAGGCATCGATGGCTGGGATGATGACTTCACGCTCCTCAATTCCACAACTGGTATCCTCATTGCTCTTTGGATTGAGCGAAAGTACTGCGATACGAGGATTGGTAATCATAAAGTCACGCTTCAAGGTTTGCTGCATCTGCGTCACCTTCTCTACGATAGCATCTGTAGTGATGCCAGCGGCAACCTCCTTCAATGGAGTCTTCTCCGTAACGGAAGCGATACGCAAGTTACCACCCACCAAGATAGACAAGCCTTTCTTGCCCTCACCGAGGCAAGTCTCAATATATTTCTTATGACCTTGGAAAGGATATTTTTCTATCTGAGCGTTACCATTGTTGATAGGCGCGGTCACCAAGACATCATACAATCCATTGCGATAATCGGTCATTGCACGATCGAGAGCTTTTACGGCTGCTTGTCCAGACTCTGGTGTAGGCATACCCATATCTACCTTCACCTCTTCCTCTACGGCAGCGAGGAGATTGATCCTTCCATCTTGTGCGTCCTCTGCTTTCTGGATGATAGAGAACTGTCCCGGCAGATTCATCGCCTTACGATAGTAAGCTGCCACCTTAGGGGAACCATATATAATAGGTGTACAGAGTTCCAACATTTCTGGCTCTGCAAATGCCTTAAAGATGAGTTCATATCCGATACCATTGGTATCGCCATGGGTGATTGCCACCCTTACGTTCTGATTGTCCATTGTTTGTTTTTTAATAAAGTTTTGTTTGCAAATCATTTAAATGTGCGGGCTTCCTTTATTGATAAAAAGAATGACCCGCTATGTTAGTTGCCAGCGGCTCTCTTGGCAGTTGTCATCACCGCTTCAAGCTGCTTCATGAGATTTCTCTTTTTCATTTCCGGGGCATATACGAAGGCGATGATATAGATCACGTCCTCGTCTAGTGGCACTCGCCCCATCCTGTAGGGTCCGCCCATGGCATCTCCCTTCATCTCCCAGAGTCCCTGGGTCAGGTTGTTGTATAGCATCTTGGGGTAGCTAAGCTGCATATACATGTCGTCCATTTCCCCCACCATATTTTTGCGCAGCAAGCTGTCGATAGCTTTCTTCTCATATCGGGCATTTACCCTCAGGAAGATGAGGTTCTGCATTCCTCGGGCTGCATTGTTGGATAGCCAGAGGAAGTCCTTCGCCTCCTTGCTGGCATCTAGCTGGGCTGGTATCTTGATGTCGATGCCGAAGAGTCGCTTCACCAGCTTCTGCTCCTCTGGGTTTTGCTGGATCGCAGCAGACAGGTGCTTCTGCTCCACATCGTAGATGGCGCCTTGGAGCAGTCTTGCCCTTGACTGAAGGCTGTCTCTTAGCTCCTGCACGGAGGCTGCGTGGATGCGGATGATGTTTTGCGGTGTGGCATTCTCATCATGGCTTACCTTGATGGAGAAAGTCTTTCTCTCATCTGAGTTTTCTTTCTCCTTATCGGTGGAGGCTCTCTCTGTACCGATATAGAGCACTACTCGGGTTCTCATCAACAGATAGCTCCCACTCACCTTGCCTCGCTTCACCGAGATAACATTGCACATCGGCTCAGATTGCGGCAGGATGTCCACGTCTTCCGTCAGCATCGTCTTCACGATATCCAACGTGTCTCCCTCCAGCAACACCTCGTAGGGCTGCCCTATGCTAGCAGGCAGTTGCTTCTTATCCCCTCGCTTGCCGCCCAGTGAGCAACTAGCGAAGAAAAGGCAAGCCGTAACAAGGAGGCTGAAAGCCAAAAGCATTCTTCTAACCATCGTTATTACATATTTTTCAACCAAGTCCTTAGGAGAAGGGTTACATATTTTCCAACCACTTCTTTCCGGGCTTTGTGTAAAGCCAGAGCAATATCAGTCCTGAAATAACACAGCCAAACGACATTGTAAAGACAAATGCATTCATAATTTATCTATTTAAAATTTTATAACCAATAAAAAACAAGAAACTCGACATTAGTAAGCCTGTTGCCATTCCATAAATCAGCGAATCAGTGAAACAGTTATCTTTTATTGCCAAAGCAACATCTCCCAGTACGGTAATTGAGAAAGTAGCTTTACTCAAATCATAGAAGTACTTCCCTGTCTCAGTCCTTTTCGTCTTAGTTTTTTCTTTTTCTTCCTTTTGTGTAACCATCGTTCATACTTTTACGATTCTTCGATATGTCTGATTTCCCCAATCTTCTTCGAGGTACTCAGCAATCCGCAAGCGGCATAGATGTCTTGTCCACGGCTGGCACGAATCGTAGTGAAAACTCCATGAGAGGTCAGGAAGTCACGGAACTGCTCCATCTTCTCATCATCCACCCCATGCAGTGGGATGTCTGGAATCTGGTGGAAACGGATGAGGTTGATACGGCAGTCAAGCCCTTTCAAGAGCTTGATGATCGCCTTGGCATGCTGCATACTGTCGTTCACACCCTTGAAGACGATATACTCGAAAGAGAGACGACGCTGGTGAGAGAAGTCATAGTTGCGCAACAACTCCACTACCTGCTCGATGCCCATACCCTTCTCGGCTGGCATCAACTCCGCTCTCTCGGATGGTATCGGGTCATGGAGACTGATGGCTACATGGCACTCACTCTCCTCCAGGAATCGTTTCAACTTGTTCTTGACACCCACCGAACTGACCGTGATACGCTTCGGACTCCATGCCCAACCATAGTCTGCAGTCAATATCTCCGTGGCACGAAGCACATTGTCGAGGTTGTCCATCGGCTCACCCTGTCCCATAAACACGATGTTGGTCAAGTTCTCCACCTCAGGCAGAGAGTATATCTGGTTGAGGATGTCGCCCGCAGGCAAACTCCCCTCAAATCCTTGCTTGCCCGTCTGACAGAAGAGACAGTTCATCTTGCATCCCACCTGCGAGGAGACGCAAAGGGTGGCACGGTCCTTATCTGGAATATAAACGGTCTCCACGAACTTGCCACTTCGAGTTGGGAAGAGATACTTGATGGTACCATCCACAGAGTGCTGTGCATCGGTATATCCTGCGCATCCTATTTCGTATTCGGCAGCCAGTTTGGCACGGTTGGCTTTCGAGAGATTGGTCATCTCATCGATGCTCTTCACATGCTGCACATAGAGCCACTTGGCAATCTGCCCACCGGTGAAAGCAGGCATTCCCAAGTCCTTCGCCACCTGCTTCAATTCAGCAAGGGTAAGACCCAAAAGATATTTTTTTTCGTTATTCATACTGCAAAGATACGCTTTTTTGGCGAAAAAGTGTTATCTTTGCCACATATTTTAATATAATAAGCTAAAATGTTTAATATTCAGAGCTAAAATGAGAGAAAAAATAGACCTTTTCTTGCCTTGTGAAGACCTTACGGTGGCACAAGAAGCCTTGACAGAACTTCACGACAACAAGACTGTTCAACATATCAATCTCTTGGTAAGTAGCGACTTTGCCGCCCAGCACCAAGTACCCGACGGATGCACCTTCGTGGTCATCGACCGACTAGAGAGTTCCAACACCATCACGAGCATCGCCGAGAACACAGATGCCGATTACGTCATCATCTGCACCAAGACCACCCCTATCAAGTGGGGACTCTATGCCTTGGAACGCTTTCTCCGCACTGCCGACGACACGGGAGCCGTGATGATTTACAGCGACCATTATTCGATGGTCAAGGACGAGAGCCTTTCGCAAGACGGCACTTCCGCCGTGGGTAAACTCGAAAAGCATCCCGTCATCGACTACCAAGAAGGTTCGCTCCGCGACGACTTCGACTTCGGAAGTCTCTGGCTCATCAAGTCACAATGCCTTCGTGACTATGCCGCCCAGACCGATCGAGTAGATTATCTCTATGCGGGTCTCTACGACCTTCGCCTCTACTTGAGCCGTGTGGGTGAAATCTTCCACCTCAACGAATATCTTTATACAGAGAATGAACTCGACACGAGAAAGAGTGGCGAGAAGCAGTTCGACTACGTGAACCCTCGCAACCGTGAGGTTCAGGTAGAGATGGAGCGTGCTTGTACCCAGCATTTGGAGAAGGTGGGAGCACTGATAGATACTAGTTATTATCGCTTGCCCGACTTCAACGAGCAAGACTTTGAGTACGAGGCTTCCGTGGTCATCCCGGTCTTCAATCGAGAGAAGACCATCGCTGATGCCGTGAAGAGCGCGCTCAGCCAGAAAGCCAACTTCAAGTTTAACGTCATCGTGGTCAACAACCACTCCACCGACAAGACGGGCGAGATACTCAGTCGCATCGCTCACGAGATGGAAGAGAAGAACGACAAACAGGCTGGTCGCCTCATCCAAATCGTGCCAGAGCGCAGAGACCTCGGCATCGGTGGTTGCTGGAATGTAGCCATCAACAGCGACCATTGCGGCAAGTTTGCAGTACAGTTGGATAGCGACGACCTCTATTCTTCGCCAAAGACACTCCAAAAGATAGTAGATGCTTTCTACAAACAGAAGGCGGCGATGATGATTGGCTCCTACCGCATGTGCGACTTCGACCTCAACACCTTGCCTCCTGGACTCATCGACCACAAGGAATGGACGGAAGACAATGGATGCAACAACGCCTTGCGCATCAATGGATTGGGAGCACCACGTGCTTTCTTCACGCCATTGGTGAGACAGATTCAGTTCCCTAACACCTCGTATGGCGAGGATTATGCACTGGGCTTAGCTTTCTCTCGCCGCTATCGTATCGGCAGAATCTACGATGAATTATACCTTTGCCGTCGTTGGGGTGGCAACAGCGACGCCGCCTTGAGTATCGACCGAGTAAACGCCAACAATCTCTACAAAGACCGCTTGCGCACCATGGAGCTGAAGGCACGCCGACAGATGCTCCAGGGCAAGGCAGACATCATGGAAGACAGCAGCATCTCTAGATTCTTCAACCGCCAGTTGGAGAAGTGGGATGACGCCCGCCACCGTTTCCGTGACCTCAAGCATGTGGAGACTAAGAAGCTATCCGAAGAAGTGCGCCTCCAGTTCAATCCAGCTCGCATCGTGAGCACCGGAGCCAAGATAGACAAGAAGACATTGGGCGAACGCCCTTGCTTCCTCTGCGACAAGAATCGTCCGAAGGAGCAGATGTCACAGCAGATAGACGAGCGATTCCACCTCTTGGTCAACCCATTTCCTATCCTGCCCATCCACTTCACCATCCCGGCTCGCAAGCATCAGCCACAAGCCATCTACAAGAACTATGGCGAGATGCACCGCTTCCTGTCCTTGCACAGTGAGTTGATGGTATTCTACAATGGTCCGAAATGCGGAGCCTCTGCTCCCGACCATCTTCACTTCCAGGCTGGTACAAGTGGCATTCTGCCTTTGCAAGCCAACTGGCAACGCCTCTCTCGCAACCTCACCGACATCATCAGCCTCAACGATGAGGAAAAGATTGCCGTGGTGAGAGATTTCATCGTACCGGCTTTCGTCATCATCTCCAAGAGTGAGGAGAGCGACGAGACTCTCTTCCACCGCCTCTATAAGTCGATGCCGATGCGTGGCGACGAGACGGAACCTATGATGAACATCATCGCTTGGCGCAAGGAAGACGAGTATATCAGCGTGGTCATCCCTAGAGAGAAGCATCGTCCGGAAGCTTACTTCGCTGAGGGCGATGCCCAAGTGATGGTTTCCCCAGGAGCCTTGGATATGTCGGGACTCATCATCACCCCTCGTGAGGAAGACTTCCATAAGTTGACCGAGGAAAGTGCCACCACCATCTTGCAGGAGTGCGGCATCTCGACAGAGAAGATGAACAGTATCGTGACCAAGCTCAAGACCTCCAAGGAGGCTGAGACTGGGGCTGAGACTGCCACCTTATATAATAATGGTAAGCAACCGAACGTCACCGTGGGCATTGTCAGCGGTCAGAAGATTCACTTCTCGCTCAACAAGCCTTATCTTGCCAAGGGCGAGACCGTGATGGGTGAGCAAGTCGTAGAGTTCTCCGAGGGCGGCGTGCTTTGGAATGGCAATCAGTACAGCAAGTTGACTTTCCATCCACAGAGTGCCGATGCCTCATTCTCACTGAGTGATGTCACCATCGGTGTCAACTTCCATTGGGAGCGCAAGGAGACACAGACCTTCCTTGGCACACTCCGTTTCGTGGTCGAGGCTGACAAGATATGCGCCATCAACGAGTTGCCGGTGGAGAAATACTTGGAGAGCGTTATCTCCAGCGAGATGAGTGCCACCTCCAGTCTAGAGCTACTGAAGGCACACGCAGTCATTTCCCGTTCTTGGCTATTGGCACAGATGAAGAAACGTCGTGAGGTAGCTGCCAGCGGCAACAACTTCTTCTCGTTTGTCAAGAAGGACGACATGCTGATTCGTTGGTACGACCGTGAGGACCATACCATCTTCGATGTATGTGCCGATGACCACTGCCAGCGATACCAAGGCATCACCAAGGAGACCTCTCCTCACGTGGCAGAGGCGATTCGCCAGACGCTCGGACAAGTCTTGCTCGATGGCGAAGACATCTGCGATGCCCGCTTCTCCAAGTGCTGCGGAGGTGAGACCGAGGAGTTCCAATATTGTTGGGAAGACACCCCAAAGAGTTACCTCACTGCCGTGAGAGACTTAGTTTTGGGAGTGAAGAACGAAGAATACTCTTCACTTCAAGACGAGGCTACAGCCGAGCGATGGATTCGTTCCAACCCTCCTGCCTTCTGCAATACGACAGACAAGAAGATTCTCTCCCAGGTACTCAACGACTACGACCAGGAGACCGCCGACTTCTATCGCTGGAAGGTAACCTACAGCCAGGAGAAAATCCAACAACTCTTCGAGGAGAAACTGAAGATGAACTTCGGAGCCATCCTCGACATGAAAGCAGTGGAACGTGGCAAGAGTGGTCGCATCAGCAAACTCCAAATCATCGGCACAGAGAAGACTTTTACGATTGGAAAGGAACTGGAGATTCGCCGTGCCCTGAGCGACACCCATCTTTACAGTTCAGCTTTCGTGGTGGATAAATATGACAAGGATGAGCAAGGCGTGCCACAACGATTCGAAATCATCGGAGCCGGTTGGGGACATGGCGTAGGTCTCTGCCAGATCGGTGCTGCCGTGATGGGTGAGCAAGGGTATGCCTACAACGACATCCTCCTCCACTACTACCAGGGAGCAGAAATCAAACAACTCTATAAGTAATTAATAATTAACAATTAAGAATTAATAATTATTGATGGGAACAACGAGAAACAAAAGGAATCCATGGACTTGGATTCCTACCCTATATTTTGCGGAAGGACTGCCTAATGTCATCGTGACAGCCCTTTCGGTGGTCATGTACATGCAGATGGGACTCACCGATGCCGAGGTAGGTCTCTTCACGGGATGGCTTGCCCTACCTTGGGTCATCAAACCCTTGTGGAGTCCTTTCATCGACCTCTTGAAGACCAAGCGTTGGTGGGTGCTCACGATGCAAGCGCTCATCGGAGCCTCCTTGGCAGGCATCGCCTTTTCGCTCCCTACCGCCTTTTGGTTTCAAGCCACGATGTGCTTCTTCTTCCTCATCGCCTTCTGCAGTGCCACCCACGACATTTCCGCCGATGGCTTCTACATGATAGAGCTAGACGAGCACAACCAGACCAAGTTTGTTGGTTTGCGCAACACCTTCTATCGCCTCGCCATCATCTTCGTAAATGGTTTCTTGGTGATGCTAGCAGGCGTCTTGCAGGTGATGTTCCGCAACCAGATTCGCTTCTCATGGGCTTTGATATTCTATGGATTGGCAGGTATCTTCATCGGTTTGTGGCTCTACCACAGTCGCTTTATGCCGACTCCAAAGGAAGACGTGCAGACCGATAGAACGATTGGCGAGGTGGCACATGAGTTGAAGAACATGTTCCGCACCTTCTTCGTCAAGTTTGGTGTGAAGGAAACGGTCTTCGTGATGCTCTTCCTCTTGTTCTATCGTTTCCCAGAGGCATTGCTCAACACGATGACCAAGACGTTCATCCTTCGTCCTAACTCGCAGGGCGGACTGGGCATGTCGCCTCAGGAATACGGTCTTGCCAATGGTACCGTAGGACTGATTGGTCTCTTGCTGGGTGGTATCATCGGTGGTATCTTGGTGAGTCGAGACGGTATGAAGAAGTGGTTGTGGCCATTGGTTTGCGCCATCACCTTGCCAGACGTGGTGTATATCTACCTGAGTTATTCGCTCAACTCTGATATTGTGATGGTGAGCACATGCCTCTTCATCGAGCAGTTTGGCTATGGTTTGGGCTTTACCGTGCTTACCTTATATATGTTATACTACAGCCAAGGCAAGTTCAAGACCTCCCACTACTCCATCTGCACCGGTATCTCCTATCTCGGTTTGATGTTACCAGGCATGATTTCCGGCTATATGAAGGATATGTTGGGGTATCGCCACTTCTTCATCGTAGTCATGGCATGTTGCGCCATCACCTTCCTCGTCACCGCCTTCCTCAAGATAGATCCTAACTTCGGAAAGAAGGAAGAAGTTATCGATGAAGAGGATGACGACATAGAGGAATAAGACTTATAAACGTGGAGGCTTTCGATGCTAAACCACGGTCTTTACACCGAAAGAACTGCATCTTGGCGATTGCGTGACAGTTGTCGTGCAATCGTTTGACAAATGCCACGCAATCACACGACATTTGTCGTGCAATTGCGTGGCATTTGTTTGAGTATCGTCTATTCCTAGGTTTTCACGCCATAAGAGACGAGTGCATACTCTTTTAGGCATATGGTCGTATCATCACTTGAGTGCGTTTATATCATATACCATACCATTCTTTTTATTGATAAATATCTGTATTATACCTCCGAATACAATAGTACCATCCGATTGATCAGGACTATTCGTCACTTCCCACGCTTCTTTGTTTTGGGAGATACCCCAAATAGTATTCTTAAATAAATCACTATCAAAAGAACTTCTTAAAAGGACATTGGCTATTTCATAAGCTACCGCAGGAGTTGAGACCAAGTCTTCTCCAAACATGATGACGGTGCTGTCTTCCATCAAGAATCCATCCTTACTATGATGAAAGTGCTTTATATTTTGCACATTACCTTCGGCTTCGTTTTTCTTTATTCTCAAAATTTTGCCATCTACCTTTTGGATATAGATAGCACTCCGCAAGTCTTTTACACCTCTCTGCTTGCCTATAATTTTCCAAACCTTACCATCCAACAAGTATGTGGAAAGTGGTTTTTGCACAGTAATTGAATCTGCTCCATATTTAGAAGACAAGATTGCCAATCCAACTTTATCTGCAATCTTTGGAGACTTAATTAGTCCTACATTTTTATCTAAAATATCCCCTTTGTTCTTAGTCGCAATAGAGGTTGGATCATAATCATAATACATAGAGACACCATTAACAAAATCTTGACTATCATAGTTATCAAGTCCATAATATGTGTAAGGTGGCTGCTTTTGCAGACCATCCAACTTACTTTCGAAAGACTGAATCAATCTAGTGAATAAGATTCCACCCACAAAAGCACCCAATGTTATTATTATTACTCGTTTTATATTCATACTATTATCAGTTTATCATTCCAATTTCTTTCAAATAATTACTTTTCATAATTCAAGTCTAAAATAGATAAGATCCTGACAAAGTCATCAGATAAGAGATACATTTTATCCCTATACTTGATATATTTATCACCAAAATACGCCACATCAACAAAGTCATCTTTGTCATAAATCGTCATTTTGCCTCGTATATCAAAAACGCATTTTTGTGAAACCTCATCCAAACTCTTTATAACCAATTGAAGGTACTCTAAATTCTCCTCACTTCTAAAGTCATAAGTTCTACGCAGTTTTTTATTACTGACAAAGTCAAAAGTATAAGGTGAGGAATAATGCACATCGGTAGTGTTCCTGGGTATCCAATCAAATCTAATACAAGAGACTTCACTTGAATCAGAAATCGTACTATCTTTCTTCAATATTATTGAATCGGAAGTACCTTTGTGTTCTAATTCATTTTTTCCTTCCAACCACCCCAAAAAGTTAGATGGCAAACAATAAGTAGAGCCTTTATACTTAATCCTAAAGCGATTGAAATACGCTACATCAACAAAACCATCTTTATAATAAATCGTTATCTTCCCTCGCGTATCAAGGGAATATGGATTTTCACGCTCATTCAAATTTTCCAAAATAGAATAAACAGCTGTAATATTTGCAGCATCAACAATATTAACAACCTTTCGATATGTTTTAAAGTTACCTTTGTCGTACTGATAAGGTGTTATATCCCAAGGAGTTTCAACCTGAGCATCTACCCAGTCTATAACAATAGAGGAAATAGTTTGTGCATCTGCACACAAACTAAAAAATTCAAGCAATATGATAAATAATAGTTTCATCTTATTTTTTAGGCTTTATATAAATTTCATCCAGTTCGTATCTCGTTATAGTTGTTGACGTAGGACTTGAAGTACTGTCTACGTTTAATTCGACCACTTAATTTCTTCCATCTTTTCTCTTTTCTTTTTATAAAACCTAGCCTTATGAAAGTCTTTTTCAAAATATTCTCCATCCCTGTAACATTCTTCCAACGTAATATAAGACTCAGAATCACCTAACTTTGCCCCATATAGCAAATAGTATTTTAGCATTCGCTTTAATAACACAGATTTCTTTGCATCAACCACATTTTTTATTATGCTATAGTTTTCATAAGAAGCCTGTGGACAAGAATACTTATTTGCCATGAAAAATGAATAGAACATGTAATCATTCAAACCATTATTGATACTAGCAAAATGATCGAAGAGTATCATGTAGGCAATATTGTCACCATAACGAACCACTGAGTCTGCTACATTAGCAAACTCTACAGAATCCAAGATAAACACATCATTACAGTTGATTGTCTCAACTTCTTCCTCTTCCATCAGTTTTTTTTCAGGAAGGAACTTGGAAGAAAAGGAAAGTGTGAATCCCAGAATAATACCAAACAAAAATAATATGATCTTCATTTCTTATTTTTTATCTATTAATATGTGTCTTATCAAGTTCTCTTATCCATCTCAAAGTAATAGTATCCTTGGGTGGCATATTGTAAATTTCAAGCAAGGCTTTTCTTACGTCCAAATAGATGGTATCATTATTGTAGGACTCATTCATAACCAAGCCATAAAATATATCTTCCTTTTTCAAATGACCACTGGACAAACATTTAAGCTGACGATATGCACCCATACTTCTATCTTTAATGATTGCAGTTTTTATCAGATTTATATCTGATTTTCGCTGCTGGATAGGTTGTGACGTTTGCTGTTTCCACTCAAACCGAGGAATGGCTTGAAAGATGCCTCCCAAGAACAAACCAAAGATTAACCCCAATGCAATAAATTGCAATTCTCTTATTTTTTCCATAATTTTGTTTGTAACCCTTTGGATAACATTTCCATACAATTAAGTTTTATTTCTTTATAAATAGAACCTGGCTGAGAATAAGTGCCATAAGATTGAGCCTTTAACTCTTTTCCTGCTTTATAACTTTTCCAAACGCCTTTGTTTTCTAACCAAGACCCATAAAAATTACGAGAATCCTTTCCTGTTTGAACAACAATTAATTCCTTGCACCATAATCATACCGGTTCAAGCCATTGGTTCTATCCAATTCCTTGCCATTGAATTTGAAGCGTTGGGTATCTCCACCCTTGCTGCTAGCCATCAACGCACCAGTTGGATAGTAGTCGTTCACCTGCTCTATCTCACCATCCTCACTGACTACTACACGATTGTTGCCAAGGTGGTCTTTCAGATAATAATGGAATGTGAGGGTATTGTCCTTGTCGTACAAGACATAGCCTACATCATTCAATATCATTGTCTCGTCACCATCGTAGATGATGTTTCCACAATATTCAATGGTCTTCTGACCATTGGATACATTGGCAGAAGCTACATCTGAGGATTGCATCACAGGCATTTGTGGTTGGGCGGAAGACATCGCCGTCAGATTATATGACACGGAGAGTTTGTTGCCCTCTGCGTCATATACATAACTTGCATTACGTCCATCATTATATTCTATTTTACATGGTTGGTTATTGAGACCGTAACTAATGGAGATGATGCCCTTGTTCAAGTCCCTCACCAAATTGCCATTGGCATCATATTCATACTCTACGGCTTCATCCGCACCATCCACGAAGTGAAAAGCACCTTGGTAATAAGGACCAACGGCAGCATCGTCAACCTTCAGCAATTGGTTTCCATGATAGCTATAGCTCAGATTGTCTATCAGTCCATAAGAGCCATCATCCAACAAGCTACTGCGCAACAAACTCTGCACATTGCCCATTTTGTCATAGCTCAGGCTCTCGTCATAGTTGCCTTGCCCATCATTCTGCCTGTCACTTTCATTATAACCTGAGTCCGTGAGCATATTCTGGGCATTGTAGTCATAGAGAACTTCATCCTTACCCATGATGTTCTCCAATAAGATTCTGCCATAATTATCATAGTCCACAACAGACAACTCTCGCTTGTCACTGCCATTGACACAGTATGTGGTCTTGACCAAGCGACCCACATGGTCATAAGCATAGTCATATTCTTCCACAACGTCTTGCTTACCATTGGTTGTATGGACATGCTTGGTTTGCTGAGGGCTGCCAGCATAGGTATAGGAAGAATAAGTATGTTCCCAACCGCCAAGGAGATTGGAACTATGAGACTGCACTACCCTTCCCTTCTTGCCATAATACTGAGAAAAAAGCCACTGTCCTTGTTTACGCAAGTTGCCATCCTGCATGTCTCTACCCAAGCCATCATATTGCTGAAGATGAATCAAGTTGTCACCGCTTGGAGTGACTCCTTGCTCCACCTTCTCAAATGGTCGCCCCAAGCCATCATAGTATTGGGTCGTGGCAAGCACCCGAGTGTCGCTGATACGCTGTGTCGTTTGGACATAGTTTTCAGAGGACACTTGCGCTGATACTGGCAATGCTAAAGAAGCCAGCAACAGAGGTAACAATCCGTTTGTATGTATTTTTAAAATAGGATTCCCCATAGCTCTAAATTACTTTATCTGTTAATAAGCTATTTTCTCAGAATATGATTGATTATTGACAGCTATTTTTACTATACCTAAAATCCGCAACTATCATCCAATACACGATTAAGGGTAGATTTATGAGTCG
>SAMEA104315437__coassemble_169_pt1 | contig 67741 bp, 55 predicted proteins | sample SAMEA104315437__metabat2_high_PE_027 | metagenome-assembled genome bin SAMEA104315437 (sample SAMEA104315437) | gut metagenome | biome: Monkey gut; feature: monkey-associated habitat; material: faeces | place: China | collected 2013
ACGTTCACGATATGACAAAATAAAAGCTCCGCAAATTCTCCACGGTAGAAATACGCTGCAAAAATATGTGGAAAATCGGGAACTGCCAAAAAGCACTCAGAAAGTGTTAAAAATCAAAGAGTATTGAAAATCAAGACTTTATGGTTGGTTAGTCATAGTAAGTTATGGTTAGTTATAAGGCTCTAAATACATGACAAGTAGCGGAATTGGCGGTCTAACACCTATCCTAACAAATTCATACCAACCATAAAATTGGTATGGGTTAGTAGGTGGAGTATTCGTTAGCGCCATATTAGCATATAAAGCAAATAACATATTAAATCATGTACGCACAATACAATGCATTCATTACAATTTGTCTGATATTTGCTATTGGACTAATTTTACATCCCTATATCGAGAAATGGGTTAAGAATTGGAGAACTAGCCGTAAAGCATAATTACATACTTTACCCCGGTTCCCCCAGATAATCTACAATGCACTTCACCATTCTCGGTGTGAAGAATTGGCTGCCCTTACGATACCCCATCCTCTGGATGTTCTGCCACAAGGGTACACATTGCTGAATCCACGCCATGAGGTGACGACGAGCCACCGACTTGTCGATGGTATCGGGGAAATAAAGTTGGGCTAATTCCAACTTGCTATACATTCTCTGAGGGATGTCATTGGAGTTCTGTCCCTGGGTGAAGCCAGGGACAGATGATGAAGAAATGCTTGCTGGTATATTCATGATTGCTAATGATTTAGAGGAGGCTCCGAGAACCCCGATTGTTGATTACGCCAGCAATGATAATGCAAGCGAATGCAATGAAAGCTTGCTTTCAAATTGCTGAGCGCAGCTTATTTTATGCAAAGATATAAAAAAAGTGCGACCCACGGCCGCACTTTTTCTTTTATTCGAGATTTTCTCGCTGTATATAACCTAGCGAGCCTCATCCCCCACTGTCACTCTTTCTCCAGCAGCCCCTGCAAGAGGTAAGCATTGAAGCAAGGACAACTCTTCTGCACACCCGGCAAGTCTCGATGCCCCACTATCTTCTTAATGCTTGGATACTCCTGGTGAAGACGAAGTATCAACTCCTTCATCGCCTGCTTCTGCCCGTCTGTGCGAGTATCGGCGATGCAACCATTCTCGTTGAGTCCTCCCTCATAGCAGATGCCGATGGAATGGGCGTTGTAGCCTCTGGCGTGAGCACCCATCCGCTCTATCGGGCGACAAGGATGAACCACACCGTCGAGGGTGATGTAGAAGTGATACCCGATGTCACGCCAACCATTTACTGCCACATGGTCGTGGCGAAGTTGCTCCAGGGTGTAACGGCGATTGCTGCGAGTAGCACTGCAATGCACCACGATCATATCAATCATTCTCATGTCGCTCGCCCTCCTATCTACTACACGAAGAGATACCTAGTGCGCCGAGCACGGCGGTCATCACGGTTACTACGAACTTTAGGATCTCACTCCAAGTCTGTTTAGTCTTTTCTGTCATGGTCATTCCTTTCTTTTATCTAATGAAACATATTGTTGAAGAGATGGTTTCATCCGATAAGGGGACGAAACCATCCCATAGATAACTAGCAGTCTAGCTATGGCGAGACATTCTAATATTCCTTGACGTTTTCGTCGCCGGTGCTACTAGAGCTGCCGCCTGCCTGAGAGCCTCCACCAGCCTGAGAGCCTGAGCCTGTCTGTGAGCCTCCACCAGTCTGAGAGCCAGAGCCAGTCTGTGAGCCGCTACCGGTGTTATCCTTGCCGCCTTCACCTGCCGCAGCATTGTTTTTCTTGCTAGCCGCAGCCTTCGCCTCAGCGATATCCACCGTAGCGGCACCCGTCTTCTCCGCCTTGAGGGCAGCCTTCTGAACGAGGCGAGATGCCACTGGAGTGAACTCCATCTGGTTGAACATATCCGACAAGTCATCGCCTGGCACAAACTGGATGCGCACGCCCTTGATATTGTCGGAAGTGAAGTCACTGGCGGTATCCGTTCCATCGCTCATCAACTGCAAGCGAAACTTGCCCAACTCTCCGAACTCCACCTGGTTGCCTCGCTGCAACTCCATCACCAAGTTCTCCACGCTACTGATGAGCACGGCGCTCACATCAGCTCTCGACACGGTGGTCTGTGAAGCAATCAACTGCGAGAACTTCTTCAAGGAAGTGGTCTCGTTTACCTGAGCATGGGCATAGACCTTCTCATAAGACTTGCCATTCAACTTCACATTCAACTTTGCTACACTGTACTTTACTGCCATAATAAAAAACATTAAATTGTTATGCAAAACAGAGAGTAATCCACCGCTCACTTGGCGCCTTCAAGAGCTTTGTGTCAACTCTCTCGCATCCGTGTTTCGGATTGCATTTGCAAAGTTAGCACATTGAGGAAGTCCCATTCGCCCACTTTCGTCCAGTTTCGTCCACTTTTGGTTACTTCCGTCCACTTCCGTTCACTTTAGTCGATAGATACGAGTTCTTTATTTTACACACTATCAATCACCCCCTAACACTGTGCAGAGCATTAGCCGATGCAGTGCAGAGCATAACCAAACGCCGTGCAAAGCATAACCAAACGCCGTGCAGAGCATAACCAAACGCCGTGCAGAGCATTAGCCGATGCTATGCAGAGCGTAACCAAACGCTGTACAAACTTCAACCGATACCATGCAAAGCATCCCCAACCAAAATCTACGCCATTTGCGCAATCTTCGAGATGAGTTATCCTAGCGTTATAAGCAGCGAGAATGCCCCCTACCAGCGTTATATACAGCGAGAGAAAGCGTTATATACAGCGAGAATCGGCCGCCAAAAAGTCCTCCAGCGTTATATACAGCGAGAGAGCTAAAATTACAAATACCTATCATTCAACACGTTACGAAGGAAAATTCTAAAAACCATAATACCATATAGTATATATATACATACTATATATTTTATATAATACGTAATACGTGCGTGTGCGCGCGAGGATTTTTTCTTTTTTTTCTTCGAAAATGTTTGGGAGTTTGTGCAAAAAAGTGTAACTTTGCAGCTGTATGATGATAATATCATGCCAACATCAGTTTAACAATTAAAATCATAGGAGAAACAGATATGGCGAAAACCAAGGAAGTTTTACACCAAGAAGGAAATGCCACAGATGGCATTTCAAGTGCAATAACAATAGCAAAGGAGAAAGGACAGATGAAGTATCTAGACCCAAAGGTTGACTTGATTTTCAAGAAGATATTCAGCAAGCACCCAGACTTGTTGATGAGCTTGCTCAATGCCCTCTTGCCACTGAGCGACGATGAGCAGATACAACACATCAAGTACCTGCCCACGGAACTTGTGCCTGAGCTATACGAGCACAAGAACTCCATCGTGGACGTGCTCTGCGAGGACATCAATGGCAGAAAGTTCTGCGTGGAGATGCAGATGGAATGGAGCAACGCCTTCCAGCAGCGAGTACTCTTCAATGCCTCCAAGCTCTATGTGTCGCAAGCCGCCACGGGAGAGGATTACGATACTCTCAAACCAGTATATTCCCTCAACCTCGTCAATGCCATCTTCGAGCGTGACATGCCCGATACCTTCATCCACAACTACAAGATCGTACACGACAAGGACAGCAAGAAGGTAATCAATGGTTTGCACTTCACCTTCATCGAACTGCCTAAGTTCAAGCCCCAGTCCATGCTGGAGAAGCGCATGGCAGTGCTTTGGCTCCGCTTCCTCACGGAAATCAATGCGAGCACCGATCAAGTGCCAGAGGAACTCACTGAGAATCCAGAAATCAACAAGGCTTTGGCTGAACTGAAAGTCACGGCATTCACCGATGCCGAGCTTCGGGCATACGACAAGGCACTCGACAACATCAGAGTGGAGAGAACCTTGCTGAACGACAGATACAAAAAAGGTATGGAGAAAGGTATCGAGAAAGGTATCGGGCAAGGTATCCTGCAAGGTATCGAGAAAGTGGCAAAAGCCATGCTTCTCAACAGAGTACCCGACAATCAAATCATTGCCTACACCGGCTTGACACAAGAGCAGCTCAATAGCTTGAAGGACTAAACCTATACGTTTCAAAAGATAGTAAATCCAGCAAGGGAACAAGCATCCGCCCCCTTGCTGGATTTTCTTTTTGTTTCCTCCCGCTTATCCGTCAATCCAAATTCTGATACTATCGGCCAACCTATATTTTTTGAGCAGTTGGCGCAAACAGCGGCGAATGAAGGCGAAGAAAGAAGCATAATACTCCATCAGAATTTTGCCATCTATACTGAGCGAAACATTCTGAAAGCTGACTGTGAAGAAACGGCGATCGAAACTACTGTTGCTTAAGAAGCAAAGGCTACTGTCTTCAATAATCTGGAATGCATTATCATAATCGGTGTATGACGATGCCAACAACTCTTTGAGCTCATTTACATCCTTACAAGCCGAAACCCAACTGCAGAGCGGTTGGAAAGCATAGCACGTGTGCTACATGTCAAAGTGGGTGAACTATTTGACGACAGTTTGGACTAAGCTTGCATCAGACTCAACCATACATTTCTTCGCCCCATGCACCTCCCACCCACCAGGAGGTGCATGGGGCGAAATCGTATCAGTAGCTAAGCTGTCAAATAATCTTCAAGCAAGAAAGGAATCACCCCTACATACATAACTCCATCAGCATCTATCCACATTTTCTGACTACCATCGACTACCACAATCTTGCGAAAGAAGTCTTCCGTATGATGCAGCGAAAAGGTTTCTTGCTCTTTCTTTTCCACTGTATCAACATTCAAGGCAGACTGGATATATACTTTCTCGCTGCCAATATTGATGACAAAGTCTATTTCATACTGACACTGCTTGCGCTTGCCATCGACCATTCGCTCGACCTCCACTACACCGACATCTACATTATAGCCCCTATGGACAAGTTCGTTATACAGCATATTTTCCATCAAATGAGAACGTTCTTGCTGCCGGAAATTCAGTTTGGCATTTCTCAGTCCAAGATCGACGGCATAGTACTTTTGGATAGTATTGAAATACTTCCTACCTTTCACATTATACCTTTTAGCACTATTGAAGAGAAAGGCATCCTCCAGATAATCAAGATAGTTTTTGATCGTATGGTCAGACGTTGACTTGTCCAATAATGAAGCCGCCGTACTAGCCAGCTTATGAGGATTAGTAAGCGAACCTATCGATGAAGCCAGAGTATCCACCAATGCACTCAGCACCATATCGTCTTTCAGCTTATATCTCTCCACGATGTCTTTCATATAGACATTTGTAAAAAGTCCCTGCAGATACTTGATTTTCTCCGATTCATCTGGTTCCAAAACCGCCAATGGCATACCACCATACATAATGTATTGTTCAAAAGCATCGGCTTTTTCCAAACTAGAATACTCAAAGTATTCCTTGAAGGTCAAAGGTGATACCCGTATTTCAGTCCCTCGGTCTCGAAAGTTGGTCACTATATCCTTGGACAGCATCTTGGAATTCGAACCTGTCACATAGATGTCAAGATTGGGGCGTGCCATCAAGTCATTCAAGACATCATAGAAAGTAACATACAGCATGTCCTTGTCTTCCTCAGGCACCAAAGCTTCGTCGATGTCTGTATTCTTCACCTTATATGATAACTGGATTTCATCAATCATCACATAATATTTCTTTCCCACATCCCCAGTTCGCTCTACCACATAGTCATATAGATTATTGGGATTTCGGAACTGAATATTAGATTTTCTATCCAAAGCCAGTTCCACGAAGCAATCGTCACTCACACCGCCCTCCATAAGCTTTTGCTTAAAAAGGGTGTTCAATAGATAAGACTTTCCGCAACGCCTAATGCCAGTGATAATCTTAACCTTTCCGTTCCATCTTTTCTGCATAAGCAGAGAAACATATTCTCTTCTTTCTATTGACATAATATTTAATTTCAAATGTATTCCACTGCAACTTTTGTCGCAATTGCGACTGTTTTTGCAGTGCAAAGATACGCATTTATACATAAAACGCCAAAGATTACTGCAACTTTTGTCGCAATTGCGACTGTTTTTGCAGTGAAAAGCCTATGATTAGGTGCATCATCCACCCCTCCACTGCAACTTTTGTCGCAATTGCGACTGTTTTTGCAGTGGGACTGTCAAGTGAAAATTGAACTTCGCCCCATGCACCTCCCACCCACCAGGAGGTACATGGGGCGAAATGGTTGAGTTTTATACTACTTTTATGCAAGAATCACACAAAACGAAAGAAATATCGAGAAAATGCGAAAATAATGTCGAATATATTTGGATAAACCAATAATTATTGTTACCTTTGTGACACATATCAGAAAAGATGAATCCGTAGTACAACTGCGGTGAAATCTCTTCAAGACTTTGGGTCTGTTACTCTCTAAATGTACTCTTAGAAGTTGGTCGCTCCTAAATGGGTATTTGCAAAAAACGAGCAGATTCAAACATGGCTCCGCTATGTATTTCCCGAAATGTCGGGATTTATATAGGCATGGTGGGGCAGTTTGAGTCGTTTAATTGCAAATGCCCCTCCAAGACCATCATAAATAAGGTGGGGCATATTAGAGAGATTTCATTCTGTTCCCTCCCATGCTTTTATTTCTTATTAATATTTAAACAAAAAAGCAATGGCAGACAATCAAGAACCAGAACCGATCTTGCTCCATGAGGACACTCACCAGAAAGACCTCATCTCCATCCTTGGCACCCAAGGACTGATGTACAACGACTTCAACGCCGCAGAGTACAAACTCCTAATGCTCATCATCAAGCACAACCAGAAGGTGATCAAGCAATACATCGTGCCAGTCAACCTGCAGCACGGTCACCTCCCCTTCACCAAAGAACAATTCCAGGCAGGGCATGTCGATATCGTCATCCCCTTCAAGGAGTTCGGATACAACCGTTCCAACAACCTCTGGCTCAAAGACAAGCTCTGCCAGATGGCAAAGAAGTCCATCGCCATCCCCTACAAGATGAACGACACCACCTACTACAAGTACTTCGACAGCCTCTTCACGCCCGACTGCCATAGACTCTCCGACAGTTCGTGGGTGGTATGCCTTCACTTCGACTACGAACTGATGCAATACCTCTTCGCCTTCGACAAGGGCGTAACCACCATCGACCTCAATGCCATGGACAAAATGCACAGCGTGGCAACTCGAAAGATGTACGTACTCCTGCACTGTTGGGCAGCACGTGGCTACACCTCCATCTCGCCCACCAGCCTGATGTTGCTATTGAAGGGCAGAGAAGCCTACCAGTACTTCGGCGACCTGGAAGCCAAGCAGCTCCTCACCGCCCAACAAGAGTTGAAGTCGCTCTTCGACAAAGGCATCATCGATGAGTACTTCACCTACAAGCCCTTCTACCAAGCCCATATCAAGAAGGCGATGCCCGACCACATCTCCATCACCCTGCACAACAGAAAATATGTGGAGCCTACCGAGGAGATGATGGAACTGCAAGCCTACTGGCAGCTGCAACTGAAGGTGAAACTCATCTACACCTATGGCGTGGAGGAGAAGACCGCCATCGACCTGAGTCTGCACATGCGCACCGACTACGTGGGTGAGTTGCACGACTGGTTCTTGCACAAAGACTACTTCATCGCACAACAGATATTGCACCATAAGCCGATGAACAAGGCTGCTTATATCGTGGGTGGACTGAGGGGATTCTTCCATGACAAGGAGACCACCAAGGGCAACCGCTTCTAACGTTCCCTCACTCACAAAACAAACCTACAGACAGAGAAGAACACTAGCTGCGACAAGAAAGCAAGCAAAAAGTAAGCAAAAGTTTTGGTTTTTCCGACAAAATGATGTACCTTTGCAGCCAAAACGAGACAATTCGCATGAAAAAGGTATTATTTATCATATTATCTGCCATGGTTTTCACCTTTTCCTCCTGTTCTCAGAAGAAGACAGAGGAAAAGGCGAAAGTCATCGACACGATTCCGATGATGGTGATGCAGATACAGAAATGCAGCCGCCTCTACACTGCCGAAGTTCATGTTCACAAGATTGTGACGCACGACGACCAACTGAAGTTGAAAGGTTCGTTCTTGAAGAAAGCTTTCAACATCGAGGTACCAGGCTCCAATCGCAAGGTGGCCATCCCCATGGACGCCACGCTCAAGGCATACGTTGACTTCAAGGACTTCTCCCAGAAGAACGTAAGTCGCAAGGGTGACAAGATCGAAATCATACTCCCCGACCCCAAGGTGACGCTCACCAGCAGCAAGATAGACCACGACGGCGTAAAGCAATACGTGGCGTTCACCCGCAGCAACTTCTCAGATGCCGAGCTATCACAATATGAACAGCAAGGCAGAGAGGGCATCATCCGTGACATCCCCAACATGGACATCCTGGAGACGGCTCGACAGAGTGCCGCCAATACCCTCATCCCGATGCTCAAGGACATGGGATTCAAGGAGGAGAACATCAAGATTACCTTCCGCAAGAAATTCACGGTGGAGGACCTGAAGACGATTCTCTCTGGGAAGTGAAGAGTGAAGAACGAAGAGTGAAGAATTCATTTGATTTGGAAAATGAGAAAGTTTGAGATTATCATCATATTAACCCTGGTTGTCATCATCGGCGGAACGCTCTACTGGTGGAACAAGGACAACTCGCTCGAAGCAGGTAGCGTGGGCGAGACTACCCTCTCGCCTACCCAGGTGAAATCCATCGAGGCTATCGGACAATGGGAATTTCTCTCCATCAACGATGAGGAACTCGTCGATACCACCCGACATGGCTTCTTCGGCGACGACCACCTGGTGCGCATCTACTACGGCACGCTGCGCCTCGGCATCGACATGAGGGACGTGAAGGAGGGATGGCTGAAGGCTGACAAGGACAGCATCACCTGCACCCTGCCCGACATCAAGTTGCTCGACAACAACTTCATCGACGAGGCGAAGACCCAGTCGTTCTACGAGGACGGCAAGTGGACAGGCAAGGACCGGCAAGCGATGTACTATCGTGCCTATGACAGCATGAAGCGCCGATGCCTCACACCTGCCAACATCGCCACGGCTGAGGAGAACGCCAAAAGGCAGTTTCGGGAGATGCTGGGAGCCATGGGATTCAACAAAGTGGGATTTAACTAGAATAATATAAAGAGAGATTATTATGGATGCAGTCAACGATTTTTTCACAGCGTTTAGTTCATTCCTCTGGGGATGGCCAATGATTATACTCTTGTTGGGAACTCATATCTTCCTGACCATCCGCTTGCGCTTTCCGCAACGGAAGATATTCAAGGCCATCAAACTCTCGGTGAAAAGGGACAAGGATGCCACGGGCGACGTATCGCAGTTTGGTGCCCTTGCCACAGCCCTCGCCGCCACCATCGGCACGGGCAACATCATCGGTGTCGCCACAGCCATCGCCCTCGGTGGTCCGGGAGCCGTGCTCTGGTGCTGGCTCACAGGTGTGTTTGGTATCTCCACCAAATATGCAGAGGGACTGCTTGCCGTGAAATATCGTGTGAAGACTCGCAGGGGCAGAATGCTCGGCGGTCCGATGTATGCCCTGGAGAAGGGACTGGGCTGGAAGTGGCTCGCCATCCTCTTCGCCCTCTTCGCCGCCCTCGCCTCTTTCGGCATCGGAAGTACGGTGCAGGCGAACGCCATCTCCTCGCTCGTGGAAAACCAGTATGGCATCTCGCCTTACATCACGGGCACGTTGGTCACCATCCTCGGCGCAGCCGTCATCCTCGGTGGTGTGAAGACCATCTCCAAGGTATGCAGCATGTTGGTGCCTTTCATGGCACTCTTCTATGTGCTCGGTTGCATCTATATCCTCATCGTCAACCATGCTTATCTTTGGCCTGCCATCCAAGTCATCGTTGACTCCGCCTTCACCACGAAGGCAGCGGGCGGCGGTTTCGCTGGCAGCACCCTGATGATGGCAGCACGCTATGGTATCGCACGAGGATTGTTCTCCAATGAGAGCGGTCTCGGTTCCGCCCCTATCGTAGCCGCCGCCGCACAGACCCGCAACCCAGTGCGCCAGGCATTGGTTTCCTCCACCGGAACCTTCTGGGACACCGTGATTATCTGCGCCCTGACCGGACTGGTGATTACCTCCAGCATCATCGCCTACCCTGACATCGACTATCACAATGGAGCCGCCCTCACCAAGGCTGCCTTCAGCAAGATACCTTACATCGGTGCGCCTCTGCTCACCTTCGGACTCGCCACCTTCGCCTTCAGCACCACCCTGGGATGGAGCTACTATGGAGAAAGATGCGTGGAGTACCTGAGCGGCAAGAAGTTGATGCTCGGCTACCGTGTGCTCTACATCGCCAGTATCTTCATAGGAAGCGTAATCAGTCTCGGACTGGTATGGAACATTGCCGACTGCATGAACGCCCTCATGGCGATACCTAACCTCATCTCCCTCCTCTGCCTCAGCGGCATCATCGTGCATGAGACACGAAAGTATCTCTGGCGAGACCGTCTCGACAGGGACATGGAAGAGAATGAAATCGACGAACTGGAAGAAGTGGAGAAGATTCAGCCGCAGCTATGCGATGAACCTTCAAAATAAAGAAAAGAAAACCGCCCTTGAAAACGATTGCTTTCAAGGGCGATTTTTATAAGTAGATATAATTACATATTCACTTTGTATTGCAGATGCTTCATTGGGTGACCACCCCAGGTAGCATCATTCACGTACTCGAAACCTAGGCGAGTATAGAGAGCCTCAGCTTTGGGGTTGCCCTTATCGACCAACAAGCCGACAGCTGGCAATCGCAACTCCTTGGCACGCTCGATGGCAGCCTTGAGGAGTTCGGTGGCAAAACCCTTGCCACGGAAGTTCCTCGACACGGCGAGGCTGTCGATATAAAACTCACCCTCCTCGGTCTCATCCGGCATGCCCGAATAGTCCAAGCCAAACTCCACAAGCGCTTCCTCGCAGAATCGGCGACGCAGACGGTGCAAGTCGGCACCATCATATCCTACACAGGCACCCACCAAGATGCCATTCGAGGTGAAGGCAGCCAAGGTATTGCGATAACTATACTGACTATCCTCCATCTCCACCAATCGGGTCATCATACGATGGAAATCTATCAACGTATGCTTGGGTCCTGCAAAGTTTTGACAACATTCGGCGTTCATCGCTTCCATGATGAACGATGCGATGTGGGATGCCAAATCAGGCGTTGCTTTTTCTATCTTTATCTTCATAATGTGTGCAAAGATAAACAAAATAACCAAGACAAAAGAATTTTGCCTTGGTTATTTTTGTTATGGGAGGGAGAATTCTCATTGCTTAACTTCCTCTATCTCCGCGCTTCCTGGCTTGAAGAGATAGCCGATACACTGTTGTGCATCCACCTTGAAAGGTTTCCAAGTGAGGCGGCTCCAGTCGATCTTGTCGGTGCTCTGAGCCACTGGCACTTGTGGTATCAAACTGCCATCCTTGACCAAGATGATGCAAGGCAATGGCATGCTGACATTGGCAGAACCCGACTGCGATGCGTAGGCTGCTACCTCGGCGGCTGTAGGAACAGCGATAGTCTGGTAGCCACCCTCATACACCTTGCCACTCTGATAGTCGATCCACTTGCCCTTAGGGAGATAGACGGTGCGCTCGGTGCCTGTCTCCAACAAAGGAGCGACGAGCAACTGCGAACCATACATATATTCATCCTCCACAAGCCATGCACCTGGATCGTGTGGGAACTCCACGAAGAGCGCACGCACCATTGGCAATCCCTTCTCAGAACAATCCTTCGCCTGCGCATAGACGTATGGCATCAACTGATATTTCATCTCGGCATTGGCACGGAAGGCATCCGTGAAGTCCTTGCTGATGAGCCATGGCTCGGTAGGAGGCGCTCCATGCGCACGGGTATGAGAACTGAGGAAGCCAAATGGCAACCAGCGGCGATACAAGTCGTCTGGACTCTGGGTGACGAAGCCACCCATGTCATGGCTCCAGAAAGAGAAGCCACTCAAACCAAAGCTCAAACCACCACGAAGGTCGCCCAACATACCCACGCTTCCGATCTCATTGGTAGCGGCATCGCCACCCCAATGCAAAGGATAACGCTGACTGCCCGACCAGGCACTGCGAGCCCAGATGACGCCCTCGCCCTCAGGAGTATTCGCCTTCACAGCCTCCCACAACGCCTTGTTGTAGCGCAATGGATAGAGATTGTGCTCATAAAAACCCGTCTTGCCACTGGCATAGAGACCATCGTATGGGGCAGCCTCGCCGAAGTCGCACTTGATGACACTCACGCCCTGCTTGATGAGATGCGCTATCTTGTCTTGATACCAACCCACAGTCTTTGGATTGCTGAGGTCGAGCACGGCATCCTCATAGTTCAAGGTGCCATTGGCGTTCTTCACTGCCATGCCTCCCTCCACGAGTTCGTTGAAGTAGCGATTCTTAGGGGTGAAGTAAGGCAACTGCCACAGACAGGTATGGAAGCCATCCTTCTTCAGGCTCTTCAGCATGCCCACTGGGTCCTTGAAACGATCCTTGGCAAACTCGTAGTCGCACTGCCAATCAACGCCAAACCATCCGGTATCGAAGTGGATGACATCAGCTGGTATCTTGTTGGCTCTCAACTGGTGTGCTATCTCCAATCCCTCCTTCTGAGAGAAGTAAGAGATGCGACTCATCCAAGTGCCGAAGGTCCAGAGAGGAAGCATCGGCGACTTGCCTGTCACGTTGGTATATTCATTGAGAATGTCCTTTGGTTCGCCGAAGAAGACGAAGAAGTCCATCGTCTCATCACCCATGAAGAGGCGCTGCGCTCCGATGTAGCTGGCACCGAAGTCAGCGGTGGTTGGAGCCGAAGTGTGCATGAAGAAGCCATAGCCACGGTTGGAGAAATAGAAAGGCACAGGTTTGTACATGCCATCGGTCTCAGGACCCTGTGGATCGACCACGGAGATATTGACCTTCTGTCCCACCTTGTTGAGCGAGGTGAAACTCTCACCGCAACCATAGATGCGCTCACCCGGCGAAAGCATGAACACCGGGTTGATACTGCGGGAGTTATCGCTACCACGCTTGATGAAGTTGAAAGGAAGCAACTTCACCTGTGTGCTATCGTTGTCGATGATATGACGAGTCTGGGTGAGTATCTTTCCATGGGCATCACGGAGCACCAAGCGGAAAGGATACTTCTGGATTTCCAGCGAACCGTTCTTGTTCTTGTAGATGATGCTGCGGTCGGAGGATGTGGTGTTCCATCGTCCTCGACCGATGCGAGCATTGGCATTGCCTGTGTTCTCAGCGATAAACTCAGGGGAGAACATCGGGTCGTTGGCATCATCCATCTTAGGACGGACAGGCGACGTGAAAAGGGTGACACGCAAGGTGCGGTCGTCTATCTTCTGAATCTTGATACCGAGGTTCGGGTCGTTGTCATACTGGGTATCGGGGAAGTCAAGCATCTGCATTCTCACGGGCCAGTAGCCATTGAGATTGAACGCCTGGCGAGGTGCCAAGCGATAACGCTTCCAGTTGAGCAGCCCCTCGCCCTTGTTGAGGTCGAAACCTGCGATGCTATCGGCGAGGAAGTAGGTGTTTGCCAAGTCGGAGAAGTCGCCCGACATGTCTCTAGCCTGGCATTGCAAGTATTCGATGCCATTGTTGGTGTGGAGTTGTGCGTTTGCCGACAGAGCCGCCGCCATCGCACAGAAAGTAATAATTGCTTTTCTCATTGCTATTTAGGTTTTTAAATGCGATAGCAAAAATAAGCAAAATCCCCGAAAGCGACAAGACTTTCGGGGACCAATTATCATCGAGTTAACAAATGATGTATCGTTTTCCTACATTTCATACGGTAGTGATGCCGCTTGTGCCTTGCGCCAAAGCACAGGGGTGATGCCTTCCTCGCGAGAGAACACCTTGGAGAAATAAGACGAGGATGAAAATCCGGAGTGGAGTGCCACCTCCTCCTGCTTCACATTCGGATGAGCGAGCATATATTCCTTCGCCTCCGACAGGCGCAGACGGGTAATCAGCGTGCTGAAGTTGACCTCATACTTGCGATTGATGTAGCGAGACATATAGAGTTTGTTGGTTCCCATCTCGGTGGCGAGGTCATCGATGGTCAACTGGGCGGAGAGGTACTTTTTCTCCTCCATCCAACGAGCCAGTTTCTCACCGAATCGCTGTTCGTAAGCATCGATAGCCGAAGCACTTTTGTTCTCCTCCTTGGCGGTATCGTCCACCTCAGCCTGAGTCACGGTGGCGTGGGTCATCTCTCCATATTTGATGGAGTAATTGATGAAACTGCAAGCGATATAGAAGTTGACCGATATGATATAAACTTGACAAACATAGTTGAAGATGATGCCGAAGACAAGCGTCAGGCATCCCAAGAGATACATGCAAACCAAGAGGAAGAGACTCTTCTTGATCCAAAACATGAACTGCAGCATATCCTCCACGAAGTAATCCTCCAATACCTTCTTCCGATCCTCATAGAGATAGTAGAAGCGGTAGAGGTACACAACCAAATGGACGAAGAATGTGACAAAAGCTAGGGCTGTAAAATAAGCGCTAAAGTCATAGGCATCGAAATAGACCGACAGGAGCATCAAGAACAGGGCACCTGCAAAAATGGCAACATTCCGTTTCTTGCGTGCTGGCGTGAAATACCGTGGATCGACCAGATAACAGAAGGCACCAGCAAAGCAAAACATACCCATATAGAAAAAGAGAAAGTCAGACAACTTGACATAGACGTTGAGACCTTCATTCCACGTACCTATCCCTCCCTTGGTGAGTATCAGCCACGCCAAGAGATTGCAGCCCAAGATAAAATAGGATGCAGTCATGCACTTCTTTGCCTTCCTATAAGGTAGGTATTCCTCTGTCTTAGGTACATCCAAGAACAGTAATATGATGCAAATGGCAAAATAGAATGCACTTGCAAACTCTATGACGAATGGGAAGAATCCCTCAAAGCTCCAAATCATGCCAGAATAGTTGTTTATGCGACAAAGATACGATTTTTATACGAAAAAGATTCAACTACATGTTGAAAAAAGGTAAAAACGATTGTATTTGTCGTAAAATTGACATAATAGTACGGATATTTTCACCTATTAATCGAACAAAAGACAGTTTACTGCCACATAAAAGACAATTTCGAAGTCCATTATACGACATAAATGATGAAATAATGGAAAATTTCCAAGTTGACAAGATGTAATATCGTCAATTTTCTGTTTTTGCAACGCTGATTATGTACAAAACACTATCTTTGCACCACAAAACAGATAATAATAAGTAAAAGATGATATAAGCTAAAGGGCCACAAACTAATGGAGGGGGATGCGAACAGCATTCCCCCTTGCTTCTTAAAATTCAGCAGGGGTAACGTATCAACATACTGTTACGTTTCCATTATATATAAACAATTAAAGCTCTAACTAATTATCAAGATGATAAAAAAGATGAATGATTTAACTGAACTCACGCAGACATTCGTCTCTTCCAAGACGAAGTTGTTTGCGGCACTTACCATCTTTATTTTCATGATAGTAGGCTGATGTGTATCTTGGGGTGAAACCACAGGCATCGACTCCATCATCTATGGTGATGATGGCTTCGGAGACAACGCTAGCGGAAGCGGTCGATTCACCCACGGCATCTACACCCTGCAAGGCCAGTTCATCGGAAATGATAGCAGCCAGCTAGCCGGATTTCCGAGCGGCATCTATTTGGTCAATGGCAAGAAGGTCGCTGTGAAGTAAAACCATCGCAAGACAACAGAAAACTATAATACTCAATAATACGTGTAAAAGATGATATATATATATATGAAGCCTGAAACCGCTATGGTGATACTAGATACATGCCATATCTGCGCTGGCTCACCAACGCTCAAATGGAAAGTAGATGAGGCGGATGTGGACGACCCTGAAAATCCACACTGGGGACCTATCAAACCCGACAAGGGTGAGGGCAACATGGGCAGCTACGACCCATGGGACTCAGACAACTGGTAATATTTAAAGGAAATCAAGATATTTTTATTACCAATGACAAGAAACAATTGACACATCAAAAGATAAAAGAAACGGACGCTGATGAGATCATTACTCACTAGCGTCCGTTTCTTTTATAATAAGGTTCCGCAAACGAGTTGCATCCCCATATTAATTACATCTGTTAGCCATATCTTGCAAGACATTAGCCTTATATGATTTCTCTTTAGAACTCCAGCTTCGCCTCTTTCAAATCGACAGCCTTGGCGGTCAAGGTGCCCTTGCCTTTCAAGACCACGAGGCATTTGCCGAAGAAAGCCTTGCGGTTGTCAGCCTTGAAACGCTCCAGAGAAGTTTGGCAGCCATTATCGACACCGAGAATTTCAGGCATCTGCTCTCCTACCTTGCACTTCAAAGCTTTCTGCAGGGAGAAGAAGACTTGGTTCTCGGCATTCGGACAGAGATTGCCATCCTTATCCACAACATCCACCTCGACAAAGGTAGTAGGAGTTCCAACGCCGTAAGCAAGATTGCCCTGATAGGTCTTCTTCAAGACGATATGGTCGGGAGCACCAGCGGTCTTGATGGTCTGCTCTCCTACCTGCTGACCATCCTTGCGAGCGATGACCTTCACCTCACCCGGCTCGAATGACACACGCCAACAAACGTGATACTCGGTTGACATATCGTAGGCTTCACCATCATTCACCGTCTTGCCATATTCCTTCTTCTTGCGAACGCCCTGGCTCTTGCCATTGACGAAGAGTTCGACCTCATCAGCATGGTTGAAATAGCACCACATATCTATCGTTTGCCCCGGAATCCAGTTCCAATGAGGGAAGAGATGGAGCACCTTCTTCTGCGTCCACTCACTCTGATACATATAGTAGCTGTCCTTAGGGAAACCAGCGAGGTCGATGATACCGAAGTAACTGCTGCGGGCTGGATAAGCGTAAGGAGTTGGCTCACCGATATAGTCGAAGCCAGTCCAGATGAACTGACCGCCCACGAAGTCATTGTGCTTCACCACATCCCAAGTTTCCTCGTGCGTACTACTCCAAGTAGCATGGAAGTTATCGTATGCCGAGCACTTGAACGAAGGGTCTGAATATGGCAACCACCATGCCACCGGTGCCGTATAGATGCTATCACTTGGCATCATATAGAAGCCACGGGTCTGCAATGCCGACACACTCTCCGAGAAGATGAATGGCTTGCCGGGGAAGTTCTTCTGCACATCCTTCACCCACTGATGATGATAGTTGAAGCCGATGACATCGAGCGCACCACTCTTGAAGAGATGGTTGTTCGGATCAGGCTCATTGCATCCTGCGGTGATAGGACGAGTGCCCCAAGGGTCATACTCCTTCACAATCTCGGCAAGATGCTGGGTCAAGAGCGAGTTGACACTGAGTTCACCATCCTTTGCCAAGGTTGAGGCATCATGACCTGCATTCAATATCAAGTTGGCTTGTTCCAGCGACAAGGTATCGGCAGCTGCATCCGACCACTGTTCGAGCACCTCGTTGCCGATGCTCCACATGATGACGCTCGGATGGTTGCGGTCACGCTTCACCAAGTCGGAGAGGTCACGCTGATGCCATTCATCGAAGAATCGAGCATAGTCGTTCTGCGACTTCTTGCGTCGCCACATATCGAAGCTCTCGTCCATCACAAGGAAACCCATCGTATCACACATCTTCAAGAGTTCTGGTGCTGGAGGGTTATGACTGCAACGGATGGCATTGACACCCATATCTCTCAGTATGAGAAGTTTGCGGCGGAGCGCATCCTCATTGAGGGCAGCACCCAAACATCCGAAGTCGTGATGCTCGCACACACCATTGAGCTTCATATTCTTGCCATTGAGGAAGAATCCCTTCTGGGCATCAAACTTCACATCACGGAATCCAGTGGTCGTCACCTCGGTATCCACCACCTTGCCCTTCACCAAGAGTTCGCTCTTCACCTTATATATATATGGAGAAATCACATCCCAAAGTTTCGGATTCTTCACTTGCAGGGTCTGCTCATTAGAAGCACTGGTCTGGGTAGCCACCACCTTTCCCGCTGCATCATAGATAGTATTGCGGAAGGTAGGCTTCAAGGAAGATTTCACCGCCTTGCCATCTGCTGCATTGGCAGGAGCATCTGCCGTATTGATGCCAGCAGCATCCGTCCAGTCGATGCGGACTCTCACCGTTCCATCGGGAGTGGTCGATACATACTGTCCCCACTGTGAGATATGGGCAGCCTTTGACATAACCAGCCACACGTGGCGATAAATACCACAACCCGAATACCAACGGCTGTTGGGTTGGTCACCATTATTCACTCGCACGGCAACTACGTTGTCGCCCTTCTTGTTGAGGTAAGGTGTGAGGTCGTACTCGAAAGAACTATAACCATAGGGACGAGTGCCCAGGTTATGCCCATTGACATACACCGTGGCATTCATATACACACCATCAAAGGCGATGGCATACTTGTCATATTTATCCTTCGGACTGACGGTGAAGTGCTTGCGATACCAACCGATGCCCCCCGGCAAGGCTCCCCCACTCGCCCCCGACGGATTCGTAGGCGAGAAGTCGCCCTCTATCGCCCAATCGTGCGGCAAATCGAGATGTCGCCATGTCAAGTCGGCATAGTCGTTCTTCTCCATTCCCACACTATCAGCGAGGGTAAAGAGCCACCCCTCATCGAAATTCAGTCGCTCTCGAGCCTGCAACGGAAGAGCCGCAAGCGCAAACAAACTAAAAGATATCAGAGATTGATTCAATTTCATAACGTATGATTAATTAATACATAGAGGCACTTTCACAAAAAAGTCCCGACTTTTTTCCAAAAACATCGGGACTATTTTATAAAAACATCGGGACTATTTTCCCAAGGTATTACTTCAACTTCACTACTACCTGCTTACCTCTGTAAGATACCATCTTACCCTTAGGAGCCTTGTCAAGACTTACGCCCTGCCCCTTGGCAGCATTGACAAGCACGACATTGAAGCGACGCTTCTGAAGCATTCCATCAAAGCTACCCTTGCGAGCACCGATGGTAACGGTCTTCTGTGCGTCATTGTACTGGATGTCGATAGTAGCATACTTGCCTTTCTCGTAGTTGTAGTTGGTACCCTCATCCTCATACAAGGTATAAGAACCATCCTTGCCAGCATATACATAGAGGTCGATGAGCTCAGCCTTCTTCTGATCGCTCCACTCCATCTCAGGACCTACAGGAAGGATAGCTCCCTCTGGTACGAAGACTGGAATCTTATCATATGGAGCATCTGCCAAGATGGTCTGACCACCTGCATAGTACTTGCCGGTATAGAAGTCGTACCAACCCTTCTGCTTAGGCAGATAGACATTGCGGCTATACTGCTCGTACTTGCCCACAGGACAAGCCATCAAAGCAGAACCAAACATCCACTGGTCCTTGATGTCGAGCACCTTGTCATCGCCATTGAAGTCCATCACGAGCGCACGCATCATGGTGTAATCCTTCAAGTGAACCATACCAGCCATACTATAGAGGTAAGGCATCAAGCGATAGCGAAGCTTGTCGTAAGCCACGATGGTCTTGTAAGCAGGATGATCGGCAGGGGCGATGTTCCAAACCTCACGAGTAGGCCACTGACCATGGGTGCGATAGAGAGGAACGAAGCAACCGAACTGGTTCCAACGAGCCTGCAACTCACGCCACTCCTTCAAGTCGGCATTCTCCTTGCCAGTCTTGTCAAACTCCTGTTGAGCAGCCACATAGCGGTTCTCCACACAGAAACCACCCTGGTCCATACCCCAGAAAGGAAGACCAGCTAGGGAGTAGTTCAAACCAGCAGTCATCTGCGCACGCATATCCTCCCAACGAGTTGCGATGTCGCCCGACCAAGTAGCGGTGCTATATCTCTGTTCGCCTGCGAAACCTGAACGAGTCAAGAGGAAGACACGCTGGTTAGGGTTCACGCTACGCTGACCATTGTAGATAGCGTCGGCATTGACGATGCTGTAAGCATTGAAGTATTCGGTAGAAGTACCGAGGGCGGTAGGACCTGAGAGTGCCTTGCGATACCACATAGGGGTACAGTCGCGCACGTTAGGCTCAGAGGCATCCATCCACCAAGCATCGACACCAAACTTATACTTAGAATAGAGATTCTCATCCATCTGACGCCAGAACATCTTGCGAGCACCGGCATCATACGCATCATAGAAGGAACCACGGAAGCCGAGCCAGTCGTGGATATCATCTGCTATAGCCTGATGGTACATCCATCCCTTGGCATCTATCTCCTTGTAGTTCTTCACTGTATCGTAGAACTTAGGCCATACTGAAATCATGAAACGACCATTCATGGCGTGTACGCTGTCGAGCATCGCCTGAGGGTTTGGATAACGGGCAGCCTCAAACTCATGGCTTCCCCAAGAGTCTAGTTTCCAGTAGTTCCAGTCCTGTACGATGTTATCCACAGGGATATGGAGGTCACGGAACTTCTTCAAGTTCTCCTCGATGTCCTGGCTGCTCTGATAACGCTCACGACTCTGCCAGAAACCGAGCACCCACTTAGGATAGACCGGAGCCTTACCCGTCAAGGTACGATAGCCACTGATGACCTCGTCCATGTTCTGACCAGCGATGAAGTAGTAGTCCATATCAGGTGACATCTCACTCCAGATGCTGAGTTGGTTCTTCGCTGCCTCAGAACGAGGAGCAGCCACACGAAGACCGCAGTAAGACACATCACCATCAGGTTGCCACTCGATGCGGATAGGAGTCTTCACGCCCTTCTGGATAGGAGTCTCAAACTTATAAGAATTAGGATTCCAAGCAGTACGCCAACGCTCAGGTACTACCAACTTGCCGTCGATATAAATCTTCATGTAACCGGCATAGTAAAGGATGAACTGGTAGAAACTATTGGCAGGAGCCTCTACATATCCCTCATATACCACCTTCGAACCATTCAAGGCGAAGCCCTGAGGCAAGTTTTGGATGCCACCCTTGTCGGTCTGCTTGCAGATTTCAGAAGCCTCTGGCATGGCATACTCGAAGTAGATACTATCCTCGCCACGTACAATCTTCTGACCATTCTTGTCGGTGTAAGTACCGGTCAACTGACCTTCCTTGCCATCCTTGTCATAGAGTTTGAACGCGTGGTTCAACTGGAGATAATCCTCTGGATTACCCCAACGGCAGTATGAATAAGAATCCCAAAGGATACCATAATTCTTATTGGAAACCACGAAAGGCACGCTCACCTTCGTATTATATTGGAAGAGGTCCTCGTTCTTGCCCTTCATGTTGAGCTCCTCGCTCTGGTGCTGACCCAAGCCATAGAAAGCCTCGTTGTCAGGACTGTCGAAGAGGGCATGCCAAGACCATCCGTGCTTCTGAGCCTCCGGTACCTTGGCGATGTCAACGCCGATCTCACGGTCTGGCACGGTGAATGGCTTGAAAGTCTTACCGCCCTGTGCCACCTCATTCAAGAGCACATTGCCCTTGAGGTCGTAGAAGGCGATATGACCAGTAGCCTCGTTGAGCACGGCACGCATGGCAGAGGTTGTGATGACGAGGTTGTCGCCCTGCTCTTCCACCTGATACTTAGCCTTACTCTCCTGAGGAACGATGATGAGGCTCTGCTTGTTGCGGAAACTTTGCTCTGCGGTAGCCTGGACACGGATAATCTTGTCGCTGACTACCTGAAGACGAATCTGACTAGGTCCCTGGTTCTGATGCTGTTTCAACTGCACAGTAAGACTATTGCCTTGCTGAGAGAATCCTGCTGCTTGTGCGCCTGTGGCACTCAAGAACAGAACTGCTGAAATCATAAGTGTTTTAGATATTCTCATGCTTTAATGGGTTAGTATTTTTATTGTTATGTTGTCAATTATTAGTTTGCACTCAATATTGTTGCTGCAAAATTAGGAAAAAATCCCCAAAGCATAAGTGTCTTTTTGTTTCTAAAGCATGTATGAAATGTTACAAAAAAGAGAATGTATCCCCTTTCTGGGGGGAAACATTCTCTTTTGAACAGATTTTCGACGTATCGTCTATGCAATATACAGTCTATGTGTCACCACAATTCGCCAATGGCAAAAACCATCATTAACGAAACTATAGATGGCGAAAACTATCTCACGTGGTCTTTCTTATACTGTGATGGCGTCACGCCATACTCATCCTGGAAGTACTTGGAGAAGTAGCGTGGATTGTTGAATCCCACCTTGTAGGCGATCTCGCTCACCGTAAATTCACCAGTACACAAGAGTTCCTCGGCACGATGGATTCTCTTCGCCCTCAGATACTCGGAAGGAGTGGTACCCGTGAGCGACACCATACGCTTATATAATTGTACGCGCGAGATGCAGAGGTGAGAGCTCATCGACTCGACGGTGGTCTCTGGGTCACCCATGTTGTCACGGATATAGATGTCGATGTCATTGATGAATCGCTTGTCATTCTCGGTCATCACATACTCGGTCACCACTGTCTCACCAGCCTCATCGCAGCCTTGTTCCGTTGCACCTTCAGCATTTGCATCCCCAGAGATGACATCAGGATGAACGAAATGATGGGCAGCCGCCTGTGGCTCTTCCTCCTTGCCAGCACCCTTTCTCGCCCACTTCACGAGGTTGCGGATGCGAAGGTTGAGCAAGTCGATGTCGAATGGCTTGGTGATATACTCATCCGCACCATTCTCGAAACCTTCCTTCTTGTGCTCGGTGGCGAGACGTGCCGTAAGCATCACAAATGGGATGTTCGCGGTGCGAGGTGTCTCCTTCACCAGTCGGCAGAAGTCATTGCCATCCATCACAGGCATCATCACGTCACTGAGAATGATGTCTGGCAGGTCGCCCTCCTGCAACTTATCCCATCCTTCCTTACCATTCACGGCTTGCTCCACGATGTAGTTCTCCGACAAGATTTCGGTCATGAACTCTCGGAAGTCATCGCTATCATCTACCAGCAAGACACGGAGTCGCCCCATAGGAGCCACACTCTGCTGGGTAAGGTCGCCTTGAGTAGCGGGAGATGTGCTAATCACGGTTGCATTACCTCCCTCGTCCACTTTCGTCTGCTCGAAAGCTGGTTCTGCATCGGTATCTCCTTGCTTCAACGGAATATCTATCGTAAAGACGGTGCCACCGCCTGGATTGTCTTCCACGGATGCCGTACCTCCATGCAAGTCGGCAAACGACTTCACGAGGTTGAGTCCGATGCCACTACCACCAAATGGTTGCATCTCGGTACCATTCACCTGGAAGAAGCGGTCGAAGATATGCGCCTTGTCCTCATCGCTGATTCCCTTGCCGGTATCAGCCACCTTGATGCGAAGCACATCCTTGGCAATGCCCTTGATCTTCACTTCCTTCACTATGTCGAGACTCACTGTCACACTACCGCCATCTGGGGTAAACTTGTAGGAATTGCTCAACAGATTGTTGATAATCTTGCCCACCTTATCAACATCGAAAGACATGACAAGCTTCTTGAAGGTGGAAGTGAACACCAACTGTATCTTGTTGTTGCCCAACACCTGGAAGGAGCGGCAGATGTTCTCCATAAAGGATACCACCTCTACCTGCGTCAGGAGCAACTTGCCACTGTTCTGCTCTATCTTTCGGAAGTCGAGTATCTGGTTGACGAGATTGAGAAGGCGTTCGGCGTTACGATGGATGAGCGTCAACTTGCGCTTTTTGTCCTCATCGTCTTCCCTCTTGATCATGCTGACCAGAGGAGAGATAATCAGGGTCAATGGAGTACGAAGCTCATGGCTCACATTGGTAAAGAAGTTGAGTTTCAGTTCGTTCAACTCCCTATCTTTCTTGATGTTAGCCTCCATTCTCTCACGTTCGAACAGCATCTTCTGTCGGTCGAGCGCACGCTTGCGATAGAGATAGACTGTCCCACAAGCCAAGAGGATATACACCATCAATGCCCAGATGGAGAGATAGAAAGGAGGATTGACATTGATTTTCAACTCACTGATGTCGTCACACACCGTACCATCGCCATTCACCACCTTCACCTGCAAGGTGTAAGAACCCGGCGAGAGATTGGTAAACGTTACCTCCGGACGACCAGAGGCTGTCATCATCCACTTGTCGGTGACTCCCTCCATGCGATAGAGGAAGCGGTTGCGAGAAGGCACGGTGACATCGCTCGAAGACAACTGGATGGTGAAGGCATTGTCCTTATAGCTCAGGTCGAGCTTTCGGCTAGACTCCAAGGAACTCTCCAATACGACCCTACCTTCATACTCCTCGCCTGCCATCAGAGGATGGTCGAAGAGCACGAGACCACTGAAGAGTGCCTTCACGTGGCGATTGGCATTGCGCTCCATCTTGGTATGGATGATATTGATACCATCCTGACCGCCGATGGCAAGGTCGCCATTTGGGGAGAGATAAGCCGAACGATAGTTGAACTGATGTTCCTGCAAGCCATCCATCGAGTTATAACTGGTCATGTTCAACTCCCACTTGTTCTTATTGTTCTTGGTGAGTTGCACGTGGGTGACGATAAACTCAGAGATGAGCCATACGGTCTTCTGCTGGTCTTCCACGACTGCACATCCCACGGCTCCTTGCGTACCATTCAGTTCGTTGATGATCTCCAGTTGTCCATTGTCAGGGTCGTACATCGTCATGCCGGCAGGGGTTGCCATCCAACAGATGCCACGGCTATCCACGATTACATCGTTGATGGAAGGACTTGGGAAGGTCATGCCGCCCTTGGTCGTGTTTTGGTTGGTCAACGAGAAGTTGTTGACATCCAAGATGCTCACGTTTTGCGAGTGTCCGATGAGCACATTGCCACTAGGGAGATTGCAGAACGAACTGATATAGTTGGATGGAATCTTCGAGTTGTCGAGGTTGAGGGTCTTGATAAATCGTTCGGTCTTCGGGTCGAAAATCTGCACACCGCCTCCCAAGGTTCCGATGAGGAGTCGATGGTACTTATCCTCGCCAAAAGCCCACACACTCTGGTGAGCCAGACCATTCGGCGAAGCCTGGAAGCTCTTCCATTCGCCATTGCGATAGCGTGCCATACCTCCATTGAAGGTACCAAAGTACATCGTGCCATCGCTCATCGTGATGCTGCTCACCACGATATTGGAACTCAAGCCCGTCTGTGCCATGCCATAGTTGATGCGGAGTCCGGTCTTCGGATTATAGCATACGATACCGGCATCATTGGTACCACACCAGTAGTTGCCCAACTTATCTTGCGTGATGGTGCAAACATCACCTAAGTCGATGGTATTAAACTTGGTGAAGGATGGCGAGTTGTATGCCACACCATTCTTATAGGTACCTATCCATACAGCTTGGTTTCGGTCGATATATACTTTCTGGAGGGAGTTGTCGGGCATAGAACCCGGCATGTTGTCATACTTGATGAATTGGTGACATATCTTATGGGCATAATCTACCACCAAGAGTCCCAAGTGGTCGGTGGCAATCCAGGTTTTTCCATCCTTCGAGGTGGCGATGTCTCTGATGAGCACTCTCTCGCGGGTAGGCATAGCCACTTTTTGGTTATCCATAAAGGCATGCATACCTACGTACCACTTCTTCTGGGCAGAGCAATAGATATAGGCTTCGCCATTGGTGAGCACCCAATAGTTGTTGCGACTGTCGATAAAGCTGAAAGTACCATCATCCTTGTTGGGATGGTTTTGGGTGAGGTAAGGGTTGGTCCAGAGCACCTTCTTGTGGATGCCATCGATGCGGCAGAGCGTTCCATTGTTGAAGGAGAGCACGGCTGTGCCATGCTGTTCGGTAATGGAAGATACGAGTTCTCCCTTCTTGATACCCATATCCTTATAAGAGAAAAGGTGGCTCTTCAAGGTCTGTCCTTCTACGAAGCAACAACCTTGGTCGTAGAGCATAAACCAGAAGTTCTTGTTGGAGTCGATGAACACCTTATATATAGTACCATTCACGCCGACGGAGCTGAGCCACTTCTCAGGATGGCGGTCGAAAGTCTCCTTGTCATACTGGTAGATACAATAGCCTACACCGGTATGAATCCAGAGGTTTCCCTTCCAGTCTTGCTGGATGTCATCCACGGAGTTGTTGGGAATGGTCTTCTCATCCAAGTTCTTATTAAAGAAGTTCCTGAAGCGAAAACCGTCAAAGCGGTTGAGACCCGACTGGGTGGCAAACCACATATATCCCCTATTGTCTTGGAGGATGCAGTTGACTTGCCCATTGCTGAGTCCGTCACGATTGGTGAGGGTATTGAACTCCAAGTTCAACTGCTGCGAGAGGTTACCATAGGCTGGCACCGCCAGCAGCAGCAAAACCAGATTGGCATATAATAGTCGCAAATAGTTCATCATCTTATCTTGGTTTTAGTTTATATCTTTAGGTTTATGTATTTTTATCATCGCTCCAGAGAGTCCTGTAGCTTTCTGTAGTTTGTTTTTTTATGAAAGGAGTCTCACGATGCAGCGTCCTTCTCGGAGCTTTCTCGTATCTTCAAAATCATAGGCACTACCACCTTGTGTACCTTTTCGTCACCATTGATGTTTTTCATGAGGAGTTCGCAAGCCTTGGTACCCTGCTCGTGTGCCTTGTCCATGATGGCACTCAGTCGTGGGGTAACGAAAGCGGCGGTGTCTCCATCGGTGAATCCGATGATGGCAACATCCTGTGGGATGCGCAAGCCCTTGGCCTTGATGGCGTCGAAGGCAGCGTAGGTGATGATGTCGTTGAAGGCGAGGATGGCATCAGGGCAATGCTCGCTCTCCAAGAGTTTGAGGGTGGCGTTGCGTGCCACGTCAAAGTCTATCTTGTCGCATACCACGAGGTTGCGGTCGATAGGAATATGGTTGTCACGAAGTGCCTCCAGGTAGCCATGCTTGCGACGGCGCACCATGTCGAGGTGGTTAGGACCGCCGATGAAGGCGATGCGCTTGCTTCCTGTCTCTATCAAGTGCTGGGTAGCCTCTTGGGCTGCGACATCACCATTGCCTACCACCTGTGAGAACTTGTCCTCCAAGCAGCAACGGGCGAAAAAGACGAGTGGCACACCCATCTTGTGCAACTGTTCGAAATGGGAATAATCGACGGTATCTTGCGCCAGGCAGGCGATGATACCCTCCACGTGCATATCGAGAAAGTTATCAAGTGCTTTCTCCTCTCTCACGTGGTCTTCGTGACTATTGGCGCTAATGACAGAATATCCACACTTAGAGGCATAGTCTTCTATACCATCCAGCACGGCTGCATAATAATGTGTCACTAGGTTAGGCACGATGACACCGATAACACGAGGTGCCTCCTTGCGAAGGCTCTGTGCAAAGGGGTTAGGTCTATAATTGAGTTCCTTGGCTAGTTGTTTCACTTTCTGGGTCATCTCCTCGCCCACCTCGTGACTGTTGCGCAAGGCGCGCGACACGGTGGCGATACTGACTCCCAGGCGATCTGCCAAGTCTTTCAAAGATGTTCTTCTTTGCTTCATAAATTACAGTCTTGCTACCAAGAGCAATCTCCTAAGTTTTATTTTATGTTGGATTTATTTCTGTCAGCTGACGGCTAGCGAGCGCTATGGTACAGCTTATCTTTTGCAAAGATAATGCAAATGAGCGCAATGAAAGCTTGCTTTCAAATTGCCGAATGCAGCTTATCTTCTGCAAAGATACATTTTTTTCCCGAATTCGCAAACGTTTACGTGTGTTTTTTAGGTAATTTAGAAATAATATTCCTAAAAAAGCACTAATTTTGCAGTCGAAAGTAATGAATAGTTGATAATAAGTTAGTTAGAAACAAGAATGGCTTAGGTCTGTCGGGAGACAAACTTAAGCCTATTTTTTTGCACCTTGCTAAGCAAGAGCGAATGTCATGCAGAGCATTCCATGATGCCGTGCAGAGCGTGAGCAGATGCCGTGCAGAGCGTAACGTTTTCCTCTGAACTGCATATTTTTAGCTAAACACACACATGGAATTACACTCCTAGTCGTATCACCTTACACTCCTAGTCCCATCGCCTTACACTCCTAGCCCCATCGCCTTACACTCCTAGCCCCATCGCCTTACACTCCTAGTCGCATTAGATATAATATTCGGCAGTATCGACGAGACCTGCTCGAAGAGCGTATTTCGTAGCCTCATGAACGTTGTTGACGTTCAACTTTCTAAAGATATTCTTTCTGTGCGTATTGACGGTATGGAAACTAGAGAAACGTTTCTCGGCGATTTCCTTGGTTGTCATACCCAGGGCGATGTCCTTCAATATCTCCGTTTCCGTCTTGGTCAAGTTGATTTTCTCCTCCACATCATGAGATGGAGCCAGAAGCACCTCGGTCATACGCTGACAGATGTAACGATTGCCATGGATGCAGAACTTCATCGCTTCCTTGATCTCCGACATCGGACTCTCCTTGAGCAAAATGCTAAACTGCATACTGCTGGCGATGAGCACTCTCACGAAGTCGGCACTCAAGTCCTCACTGAAGAGCAACCATCTAGTATGCGTAAATCGTTGCTGGAGAATGAGGAGTTCATCGGCATCATTGATGTCGAAGGAAGTGTAGTCGAGTACCACCACGGTATCGTCATTATCCTTCAAGGCAAGCATCAGCTCAGCCTTGTCCTCGGTATATTTCCATTCCATTCCCTCAATGCCTTGCAAGATGTAAATCATGCCGGCACGGGTAATATCCTGTCTGTCTGCTAGTAATATTCTCATTTTTTCTCTTAGAATGACATCATGAAGTTGAATCTCACGCCACCCTTGTGAATGCCAGGGCGGTTGATGTATGTGAGACGGCGCACGTACTCGACGGCGAAGAACTTGAAGATGTTGTGCACTCCGACCACGCACTCCCAGTATGGGGTATTGCCCATAACATCTGAACCCTTAGGGAACAGGAAGATAGTGTCATCATTCTTGTTTTTCTCCAAGAACGGGTTGTTCTTGTCGGTCAAGTGACCATACACTCCCTTGATGGCGAGCCACTCACGCCACTTCAGTTTCTTGATGAGCGGAATGCGGTTCAGGAGCTTTCCGTTCATATCCCAAGACAAAGCCCAGAACACCTGACGGTCGTTCAAGAACTCCCAGTCTTTCATCATGCTCACGGTCTCCTCCTGCTCGAAGTAAGAGAGGTTGATAGGTGGCATGATGAGCATCTGGAATGGAACCTTGTTCCACTGTGCCTGTGCGTTGGCGTGGAAGTCGAGATAACCCCAACTGCCGAGCCACTGGCGCTTGTAAATGCTCACCTTGGTGATGTTGCTCTTATATTGTCCACCCAAGAAACCACTGAAGCCCATGGTATGGGTGATACCAATCTCAGGACTATCGAGGTTGATTGGCAAGCGCTGCTGCTTGGTGTTGACATAGGTGACACCAGGGTTGTAATTGATGCCCACGGTGAGGTCAGCCATGCGAATCTTCTTCACCTCGGTGGAATCCATCTTATAATAATGGAGGTTGCCCACAGTACGGTTGCTCTGCAAGCGAAGACTCGTGTTGAAGCGGAAACCCCAATCGGTCTCATAGACGAAACTCAACCTCTGGCGATGGTAGAGGAACATCTCGTCTTGCGTGGCAGCACGGAAGGTCATGAAGATGTTGTCCTTGTTGTGCAACAGGTTGTCATCGGAAGGCGACATGATGTCACGAGCCACCTCGAAGGTGAGGTTGCGCATAGGGAACTCAAACGGACTGTTCTTTTTCTTGTTCAAAGAATAGGTGAACTCATGTCCGGTGTACCAATCATTGCTCTTCGTACCGTATGCAGCATAACCGCTCCAGAAGAAGTGAGGGTTGAGTGCCGCCATCGTACGTCCTGCGAGACGCAGACGGATGCCGTCCACATAGTTCTTGGAGATGTAGGTGTTGATAGGTCCGAGGTCAAACTTGCTCTTCTTGCCATCGGTGCCACTGCCCACCTCTACATAGTTCTCCATCAAAGCCTTGACGCCGAGGATGATCCACTTGAAGCCCTTGGAGTTCTCCATGCGATGGATGAAACTATCCATTGAAGACTCGCTCTTGGTCAAATCCACTTGACGATATTTGTTCCAATAAGCCTCATCACGGTTCATGGCATCTATGTCGTGCCGCACCTTCGCCTTACCCTTGAAGAGTACCTTCGGCAGTTCGTCGAAGGCATAGTCGGTAAGTCGGGTGTTCCTGACCACCAGGAGGTCTTGCAGCACACTGTTGGCATGCAACTCAGCCACCATATCGTCCTTGGAGAGTACCCACTCACCATTGTCGAGCTTGGTATATTCCTGCTCTATCTTCATGTCCTTCACCCAGTTTACGTCCGACTTGTGAGGGATGGTGAGGTTACACTTCTTCACATGCAAGGTACTGTCTGCCAGCACATACAGTTCGCCTCGGAAACCGAAGTCCTGCGAGTTGGCAGGGATGAATTGGAGGTGATAGCAGAGGTCACGCTCCACATAGACGGTGTCTTCCAAATAGAAGTGGTAGAAGGAGATAGCCGTTCTGCCGATAGGCGAAGGGAACGGATATTGGAGCAAGCGCACATAGTCGTCATAGATATCGACATCGGTGAAAACTTCCTTCAGGGCGGTGTTGAGAATTTCACCCGTCTGGATCACCTGTCCGATACCATTGCTCTGCTGACCCTTGATGATATCCTTCTCGGTCTTAGGGTCCTTGCGATACACGTGCTGTGACACGGTCTCGTCGATGCTGACAGGCAAGGTGAGCTTGCCATTGTAAGGCGAGGTCTCCACCTGGTCGAGGAGGTACTGACGCTTGCTGAAGAACTTGTTTTCGAGCTGTTCCTTCTTCAAGTCGTTGAGTGCCAACGTTATCTTCTGGTACTTATCGTACTGATAATAATCATGATTGGTGAGGTCGGTCTTCTTCTTGGCAGCGATGACACGGCGCATCAGTTCCACGGCAGGGTTTTCCTTGCGGGAGTACTTGCCACGCTTGGTCTTCACCACCACCTCGGTAAGCTTATGGCTGTCGTCCTTGAGCTTCACCTCTATAAAATGGGTCTTGTCGGTCACCTGCACAGTTTGCGACTTGTAGCTCAATGCACTCACGGTGAGCACCCATCCCGGATGCTTGTCAATGGTAAACTTACCCTCGCCATCACTCGACACAGCTATCTTATGCCCACGATATTGCACGCTGGCATACGATACAGCGAATCCGTCCTCGTCGATGACACGACCCGTGATTTTCTCTTGCGCCATCACCTGCATAGAACAGAGAGAAAGCACCAAGAGTGTAAGGAACATGAATATCTTCTGTTTACAATCCTTCATTATAATCTTTTTAAAAATAATACCTTATTATATAATGTGTAAGGATGCCGTCGCACCCCCTTCTTTCAAATTCGGGTGCAAAGATACATCTTTTTATCCGAAAAGAGACGAAAACTATTATAAATATTTAGTTTTTTCATTGAATTTTAGGGTCTATTCGTACATTTGAGGCAAAACTATTTGGTTAATTTGGTTTTTTAGCGTAATTTTGCAGGCTGAAATGAAGAATAGAAGAAATGAACAATAAAGGAAATCTGACCGATGAGCGTCCGCCTCTACTGCCCGTGATCGTGGGCACTGGCCTGGGCAGCGGTTTCTGGCCTTGGGGACCGGGAACGGCAGGCTCCGTGCTCGCCACATTGATTTGGACGGCAATGGCTTACTGGGGCGGCATCAGCGGAACGCTTTGTGGCACCGACTTGCAGAGCGTCACCTTCTTCCTCGTGATATTTTCCACGATTACCGGAACTTGGGCTACTGCGCAACTCCAACCTTATTGGGGCGAAGACCCTAGCCGTGTGGTCATCGACGAGATGGCTGGCGTATGGATTCCCCTCTCCCTCCTCGTGCCTTTCACTAGCAACGGCACACCTGGAGATTCCTGGTGGTGGGCAGTGATAGCCTTGGTGCTCTTCCGCTTCTTCGACATGGTGAAACCGCTTGGCATCAAGAAGTTGGACCGAAAGGAAGGGGCTTTCTATGTCATGGCTGACGACTTATTGGGTGGCATCTATGCTGCCATCACCATGATTATCATCAAAATAGCGTGGGCTATTTTTTAAGTGAAGAACGAAGAGTAAAGAATGAGTAAGATTAAGACAGAACTGGTGACATTTGCCAAGGCGGAGCTGACTGCCTCCATCGCATCCGTAGTGGATTTCGGGCTGGCTTTCCTCCTCTCGGATGTCATCTGCATATATTACGGACTCGCCAACGCCATCGGCGTGATGGCAGGAGGCGTGACCAACTGTTGCCTCAACTATCGCTACGTCTTCGGCGACTCCCATCGCAGGAAGCGCAGCGTGGCTTGGAGGTATTTTGTGATTTGGGGCATCAGCTGGTTCCTCAATTCGGGCGGCACCATCGCTCTCACCGAAATCATCAACCATAGTGAGCACATCAATATCCACTACATGATACCGAAGTGCGTGGTGGCATTTCTCGTGGCAGTGCTCGTCAACTATCCTGGGCAGCGGAAGTTTGTTTTCAAGCCTCAGCAACCATAAAGACTATCAAGACAGAACATAAAGAAAAGGATTAAGATATAAAAACATGAATTATAGAGATTTCTTACAGAAAGTGATCTACGTGATCATCAACCCTATCATCAAGATGATGATCAAGTTGCATATCACGCCAAACATCGTGACCTTCGTAGGTTTCATCGGCAACATCGTCGCTGCTGCATTCTTCATCGATGCGGCATGGAAATTGGGGGTTCTGACATTAACCCCTGACGTAACTCCCGACATCATCCCCGGACTTACATATCCAGATTGCATGACAGAGATAGGTTGGGGCGGCTTCATCATCCTCGCTGCCGGTCTCTTCGATATGATGGACGGCCGCTTGGCTCGCATGAGCGGCAAGAGCAGCCTCTTCGGAGCACTTTGGGACAGCACACTCGACAGATACAGCGAACTGGTGAGCCTCTTCGGTATCTGTCTCGCCTTCATCCGCATGGATCATGTGGGCGAATGGTTCTGGATGGGCATTGTCACCTTCGCAGCCATGATTGGTTCAGTGATGGTGAGCTATGTACGTGCTCGTGCCGAGGGTTTGGACATCGAGTGCAAGGTAGGATTGATGCAACGTCCTGAGCGTGTGGTTGTTACTGCCGTCGCAGCCATGCTCACGGGTATCACCGGCAACATGTGGTGGCTTGCAGGTGGCATGATTCTCATCGCCGTATTGGCAAACATCACTGCTTTCTGGCGCATCTGGCATTGCTATATCGTGATGCAGAAGATGAAGAAATAAGTCTTCATCATCAGCTGTCACCTGCCGTCGGATAGCCATCAGCTGATATTTATTATTTATCATTTATTATTTATCATTTATAAATGACCAGTCTATATCTCATTATAGCTTTCGCCCTGCTCTATGCGTGGAAGAAGACACGGCAGTTTGCCATCTACTTCCTGCCATGGCTCATCTTTGCCGTCACCTACGACTCGATGCGTTTCTATCCCAACTACTTGGTCAACGACATCGACGTCAGAGGACTCTACGAGGCAGAGAAGTCGCTCTTTGGCATCACCGCCTCCAGCAGCGCTGACCTTCAGGCGATCGCCGACCATACCAACGTGATGATACCGGGCGAATGGTTTAAGGTACACCACTGCGGCTTCGCCGACTTCATGGCAGGCATCTTCTATCTCTGTTGGGTACCTGTGCCAGTGGCTTTTGCCTTATATCTTTTCTTCAAGAAACAGTACAAGTGGTTTATGCGTTTCTCATGGTCGTTCTTGGTGGTCAACCTCATCGGTTTCATCGGTTACTATATCCATCCTGCATCGCCACCTTGGTATGTGATGAACTATGGTTTCGAGCCTATCCTCCATACCCCAGGCAATGTGGCAGGATTGGGGCGTTTCGACAGTATGATGGGCATTCCAGTTTTCCACAGTCTTTATGCCAAGAATGCCAATGTCTTCGCAGCCGTACCTAGCCTTCACGCCGCCTATATGCTCGTAGCTACCATCTATGCGGTGCTGAGTCACAAGCGCAAGACAACCATCGCCCTCTTCGCCATCATCTGCATGGGTATCTGGTGGACAGCTGTCTATAGCGGTCACCACTACATCATCGATGTCACACTAGGCATTCTGACCGCCCTCATCGGCGTACTGCTGATGGAGAAGGTCGTATTCAAGAAACTAGACAATAACAAATGAAGCAAAAGGTCTTGAAAGAGACCTTTTAGACTTCAGGCTATATGATATGAAGAGGGATAACTACACATTTTTGACCCATGGTCCGATACACCGTGTCATTTTCACGATGGCGATTCCGACCATCATCAGTATGTTATCGACGAGCATGTACAACCTCGCCGACACCTATTTCGTGGGTAGCATCAACACGCAGAGCGTGGCTGCCGTGGGCGTGTCGTTCTGTATGATGTCGGTGATCCAGGCGGTGGGATTCTTCTTCGGTCATGGTGCTGGCAACTATATCTCCCGGCAGCTCGGTGCCAAGAATGTGGAGAATGCCCAAAGGATGGCTGCCACGGGTGTCATCCTGAGTTTCATCGCAGGTCTGCTCATCGCTATCATAGGACAGGCTTTTCTCTCCCCTCTTTGTGTTTTCTTGGGTTCCACACCCACCATTCTCCCCTACACGGAGCGTTACCTGGGCATCATCTTGCTCGGCGCACCATTTATGACCATGTCGCTGACGGTCAACAACTTGATGCGTTTTCAGGGTAATACCATCTATGCCATGAAGGGTATCATGTCGGGGGTATTGCTCAATCTCATTCTCGCCCCTCTGCTGATACTTTACTTCTGTCTCGGCATCACAGGAGCAGCCATCGCTACGCTCACGAGTCAGATATTCGGTTGCATGATGCTGCTATGGATGACGACCAAAGGTCAGAACATCCGCATCCAGCCTCGTCTATTCTCTCCAACCAAGACTTACCTGAAGGAAATCGCGGCAGGTGGCACGCCATCGCTCTCACGACAGGGATTGGGCAGCGTATCCACACTGGTGCTCAACGTGGCAGCAGGCGCATATGGTGATGCAGCCATTGCCGGCATGAGCATCGTCACTCGCATCTCCTTCTTCACCTATGCCATCGTAATCGGTTTGGGACAAGGTTTCCAACCGCTTTGCGGATTCTGTTATGGGGCGAAGTTGTATCGTCGCGTACGTGATGCGTTCTACTTCTGCATCAAGTGCGGTTCGGTGTTCTTGGCAGTTTGCGCCATCGTAGGCTTCATCTTCGCAGAACCTATCATCGAGTTGTTCCGCAGCGACCCTGATGTAGTAGCCGTAGGTGCCGTGGCTTTGCGCTGGCAAGTTATCAGTTTCCCATTGGTAGCCACCATCGTGCTCACCAACATGCTGACACAGACCATCCGCAAGCCAATCCGTGCCAACCTGATAGCGGCAGCCCGCAGTGGTCTTTTCTTCATTCCACTCATCTTCATCCTCCCTCACTTCTTCGGTTTGCAGGGAGTGGAAATGTGTCAGGCATGGGCAGATGTATGCAGTTTTATCATGGCAGTGCCAATAGCCTGCAGTGCCTTCAGGGATATGAGAAGGGAGAAGCAAGCAACCATTTAACATCTTTTTTGTGCCCATTTGTACAAAAACACGCAAAATCCCCCATTCCGATTTTGCCGTTTGCTAGAAAAGTCGTATCTTTGCACCAACTTTTAAAAGCTAGAAGGTGTTGCAAGCCTTCATTTTTATTGATACACAACATACGACATGAGTAAAGATACATTAACTCATCAGCTGACGGAAACCATCGAGGAGCTTTCGTGCCCAGAGTCACTGAAAGGTCTCTTCCATCAGCATCGAGACGGCAATCCACTCCCTTCGGGCAAGGCGCTCGAAGAAATCATCAGTCTGTCTCGCTCCATCCTCTTCCCTGGATATTTCGGCAATTCGTCCGTGAATATCTCCACCATCAAATACCATATTGGCGTGAGAGTTGAGAAACTCTACGAGAAACTGAGTGAGCAGATACTCGCCGGACTCTGCTTCGCCAACGACTGTGAGACGGAAACCTCACAAGAGTTGCAACACCAGCGTGCCAAGGCTGGCGTCATCGCCGCCAAAGCCATCATGCAATTTCCGAAGTTGAGACGCATCCTCGCTACCGATGTGGAGGCAGCCTATGAGGGCGACCCAGCTGCCGTGAGCCAGGGAGAAATCATCTCATGCTATCCTGTGATCAAGGCCATCACCAACTATCGCATCGCCCACGTGCTCTATGAACTGGGCGTGCCGCTGATACCTCGCATGATGACCGAGCTTGCCCATTCAGAGACTGGCATCGACATCCACCCTGAGGCCACCATCGGCAAGCACTTCACCATCGACCATGGCACGGGTGTGGTCATCGGAGCCACCTGCATCATCGGCGACAACGTGAAGCTCTACCAGGGTGTCACCCTCGGTGCCAAGAGCTTCCCACTCGACAAGGACGGCAACCCTATCAAGGGCATTCCTCGCCACCCTATCCTCGAAGACGATGTCATCGTCTATGCCAACGCCACCATTCTCGGACGCATCACCATCGGAAAGGGATGCGTGGTGGGAGCCAATGTCTGGGTCACCAAGGACATGCAACCGAGAACCAAGAAATACAAGAAAGAGAAACAAAGTTTATTAGATATAGAATTCAATAATGGAACAGGAATTTGAACTCATTGCCAAGACCTTCATAGGTCTAGAGCCAGTCTTGGCTGAGGAGCTCACCCAACTGGGTGCCAACAATGTACAAATAGGTCGCCGCATGGTATCATTCACCGGCGACAAGGAAATGATGTATCGTGCCAACTTCCAGTTGCACACAGCCATCCGTATCTTGAAGCCTATCAAGCACTTCAAGGCTCGCAGCGCCGAGGAAGTGTATGACCAGGTGCAGAAAATCAAGTGGGATGACATCTTGGACGTGAAGAAGACCTTCTCTGTTGACTCCGTAGTCTATTCAGAGGAGTTCCGCAACTCACGCTTCGTCACCTATAAGGTGAAGGATGCCATCGTGGATTGGTTCCGTGAGAAGCAGGGCACACGTCCTAACATCAGCGTGAGCAACCCAGACATCCGTCTCAACATCCACATCGCTGAGGACAACGCCACACTGAGCCTTGACTCCAGTGGCGAGAGCCTCCACCGCCGTGGCTACCGTCAGGAATCCGTAGAGGCTCCACTGAACGAGGTGCTCGCTGCCGGCATGATCTTGATGACAGGATGGAAGGGCGAGTGCGACTTGATCGACCCTATGTGTGGTTCGGGTACCATCGCCATCGAGGCTGCCCTCATCGCACGCAACATCTCACCTGGCGTCTTCCGCAAGGAGTTTGCCTTCGAGAAGTGGAACGACTTCGACCAGGATCTCTTCGACATGATTTACAACGACGACTCACAGGAGCGTGAGTTCGAGCATCATATCTACGGCTACGACATCGACATGAAGGCGGTCAACACCGCTTCGATGAACGTGCGTGCGGCTGGATTGAGCAAGGACGTCACTATCGCCCAGCAAGACTTCAAGGACTTCACCCAGCCTGCCGAGAAGAGCATCATCGTGATGAATCCTCCATACGGCGAGCGTATCTCCACACCTAACCTCCTCGGCACCTACAAGATGATAGGCGAGCGCTTCAAGAAGGCGTTCACAGGCAACGAGGCTTGGGTATTGAGCTACCGTGAGGAGTGCTTCGAGCAAATCGGTTTGAAGCCTAGCATCAAGATACCAGTTTACAATGGCAGCTTGGAGTGCGAGTTCCGCAAGTACGTGATGTTTGATGGCAAGATGAAGGAGTTCCGCTCTGATGGCGGCATCGTGAAGACCGAGCACGAGAAGCGTGAGATGGCTCAGAAGCACCGATTCAAGAAGGAACGTGAGTTCAAGAAGCGCATCAGCGAGGAGACAGAGAACGACGAGGGCGACATCCGTACCTTCAAGTTCCACAACCGCTTGGAGGAATTCGAGAAGCGTCGCCAGGAGATTCGCCGTGGCGGAAGACCTCGTGTAAGTACTTCTCGCAGACGTGACGACGATGACGACCGCAAGGGCGGACGCAGCTTCGGCGGAAAGCGTGGCGGCGATCGTGACAGACGCAGTGGCGACGGTGGCAAGCGTTTCGACAAGGGCGACAAGCGTGGCGGATTCAAGGGAGACCGCAAGGGTGGCCGTGACTTCAAGCGTGGCGGCAAGCGAGGCTTCGAGGATTTTGGCAACGACAATTAATCAGAAAGGAGTCACATATCAATGAAATCATTTCATAAAATAGCAATTTCAGCATTGTTGGTTATGATGTCTATGAGCAGTGTCCATGCACAGGGGGTAGTGCCAGCACAGAAGGGCGACAAGGCGTTCACCCTCGAAGACCTCAACTTCGGTGGCAACAACTATCGCAACATGGTGGCAAAGAACCGTTGGGCTACTTGGTGGGGCGACCAACTCGTTCGCCAAGACATCGATGCCTGCTATCTCGTCAACAAGGCGAACGGCAAGGAGACCAAACTCTTCAGCCTCAACGAAATCAACCAGTGGATCGCTCCTACCAAGGACATCAAGGTGAGAGCTCTCTACAACGCAGAGTTCCCTTTTGCCGACAAGAGCATCGTCAAGGTGCAGAACGGCAGCAAGATATACACCATCGACTTCAAGAAGCACCGCCTCGTAAGCGAGGTGGAGTTTGGCGAGGGCGAGAATCTCTTGGAGGCCAACGCCCAACAGACTGCATACGCTTATCTGAAGGGTAGCAACCTCTGTGTACGTGTCCTCACAGGCACAAGCGGCAATGCGAATACCAAGGAGAAGAAGTCGCACGACTTCCAACTCTCCCAGGATGGTAGCCGTGAGATTGTGTATGGTCAGAGTGTTCACCGTGATGAGTTTGGCATCTCGAAGGGAACCTTCTGGAGTCCAAATGGCGAGAAGCTCGCTTTCTATCGCATGGACCAGAGCATGGTGACCGACTATCCACAGGTGACCGTCCCTGAGATAGACGACTTCAATCATCCCGAGACACAGAGTTGCATCGCAACCCCTGCCCCAGACAAGTATCCGATGACGGGAGAAACTTCCCACAAGGTAACCGTAGGCGTCTTCGACTGCACCACAGGCAAGACCATCTACTTGAAGGCTGGCGACCCTACCGACCGCTACTTCACCAATATCGCTTGGAGTCCGGACAACAAGGTAATCTATATGTTTGAGTTGAACCGCGACCAGAACGACTGCCGCCTCGTCAGCTATAATGCCGAGACGGGCGACAAGATAGCCGAACTGTATCGTGAGACCGACGAGAAGTACGTGGAGCCTTTGCATCCTATCCAGTTCTTGCCGTGGAACAGCAACCAGTTTATCATGCAGAGCCAAAAGGATGGTTACAACCACTTGTATATCTGCACATTGAAAGGTGGCAAAGCTGAGGCAAAAGGTCTTTCAGCATCAGACAACGCCTCATCCATAGAGATGAAGCAGCTCACCAGTGGCAAGTGGGTAGTAATGGATGTGCTCGGCTTCTATCCTAAGCACAAGAGCATCATCATCGCTAGCAACGAGTGCTCTCCTATCCAGCGCAATATCTTCTTGGTAGATGCACAGACAGGAAAGCGTGCCATGATGGATGACAACGGCAAGGGTTGGCACAACGCTACACTGAGCGAGAGCGGAAAGTATCTCTACGACAACTACTCCACTCCAACCGTACCTCGCAAGATAGCCATCGTCAACATGGAGATAGGCGACCGCACTCCTTACTTCACCGCCGAGAACCCATGGAAGGGTTACAACGTGCCAGAGTACAGTTGCGGTACCATCAAGGCTGCCGACGGCGAGACCGACCTCTACTGGAGAATGGTGAAGCCTGTCAACTTCGACCCAAACAAGAAGTACCCTACTATTATATATGTATATGGTGGACCTCATGCCCACAACGTGGATGCCCGTTGGAACTATTGCAGCCGTGGCTGGGAGACCTACATGGCAGAGAAGGGCTATCTGCTCTTCATCCTCGATAACCGAGGCAGTGAGAATCGTGGCAAGGCTTTCGAGCAAGCTACCTTCCGACAGTTGGGACAGATAGAGATGCAAGACCAGATGAAGGGCGTGGAATACCTGAAGTCTCTTCCATACGTGGATGCCGACAGAATGGGCGTACATGGTTGGAGTTTCGGTGGATTCATGACCATCTCCTTGATGACCAACTACCCAGACGTATTCAAGGTAGGCGTGGCAGGTGGTCCTGTCATCGACTGGCACTGGTACGAGGTGATGTATGGCGAGCGCTATATGGACACTCCTCAGACCAATCCAGAGGGTTACAAGAAGACCTCCCTGCTCTACCAGGCGAAGAACTTGAAGGGCAAGCTCCAGATTATCCAGGGTTTGAACGACGTGACCGTAGTGCCACAGCACTGCCTCACCTTCCTCAAGGCTTGCATCTCAGCAGGTACACAGCCAGACTTCTTCGTCTATCCAGGCGAGCCTCACAACATGAGAGGTCATCAGAGCACTCACCTGCATGAGCGCATCAGCCAGTACTTCTTCGACTATCTGAAGTAATGAATTCAATTATAACACATAAATACAATAACTTACAGAAATGAAAATTTTATTGTTAGGAGGCGGTGGCCGTGAGCACGCCTTAGCATGGAAAATCGCCCAGAGCGAGAAAGTAGAGAAACTTTTTATCGCTCCAGGTAACGCCGGCACACAAGAGGTTGGCGAGAACGTAAACATCAAGGCTGACGACTTCGAGGCTCTCAAGAACTTCGCTGTCGAGAAGGGTGTTGACATGGTGGTAGTTGGTCCTGAAGACCCATTGGTAAAGGGTGTCTATGACGACTTCAAGGCTGACGAGCGCACCAAGAACATCCCAGTGATTGGTCCATCTAAGGCTGGTGCCGTATTGGAAGGCAGCAAGGACTTCGCCAAGCAATTCATGAAGCGTCACGACATCCCTACAGCCAAGTACGAGACCTTCGATGGCACCACTGTAGAGGAAGGTTTGAAGTTCTTGGAGACTTTGAAGGCTCCTTACGTACTGAAGGCTGACGGCTTGTGCGCTGGCAAGGGCGTTCTCATCCTCCCTACCCTCGAAGAGGCCAAGAAGGAGTTCAAGGAGATGCTCGGCGGTATGTTTGGCAACGCTTCCGCGCGTGTGGTGATTGAGGAATTCTTGAGCGGCATCGAGTGCTCCGTATTCGTCTTGACCGATGGCAAGAACTACAAGATTCTGCCTGAGGCTAAGGACTACAAGCGCATCGGTGAGCACGATACAGGTTTGAACACAGGTGGTATGGGCAGTGTAACTCCAGTGCCTTTCGCTACCAAGGAGTGGATGCAGAAGGTGGAAGACCGCATCATCCGTCCTACCGTAGAGGGCTTGTCTGAGGAGAACATCGACTACAAGGGTTTCATCTTCTTCGGTTTGATCAACGTAGAGGGCGAGCCTATGGTCATCGAGTACAACTGCCGTATGGGCGACCCTGAGACCGAGAGCGTGATGCTTCGCTTGAAGAGCGACATCGTGGATCTCTTCGAGGGCGTGGCTAATGGTGACTTGGACAAGAGAGCCATCGAGTTTGATGAGCGTGCCGCTGTCTGCGTGATGCTCGTGAGCGGTGGTTATCCAGAGGCTTACAAGAAGGGCTATCCTATCGAGGGCATCGACCAGGTGGAAGGTTCTGTGGTATTCCACTCAGGTACAGCCATGAAGGATGGACAGGTGGTAACCAATGGTGGTCGTGTCATCTGCGTGAGCAGCTATGGCAAGGACAAGGAGGAAGCCCTGAAGAAGAGCTTCGCCGAGGCACAGAAGATCCACTTCACCGACAAGTATTTCCGCTCTGACATCGGACAGGACTTGTAAACAAAGAATAAATAATAATGTATAAATGATAAATCAACCTTGCTCGAATCCGAGCAGCAAAAGGTGATATTTATTATTCATCATTTATAATTTATAATTTATTATTGTGTTAAGAAAGAAAAGAATACAAAACAAGATAGCGGCTAGCCGCTTCTCATTACCCGTAACTGCAACCCTTGCCGCCTTGGTTTGGGTTGCAGTGGGTTTTATGCAGTATAACATCTGGGTGGAGTTTGCCTTCACCATCATCTCCACCTTCCTGATGGTAGAACTCAACAACCGCAACTCCTTGATGCGCACCTACAGCCGCATGGTATCATGCAGTTTCTTGATGCTCATCACCATGGCATTCTTGCCAGACCCATCACTCAAAAGTTGTATCGTGACGATGTGTATCATCGCCTACTACCTCATCATATGGAACGGTTACCAAGACAGAGCCTCAACAGGATGGACCTTCTATGCCTTCACCTGCATCGGCTTGGCTTCGATGGTATTCGTTCAGATTGGCTATTACCTGCCATTTTTATGGCTGATGATGCTGACATGTTCCAACAACTTCAGCCTCCGCACTTTCTTTGCATCCATCCTCGGTGTCATCACCCCCTACTGGTTTGCGGCAGGCTATTACGCATATACCGACACATTGGATGACTTGCTCAATCATTTCATCGAGTTTATCAACTACAAGGAACTGTTCGATTATTCCCAAGTCACTGTGCATGAGGTCGTCAACCTCATTTTCCTCGTCATCCTGGGCATCATCGGCACCATTCATTTCCTTCATACGAGTTATGCCGACAAGATTCGCACCCGCATGATATACGACTCATTCATCCTTATGGATGTGCTGAGTCTGATATTCATCATCCTTCAGCCTCAGCACGGCAAGGAGTTGGGCGGCATCATGATTGTCAACACGGCTCCCCTCATCGCCCACTTCAGCACCTTTACGAAAGGTAAGATTACCAATATCATGTTCATCACCATATTGGTAGCAATGGCTCTGATTTTGTTGTTCAACCTGTTCATACCAGACGTTCTTCTGTTGCAATAAGAAGAAGGAAGACTATCGGTCGAAGAAGAGAAGAAGGAAGACCATCGTTCGAGGAAGAGAAGAAGGATAGTAATAAATAGAAAAAGAGAAGAAGGATCATCATAGATGGGAGAAGAGAAGAAAATAAGGAATAAAGCGTGAAAATAAGAGACTGAGGAGATGATAGATTGGATTATAAGTTTCTTGGTGGATTGGGGCTATTGGGGAATGCTGGTAGCGGCATTTCTCGCAGGCAGTTTCTTTCCCTTTAGCAGCGAGGCTGTGATGGTGGGATTGCAAGCAGCAGGACTGGCTCCCCTTCCACTCATGATATATGGCAGCATTGGCAATGTGCTCGGTTCGATGTTCAACTATGGTGTGGGAAGACTGGGCAAGATGGAATGGATAGAGCGATACCTACACGTGAAAAAAGAAAGTCTTGACAAGGCAGAGCGATTCATGGCAGGACGGGGCGCATGTATGGGATTCTTCGCCTTCCTCCCACTACTCGGAAGTGCCATCACCATCGTACTCGGATTGACAAGGGCAAACGTACCCATTTCTATCCTCAGCATCACCATCGGGAAAGTATTAAGATACCTCTTGCTCGTATATGGCATGAGCTTCATCGTGTAAGTGAAGAACGAAGAGTGAAGAGTGAAGAGTGAAGAATTCAAATGTTATACTAGATAGAGAATTATGAGACGACATTTATACCTTATTATATATAAGGCGGCAGAAGCTGCCAACACATTACGCTTATCCATGAGAAAGACGACTTCAGACCGAAGCCCTATCTCGGCTTGCTGTTTTTTCTGTTGTCTTCTTCTCGCTTTTGCACTGACGAGTTGCAAAGGCAGCAAGAAGGAGACAACAAGCGATAAACCTACCGTGAGCGTCACCATCGAACCATTCCGCTACTTCGTGGAACAGATTGTTGGCGACAAAGTAAGCGTCAACGTGATGGTGCCTGCCGGAAGCAACCCGGAGACCTACGAGCCAACACCACAGCAGATGGTAAAACTCTCCAACAGCATCCTCTACTTCAAGGTGGGACGCATCGGCTTCGAGGAAACTTGGATGAAGAAGCTTACCGACAACGCTCCCGACATGAAGGTCATCGACACCTCCAAGGGCATCACTCCTGCCAAGACTGCCGGTGGCATCATCGACCCACATACCTGGATGAGTTGTCAGAGTGCACGCATCATTGCCGACAACATCTGTCAAACCCTATGCGAGTGGATGCCAAAGGACAGCTCCTATTTCGCCAATAGATGCCTTCACTTCAAGGGAATGGTTATTTCTAAGGTAGAACAAGGGATGACCCCTTATTTCCAAAAGGCGAAGGAAGCAAGGGAGCAACTCACCCAGAAGAAGGAAACAAGATTCCCTTTCGTCATCTACCATCCTGCCCTCACCTACTTCGCCAAGGACCATGGATTCGAGCAACTCCCCATCGAGGAGGAAGGAAGGGAACCCAGCATCGCACAGCTTCAGGCACTCATCAATCGAGCCAAGCAAGACCAAATCAAGACGGTATTCATCCAGAAAGAGTTTGCCAATCGCAATACCCAGACTTTCATAGATGCCACAGGCTCGCATGCCATCGAGATCAATCCGTTGGCTTATGATTGGGCTACAGAGATGGTCTCCATCGCCAAGAAATTTGCCGAGAGCTATGACATAAAATGAAATCATTCTGCAAGGAAATACACCATTCCATAAGGAAGTAAATCATTCCATAAGAAATTAAAAGAATCGCTTATGTCAACAATCATCAAAATAGAACATCTCCACGCTGGTTACGAGGGGAAGGAAGTACTCAGCGACATCAACCTCACCGTGACGAGCGATGACTACCTGGGCATCATCGGACCTAACGGTGGTGGCAAGACTACGCTCATCCGTCTCATCCTCGGACTGATGAAGCCGACGAGTGGAACCATCCGATTCTTCAAGGAAGAGAAAAGCAAGGGAGAGACTCGTCAGGACAAGGAACAAAAGGGAGAGACAAATGAGGACAAGCATCTGAAGGAGGTAAAGGAGATTTCCATGGGATACCTCCCTCAATATAATGCTCTCGACAAGCAATTTCCTATTTCCGTCTATGAGGTCGTGCTCTCTGGTTTGAGCAAGAGCAAGAAACTCTTCGCCCGATATACGAAGGCACAACACCAGCAAGTGCTTGACACACTGGAGCGTATGCAGCTCACCGACCTCAAGGACAGACATATCGGAGCCTTGAGCGGAGGACAGTTGCAGCGAGTGCTCCTTGCTCGTGCCATCGTCGCCAAGCCCGATGTCGTGATACTCGATGAGCCTAACACCTACATCGACCGCCGATTCCAAAAGCAGATGTACGAGATGCTGGAGCAAATCAACAAGGAGTGCGCCATCATCATCGTGAGCCACGACATCGCCGAGGTGCTCAACAATGTGAAGCATATCGCCTGTGTCAACCATCACTTGCACTACCACGACACTGCCGACATGCCGAGGGAGAAGCTCGAAGAGCACTTCCTAAAAGTATAGAAGGAAGTGCAGAAAACGACTAAGATGAAAATCGTAAGATGGAAGGATAGGAGACGAAAATAGAAAACAGAAGATAGAAGACTAAGGAAAGAAGGGTCGCCAAAAAGCGAGCCTTCTTCTGTATATTCTTGCAAGAATCTTTCCTTTTTGCTGTTACTTTTGCAAAAAGATTTAAAAATCCGCATTAATATTACATATTGTCATATTTTATACGTATCTTTGCATCATCTTAGATACGAAAAGGGGAGATTCCCCCTCCATTTACAAACGAGAAAGGGAGATATACTTCCAAAATCAAACGAGAAAGGATAAAATATGATACAGACGATTTCACTAGATATGTTGCAGTCAACCGGCATCGGTGCCCTGGCACTGCTCTTGGGTATGTTGATGACACGTAACATCAAATGGCTACAGAAGTTTTGTATTCCATCGCCTGTATCGGGAGGACTCGTCTTCTCCATCGCCACACTCATCCTCTACAAGGTTTTCCACATCGAACTCACCTTCGACAGCACATTGAAGGATGTCTTCATGCTCGCCTTCTTCACCTCCGTGGGCTTCCAGTCCAACCTGAAGGTTTTGCGACAAGGCGGCAAGACACTCGTCCTGATGCTTTGCCTCTTGGTGGGCATCATTGTATTGCAAAATGCGATGCCACTCGTCATCACTAAGTTATTGGATGTCAACCCACTCATCGGTATGGCGGCTGGATCCATCTCCATGGCCGGCGGTCATGGTACAGCAGGCGGATTTGCATCGGTATTGGAACACCTCGGACTACAGGGCGCAGGCACCGTCTCCATGGCGGCGGCTACCTTCGGACTGATAGCAGGCTCGGTGATCGGTGGACCTATCGCGGAGAAGTTGATTCGCACCAAACTCACCTACGAACACGAGATTGTCAAAGACTACGAGATAGACCCTGCCATGGCTGGTATCGAGAGTGACGAGCAGTCGCCTGCCGGTCGTGAGAAGCACCTCAGTAGTCATGAGATAGAATTCCAGCACTATGCCAATGCCACCTACACCCTCTTGGTAGTTATGGCTTTGGGCACGGTGATGAGCAAGTTGCTCCAGAGCACGGGCATCACCTTCCCTACCTACTTCGGTGCCCTCATCGTGGCAGCCGTCGTACGCAATCTGATAGAGATGACACCCTGGCGCAAGAAGTTGGAGATGGAAAAGATCGTCAGCGTGGGCAACATCTCGCTCTCCGTATTCCTCGGCATGGCGATGATTTCGCTCAAACTTTGGGAACTGTCTAGCCTTGCCCTCCCACTCATCAGCATCCTGGTATGCCAAGTCATCGTGATGATGTTGCTCACCTACTTCCTCGCCTTCCGTCTCTTGGGAAGCGATTACGATGCAGCCGTACTGGTGGCAGGTATCTGCGGATTCGGTCTCGGTGCCACACCAAATGCGATGGCAAACATGAGCGCCGTCTGCTACAAGTACCACTACACGGTGAAGCCATTCCTCATCGTTCCTATCATCGGAGCCATGTTTGTCGATCTCATCAACACGGGCATCATCACCACCTTCCTCAACTGGATAGGATAATCATAAGAGAGACAGCAGAATGGCTATATTTCTGCCCACAAATATATAATATAACCTAAAAAACAAACGCCAAAAACTCTTATTTCTTTTCTTTTTAGTAACTTTGCACCGTTGTATGCCTAGAAAGGAGCATCGGAATGCTTAGACAGACGAGAAAAACCGCTTGACTAGGTAGCCCAAATGCCCACCCTTTGGGCAATCATTGCCCTTGGCTTGGGAATTCAGTGCCCATGGCTAGGGAATTGAATGTCTATGGCTAGGGACTAAAAAGTATATCATATTAAAGTTTATAAGCAATAATGAAACAGTACAAATTAGTGGACAACATCTTCGGTTGGGTAGCATTTATCATCGCTGCCTTCACCTACTGCTCCACAATTGAGCCGACAGCCAGTTTCTGGGACTGTCCTGAGTTTATTACGACCGCTTACAAGCAAGAGATCGGTCACCCGCCTGGGGCACCATTCTTCATGCTTTTGGGCAATTTCTTCACCCATTTCGCTAGCGACACCACACAGGTGGCCAAGATGGTGAACACGATGAGCGCACTACTCAGTGCCGTCTGCATCATGTTCCTCTTCTGGACCATCACTCATTTGGCTCGCAAGCTCATCATCAGCGACTGGAAAGAGATGACCACCGCCAAGATGATAGCCATCGAGGCATCTGGTATGGTGGGCGCACTCATCTACACATGGAGCGATACCTTCTGGTTCTCTGCCGTGGAGGGTGAGGTATATGCCTTCTCTTCTGCCTTCACCGCAGTCGTTTTCTGGCTGATACTGAAGTGGGAAGACCACGCCGACGAACCTCATAGCGACCGATGGCTCGTGCTCATCGCCTATATGACTGGTTTGAGTATTGGTGTCCACTTGCTCAACTTGCTTTGCATCCCTGCCATCGTATTGGTATATTACTACAAGAAGGTGCCAGAGGCCAACCTCAAGGGTTCCTTGATTGCACTCATCGTGTCCTTCCTCGTAGTCTTTGCCGTGTTGTATGGTGTCGTACCAGGCATCATCACCGTAGGTGGATGGTTTGAGTTGTTCTTCGTCAACGTGCTCGGCTGTCCTTTCAACACCGGTGAGATTGTCTATATCATCTGCCTCGTGGCAAGTGTCATCTGGGGTATCTACGAGACCTTCAATGCCAGCGACAAGAACGTGAAGCGACAGAACATCGCCTTCATCCTTGGCTTCGGTATGCTCGGCATCCCATTCTATGGATATGGTTGGAGCGCCGTCATCTGTGGCATCATCGTGATGGCTATCCTCTGGTTTGTGCTCAACTACAAGCGCAAGCAGGAAGTGGTGGCTGGCACCGACGAGACCACCGGCATCGTCAAGAAGAAGACACTGCTCTTGCCTCTCATCTCAGCACGTATCAAGAACACAGCGTTGCTCTGCATGTTGATGTTGATGATCGGTTACTCCAGCTACGCCCTCATCGTTATCCGCTCTTCTGCCAACCCTCCGATGGACCAGAACTCTCCTGAGGACATCTTCACCCTTGGCAGTTACTTGAGCCGTGACCAGTATGGCGACCGCCCTCTCGCCTACGGACAGGCATATACCTCTCAGGTTGCCCTCGAAGCAGATGGCAACATGTGCAAGCCAGTGATGGAGGAAGGCGCTCCTGTATATCAGCGCAAGGAGAAGGCTTCGAAGGACGAGAAGGACTCTTACTTCGTAGTGAGCCACAAGAATAAGTACAAGTACGCACAGAATATGTTGTTCCCTCGTATGTATAGCTCTGCTCACGCACAGGCTTACGAGGACTGGATGGGCGGCGTGGATGGTACCGAGGTACCTTACGACCGTTGCGGTGAGAACATCATGGTGAAGGTTCCTTCACAGATCGATAACCTCCGCTTCTTCCTCTCCTATCAGTGTAACTTCATGTACTGGCGTTACTTCATGTGGAACTTTGCCGGTCGCCAGAACGACATCCAGGGCAATGGCGAGCCAGAGCATGGTAACTGGATCACTGGTTTCTCATTCATCGATGATGCGATGTATGGCGACCAGAGCAAGTTGCCTGACGACTTGAAGGAGAACAAGGGACACAACGTGTTCTACTGCATGCCTTTGATTCTCGGCCTCATCGGTCTCTTCTGGCAGGCTTGGTACACTCGCAAGCGCAAGGTAGTCAAGAACGGCAAGGAGGAAGAGGTCATCTTCCCTATCGGCATCCAGCAGTTCTGGGTAGTGTTCTTCCTGTTCTTCATGACAGGTCTTGCCATCGTCATCTACTTGAACCAGACTCCAATGCAGCCACGTGAGCGTGACTATGCTTACGCCGGTTCATTCTACGCATACGCTATCTGGTGTGGTCTCGGCGTTCTCGCCATCCTCGACCTCTTGAAGAAGAAGTTGAAGGTAAGCGGCACTGCCGTAGCAGCCATCGTGGCTGTTCTCGCCCTCTTGGTTCCTATCCAGATGGTATCTCAGACATGGGACGACCACGATCGCTCCAACCGTTACACCTGCCGTGACTTCGGTCAGAACTATCTGATGTCACTCCAGGAGAAGGGCAATCCTATCATCTTCACCAATGGTGATAACGATACCTTCCCACTCTGGTACAACCAGGAGGTGGAAGGCGTAGGAACCAACGACCGTGTCTGCAACTTGAGCTACCTCCAGACCGACTGGTACATCGACCAGATGAAGCGTCCTGCTTACGACTCTCCATCTGTGCCAATCTCTTGGCCACGTCTCGACTTCTGCTCAGGTACCAATGAGTACGTATCCGTGGAGCCTGAGGCTAAGCAGCAGATTCTCGACTTCTACAAGGAGAGCCCAGAGACAGCCAAGAAGCAGTTTGGCGATGAGCCATTCGAGTTGAAGAACGTCTTGAAGTACTGGGTACGCAGCAAGAACCCTGATATGCACGTCATCCCTACCGACACCCTCTACCTCACCATCGACAAGGAGGCTGTGAAGAAGAGTGGCATGATGATGGCTTCTGATACCATCCCAGACAAGATGGTCATCTCACTGAAGGGCAAGAGTGCGCTCTACAAGGGCGACTTGATGATGCTGGAGATGTTGGCACAGTGCAACTGGACCCGCCCTCTCTATGTAGCCTTGACCGTAGGTGAAGACAACTACATGAACTTGGGTGACAACTTCGTACAGGAAGGTCTTGCCAACCGTATCACTCCATTCACCACCAACAAGCCTGGTGCCAAGAACTTCGATACGGAGAAGGCATATCATAACATCATGACACGATTCAAGTTTGGTAACTTGAAGCAGAAGGGACTCTACATCGACGAGACCACCATGCGCATGTGCTATACCCACCGCCGCTTGTTGGCTCAGACAGCCCTCCAGTTGATTGCCGAGAACAAGAAGAAGAAGGCTCTCAACATCTTGAACAAGGCTTACGTGGAGATTCCAGCATACAATGTCACCGTCAACTATATGAGTGGCGGTCTCGACATGGCTCGTGGCTATGCGATGGCAGGCAATATGGCAAAGGCTAAGGAGTATGTGAGTGCTACCTGGAAGAATGCCAGTCAGTATCTCTCTTACTACTTGTCGCTCGATGCCAACCGCTTCTCTCAAGCACAAAGCGACTGCATCCGTCAGATTATGATCATGCAGAGCATCTGCGAGGTAGCAAGCATGGTAGATTTGAAGACTGCCAAGAAGTACGAAGAGCAGCTCAACCACCTCTACACCTTGTATCGTGGACGTGGCGGTCAGATGCCTAGCGACGCAGGCGAATAAAGTAAGTTTGGCATTCAAGCATCTAGATTGAAAACAATAAGAATATGTAGATTATAGGGCAGCCCAACACTGCCCTATAATTTTATGATAACCGATAATATCAACCCGAAATGTTTATAGAGCAACCAGCCAAATGGCTCAGATGGCTTTATCCGAAGGCTATCTGGCGAATGAATCCGAAGGAGCATTCCGTCTATCTCACCTTTGATGATGGTCCTATCCCAGAATCGACTCCATTCATCCTGGAGACACTGAGGAAGTACAACATCAAGGCGACATTCTTCATGGTGGGCGAGAACGTATTGCGCAACCATGACCTCTATAATCAAATCGTTGCCGAAGGACACCAGGTGGGCAACCATACCTTCAACCACATCGGAGCCCTCAAGCACCGTGTCATCTCTTACGTCTTGAACACCAACAAGGCGAACGAGTTGATTCACGCCCACCTCTTCCGTCCGCCTCACGGATGGATGCGACCTAGCGAGTACTGGTGGTTGCACCGCACCTACAAGGTCATCATGTGGGATTTGGTGACACGTGACTACTCCAAGTGGCTCACTGCCGAGGATGTGGTGAACAATGTGAAGAGATATGTCCGAAATGGCAGCATCATCACCTTCCACGACTCACTGAAGAGCATCGAGAAGTTGAAGACTGCCCTCCCGCAAGCCATCGAATGGCTCATGGAGCAAGGGTATGAGTTTAAGACATTTGAGTGATACTCCTCCCTTTACCATAAAGGATGAAGGAAATACATAAATAGACAGAATTATGAGCAAAAGAATCAATAGTTACAGGGCAGTGGCAGCCTTTGTGCGTGGCTTCTTCGAGGCTTACGCCCGTGGCATCATCGACGCTACGATAGAGGGCAACGACTTCGAGAAGAAGAACGACCCGAAGCAAGTGAAGCAGATGATGCTGGAACATTATGGCGAGGTAAACCAATACTACTTCGACATCATGTTCTCCACCCTTGTGCGCCTCAATTACCCTACTGCCGAGGAAGCCAACGAGCGCATGCAGAAGAACTTCGCTGCCTTGAAGGAGGCAGACAAGACCTTCGAGCCTACCATGCTCGACTACTTGCGCATCGCCTGCAAGTCGCCTCAGCTCTACAAGGCGATGGAGGCTGAGTATAAGCGCAACTTCACTTGGCTCTTGCAAGGCAAGTTTACGACCATCGAGGAACATGTGCGTGACTACACCCACGGCGTTCTCATCAGCCTTGCCGATGAGCCGATGGCGATCCACCTCCTCGTCCGCATCATCGTGAAGGCATACGCTGCCGGCATGAAATGCGCCAGTCAGGAAGGCAAGCAGGCATCCCTCCACATGCCTACCCTACACGGCATGTTGCTCAACAATGTGAACATCCTCCTCAACGAGGCACCTTTGAAGAGCGACACCGAAGACCCTGTCGCCCTATTCAAGGAAGCCTGCAAGAACCAGGAAGAAAACATCAACGTCCTCTTCAACACCTTGAATGATGCCATGAAGGAGCTGGCAGAGGAATAGAAACAAACATATCTCATAGCAGCTGTTGTACGAATGCACATCAGCTGAAAGTCTAACGGCTTGCACTCCTATCAGAAAGGGAATGCAAGCCGTCTTTATGGGATGAATATTGATGGTTACGTACCTATCTAAGTGATAGTACGCTTCAGTTATTGCATATCATATACCACCTGCATGAGCTTCTTGCCGAGCGCATCAGCCTCCTCCATGGTGGAAGCCTCGCTATATACACGGATGATAGGCTCAGTATTACTCTTGCGGAGATGTACCCACTTGTCAGGGAAGTCAAGCTTCACACCATCGATGTCCGTTACCTGGACATCCTTCTCCTGACCATACATTTCCTTCACCTTCACCAAGATGGCATCCACGTCGGTAGAAGGTGTCAAGTCGATACGATTCTTGGCAATGAAGTAGTTAGGGAAGGATGCACGAAGCTCGCTCACCTTGCAACCCTTATGTGCCAAACTGCTCAAGAACAAGGCGATACCTACCAAGGCATCACGACCATAGTGACTCTCTGGATAGATGACTCCACCATTGCCCTCGCCACCAATGACAGCATGTACGTCCTTCATCTTGGTGGTCACGTTGACCTCACCTACCGCAGCAGCAGTATAAACACCACCATGCTTCTCGGTCACGTCACGGAGCGCACGAGTAGAAGACAAGTTGCTTACTGTGTTGCCAGGAGTCTTGCTGAGCACATAGTCGGCAACGCTTACCAAGGTATATTCCTCGCCAAACATCTTGCCGTCCTCGCAGATGAACGCCAAGCGATCGACATCAGGATCGACTACGATACCCATGTCATAACCACCCTTCTTCAACTCATCCATGATACCACCCAAGTTCTTCTCCAGTGGCTCTGGGTTGTGAGCGAAGTCACCATTCGCCTCACCATTGAGGAACTTGTACTCTACGCCGAGCGCATCGAGCAACTCAGGAAGGATGATACCACCCACAGAGTTGATGGAATCCACGCACACCTTGAAGTGAGCATTCTTGATAGCCTCCACATCCACGAGCTTCAATGCCAAGACTGCATCGATATGGCGCTTGTTGAATGTATCGTCCTCTGTATATTTTCCGAGATTGTCAACCTCCGCATACTCGAAATCTTCCTTCTCTGCGATAGCCAACACCTCGTTACCATTGTCCTTGGTCAAGAACTCGCCTTTCTCATTCAGCAACTTCAAGGCGTTCCACTGGCGTGGATTGTGAGAAGCTGTGATGATGATACCGCCAGCCGCACCACTCATGGTAACAGCCAACTCTGTGGTAGGAGTAGTAGCCAAGCCGATGTTGAGCACGTCATAGCCCATGCCCATCAAGGTACCACAAACCACGTTCTTCACCATCTCGCCAGAAATACGTGCATCACGACCCACCACGATGGTGTTGCTCTGGGATGCACCGTTGCGACGAATGAAAGTAGCGTATGCAGAAGTAAACTTCACGATGTCGAGCGGATTGAGAGTATCGCCCGCTGGTCCGCCGATAGTACCACGGATACCAGAAATTGACTTAATCAGTGTCATAAATATCTTACGATTTAAATGAAATGTCTATAACTTATCAATAAGGGATGTCTATAAACGAGAAAGCAGAAAAGTCTTAACGACCCTTCTGCAATGTCATGTCATACAAACAGGAGTACACACTTCCCGAAGCCGTAGTAGAACCGTATGTATGAGGTACCAACAAGCGCACGTGGGCTAGTTTCTCGCCCTTGGCATTGCCACGACCTATCTTCACCCAAGAGAATGGGGTCAACCATCCGGATGGCACCGTACCGCTCACACCAGAGGAGGTATAGCCGCTCTGATTGTAAGTGAGTGCGAAGACACTCTTGGTAGGCTCTACGAAGAGACCGGTGAAAGTACCTGAAGTATTGGTAACTCTCAACTTATCCACATAGAAAGAATAAGCTGGGATATTGTTGCTGCAAGTAAGGGCAGCGTCACAAATCTTGGCACGCCGATTGAGTGAATACTCATCGAAGCGAACGAGCACCTCTTCAGACTGGTCCTGCTTGATATAGTCGCCACAACCTGGCTCCAACACCTGCATATAGATACCATTGCTCTCGAAGAGCACGTATTCATTCTTTCCACCCTTGGAAACTGGGACGGTATCTGTAAGCGGAGTCACGCCATGATCAAAGCGCTCCTTGAACTCCTTCTCTGAAATCACTGTGATCTGCTCATTGCGCAAGAAGGCACTGATGGAATCACGCTCAGTCTTCACGAGGTCTGCGTATGTCTCTGTATCATCGCAGGCTACCATTGAAAACATGGCGGCGACTGCCATTACTATCAATAAAATCTTCTTCATTATGATGTTTTATTCCTTTTTTAGTGGCAAAGGTACAAAAAAGATAACAGACTAACGAGAGATAATAGGCGATTTTATTATAATTTATCACTTATTATCATCCAACGCTAGTCTTTATCCAATACTTAACAAAATTTCGAGCCGTCTATCTCAACAAATGGGCATAAGCCTCTATCGCCTGACAAGCAATGCGCTCTGCTTCCTCCATCGTCGCATTCAGTCTGCCACCCGAAGCATTGAGATGTCCGCCACCATTGAAAAACTCGGCTGCCACCTTGTTGCATGGGAAGTCATCCACAGAGCGGAGGCTCACCAAGATGCGTCCATCCACCTCGGTATCCTCACGAAGGGAGATGGTAAATTTCATGCCACGGATGCGCAAAGGCTCGTTGACCAATCCTTCCAAATCGCCCTTGATGAAACCATATCGCTTCATCTCCTGACTGGTAACCGTATAAAAGGCGGCATGCAAATCCTCGAAGACGTGCAACTTTCTGTCCATCAAGTGTCCACGGAACCGGATGGCATTGGAAGAGAAATTATTGAACACCTTGCGATAAATCTTGTCCTTGTCGATTTCCTTAGTCAGCAGTTCACTGATAATCAAGAAGATCGCAGGGTCGTTGGAGTTATAGGTGAAACCACCAGTATCAGTCATCATGCCGCAGTAGATGCAAGTGGCGAAATACTTGCCAAGCTTCTCGAAGCCACCCAACTGCCATACGATGCGGAATATCAACTCGCTCGTACTGCTCATGTGGGGATGGGACACCAGCAAATCGACGGGTAACTCAGGGTTGAGATGATGGTCGATCATCACCTTCTTAGCCTTGCAAGAGGTGAGCACATGCTGCATGTCGTCCAGGCGTCCAGCCCCATTGAAGTCGAGACAGAACACAAGGTCGGCTTCCTCGAAAATCTGAGCCACCTCCTCAGGATGCTTGTCGTAACGCACCACCTCACCACATGCCCTAGGCAGCCAACTGATGGAGTCGGGAATGAAGTCGGGCACGCAAACCTTGGACTCCTTGCCCAAAGAGCGCAGATAATGCGCCCAACCAAAGGAGGAACCTATCGCATCACCATCAGGCGACTTGTGGCAGCAGATGACAATATGCTGAGAAGCCGCTATCATCTCTTGGAGGGTAGCGGCTTCTTGTTCTGATAAAATATTAATCTCCATTAAAAGAGCTTGTTAGGATAAACACCCTCATCGATCAAACTCTGGATCTTATCTACTACGCTCTGACGGTCGGCTGCGTATGTTACGCCAAACCACTTGCTGGTAGTATCCAAGACCTTCACGGTAGCTGTGCCCTCGTTGATGAGCTTGTTGACCATCAATGGGATAAAGAACTCAGCCTTCTTGTTCTCCATGTTCTTAGGGTCGCTCAAGAACTCCTTGAAGTACTCCTCGCTGTGCTCGAAGTAATCAGGTGTGAAGCCCCAAACATTCATAGAAACAGGAGTGTTGTCCTCTACAGCAACCCACTTGCCTTCCTCGTCCTTGTAAGATACCTTACCGTCGATGCGCATGATTTCTGTGCGCTCTACGCAAGTAGTCAAGTTCTCGTCTGCATCCTTAGAGCAGATACCACGTGCTACGGTACCATTGTCGCTCAAGGTATTGCCAACACGGAAACCTACCATTGCATAACGGTTCTTGCTACCCTCAGGAAGCTCAGAGAGGAATTTACCAATGACCATGAAGCAGTCACGGTTGTAGAAGTCATCACAGTTGATGACGCAGAAAGGCTCCTTGATGATGTCCTTAGCCATCAAGACAGCATGGTTGGTACCCCATGGCTTCTCACGACCTTCTGGTACAGAGAATCCCTCAGGGAGATCGTCCAATGCCTGGAAGCAAAGTTCTGCTGGGATATGCCCCTCATATTTAGAAAGGATTTTCTCGCGGAACTGATCCTCAAAGTCCTTGCGGATCACGAAAACAATCTTGCCGAAACCAGCCTGGATAGCGTCATAAATACTGTAGTCCATGATGGTCTCACCGTTAGGACCTAAACCATCGAGCTGTTTCAAACCTCCGTAGCGGCTTCCCATGCCAGCCGCCAAAAGCAATAGTGTTGGTTTCATATTCTTATTTATTTAATAGTTGATAGTTGAATATTCTTATTGATTGTCTATTCTATCTGGATGCAAAAGTAATAAAAAAATAGCGAGCAGCGGAATAATTCCTCGTCTTTTTTTGATTTATGTCAAATAAGACCAAATATTGTCCATTTTGTTCTCCTATTCCTAGCGATTTCTTCCGATATAACTCGATTGGCTCATGCGATTAGGAGTGTAAGCCGATGCGACTAGGAGTGCAAGCTGATGCGACTAGGAGTGTAAGCCGATGCGACTAGGAGTGTAAGCTGATGCGACTAGGAGTGCAAGCCGATGCTCCTTAGAATGGATAGCCGACAGCCAAATGCAAACTATGCGAGTCCTTGAATCGCTCGATATTATAGAAGCCCTTCTTGCTGGTGTCGTATGGCAGATGAAGTCCTACGCCCCAATCCAGACGAATCACAAACATACCCATGTCATATCTCACACCGACACCTGTACCCACAGCCATCTGCTTGAAGAAGTTTCTCGCCTCAAACTTGCCGTTAGGACTGTACTCCTGCTCGTGCATATTCCAGACGTTACCCATGTCGAGGAAGACGGCACCATAGAGATCACCCCAAAGTTTAGGGCGATACTCCACATTGGCCACAAACTTGATGTCGCCCGTCTGGTCGATATAGGAATAGCGACTATTGGCTGGCTGATACTTGCCCGGTCCGATGCTTCTCACATTGAAGGCACGGATACTATTGGCACCACCTACATAGAACTGCTCGTAGTAAGGTGCCTTCTCCGTATTGCCGTAGCTCCATATCACACCGGCATTGACATGTCCCACCAAAGAGGAGGTCTCGGTGAGTCGCCAAGTCTTCACGAAGTCGGTCTCCAACTTCAAGAACTGGGCGAATGGGTTGCGGAACATCTGCTTGTCCTTCTCGTTCCACTTTCTGCCGCCTATCATATAACCCGTTGCCAAGATATTGCCTGCCTCGCTCACCGTGGTGGACCAAGTGATGGGACTACGATAGTCGAGCGGACTATTATAAGTATAGGTATATGACATCTTCGGCACAAACTGGTCGCGCATCGAAATCTGAAGATAAGGATGCTGAGAGATGATGCTATCGAAGGCTGCCGAACGAGAGTTCATGTACTCATAAGATAGCACCAACGGACTGAACGAGTGATGGTGCTGAGCCGAGGTCGCCCAATCGTAGGTCAACTCTCCCGACACCACATGGCGGCGGAAGTAAGAAGCACGGTTGAGCACATTCATGGATGCTTTCACCGTGGTGGTTGGCGTACCATAATATCGGCGTGGATATTTTCCCTGACGGAAACGGCGCTCATTCTGCGACATCGTACGGAAGAGATTCCAAGGGGTGATGAGGCGTGGGAAAACCAGGGCGACATCCGAACCATACTCATAGCTATTGATATGGGTAGCCTTGGCTCCCGTCTTGTTGATGGTTTGCCACTCATAAGAGCCATGCAGGTTGATGTCGAGCTTCTCGCCACCTCTAAAAGCATTGCGCTTGGTGAGACCTACCACTAGCTCCGGACCTACTCGCCCGGTAGTCTTACCCTTGGCATTCGCCTCCACATAGAAGTCGTATGGCTTGTCGAACACCAAGTCGATTTGTGCATCCAAAGTATCGCTATACACCGCACAGCCATCGGCGAGATGCTGCTCCAAAGCGAGCTGGTTGCGAGGCGTAAACTGGATGCTGCTATAACTGAACAAGCCCATCGACTGTAGATGACGCTTCGCCGCCTCCTCGTTCTCCACCTTGTAAAGGCGGCGTGGGAAGAGTTTCAAGTCTTTCAAGACGATACCTGGTCGAATCGGAATCTTGCGACCATTGTAGAAGAAGCCCAACTTGCCACGAACAAAGGAGTCTTTCAATTCCTCATTGAACTGCTTACGGAAGTTGAACTTCACGTTGCCAATATAATAGCGATTGTTCACCATGGTGTCGATACTGTCCGCCATCACCAAGCGCACCTGTGCCTTGCCTGGCGCGCTCAAGGTGTCTGCCAGATAAGAGGCATAGCCATTCTTGTAATAATAATATCCATTGTTGCGGAAAAGTCGGGTGATGCGCTGGCGCTCCTGCTCCAACTTGGACACATTGAAAGGATCGCCCTTCTTGATAACCGCCAGTGACAAGGTGGAATCGAGAAGATGCTTGCCTGCCTCAGGGAAACCGAGATACTGGATGCTATCCAATGTCCACAAATGACCGAAATCCACTTGATAAGCCACCTTTGCCGTCTTCGGATTCTTGCCCGTGATGACGTCATAGGAGACCTTACTGTTGAAATAGCCAAACTTGGCGAGCTGGTTCTGAGCCACCTGCGCACGGAGCTGCGGATTGACATTGTTCATCAACTTTGGCTTCGAGCCGAAAGCCTTGGTGATCCACTTGGCGATAGCACCATCCGACTGCGAGAAGGCATTCCATACCCACAGACGCACTGGGAAAGGCGTGCGATAATAGCTACTTCCGAAGAGTGCACCATTCGGAGCCGATGCCAGCACATTCTCCATTTCCAGGATGGTGGTGTCGGCATATGAAGACTTCTCATAGTTGACATATTCGATAGGCTTCAATCCCGTAAAGAGCTGTTCGCCTTCCTTCAATGCACTGGTGGAAGAGCACGACCAAAGCATGGGCATCGCCAAGAGCAGTGCCCCTATATATATAATAAGGTATAGTCTATTTCTTTTCATCATTTCTTGTAATCTAGCGAAAGCTTCACTTCTTCTCATTCAATGGGTCGAAGAATCTCGGCTTGGTTTGCACACTATCCACCGTCTTCTTCTGCACGGCAGTATCCGGCTTCATCGCTGGCATCACTTGCTTGTCACTCTTGAAGCGGAAGATGTCGGAGAAACGAGACAACTTTCTGCGCCACATGAAACCGACACCATACTCACCTATCAATCCCTCCAACCAGTCGTAGGTATTGTTGCTGTAGAAAGCACGGATGTATTGTGATGCGCCTTCATTGAGACGATATTGCAATTCGACATTATTGAAGAAAGCGTCATTGTTGCTGGCGTTCTCCAGTTCCGCACCCGTAGAAACCTGTCCGCCGATGCTGAAACTCAATCGGTTGTTGAAGAATCGCTTGGCAAACTTGAAGTTGTAGTCGGTATGCAAGCCGCCTGCCGCATTCATCGAGTTATCCACCGTCATGCCCACATCGAGTCCCAATGAGCGCATGGCAGAACCGGCGATATTGTTGATTTCTGAATTGAGGAAGCTGCTCAATGCGTTGTTCATGGAAAAGACACTGGTATTACCACCTGCCAGATACATACCCGATGCCAACATGGTGACGGCTATCTTGCCTCGCTCCTCAATGCTCATCGTGTTCAACTCATCCTGCATCGTCATGTCGTTTGGTGCGGAGATGACAAACTGGATACCTGGTTTGCTCAAGGTCTGCGTCAGTTTCACACCGCACACGAAATCCACCGAGCGACCGGTTCCCTCCCCCTCGTTCACCGTTGACTTCATGTTTTCTGTTGCCGTGATGTACAATGTAGGATTGAAAGGATCACCCGTAAACTCGATGTAACTTCCGTCCTGAATAGTAAAGGTCTTGAGCGGAATGACTGGGAGAGAATACTTCATCTCACCATTGCTGAGGGTATATTTACCGGTCAGTTGGATACTCTCCGTCGGATTGTAAGTCATCTGGAGGTCACCACCGCCCATCAAGTCGATGTAGTTGGTTTGGTCGGCATTCAGGGCACAGAGGATGTGAGCCGACTCGTCTATCGACATGCTGAGCAACATGTCGAAGCCTTCGATGGCAGGGCGTACCACTGGTTCCTCCTTGCCATTCTTGAAGTCGGTGAATTTCACAAGCTCATCCAACTGGTTGTCGGTAGAAAGTTCCGACTCTCGCAAGATATAGGTCATATCGGTATTGCCCAGTACATCCAACTTTCCTCGCATTCGAAGACTCGAAAGCGGTCCTTTCATCATACCGAAGAAATTGACATACGCCTTGCCGAATGCCTCTGAGCGCAAGTTCTCCTTGGCATCGATGAGCAGGAAGTTTTGCGCACGCATCTTCACGTCAAGCATCATGCGGTCAAGGTTGGAGAAGTCGAGGCTTCCTTGTACGGTGAGCGGACTCTCATTGTTGGCATACATCATGAAGTTCTCGAAGAGCAACTTGCTGTCGCTGATTCTCACAGGGTCATCGTCGAATCGCATCGAGACACCATACGGCTCGCTCACGAGATAAGCGGAGTCGAGATATACTTCCCCTTCCACATGAGGCTTGTCCAAAGAACCTTTCACGGTCAGGTCGCCCTCACCAGATCCCTTCAGACCAATGATTTGGTCGGGCACAAAACCATTCACAAAGTGGAGCGGTAGTTTCGCCAAGCCCACCTTAGCATCCAGGTAGCCTGCCCCCTCGGAACGATAGGTACCCTTCACGGTGGCTACCTCCTCACCTTCATAATTGAGAATGCCATCGACATAGTGAGAGCCATCACTCTTAGGCATATAGACGAACTCGGAGCCGACATTGCCCATCGGACACTTCTCATACACCAAGTTGGCGATGCTGAGATTGGAAGACACGGAGAGTTCCTCCTTGGTCTGGATAATGTGGAAGTCACCATCCATGATGCCCTCTATGTCTGGCATGTAAGGGATGACGCTCAACACCTTGTCAAGGTTGAAGTTGCTCAAGCTGACGGTGATGTCTTGCAAGGCATCCTCATTGTCATCATCCGAATAGATACGAAGTCCCATGTCGCCCGCCGTCTTCAACATCAAGTTGGCAGACACGCGCTGGTCATCTCGCAGCATCAAGTAGTTGTCGTCATTGGCTGTGAACTTCTTGTAACCCAAGATAGGATGCGTATCTATCAGCGACACCTTGATGCCATTGTCTTGCATCATGGCTGCCAAACCGACATCCACGCCCAACTTGTTGTTGGCATCATATATCTTGGCGGCGATATTGGAGCCACGCTCCTGCAACTCGCCATCCACCAAGGCACGGAAGGTGTATTGCGGATTTTGCTTGTTGTTCTGCACTCGTGCAGAATACTTGATGGTATCCCCCTGGGTATGGATGAGCGCACGGATGGTATCGAGTTGGATGCCCTGAGCTACCAGGGAATCGATGTTGAGATAACCATTCAAGCCTGCTATCGGCGAGGCATTCAGGTCCATTTCCACCGACTTAAACTGATAACCGCAGTATTCGATGAAGCGAGAAATGAAGTTACTCTTGCCAGTGGAGAGATAGATATGTCCCAATGGGAACTGGCGACGGATACGCACTTGGTCGATGCGGCGTTCCTTCATCTGGGTTGCCAGTTCGGTAGTCAAGCCATCCACCGTCTTCAGCAGCGACTTGTAGCCACCCCGCACATCCATGTTGAGATGGAAGTCGCCACAGTCGGCTATCGCATGGGTCGTATCACGGCGAGTATAGAGATCCACCAGCACATCCACTGGTCGATAGGTCTTCTCTTTCGTGCGCAAGGTGATGTCACCGATGGAAGCCTGCACATTATAGTTGTCACCCAAGTCGGTATTCACATCGACATGACCGCAGAGGGCTGCCATCATCGGCACTTGCGTGATTTGGAAACGATAGAGATCGGCATGGCGCACATCTGCTGTCACCGTGGCTTGGATATTCTTGCTATTGGTCAACGCATCCAGGCTCACCAATCCCTTGAGATAGTCATTCTTGCTATCCACATCTGCGTGTATCTTGCCATTGGCGATATTGGCGACCGCCAACAAGTTGCCAATCTTGTACTTGCCATAATGTACGGAAGCGACTCTTGCCTTCGCCTTCATCCGGGTACGAGGCGACAAGAAATCGGTGCCGACGCCTGAGGCTTCGACATCTCCCGTGAAAGAATAAAGGTTTTGCTTTGGTAAGAAATGTTTGGCTTGGATATTGCGTGCCTGTATCTTGGCTTGATAAGCGAGGCGATTCATGTCAAAGTCGCCATTCGCCTTCTTCTTCAAGTCGGCAGATGCCTGGAAATTCAAGCGTCCCTTGCCTTCGGTGACAGCCAACTTGGTGGCATATTTACTGCCATCAGCCTTCACGTTGCCACGGATGCCGATGCCACTAGGCACACGAATCTCACGCATCAACGATGGGTCGAGCATACAAGTAACGAAGCCCAAGTTATAGGTCTTCGCATCCAAGTTGACATCCGCCTTCAATCGGTCCATGTCCAAGAGGTTCGCCAATTTTCCATCCGCCTTCACAGAGAATGCCGTCGGCAAAACTGCCTGCACACCAGAGAAGGAAAGCGACTGCAAGTTGCCCTTCAACGAACCTTTCAGGCTCAGCGGATAATAAGGCCAACGACTAGCCATCTTCTTAGGCAAGGCATCGCCCACGAACAACATTAAGTCTGATTTCCCGAAGCTACCATCCAACAAGGCTGTCAACTTGCCTGGCTCCTTGTCGGCAAAGGCGTCCAGGTCCATATCCACCGTTGCCTTCAACTGAGACACTGGAGTACGGAGGAAGAGGTCGGGCAAACTCAACTTGGTGGAATCCATCACAAATCGTCCGTTCATTTGGTCGATTCTCAGTCCACTCTTCTCCTTGAGTTTCGCCTCTCGTATCTTGACATCTATCTTGGAATCGCAGAAATAGAAGGAGTCTGCCTTCATCGTCATATCCGACAAGGCAAGGTGATTGAAATCCATGCCCGACAAGACAGGACGCTCGAAATTATTGTCATAGCAGACACGTCCCTTCTGCCAGTCCAACTTCCCGATGGTATATAATCCTTTGTAGAGGTCGAGATAAGTATTGGAGGCCAAAGCTTCTCCTAAATAAGCATTCACCTGAAGGGTATCTCCAGGCATGTGTAGGGTAAAGTCTGTGTTCTTTAGTTTCAGTTTCTGTATGTTCACCTTCCAGAAGTTCTGGCTAGGAGTGGTGTCGGGCGGAACGGTATCGCTCAGTTCCACCGACAAGCGAGCATCAGCGAGAAAGGCATCATTCACATTGACGTGCTCCTTTCCCAAGTCAATGCCATGCGCCTTGAGGCTCATCTTGCCCACATTTCCTTTAATGCGTGCCTCGTGGATGAAATTCGTCGTGTTCACCTTCAACTGGGTGAATTTCATCTCATCCACCATCACTTGGTTGCTGAACAAAGGCATCAACTGCACATCCACCACCATCTGCTGGATGTCAGCGACCGTATCTTTCTTGGCACGCAAAGCCAAGTTGGGACTATTTTTGAGGGAATCGATAGGTTGCAACACCTTCACTCCTTCCACTCCCAATTTGAGTGGAAAAACGAGTTTGACATGTTGCACCGATATATCCATGCCTGTAGATTCAGAAGCGTACGCAGCTACCTGCTTTACCGCCCAATTCTGAACAGGAGGCAAATAAAGCATCACTGTGAGCAAGAGGATGAGGAGTATCGGAGTCAACAAGATGATACCACCCCATTTCATCAACTTCTTCATAGGCATGAGAGAAAGAGGGTTAAAGGTTAGTTCTAATTCGCTCATCTCCAAGAATCATTTCAAGGAGAAAAATCATTATTCAGGCGAAATCGCCTTCCAAAGATTGTCGTCCGGCAGCGGAGCATCGACCGAAATGGTCTCTTTCGACACCGGATGTACAAACTCTACATGGCGAGAAAGCAGGCAGATACTACCATCTGCATTGCTGCGAGCCGAGCCATACTTCAAGTCACCCTTGATAGGACAACCGATCTTCGACAACTGGCATCTTATCTGGTGATGGCGTCCCGTCATCAAGTTCACCTCCAAAAGAGAGTAATGGTCAGTATGACCTATCACCTTATACTTCAAGACAGCTTTCTTTGAATTCTTCACCTCATGATCGTAAGCATAACTCTTGTTTTGCTTTTCATTTCTCACGATCCAGTGAGTGAGCGTTGCCTCCGTCTCCTTCGGTGTGTTCTTGGTAATCGCCCAATAGGTCTTGTGTACCTCGCCATCACGAAACATATTGTTCAAGCGGCTCAAAGCCTTCGAAGTCTTGGCAAAAACGACAAGTCCTGAAACAGGACGATCAAGGCGATGCACCACGCCGAGGAAAACATTTCCTGGCTTATGGTACTTCTCCTTGATATACTGTTTCACGGTTTCCGAGAGAGGTTCGTCGCCAGTCTTATCGCCCTGGACGATTTCACCACTTCTCTTGGAAACTATGATAATATGGTTGTCTTCGTAAACTACCTGCATGGTTTGTCTTTAGATAAACACTTGCATGTGAGATTACATATTCATACCACCATCGATCTGAATCACCTGACCACTTACGTAGCTAGACATATCAGAAGCGAGGAAGAGACATACGTTGGCGATGTCCTCTGTCTGACCACCACGACGCAAAGGAATTTTCTTCATCCAGTCCTTGCGAATCTCTTCTGGCAACTGTGCTGTCATAGCTGTCTCGATGAAACCAGGAGCTACAGCGTTGGCACGTACACCCTTAGGACCCAACTCCTGAGCGATAGACTTAGCGAGAGCAATCATACCAGCCTTAGAAGCTGCATAGTTGCACTGACCAGCGTTACCATGAACACCTACTACAGAAGCCATGTTGATGATAGAACCGCTGCGCTGACGGAGCATGATAGGAGAACAAGCGTGGATGAAGTTGAAAGCAGACTTCAAGTTAACATTCAAAACAGCATCCCACTGAGCCTCGCTCATACGGAGCATCAAGCCATCCTTTGTGATACCAGCGTTGTTAACCAAAATATCGATAGAACCGAAGTCAGCATGAATCTGCTTAACAGTCTTGTCTGTCTCCTCGAAATCAGCAGCGTTACCAGCATAAGCACGGCATGTTACGCCAAGAGCCTCGATTTCCTTGCGAGTAGCTTCCAAACCAGCAGCCATGTCGTCGTTGAGTACGAGGTCTGTGAATGCGATGTTAGCACCTTCTGATGCGAATTTCATTGCGACAGCTTTACCGATGCCGCGTGCAGCACCTGTAATAAGGGCTGTCTTACCTGTTAATAATCCCATTTTCTTTTTATTTATTTGATATTTAACACTTTAAATTATTCAATATTTGATTTGCCGAGAATTTGCAAGAAAGTCTAGTTCATCATTCAATATACTTTGAATAACAGAAAAGAGCATTTCGAATTTTGGCATAAAAGCAATCTCTTACAACTTCATTCCCGACTTCCCTAAAGCACCATAGACAACCTTGGCAACGAGTGGTTTGCTCGACTCAACATTCAAGCCATGTCCCAATCGGCCATATATAAACGGAACTTCGAGACCTTTGATGCAATAGTGCGTGATGTCAGCCACCAAATCCACATTGTCTATGTCAAACTCGCCGTCTGCCTTTCCCTCGGAATAAACTTTCCTGAGAAGTTCAATCTCGTCTTCATCGAAATTCTTGCGAGCCTTTTCCACCATCCAAATATTGCGGAAGAACTCAGCCCTCAGATTTCCATTTCTGACAACGGTCTCTTTGATCATGCTCAAGTGGGTATAAATCAATTCGATGATTTTGTCTTGAGGTCGAATCTTACTGGCAGCCACTTCGTCAAGCTTGTCAGAAAGACGCTCCAATTCCGACTCTATCACTGCGTAATAGACATCCTCCTTACGACTAAAATAGGTATAAAGCGTACGACGACCCTTACCAGAAGCCACAGCGATGTCATTCATCGTTGTATTGGCGATTCCGTTCTTAGCAAAGAGTTGTCGAGCGACATCCACTAATTTCTGTCTAGTTTTTGATATTGACATAACGAAGTACCTCCATCGAGATTTGGTTGCACAATAAATTATCAATGTGCAAAAGTAGCACTTTTATTCAATATACGCAAATAATAAGTGTTAAATATTGAATATCAAAGAAATGTGAAATGAAAAGTATTTCGTTCGATTTCGTCCCTAAAGGAAAACAAAAATCGGATAAGATGTTGTTTACCAACCTCTTACCCGACATTAGTTGCGGCGGCAGGACTCGAACGTGCGACCTCCAGGTTATGAGCCTGGCGAGCTACCAACTGCTCCACACCGCGATATAACAAACTCATTTCTGATTTGCGAGTGCAAAGGTACTACTATTTTTCCATTCCGCCAAATATTTCTAGCAAAAAGTTAGGTATTTAACAGTATTTTACCAAAATCAACACATAAATGCTGCAAAAGAGGGTAAAGATGAAGAGAAAATGAATAAAATGTACGAAGAGGTAGGCTCTTAAAGAGAAGACTAATGAAAGGTATGAAAGCTATCCTTGATAGGAAGGGAAAATAATAATCCGACCCTTCCAATTCGGAAAGATCGGATCATATCAAATCAATTACTTTCTCAAAAGATTCATGACTTTCTCAAAATAGCGCTGTGTCTTCTTCACACTGAAGTGATTGCCACCATTCCAAGCTCTGATAGCTTGCTCGATGCTATTAAGAGGATTGTAAACAGACTGCATGAGCAGGAACATCTCTTTGGATTTCGAAATACTGTATCTATCCGACAAAGTATAACGCTTCTTGCTCTTTTTCTTCTTCAATATGTTATTGCATTCTGCCACAAGAATTGGAGTAATCTGCATCACTCCTACAGAGTTACCACTTTTAGCTTTTGGGTTCCCCTCACTCTCTACCTGAATTATCGCCTCCATCACTGGATTCCAATCAAATTCACTAGAGGATACATTGTTGATTGAATTAGTTTCAGCCGACGCTGAACTTACACTTAAAGTCAACATGAGAATGCTGACCAATACCTTTGTTATTCTCTTCATATTTATTGATTTATGGAACCTGAAAAGCTGAACTACAACATCAGAGATTTCGCGATGACAACTTATGAGAAAAAGAATGGTTGTCAATCTCAGTTCCGTTAGATACCTTAACGGATAGCAATCTATCAAATATAGAGAATGTTATCCTTATTCTTATCGAGTGCAAAGGTACGAAAAAAAATCGAGATACGCAAGTAATATGCTGATTATCAGTACCATTTTAGGAAAAAGATACATTTTATAACATCTAGGCTTGACCTACATCAAGCATCATGGAAACGAAAAAGCCCCGACTACTTACGTAATCGAGGCTTCTCTATTGAAAGGAGGC
>SAMEA104315437__coassemble_170_pt1 | contig 67608 bp, 58 predicted proteins | sample SAMEA104315437__metabat2_high_PE_027 | metagenome-assembled genome bin SAMEA104315437 (sample SAMEA104315437) | gut metagenome | biome: Monkey gut; feature: monkey-associated habitat; material: faeces | place: China | collected 2013
GCTTACTTCATCGCCCAACGAAGTAAGCTTCGATGCTCATCGAAGTCTATATACTTAAAAAGCCCAGCTTGCACTCACCACAATGCAAGCTGGGCTATATTCCATATTGGAGCAGAGTTTTTATAGAGGTTTCATCCTTTTATCCCATACCAACGGCTAATTGGCGCAAGGTGAGGTTAGCTACTCCTCCAGATTTCGCTCTGCATGCCCTCTATTATCAAATATTGTTTGTCTTAGCGTTTGATCCAATTCTCCAATTTTATATGTTGAATATTTTTGAAATCTTTGATATTCTCCGTCACCATTATCATTTTATAAAAGACAGAGGTACAACCTATTAATAAGTCAAAATTATCATCAGCTGGAGTACCAGACAAGCGAAGCCGTGCCTTTTCAGTTGCAAATATATCCAACACATCAATTATAGGCAACACATTGATGCAAGACAGAAAATCTTCCAATTTTTCATCTCGACCATGATACCCCATTTGCCGACCAAGTTCAGAGCCATATTTAAGTTCAGCAACTGTCACTTCTGAAATATAACAATTTTCCAACCCCACATAGTCTATTTGTGCATCAACTCGATACTTTCCTCTCAAAAGATGCACACACACATTGGTATCTAACAAATATTTCGTCCGCATAATTAAAATGCCTCTATATCATTCTTAAATTTCCTACTTGCTTTGATTTCCTTCACAAGCTCATCTGAAGACATAGGAAAATCTTCATCCCTCCATACACCATAAAAGCGAGAGGCTGAAATCTTCTCGGATTTCGCACTTGCCACCAAAGAGTTACTAAGCTTAGCAATTAGCTGAAGCTTGATGTCATTACTCAAGAACTTTAATATGTTCCAGTAATTATTGGTAGTATTTATTGCTATTGCCATTATTATCTCCTATTTTCTTTTAAAAACGCTGCAAATATAGCGTTTTTTCATTAAAGGACAAAATTTCTTAGCGACTTTTTTCAAAAAACGCTCGATTTTAATACCAAAAGCAAAAATGGTCTTGATTGAGAGGTCTCACTAAGCGAATCCATATTGCGACCGCCTACGATTTCTGAACAAAATGAAGCATGAACCCTGACTGCAACCTTATAGTGTTAAAAAGCATGTATAACATACTATATATCAATCTTTTATTATTTTCGCGCACGCTGTTAATACATAGTTCTTGATATACTAACTTCATCATCATGCCGAAGCATGAAGTTTGAGCTACTAAAGTTCATGCTACATTCATAGTCCAAAAGGACTCAATTCTTTCTCATTTCTTTCTCATTTTACCAAATTCTTTCCAAAGTTTGGTAATTGGATTACCATAGTGCGGTAATCTCATTACCAAACAGCGGTAACACCCTTACCAAACAGCGGTAACGCCATTACCAGAGCGTGGTAAAAGTACTACCACACTGCGGTAACGATTTTACCACTTAAAGGTATTACCAATCCCATACGTCTCGATAACCATCAAAGCGCAAATCCTCTGTATATCCGTATTGGCGGAAGAGATTCAAAATCCATTCCTGCTCCTCAGGTGTCAAAAGGCGGTCGCCATGGTGATAGCGATAATAGGTGCCATTACCACCCAAGTAATCCTTCAACTTGTTGCGCAGCAACGTGGTATGGCGTGCCTTCACATCTGCAAACAAATGGTTGAATCCCCACGCAGCCTTGATTACTCGCTTCTGCTTAAACTTTTGACAGTCTGCACCATCTTGCAAGGCTGTGGGAAAGACGGCACTACCTTGTTTCTTTTCCGGATTGATATGCTCGCCTGCAAAATGGCGCATGCACTCTTTCTCCCTCGGACAGCCGCCATTGAAACAATACAAATAGTCGGTTGGAATACTCATCAGTTCTTCCATATTATTAAAAGTTTGATATTCTATCTGCTATCTCGTCGCAAAGTACTTCCAAAGCGGGGCCGCCATGAGGCTTTGCCACACCTCGCCCCTCTGCAACATACTCTTGCCTTTCATCTATGACATCACGCTCAATGTGAGCAGATTCGACCGCAAAAATAGCAATTTTATACGAAACGACAAAAAATATCGGAAGAAAAAGAATGCTATTCACATTTCCATCCCATTTTTTTGGATGTATCAAATAAAAGCACTAACTTTGCAAAAAATAGCAAGAAGATATGTCGATATTTAGCCTTTTCACTTCAAGGAAGCCTGATGTTTCTAAATATGCTTTCGTGGATACTGAAGTCGGAACAAAAGACCACAAGATTCACGACATAGGTGCATTGCGCTATGATGAAGCTACCTACCATGGCACTTCGAAGGAAGAATTGGAAAGGTTTCTTTTGGAAGGAAAGGTGGAATTTGTCTGCGGTCATAACATCGTGCACCATGATGCGAAATATCTCTTTGGGCAACAGTCTTGGCTTCTTGTTGACACGCTCTATCTTTCTCCGCTCTTGTTTTCAGAACGCCCTTACCACCGACTGGTCAAGGACGACAAATTGGTTTGTGACCAACTGAACAACCCGGTCAACGACTGCGAGAAAGCAAAAGACCTCTTGATGGACGAGATAGGAAGATGGAACCAACTTTCGAGGAATCAAAAGAAGATATTCTCCTCGCTCCTATGCGACAAGGAGGAATTCAAAGGTTTCTTCAAGATGGTGGAGGCTCCAGACAAGATGTCCTTATCCAAAACTACCCAACTCATCAAGGAGGAATATGAGGGACGCATCTGTGGCCATGCCGACCTAGCTCCCCTCATTCAAGAACATCCTTGTGCCCTCGCCTACGCCTTGGCTCTGGTCAACACGACCGATCACCGTTCCATCACACCGGCTTGGGTACTCTACCATTTCCCTGAGGTAGAGCATATCATCGAAATCCTACGCCATCATAGATGTACTGAAGGATGTGCATATTGCAATCAAGCATTTGACGTTCACCACAACCTCAAACGATTCTTTGGTTACGATTCCTTCCGCACCTATAATGGCGAGCCTCTCCAAGAGAATGCTGCCAAAGCTGCTGTGGAGGGCAAGTCGCTGCTGGCCATATTTCCGACTGGGGGTGGCAAATCACTTACATTCCAATTGCCTGCCCTCATGGCAGGTCATTCCGTACACGGACTTACCGTCGTCATCTCTCCCTTGCAATCGCTGATGAAGGACCAAGTGGATAATCTCGCCCAACGAGGCATTGCCGATGCCGTCACCATCAATGGCTTACTCGACCCCATCACTCGTTCCCTTGCCATCGAAAGAGTGATGAATGGAGATGCCACATTACTGTATATTGCGCCAGAAATGCTACGCTCCAAAACCATCGAAAAGATTTTGATGGGGCGACATATTGTGAGATTTGTCATTGACGAGGCGCACTGTTTCTCGGCATGGGGACAAGATTTCCGAGTAGATTACCTGTACATCGGCAAATTCATCAAGAAATATCAAGAACGAAAGTTGGGAAATACAAAGATACCTGTATCTTGCTTCACTGCCACTGCCAAGCAAAAGGTAGTGCAAGACATCTGTGACTATTTCAAGAAATGGCTCAACATCGAACTAGAACTCTTTGCCTCATCGGCAGAAAGAACCAATCTGCAATATTCTGTCATCCATGTAGAGAAAGAAGAAGAAAAATATCCCAAACTGCGTTCACTCATTGAGGCAGCCAACTGTCCTACCATTGTCTATGTTTCTCGTACCAAGCGCACCAAAGAGCTTGCTTTTAAGCTGAGCCGTGACGGGATGAAAGCCCTGCCATACAACGGCAAGATGAACCCTGATGAAAAGATAGCCAACCAAGAGGCCTTCATGAATGGACAAGTCAACATCATCGTTGCCACCTCTGCCTTCGGAATGGGCGTTGACAAGAGTGACGTGGGGCTGGTCGTGCATTATGACATCTCCGACTCCTTGGAAAACTACGTGCAAGAGGCTGGCCGTGCAGGAAGAGACCCACATCTGAGTGCTAGATGCTATGTACTATATGGAGACGACGACCTCAACAAGCACTTCATCTTGCTCAACCAAACCAAATTGAGCATCAGCGAGATACAACAGGTATGGCAAGCCATCAAAACGCTGACCAAACATCGCCAAAGAGTATATTGCTCTGCATTGGAAATCGCACGCCAAGCTGGTTGGGACGATTCCACCATCGACTTGGAGACACGAGTACGCACTGCCCTATCTGCCTTGGAGCAAAGTGGGTATATAGAGCGTGGCAACAATGTGCCACACGTATATGCCACAGGCATCACCGTGAAGAACATGGATGAAGCCAGGAAACGTATCACTGAGTCTGCCTTATTCTCTGAAGATGAGACAGAGAAAACCGTACGAATCATCAAGTCATTGATTTCGCAAAAGAACATTGCCAAGGCACAAGACTCCGAGGCTGAATCCAGAATCGACTACCTTGCCGACATCTTGGGATTGAGCAAGAAGGAAATCATCTCTGCCGTGGAACGTATGCGACAGGAGGGAATACTTGCAGACACTCGTGACATTTCCGCTTACCTACAGGAAACGGGTGGCACACAGAAGAAGCCGATGACCCTGTTGGAGCAATATGCCCAACTAGAGCGATATATCATCGAGCATATTCCAGAGGATTCGCTTGCCATCACCTACAAGCAATTCAATGATGACGCTGTGAATGAAGGAATTACGACATCCAACGAGAAGCGTATTCGAACATTGCTCTATTTCTTGATTGTCAAAGGCTATATTCGCAAGCAACAAGACGACACCCGCAATGTCATCCTAACTCGCCAAACAGACATGGACGCTACCCTCCATCGCCTGGAGAGAAGAATCGACATTTGTCGTTTCTCCATAGAGTGGCTTTATGCTTTGACATCGACCAACAACAACGATGACAAGGAAGGTGCCGTGCAATTCTCCATCATCGAACTGCTCAACGCCATCAAGGCTAAAAATCAAGGACTTTTCTCCAACTTTTCAGAGATGAGCCTCGAAGAAGTAGAAGAAGCCTTGTTGTATCTCTCACAAATCGGTGCCCTGAAACTCGAAGGCGGTTTCTTGGTGCTTTACAATGCCATGGACATCCAACGTCTGAAGGACAACCGACTGAGGTACAAGCAGGAAGAATATCGTATGCTCAATGAATTTTACAAGCAGAAAATGCAACAAATTCATATCGTGGGCGAATACGCCAACTTGATGGTGAAGAACTATCAGGAAGCCTTGCAATATGTGCAAGATTATTTCTTGATGGATTACCAGCGATTCATTGCCAAATACTTCAAGGGGGAGCGTGTGAAAGACATCGAGCGAAATGTGACACCTGCGAAATACAAACAAATCTTTGGTGAACTTTCTGACTGCCAAAAAGAAATCTTGCAAGACAAGGAGTCTCGTTGTATCGTGGTAGCAGCAGGTCCCGGAAGTGGCAAGACGAGAGTTCTCGTCCACAAACTTGCGTCTCTACTTCTACTCGAAGATGTAAAGCATGAGCAGTTGTTGATGCTCACCTTCTCTCGTTCCGCAGCAACTGAGTTTAAACAACGATTGAGGAAGTTGGTAGGCGACGCTGCCAACTATGTCGAAATCAAGACTTTCCACTCTTATTGCTTTGACCTATTGGGAAGAATTGGCAACCTTGAAGATGCTGTAGGTGTCGTAAGAAAAGCTTCCGAGATGATTCTATCCGATGAGGTAGAGCCTAACCGGATAAGCAAGACCGTGCTAGTCATCGACGAAGCTCAAGACATGAGTGCCGATGAATTTGCATTGGTTTCGGCATTGATGGAAAAGAATGAAGAAATGCGTGTTATCGCCGTGGGAGACGATGACCAAAACATCTATGAGTTCCGAGGCTCCAGCTCTGAATATTTACGGGACTTGTGCCATTTGCCAGAAAGCCGATTCATCGAAATGACTGAGAACTATCGCAGTGACAAGCACATCGTGGATGCTGCCAATCAATTTGCCCTCAAAATCAGACAACGAATGAAGCAGCAACCGATAGTCTCCATGAGCCAAGAGAATGGCATCGTCAGAGTGATAAAACATCCTGTTTTATTGGCTCAAGAAGGACATTGCATCAACTTCATGTATCAGCCTATCGCAGAGGACATTATCTCAGCTCATCTTAAGAATTCATCAACATGTGTCCTCACTCAAACAAACGAAGAGGCTCTCAACATGCTATCCCTACTCCACAGAAATGGTATCAAGGCAAAACTTGTACAGTCGATGGATGGCATGCGATTCTGCAACATGGCTGAAACTCGCTATTTTATGAAAAAAATCGAGCAAGCGGCACAAGAAACCAAGTCGCCCATCATCTCCGAAAACTGTTGGAAGACTGCCAAGGACAAGACTTTCGCAAAGTACCTCCATAGCCTAAGTTTAGAGTATCTGAAACGATGCTTGCTCGTCTTTGAGCAAAACTATCAAGCGAAATATGAGACCGACCTCAAGGAGTTTATCTTCGAGTCGTCGGTGGAAGATTTTTGCGATGTTTCCAATGCCGAAGTGGTAGTGAGCACCATCCATAAGGCAAAGGGAAGAGAGTTTGACAACGTTTATTTGCTCATCGATGATTCCAAGAAGCCGACAGACGAGGTATTACGCAGTTATTACGTGGCTATGACTCGTGCCAAGCATCAACTCACGATTCACACACAGGGGACATTTTTCGATGGGATTCAAGCTGACCAGCACCTATATGACCCAAAGGAATATGAAATGCCTAGGGAAATCACGCTACAGTTGACCCACAAGGATATATACTTGAATTTTTCCAAACCCTACAAGCGTGAAATACTTTCCTTGGAGAGTGGTTATTCGCTTGGTTATCATGACTTTTGCCTCTGCATTCCTTCAACCGGAAGAGATATTGCCATGTTATCGTCAACCAAGCAAAACGAGTTGAAAAATTGGGAAGCAAAAGGCTACAAAGTAACGAACGCCAAGGTTCGCTTTATCGTGGCATGGAAGCCGAAAGATGCTCCTAAAGATGAGAAGGAATCCGCCATTCCACTCATCGACTTGACAATGACTAGAAAAATATAAAAAAGAAAATGAATATCTATACAACACCAACACATGACGAGTTCTTCAAATATGCACAGCAGCACGGATGGGCTGATTGGGCTGAAGAACTTTGGGAAGAAATGAATCGCACCAATTGGCTTAAGAACAATGGTACTATTCCTAAAAACTGGCAGACAATAGTTAATGTCAGAAACGGTGCTCTTATGAACAAACTTGGCGTTTCTATCAACAAAAGCGATGTTTGTTATCGAAGAACAAGAAAATACCCAACCACCCCAACAGAAGATTTTAAAGAAGACGAAGAATTTCCAGAAAGTGACTTGCATTACGTTTGCTACACAGATGGAAGTTGCGATAATATATCAGAAGAACATGCTGGCGGTGCAGCATACATTATTCTTAAAAATGGAAAAATTATAAAGGAAAAAAATCATGGGCAATTACATACGACTAACAATCGAATGGAACTACTTGCAATTATAAGTGCAGTCAATTCTTGTCCTCCTGGTGCTTTTGTTGATATATATACAGATAGTCAATATTGCATATTAGTTCTATCAAACCAAAAGCTGCCAAAGAAGAACCCTGATCTTTATAAATTATACGTAAAATGTTCTGCTCAATTAGCAGGAATACGCTTCCATTGGGTAAAAGGACATAATGGAAATAAATACAACGAACAAGTTGACGAACTTGCATATGGGGCATATTGCGACATTTGTGACTTGCACAACATTACCAAGAACCCAAGACATTAACAACAAAAATCATCTACATATGTAGCCATTATCAAAATATGGCTACATATGTAAACCATTTATTCTTCTTATCTACTTATTTCACTTTCCAACCATCCACAGTACCAGTCTCTGAAGAGAAATTGCAGCCTATCTTAGTTTCGACAACGCCAAATATTCGGGACTTTTTTTTGATATGTCTCATATCTTTTCCCGAAAACTTTTGGTAATTGGCAAATTTCAGAGTACCTTTGCACCCAAAATTGAAAACTGATGAAGATTATGAACTTAAAATCAATAGGAAATAAAATCAAGGGGACACCGACGATGACCGAGGGTACGGTGTATTCGATGCTCATCATCTGCAGCATCTCGCACTTCCTCAACGACATGATTCAGTCGATCATCCCTTCCATCTACCCTATCATCAAGGATGAATACGGATTCACGTTTGCACAAATCGGCATCATCACGCTGGTTTTCCAGATGACTTCCTCCATCCTCCAACCCTTCACGGGACTCTACGCCGACAAGCATCCTCGACCATACGCCCTTTCCGTTGGCATGTGCTTCACGCTGATAGGCTTGGTGTTGCTCGCCTTCGCCGAGAACTACCTCTTGATTCTCCTGGCAGTGAGCATCGTGGGACTGGGCTCTTCCGTCTTCCACCCTACTGCCTCTCGTGTGGCGCAGATGGCTTCGGGAGGCAAGAAGAGTTTGGCGCAATCCATCTTCCAGGTGGGAGGCAACGGCGGTGCTGCCATCGGTCCGTTGCTTGCCGCCATCATCATCCTTCCATTCGGTCAGCACGCCATCTCATGGTTTGCCATCGCCGCCCTCATCGCTGCCCTCATCATGATTCGATTGGGCGCTTGGTACAAGGCGAGACTTGCCTACGTGGTCAACCATCCACAGAAGCAACCATTGCTCAACCACGACATCTCGAAAGCGGCGAAATACGGGGCTTTGCTGATTCTCGTCTTGTTGGTATTCTCGAAATACTTTTACACCGCCTGCATCACGAGTTACTTCACTTTCTTCCTGATAGACAAGTTTGGCATCTCGATTCAGGCATCGCAGCTCTGCCTCTTTGTCTTCCTCGCCGCCTTTGCCATCGGAACAGTGGCGGGAGGTATGTTGGGCGACAAGTTTGGCAGAAAGTATGTCATCTGGTTCTCCATCCTCGGCTCGGCTCCCTTCGCCCTCATCATGCCGTTTGCCAACCTTACTTGGACGATTATCTGCACCTTCTTATCAGGTTTGATTATTGCTTCAGCATTCTCGTCTATCGTAGTGTATGCCACCGACTTAATGCCAGACAAGGTGGGACTGATAGCTGGTATCTTCTTCGGCTTGATGTTTGGACTTGGAGGATTAGGTTCCGCCTTCTTCGGATGGCTTGCCGACAAGACGAGCATCGAGTTCATCTTCCAGGTGAGCGCCTTCCTGCCATTGCTGGGCATCATCGCCGGCTTCCTACCGAATACACAAAAAACTAAGAAATAGACAGTTGAACCTTTTATCATTTTACTTCACATTTTCCACATTGCGATACCCTATCAATCCGTACCAAAGGATGACGAACTCGCAAGCCAATGGGACGAGCCAGGTATATTGCCATGAACCTACATAGTCGGCTATCAGACCCTGGATGACTGGGAAGACGGCTCCACCAAAGACACCCATCATAAAGATGCCGGAAGCCTTCGAGGTGTATTCCTTCAAGCCATCGACCGAGAGGGTGAAGATGCAACTCCACATCACGCTGTGGAACAAGCCTACGGCTGCCATCAACCACAGATTCTCCGTAAACATCGAGATGGTCATGAGAGCTATCGCCGCTACCGTAACCGTGAGGAGCATCGGACGAGGTGCCACGTTCTTCAAACCTGAAGAAACCATTCTGCCTACCAAGAAACCACCCCAATAAAGTGTGGCTAGGAGGGCTGGAGACACCGCAACGCCCTGAGTAGCCAAGTCCATCGCATGGAGGTTCATATTGTTGCCGATGCCCACCTCCGTTCCGACATAGCAGAAGATGGTAAACACGCCGTATTTCAAATGGCGGAATGACCAGATGCTGCGCTTTGGCTTGGAGTCAGTCTCTCTTGTTCCCTCAATATCAGGCAGTTTCGCCTTCGATGTACTCCAAGTTGTAAGGGCGATAACCAACATCATCACCAAGAAAGGAACGGTGAGCTGGTCGGCAGAGACGCTATCCAAGGAGACACCTGCGAACATCACTCCCGTCACAAAGAATGGAGCCACTGTAGTACCGATGGAATTGATGGCGCAAGTGAAGTTCATGCGCTGAACGGGTTGAGTGCCCGGCAGAGGATAAGCGGCGATGTAGGGATTGATGACCACCTGGAGCATAGCTGCAGAAGTACCCATCAGATAGGAGCCGAAGAGGAAGACGAAATAGCCGAAAGGCACGAAATCGCTTCCGATGTGCATTCCCTTTCCACCCCAATACTCAGCGATGAGCGCTGAGGCGAGATAGAAGGCAAGTCCGAACACCATCACCACCATCGAGCGAACGAGGGTCTGCTTGTAGCCTATCTTGTCGAGCATCCTTCCCGTTTTAGAGCTGTTGAGCAGATAGCCGAGGAAGAAGGCGAAGGAGATGAGCGTCGCCAGAGAGTTCTTTGTATCGGTCACCTCCGAGAGGAAGGCAATCTTCAGAGGTCCCTGGCACTGTCCATTGACGGTGGTGAGGAATCCCACGATGAAATATATGAAAGTCAAGAGGAGGAAAGGACCTGCGCTCTTGAGGGTGATACTAGGTTTCATTGATTATTAGGGGATTAGGGAGTGCTCCTTCTGGAGGAAGAAGCACCCCAGTTTGTTATATTTATCTTTAGAGAAATCTTTGATGGAAATGCTATCCACACCGATTTCTGCCATTGTCTTTTACAAGATTTCTTCTTCCAAGACCTTCATGGCTCCCTTTGCCTTGACATCCTCTACCATCTTCTGATAGAGAGTGACGAAGTGAGGAGCTGCTTTGAGGTCAGTAGATGTGAAGGCTGACACACCGAGGAAGTCGAGTTCATTATCGCTCTCGATGAGTTTCCAATCCTCAGCGGTGAGCCATGGGTCGGCTACCTCAAAGGCATCGCCGTTGTCATCCACCTTGTATTTCAAATAGTGGCGATAAGTAGCGAAGAGATATGCCACACGCTTCAACTCTACGTCAGTGCGCTTGCCAGAAGCATCATCGGCAATCATCTTCTCCAAGTTTGGCATCACATAGACAGGGAACTTGCTGGCACCATCGAAGCAGAGGCGAGCCACCTGGTCGCTTACCATGCGGTTGCCGAAACGCTCCACGAGGGTCTGCTTGTATTCCTCCAAGTCGGTGTCGGCAGGAGCTGGCACGTAAGGAGTGATGTCCTCATCCATGAAGGCACGTACCAACTTAGCGATTCGCTCATCGTGCATGGCTGCATCTACCTTGCGATAACCGCTGAGGAAAGATGGATAAGAGAGCAAGGTGTGGGAGGCGTTCAAGAGACTGAGCTTCATGTTCTCGAAGGCAGTGACATCGTCGGTCATCTGGGCACCAACAGTTTCCCACTGAGGGCGACCCGCAACAAAATTGTCCTCCACTACCCACTGGATGAAGTCCTCGCAATAGACAGGAGCCTCATCGTGAGTGCCATTCTGCTCATTGAGTCGCTTGATGTCCTCAGAACGAGTGGCTGGAGTGATGCGATCGACCATGGAATTAGGGAAGGTAACGTTCTCCTTCATCCAAGCTGCAAGTTCGGCATCCTGTGCCTCCACAAAGGTCATGAAAGCCTTGCGAGCGGTGTTGCCATTGTGCTGGAGGTTGTCGCAAGAGAGGATGGTGATAGGGCCATTGCCTGCTGCCTTACGACGGCGAAGACCTTCTGCCACATATCCAAAGGCAGTCTGAGGCTGCTGAGGATTCTTGAGGTCGTGAGCCACCTGAGCATTGTCGAGCATGAACTCACCTGATTGTCGATCGATGTTGTAGCCGCCCTCTGTGATGGTAAGGGTGATGATCTTGATGTCCTTGGAAGCGATTTTCTCCAAGATTTTCTCTTGTTCCTCGATGCCCCAGTAGAGTTCCACGAGCGCACCTATCTTATATACATTGATGCAATCGTCACGTCCGCAAACGGTAAGGGTATATTCTCCATTCTGTTTTTTGAGGGCATGATAGAGGCGGTCATCGCCAGGGAGAATCATTGCACCGCAGATGCCCCAGTTCTGTTGAGTCTCGTTCTCAAGGAGTTTGTTGGTCATATACTCCAAGTGAGCACGATGGAAGTTACCTACTCCAAAATGCAAGATGCCTGCCTTTACCTGATTGCGGTCATAAGAATAACCATTGATTTGATTTGCCATAATTGTTTAAATTGTTAGTTGTTATTAATATTCCTTGTTGTTTTTTCTGCCGCAAAGATAATTCAAAATAACAACCTGGCAAGATATTTTTTGCGATAAATATCTGCAAACGTTCCCGCAAACGTTCCCAAAATCTGCAAACGTTTGAAAAAAAATAGCGACTTATATGATAGGACTAAGATTTAAAAAGATTGACGATTGGACATACAAATTCTTAAAGTTGCTCTGCTATCAATCATATTTGCATCATTCTATCTCCCAGTCCTCAATATTCCCCTTATCCGAATCGAAGTTGATGCCAACTTTTACTACAGGCTTGCCACAGAGAGCGAAGCGCTGGCGATAGTCTTTGAGGTCGATTTGCTGCATCGCCGTCTGCGCATCCTTGTTCATCTTCACCTCTATTATATAGAGATTTGTGCGAGAGAGCATCACGATGTCAACCCTACCATGAGGAGTATGCACCTCCACATCTACCAAATAATCAGTGAGCAACGAGAAGATGATGTAGAGCACCTGCTGGTAATGACCCTCATAACGCGTATCATTGCAATAAGGCACGGTACCCAAGTAGGTCTTGAGCAACTGCAAAGCTCCCTCCATATCTTGCTTGGCAAGGCATTGGGCTATGCGACGTGCCGTATTGGTGGTAGCAAGGGTGTTCGGAGTGACGTATGATGGAATCAAAGCCTTGGTTAAGCCCACCTTCACCTCCTTGTTAGGAACATCCAATGTATAGTAGTTAAACTCCTTATCATAATCCTTGATCGTGATATAGCCACTCTGGTAAAGAAGTGGCATGATGGTAGGCATATTCTCTGTTGGCGCATCAAACTCGCTCTCATCAGCCTCTACCCTGGATATATCAGATGGCAGCACCTCAAATTTCTTCATCATGTTGATGAGATAAGTTGGGGTACCAGAAGCAAACCAATAAGCACCAAAGTTCTTTTCATCAAAGCATTTCAACAAACTATAAGGATTAAACACATCAGGAGAAACTGGCGAGAAGTGATAGCCATCATAATTCTCCTTGAGCTTGGAGATAGCTTCCTCACGAGACAATCCCTGTGCCTCCGCTAACGCATTAATATCCTCAGACATATTGCCAAGCAACTCCTCTTTTGTGATGCCACAGATTCCCGCATAATCATCTCGCATCGAAATATTCGTGATATTATTCAACTCGCTGAAGATGCTGACTTGCGAAAACTTAGTGATGCCTGTCAGGAAAACAAAACGAAGCTTTGGCTCACACATTTTGAGTGGGCTATAGAAATTACGCATAATATTGCGAAGAACATCCAATGATTCTTTCTCATGGGCTACATCAAGCATCGGAGCATCATACTCGTCAATGAGTACGACCACCTGCTTACCAGTTTTCTCGTAAGCGGTAGTAATTAATTCTATCAGACGATTATTCGCACCTATTGGAGGATTGGTAATCCCCCATTTTCTCTCTTGCTCCTTTAAAATGTAATCCAAATAATCCTCCAACTGTTCTTTCTCCATGTGCTTACCGCCACTCATATCAAAATGGAGCACTGGATATTCGGTCCAATCTTTTTCCAACTTTTCAATGGCAAGTCCAGCAAACAAATCTTTTTTACCCGAAAAATAACTATCAAAGGTTGACACCAAAAGCGACTTACCGAAACGACGTGGTCGCCCCAAGAAGAAATACTTTCCACTCGTATGAGTCATGCGGAAAATGTATTCCGTCTTGTCAATATACAGAAGATTATTCTTGATAATCTCCTCAAATGTTTGGATTCCTATAGGATATAATTTTAATGCCATAATTTCTTCGTTTTGAATTGCTTTTGCAAACTTACATAAAATTCTTCAAAATATATAGAATTAGATGCAAGAAAACAGATTATTTAACTAAGCAACCACTTCTGTGATGCCGACAATACCATATTTTATAGCTGCCACATCATTTCACTCCCCCGTCGATTCCCGACACTTCATCATGGTCTTCAGCACCACTTTCTTGTTCTCCATCTCCGGATGATTGATTTTCTCCATCACCAGTTCGGCAGCCTTTCTGCCCATCTCCTCCAAAGGAGGCTCCATGGTGGTAATCTGTGGAGAGACGATGGTGGAGAGTTCCGTACCAGAGAAGCCTGCGACCACGATGTCTTCGGGCACTCGCTTGCCTAGGGCTCGCAAACGATTTTGCGCTCCTATCGCCAAAGTATCGGTGAAGGCATAGACGGCATCGAAGTCGATATTCGCACGGCAAAGTTGGTCGATGGCATCGGCTCCATCCTTGAATGTCATACCCGTCTGCACGATGAGCTTTGAATCATACAAGCCAAACTTCTCCATCGCCTCACGATAGCCCTCGCCTCGCTCGTAGGAATTATAGACATCTTCTGGACCTTGCAGGTAGGCGATGCGCTTGCGACCCAAACGAATCAAATGCTCCACCATGAAATAAGAATCGACATTGTCATCGACCAATACCTGCGGCATATCCAAGCCATGAGGGATGCGGTCGTAGAAGACGATAGCCATGCCATCCTCAGCCAACTTGCGATACTCCTCGATGTTCTTGCGATAACTGCAAAGGCTCACGATCAGACCGTCCACCATAAACTGCTCCATCATCTTCAAGTTCCCCAGCTCTCGGTCGGGGTTCTCGTCGCTCTCCGCAATCATCACTTTTTGGTTCTGCTTGTAGAGCACTTCCTGGATGCCATTGATGACGGTGGCAGCGTATGGCGTGTGCATCTCTGGCACGATAACCCCGACAGTGTTGGTACGTCCCATCTTCAGGTTCATCGCCACTGGGTTGCGTTTGTAGCCGAGGCGCTTTGCCTCCTCCACCACCATATCACGCGTTTCCTTACGAATGTTCTTGTCATCGGTAAGGGCACGAGAGACGGTTGACACAGAAATACATAGCGAACGAGCTATATCCTTGATAGTTACATGTTTCATGATGTTATCTGTTTATGGAATCTATTCTTTCAAATGATTAATAGGTATGGGTTACACGGATTTCTTCGGGAAAGATTCTCGAAAGATTGTCTCTCCTCGCAACACGATGTCCTCTGTTTGCTGGTTGGCATCTTGCAAATGTGCCATGAGCAATCTACAAGCCTCCCTTGCCATCTCCCCCACAGGTTGCTCCACAGCAGTGATGGTAGGATGAACGAGCGTGGAGAGTGCCGTTCCCGACATGCAACAGAGTGCCACGTCTTCCGGAATACGGAACCCATGCTTCTGAAGGGTGGTCTTGGCTCCCAACAATGCTGTCTCAGTGAAGCCGAAGACTGCATCAAAGGTGATGTGGCGTTGCAGGAAGTCTTCCATCACCTTCGCTCCCTCGTCAGCGCTGAGTGCTGGTGGAAGAACATAGTCGGCATCATACATGATGAGATGCTTCTCCAAAGCTTCCCGATAGCCCACCAGTCGGTCATAGCCATTGCGGATATAAGAAGGTCCGGGGATATGGACGATGTGCTTGCGTCCTTGGTCGATGAGAGCCTCAACCATGAAGAACGACATGATGTTGTCATCCATCCTTACCTGGGAGGCTTGCTTCCTTTCCAAGGTTCGGTCGAAGAAGACGATGGGAATGCCTCGCTCTATTACCTTATTATATAAGTCTTGGTTCTTATCCTTGTTGCACACGCTCATAAGAATGCCATCCACTCGTATCTGCTCCAGCATCTGAATGTTCTCTCGCTCTTGTTCCGGACTCTCATTGGAAACGGAGATGATGACCTTGTAACCTTCGGTGCGGAGGATACTCTGCACATGGTTGACGAAGTTCATATAGAAAGAGGTGATGATTTCGGGGATGATGATTCCGATGTTGTGGGTGCTCTGCCTACGGAGATTCACCGCCAGTTCGTTGCGATGATAGCCCATGCGTCGGGCAGTTTCGAGGATTTTTTCGATGGTCGCCGCCTTCACGTTGGAGGTATCGCCGGAAAGGGCACGAGACACCGTGGATTTGGATATGCCCAACTCCCTTGCTATGTCTAATATGGTTACGTATTTGGCCATTGGCTTGATTCTCAGTTATAAGTGTTTTCTTCGTTAAATCGCTGCAAAGTTAATGATTTTTTGGTAAAACGCCAAAATCTACCTTAAAATTCTTCACTCTTCGTTCTTCACCTCCTTCGGGAACGGTTGCGGAAAATGGGAACGGTTGCGGGAACGGTTGCGATAAAAATGTTGCTTTTTTCTCTTGCTTCGCTTTGATTTTTCTTCTATCTTTGCATCGTGAAAAGCGAAGAAAGGCTTCTAAAGCCTATCGCTTAAAAGAGATTACGCTCCTAATCTTCATGACAACGAGAATAGACAAAACAATAAAATAACAATCAAAACCTAAGGAATAAAATGGAACAAGATTTAAAAACTAATGGAACAACTTGTGAGAATGACTCTCATGGCAAAGTTCCCTTCATCAGCAAAATCGCATACGGTATGGGCGATGTCGGTTGCAACTTCTCTTGGATGTTCGTGGGCAACTTCCTCATGATCTTCTACACCGACGTGTTCGGCATCAGTATGAGTGCTGTGGCTACCTTGATGCTCGTCTCAAGATTCTGGGATGCCATCAACGACCCTATCATCGGTACGCTCACCGACAAGACGCACACCCGATGGGGACGATTCCGCCCTTGGTTGCTCTTCGGTGCTCCTATCACAGCCCTCGTACTCATACTCACCTTCTGGGCGCATCCGGAATGGAGCCAAACCGCCAAGATCATCTATATGGCAGTTACCTACTGCATCCTCGTCTTGGGATATACTTGCGTCAACCTGCCTTATGGTACACTCTGCGGAGCCATGACACAAGACATCGATGAGCGTGCAGCCCTCAACACCAGTCGCTCGGTGAGTGCGATGATGGCTATCGGAGTTATCAACATCGTCACAGTGCCACTCATCAGTTGGTTTGGCGCAGGCGACACCAAGTATGGTTACCTCGCCGTGGCTGTGCTCTATGGCATCATCTTCGCCGCTTGCCACCTGTTCTGCTTCCACAAAACCAAGGAGGTGGTCGAGGTTCCTGTGGCTCAGAAACTTCCACTCGGCGTACAGTTGAAGGCGGCGATGAAAAACAAGCCTTACTTGCTCGCCCTCCTCGGACAGTTGCTCTTCGGTTTCATCCACTACGGACGCAATGCCGACATGCTCTACTACTTCACTTACGTGGAAGGCTCGGCAACGCTCTTCTCCTACTACTCCATGGCAATCATCGTGCCTAGCATCATCGGTGCGGCTTGCTTCCCATGGGTATTCCGCAAGACGGGCAACAAGGGTTACACAGCAGCCATCTTCGCCTTCCTCACAGGTGTCACGATGATAGGTCTCTACTTCTTCAGCCCTAACGGAAGTGCCATCCTCTTCTATCTCTTCTCTGCCCTGTCATGGTTCTTCTTCTCAGGCTTCAACACTGCCATCTATGCCATCATCCCCGACTGCGTGGAATATGGCGAGTGGAAGACCGGCATCAGAAACGATGGTTTCCAATACGCCTTCGTATCTCTTGGCAATAAGATAGGTATGGCTCTCGGAACATCACTCCTCGCCATCGCCCTCGGCAATGCAGGATATGTGAGCAATGTGGCTCAGAACGAGGAAGTGCTCGGCATCATGCACCACGCCTTCTCCACCATCCCTGGCGTACTCTGGATTCTCACCGCCGTATGCCTCTGCTTCTACAAGCTCAACAAGAAGACATACAACTGCATCGTGAAGGAACTGGAAGAGAGAAAGGCATAATCGAGCCATTAATGAATCAAAGAAGGGAAATCCTCCTAAAAAAGAATATCAAAACATAAACAATAACAATTTAAAATTTACAATTATGAGACAAGCAATATTGGTAGAACCAAAACACATCGTATTCAAAGAAGTTGCAGAACCTAAAGCCTCTGATTTGACGGCTCATCAAGTTCTCGTTCACATCAAGCGCATCGGTATCTGCGGTAGTGAGATTCACTCTTACCACGGTTTGCACCCAGCCACCTTCTACCCAGTCGTTCAGGGCCATGAGTACTCAGGCGTGGTAGTGGCTTGCGGTAGCGAGGTAACCGTTTGCAAGCCAGGCGATAACATCACCGCTCGCCCTCAGTTGGTTTGCGGCAAGTGCAACCCTTGCAAGCGTGGTCAGTACAATGTATGTGAGCACCTCCGTGTTCAAGCTTTCCAAGCTGATGGTTGCGCACAAGACTTCTTCGTTGTCGATGACGACCGAGTAGTGAAATTGCCAGAGGGAATGAGCCTCGACTATGGAGCAATGATAGAGCCTTCTGCCGTTGGCGCACATGCCAGCAACCGTACCGACGTGAAGGGCAAGAACGTGGTAGTGAGCGGTGCCGGAACCATCGGCAACCTTGTGGCTCAGTTCTGTATCGCCCGTGGTGCCAAGAACGTACTCATCACCGATGTGAGCGACCTCCGCCTCGCCAAGGCTCGTGAGTGTGGCATCAAGCATACCCTCAACATCACCAAGAAGCCATTGAAGGAAGCTGCACAAGAACTTTTCGGCGAGGAAGGTTATCAGGTAGGTTTCGAGGTAGCAGGCGTGGAGAGTTCCATCCGCTCCTTGATGGAGACCATCGAGAAGGGAAGCGACATCGTGGTAGTGGCTGTCTTCGCCAAGGACCCAGCTCTCAGCATGTTCCACTTGGGCGAGCATGAGCTTCGTCTCATCGGTTCCATGATGTATCGCCATGAGGATTACATCACCGCCATCGACTATGTGAGCAAGGGCATCGTCAACCTCAAGCCGCTCATCAGCAACCGCTTCGCCTTAGAGGAGTATGATGACGCATATAAGTTCATCGACGGTCATCGTGAGACTTCCATGAAGGTCATCATCGATTTCGAGCAGAAGCCAGGAGAGGCTGAGAAATAGCATTGGTTTCCATAAAACTGTTAGTTGATAAGAGAGAGATTTAGTTGGAATGAGGTAAGGGATTGTTTTTCAGGATGACATTTCAAAGGAAAGGATGAAGTAACAGCAAAGTGGAAGAAATGTTTTTCAAACGTTTGCAGATTTTGAAAACGTTTGCGGAAACGTTCCCAAAGAAAGAATGAGATTTTTTGTTGGCAAGATAGAGAAAAGGCTCTATCTTTGCCAGCGAAATCTAACAATCATCGGTTGAATGACCGATATGCAGAAATCGAATTTTCATAACAACAATCATAGCTAATAACTTTTAAAGAATAACAAACATGAAACAATCAGTTATAGGTATCGGTGAGGCACTCTTCGATGTGCTCCCAGAAGGTAAGAAACTCGGTGGCGCACCTGCCAACTTCGCTTACCACGTATCCCAATTCGGCATAGAGAGTTGTGCCGTCAGTGCCAAAGGCAACGATGAACTCGGCAAGGAACTGATCGCTGAGCTTGATGCCCACCATCTCAACTATCAGATAGAAACCGTCAATTATCCTACCGGCACTGTGCAGGTATCACTCGATACCAACGGCATTCCTGCCTACGACATCAAGGAAGGTGCAGCGTGGGACAATATGCCTTTCACCCCTGCCTTGGAGGAGAAAGCCAAGAATTGCACGGCTGTCTGCTTCGGTTCGCTCGCCCAACGCAACGAGGTTTCTCGCAATACCATCCATCGTTTCCTCGATGCCATGCCTAATGAGGAAGGACGTTACAAGGTGTTCGACATCAACCTTCGCCAAGGCTTCTTCACCAAGGAGATCATCACCGAGAGCATCAAGCGTTGCAATATCCTCAAGATTAATGACGAGGAGTTGATTACCATCAGCCGTATCTTCGGCTATCCAGGCATCGACCTACAGAACAAGTGTTGGCTTTTGTTGGGTAAGTACAACTTGAAGATGCTCATCCTAACTTGCGGCGTCAATGGTAGTTATGTCTTTACCCCAGGCGAAGTTTCATTCATCGAGACTCCAAAGGTAGAGGTAGCAGATACCGTAGGCGCAGGCGACTCCTTCACGGGTGCTTTCGTGGCAAGCATTCTTCGTGGCAAGAGCGTGAGAGAGGCACATGAACTCGCTGTCAAGGTATCAGCTTACGTCTGCACTCAGAACGGAGCCATGCCTGTTCTTCCAGAGGAGTTCAAGAAGTAAATCTGCAAAGAATTCAAGGACAGACCTTACAAGATAAAATAGTATAAAGTGTTTTTGGTTAAAGTTTCTATGTAGTTAATTTGTAGTAATAAGCCATGAGAAAATCATTAGTTATTGTTTTGTTGATGGGAGCGTGTCTGGGAAATGCCCAGGCACAGCTCCATCTCAAAGCCAACATTCAGAACAATCATCTTTGGCGTGGCATGGAAGTGTCGGATGGCGTTGTCTTGCTCACCGACCTCAGTTATACGATGGCTCACGACCACGTGACCGTGGGACTTTGGGGAGGAACCAACTCGGAGGGCTCTTACAAGGAGTTCAACCATTACCTCAATCTCAAGGCAGGCGGATGGAGCCTCGCTCTCTGGGACACCTACAACTTCTCGCCAGGAGCCAACTATAATAACCATCAATATTGGAACTATTCCGCCCACTCCACGGGTCGTTTCCTCGATGCCACCCTGGCATATCATTTCGATGAGAAGAAGTTTCCTCTTACCTTGAGTTGGTCCACCGTCATTTTCGGTCGAGACCGTTCGAGCGACAATGAGCACCAGAAGTATTCCACCTTCGTCTATGCCGAATATCCTATCTATAAAAAGGAGGGATGGAAAGTTGACGCTGGTGTAGGTGGAGCCTTCGCCCTCAACAAGGCTGGCGAGGATGCCCACTTCTTTGGCACCACGGCAGGTATCGTCCACGTATCGCTCCAAGCCTCCCACGATCTCAAAATCGGCAAATACACCATCCCAGTATATGCCAAGGGCATGTGGAACCCGCAATCGGACAAGGCTTACTTCCAACTGGGCGCAGAGGTGATACACTTCTAAATTTATAAAGTATAAAGTATAAATTTTAAATTATAAATTTCTCGCCCAACGACGTCTGCTCATTTATTATTTATCAATTATTATTTATCATTTATTACTTCATTATGGAAATCAAAGACTTTACAACAGGCGTGCAGCACATCGGCATACCTACCAACGACATCAAGAAGACCATCGAGTTTTTCCAACTACTCGGTTTCGACATCGCTTTTCGTACTATCAATGGTCCTGAGGAAGTGGCATTCCTCCAGCTCCACAACCTCGTCATTGAGACCTATCAGAACCATCAAGCTAAGATGGAATATGGAGCCATCGACCACATCGCCATCGACGTGAAGAATATCGATGCCTTGTTTGAGGAGGTGAAAGCAAAGGCTATCGAGGCTGAGAAAGCAGCTTCTGAGAAGCAAGCCACCCCACTCTTCCGCATGCTCGACACCCAAGTGAACGGTTTGCCATTCTGGGAGAAAGGCGTGAAGTTCTTCACCATTGAAGGACCTAATAAAGAGAAAATCGAGTTCTGCGAGAGATTATAAATAAAAAGTGAGTTCTACTTGGATGATTTACTCCGCTTATACATTCGTAAACATTTTATCAATCGTCAATATTTCATAGCACTACAGAGCATTTACTCCCTAACTAGGAAAAAATTCACGCCTAGTTAGGGAGAAATTTCTACCTAGTTAGGTATAAATCAAAGTGGGGTAAGGAGAGAGAAAAGCCCTCCTTACCCCACTTTTTGCATTGTCAATAAAATTCTAACAAGAAGTCCTAGAACTTCTTAAACTTCAGCCTTACGGTCTTAGATTTCAATATCATCTTACTTCCGCTCAAAGCCTCTTTCTTGAAACCTTCTGGAAGGGCATTGATGCCATAATGCTGCAAGTCATCAGACAACTCATCCACAGGGATGTCGCCTCCTTCCTCTCCCTGGTCTTGATGCCAATGGTTCTTATATACCTGGGTAATCTTCAAACTATCGCCAGTCTGCTCAAAACGGAAATAGAACTTCTCTCGATTTGTGTCGGTTTCCTTCACTGCTATCAACTTATGTTCGACGCCCCAGAAGACATAGCGCTGGGAGAAATCCTCGGTCTTGCCGGTAGCCAAGGTATCCACGCTCTCCAAATGCCAAAAACCATCGAGGTCGCCATTGTCGCTCGACTCCAAGGTACAGGAGGAAAACATCAAGGCACTTGTCATCCACGCAAGCATTACGAAACAAAGTACCCTCGCCATATCTTTTACACGAAGTCGATCGCCAAAGTTCAGTCTTATCATTCTTTTCATATTCTCTTCATTGTATAGTTAAAAAATCCCCGACTTGCTTATGGTAAGTTGGAAACCTGCATTGTGACCCAACATTTTGTCGCTACCAAAATCCATGGCATAACCGCCACGCACCTGCCAATGACGAGGGAACTTGTAGGTGCCTTCCACAAGGAAGCTCACATTATGGTGTGGCTTGTTGAACGGGCCATCATATGTTCCCCATCCCTTCTGATAAGTGCCCAAGAGACGATAGTCGAAACGCTCGGAAGGCGATCCATCAATGCCAAGATGGTAGGCGATGAAACGATTGTTGCGTATATAGAACACGCCATCCTCATTATATATCGGCGAACGATAGAGCGGATTGCCTATCACCTGCCCCCAATGCTGCCATCCCGGATAGATGCCATGGTTGTAGTAGTCGTCCATGCCAGCGAGATGGTCAGGAATATTCATCGTATGGTCGTGATTGTACGGACCGCTTTGGTACTTAGTATAGAGATATTCGAAGACGATGTCACGCAACCATCTGCCATATTTCAAGTTGACTTCCGCACCGAGCATGATGTCCTTGAGTTTGTAGCGATAGAAACGGTGCTTCTTGTGTTCCATCCACTCATCACCCTCACCATATCCATCGTAGTCGAGGAAGAAGAGCTGACTATGATCCTCGAAATAATGGTCGCCATAGATACCCAGGCGCCACGTATCGGCATCATAATTGATGCGGAACACCCAACTACCGAGCGTGTTACCAGCCACATTGGCATACATGCCGTCGGTGGCATCGGCTCCACCAGGGATGAAGGCATCCCACATACCTTTGAGTCCACCCTGAGTAGGCACTTGCTCCATCTTGTCACCCACCATACGGTAGGGTTTGCCGCCAAACTCATCCGCCATCTCCAGTCCCACTTCGAGACTCAGCGGACAGAAGGCATCCTCATTGCCTATCTTGAGGTATCCTGCCTTGCTATGGTAGAGTATATGGTCGGCATATTTCGACTTGCGCTGCGTGAACTCATGCTGCCAATTATCGTCGGTCATCATACCATAGGCGATGTGACCCTTGATATGCAACCAATGGTGGAGGATAGGAATCGTCCAATACTCCGGCAACGCCAATCGCACTTGTGGCACAGGTCGTGCATTGATACCAAGTGTTTGGCTACCACTGGAGAGTGTTTGGTTTTTCAGTTCCATCGGATACTGCTTAGCACCAGCGGTGAGCACACCATGAAGCCATCGTGCCTCCACGAAAGCTTGCTGCACCACCACATGGCTGGTATAATTGACAGGCACGGCAACGTCCACGCCATATCCCACTCCCCACCGACGAGCAGAGTCGGTGGCTAGCGGACGGATGACGCTACCACGCAAATAACCATTGTTTTTGTCGAGCGAGCTAAGACCATACTTGTTGGCATTGAGCCACAATGGAGTCTTGCCCTTGGAGAAGGAACCTTGCATCTCTACCTGATAGTGCAAATCCTTGCCCAGTTCCAGTTTCCCAGCCTCAGCCCCCTCCTGCCAAGCATACTGGGCAGAGGCTGCGATAGGAAGAAGTAAAGCCCCTAGGGCGAAAAGATATTTCTTTGTTCGATTGTTCTGATTCATTGCATTGTTATATATATTAATGTATGATTCGCATTTGGTAGTGCAAATATAGCAAATAAATTTCGCTATTAACCAAGGTGTATCGATTAATTAACAGATATTAAAGGTTGAGGCTTTCATTTGCCCTATCGCGAACAAAGTTCATTCATTTCCAAGGGAAAAGGAAGGAAAAAGCAAGGATAGGGATTTTCCCTCCCACTTTAGGGAAAAACCTTTTCATTCCCCAGAAAATCGTCTTATCTTTGCACCGTGAACAAGAGAAAGCGATGATTCACATCTCATCACAGCTCCAAGATTCACAAATAGGACAAGAAGTATAACAGATTAAAGAATACAATTATGAAGAAGTTTATATTAGCCTTAGTAGCAATGGTCACGATGACCGTGACATCTGCTTCTGCAATGAGTTATGAGCAGGCTCGCCAGCAAGCTCTCTTCCTCACTGACAAGATGGCTTACGAGCTCAACTTGACCGATGACCAGTATGAGGCTGCTTACGAGACCAACCTCGACTATCTGATGAGTGTCAATACGGTAGATGACCTCTACGGAGTATATTGGCGACAGCGCAACCTCGACTTGAGCTATATCCTCCTCGACTGGCAATATCGCTCATTCCTGAATGCCACATATTTCTACCGCCCTCTCTATTGGAACGCTGGATACTGGCACTTCGGCATCTACGCTCGCTACCCACACCGCAACTACTATTTCTTCGGTCGCCCTCACTTCTACACCTCTTATTGTGGTGGTCATAGTTGGAGAATGAATGGTGGCAGAAGTTGGTACGACGGACGCCACTTCGGAGGTCCTCGCCCTGGTGGTCAGCCTAGAATGGGTATGCGTGATGGTTTCGATCGTGGTGACTTCGGTCGTGGTCAGAGTTTCGGCAACCAGACCCGTCGCCCTCAGATGAACAACAATCGTCCACAGATGAGCAATAGCCGTCCTGTGAACATGAGCAATCGTCCTCAGAGCAATGGTGGCTTCGGCAATCAGAACCGCTCTTTCGGCAATCGTGAGAGCAGCACTCGCACCACTGTCAACAACAATGGCACCAGCTCATTCGGTGGCAATCGTGGCGGAAGCTTCGGAAGCCAGAACCGTAGCAACTTCGGTACACAAAACCGCACGAACAGCAGTTTCGGTGGCTCCTTCAATCGCAATAGTTCTACATCCTCTCCAGCCAAGAGTTTCACTCCTCGCTCTACCCCTAGCACTTCTAGCTTCGGTAGCGGTAGCCGCTCTTCATTCGGCGGCAACCGTGGAGGAAGCAGCTTCAGTGGTGGTTCTCGTAGCGGTGGAAGCTTCGGCGGCGCAGCCACCCACAGCAATGGCGCCGGTAGCTTCGGTGGACGCAGATAAGAGATTCACCCGATGATAAAATGATAAAGCATATTACTCAATAATAAAAGTAAAACAATAAGTAAAGTTCCAAATTAGAGAGTTATAAAGAAGAACAAATTGAAGAGTTATAAAAAGAAACTTTTAAAGAGTTATAGAAAAACAAAGCGAGACTATTGGTTTAAAAGATAAATTTAAAGAGTTAAAACAAAACATCCCTCTTTTCCAAGCGTGGAAAAAGAGGGATGTCGCTTTTTTATAACAAATACAAAATCGAGCAAATCAACTGTGCTGCAAAGACATAGATGACTAAGAAGGGAGCGGCACTCTCGATACCGCACGTAAGCATTCGGAAGACTCCCTCTACGCCTTTCACCCTACCACTAAGCAGGGCAAAACTACAGCAGGCAAATGTGACGGAGAAGGCACAATAAGGAATGAGGCTCTGAGAGAAACTACTCGGAAACAAGCCACCCATCACATTGAGCAAGATGGCGTGGGGCAACATCGTGAGAGCGAGCATCACCAATACCGCCAATGCCAACTCGAACATCGACACGCCCATCGCAAACCGCTGGCGATACTCTCGCCTGTCATATTCCCAGATATGGCTCTGGCGATAAGCCCCCCATGCAATGCCTCCCACCAAGAGCCACACCAGGACGGGCGAGGCGAGATTGGATTGAAACTTGCCAAAGAACCAGCGCACTCCCTCCGCACTGAGAAATGAGCGAGTGAAATCCTCAGGCCATGCCGCCGTGAGGAGCCACGCCGTCAGCATGATTCCTATCTGGGCCAGTCCCAAAGCCAGGGCTGTCCAAGCGAAAGCTTTGTGTCGATTGATTTTCATTCTTCTCATCACCTATCATTCTGCAAGTACTCCTCATCGGAACATAAATATATGTAATTACTCATCGGAGCTTCCTATATTTTTTACTCCTCATCAGGCTCCAAGTTGTCGATGTCGAGGATGCGAAGTTCGCAAGCACGCACCACAAGTCGGGTGGCGTTCACGCCCATGCCATTGTTGCCATCCGGGAAGAGTTTCTGTACGAGTTCGTTCTGTCGCTTCTCCAGGCTCTTCACACCGAAAGGCATACCACGCAAGTTGGTTATCTGCTCCTTGGTATAGCCAAGTGCCAAGTGGCGGAGGAATCGCTCATCATACTCATCTATCTCATAGTTGACCAATGCTTCCTGACGCATCAACTGACTATTGACGCTACGCTTGAAACGCTCCACGATTTTCTGAAGGATAGGTTGATTGAACACCATCTTCTTGCCACTGAGGCAAGAAGCGACATCGCCACGAGTCAGGAGTTCGCCACTCTTGAGGATGATGCCATCGCAACCAGCGTCCAGCACATCGACCCAGAGTTTCTCATTGAGGATTTCGCCCGTGAAGATGAGCACCTTCACGTCGGGATATTGTTCCTTGGTATATCGACAAATCTCCACGCCCACGGTAGTGGAACCGCCCAGTCCGAGGTCGAGCAATACGAGGTCGGGCAGTTGTTGCTTGATGAGCTTCCAGTAAGCCACCTCATTCTCCGCCGTACCGATGATCTCAGCCTCAGGGATGTCGTTCTTGAAAATACCCTCCGTACCTTTCAGTTCGAGTGGCACGTCTTCTACGATGATAACTTTAAAATTGTCCATATTACTCGTTATTATTTATTTTCTTATGTTACAAATATCATATTCCTAACTAAGCACTTTTACTTCATCATGTTCTTGGGCAAGACGATGCGGATGACGACCCTTCCGTCTTCCGAGAGCTCCGCCAGGATGCCAGAGCCACGTCGATTGGTCACCTCGCCTATCTCCCTCACGATCTGTCGGCAGAGCAAGAAGTCGAGGTTGCGAGTGAGCGGTGTGAAGAGCAGACGGCACTCCTCGGCGGTGAATTTCGTATCCGCCAATCGGATGATATAATGAGAATAGACGGAATCACGACTGCCCTTTATTTGATGATTGGCAAACGTCATCTGCCCATCCTGAGCGGTCACCGCCGCCGAAGCAAGCCCATCCGATACAGGCACCGCTGGAGCAGGCCCATCCGACAAATGCTCCTCTTCCCATACAAGTTTCTTCTCACCTGTCGCTTTTCTCAACAAGGAGAGCAGATGAGGCAACATCTCCCTGTCATATCGGATATATTCCTCCACGATCTCCATCGCCTGGGCACTGAGCATCGTGTAAAGTTCCTTGTAGTAACCTACCAGTTCCTGGAGCGACAAGACATCGTCGGCATCGGTTGCTATCAACTGGCGAATGCGAGATGGATAATACATCGTCTCATGCTTGAGCGTTGAAAGACAGTTGTCAAGCACCAAGTTGGAAACATGCAACTTGTCATTCTCATACTTCACACGATGTATCTCATCTTCCAACATCTGCTTGTCGGCAAGCTTTCCTGCCGATACCTCCTGCGCCCTTTGCAGTTCTGCCTCGATTTCCTCAACCACTCCGTCGAGTCGCTCCCATACATGGGATGTCACCGATTTCTTCGCCCACATCTCCTTGATTCTCTTCATCTTCTCCGAGACATCCAAGTCGCTGAGCAAAAGTTGATTGATGGCATTGATGCGCTCCACGGCATAGCGATAACGTACCACATGGCGATAATAGAGCAGATAGTAAGCTATCGGCAACTGCAAGAGCAAGAGTGAAAGCAAGATGATGGCCACCATCTTCGAGTTCTCAGAAGTCTGCATCGTACGCACATAATCAGGCAACGTGCTATCGGCACTTCGCTCTCGGAAGAGTTGGGTATAAACCTTGTTGTTGCTGTTGTAGAGTTGCCACTTATGGAGTGCGAGTGCAGCCACGGCGCTCTCATTGCGCAAGTCGAGTATCACATTGTAATTGGTCTTCACGCTATCCTCAAACCATTTGATTTCCGCCGCATCAGCCACATTTGGATTGCGCACCATCAAGCATTTGCTACCAGGGTGAAGGCTAAGATAATGGCGATTGAGATAGTAGATGGAGGAATCGGCGAAAGCCAAGGTTCGTGCATAGGTACCGGCGATATTGCTGAAGTAAGCACTATCGGCGAAGTCATCGGCACGCTGCAAGTCGGCAGAAGAGAGGTTGACATTTGGCTGATGACTGTGCTGCAAGGATGAGGCTTTTTGGGATGATGCACCCAGGGTTGCCCCCATGAAGAAAACCATCGCTGCCAGCACTCGGCTCACGCCCTTAGGCAATCGGAAACGGAACACGCTCCCCTTGCCCACCTCGCTCTCACAAGTGATTTGGCAGACAGAGAAGATACTGCTCACCTTCTTGTATTTCTCGATGATTCCCTTGCAGTTGAGCAAACCGAAGCCATGCCCACCCGTATAGGTTCGATCGAAGACATGGGCGAGTTGCTCCTCGTCCATTCCCTTACCTGTGTCGGCGATGCTCACCTCCACACAATTCTCCAGCACCTCAGCACTCACCATCACCTTGCCACCTTCTGGCGTAAACTTTCGAGCGTTGTCGGCGATGGTATTAATCATGAAGAGTGTGAGCGTACGGTCGGCCTTCACCTGGGCGGTGGTAGGCTGTACATCCAGTTGGATGCCCTTCATCAAAAATCCCATCTTACCCTTCTGCACGATGTCGAAGAGGGGCTGAAGAGGGAAGCTGACGATGCGAAGGCTCAATGCTCCTTGTCGCATCTGAATCCACTCGGTCAGTATCTGATTGTATTGATTGATCTTGTCGGTCAGTTCGGCGATATACTGGTAGCGTTCCTGTTTCACCTCGTCAGAGTCCTTGCCCTCTACGAGTCTATCCACCTCGTGTATCATTCGGTCGATGAATGGCGTAATACTATTGACGAGCGATACCTTGGCACGCTGCTCCAAGTTGCGTCGCTTATTGTCGGAGAGGTGCAGACGAGCCATCTGCAACTCTTCATCTAGTTCTTCATATTCATCGTTTATCTCATTGACATATTGCTCGTTACGTTGTTTCCATTCTTTCAAAGGTTCAAGCAGATTCGTCACAGGGTTCGCCTGGATTTTCCTACGTCTCATTCGGTCGAAGATATAGAGCAAGAAGACCACCAAGACGATCATGGCAATGACGGCGACGATCATGGCATTGAGTTGCAAAGCATTCTCATCGAGCAAGGCGGCACGTGCCTCCAATTGTCGGTCTTGTCTCGTCTGCTCCTGCAGGTCGAGATAGATGTTACGATTGTAGTCGCTCTTCTGCTTGTCATTGAGAGCAGAATAAACCATACAAAGGCGCTCATGGATGGAAGCCACTAGGTCGGGAGCCTTCTCCACCTCCTTGTTGGTTTCCAATGCCTTAATAAGACAATTGCCCGCCATATTATAATCCTTGATGGCAAAATAGCATTCCGCTAACGTACGATAAGCACCTGCTATCTGATAGACATCACCATAAGAAAGGAAAATATTGAGCGCACGTTGCGCCAAGTTACCAGCCAAGAGCGAATCCGGCATCTGCTCAGAGTTGAGATACTGGATAGCTGGCAAATTGTTCTTGATGAGGAAATCACGGATGGCAGGTCGTTGCAGATGCTCGCTGATAGCTTGCAGCGCATTGGCTTGCCAATAAGGGTAGCCCGAACCCGTGGAAGCCAACATATAGCACTGCACGAGATAGTCGAACTCGGTTTGCGCTATCTGCTGGGCGGTTCCCTTGGTGATGGCACCACCCGAACCAAAATTGTATAAGTAGTTGAGATATTGCGCCGTATCATTCTCCAGGGCATCGGCATCAATATCATTGAGAGCTTTCATCATAGGTTCGTCCAATCCTACATAATAAAAATAGGTAGCATCGACGATGTCGAACTCGCTCTGTGCATAGATGGCACGGCGGCGTTCACGAGCAGGCAAATTAGCCGCCTCCTCGTTCAATCGGCGCAAGCGAGCCATGGCACGCTCACGATAGGTATAAAAATCCTTGTTGTGAGATTCTCGTTGACAGATACGCATGTGTTGCACATCGGCAATGAGAAGCTCCAGTTGGTTGTTGCTTTTCTCCTCTACCAGGTCGAGCCACTTCTGCGCCGCCTGATAGTTCATCTTAGCCATCTCCACGAAGGCTAGGTTATTGTAAGCCTCGGCGTATCCTATCCCATAATCATCCGATAGGCGTAAAGCTTTCTCAGCATATACTTTGGCTGAGTCGAGGTTTCTATAGTGATAAGCATAAGAAAGGTTGTTCAACCTATCCACCTCCTCCTTGTGCGAGGGGCGACAAGCCGAAAAGAACAGCAGCGCTATCATCAAAGAGGTGATAGCGCTGCCGAAATGATTGATATTTAATGCACTTTTCTTCATTAAGCGCGAGCCTTGGCAATATAGCCGAGAGCTTCCTGACACTTAGCGGTGATGGCAGCCCAGTCACCAGCAGCTACTACATCCTTAGGGAAGAGCTTAGAGCCCATACCTACACAGAGAACACCAGCCTTGATCCACGGAGTCAAGTTCTCCTCTGTTGGCTCTACCGCACCTGTTACCATGATGTTGCTCCAACGGAGAGGTGCCATTACGTTCTTCACGAATGAAGGACCACCTACGTTACCTGCAGGGAATACCTTTGTGACATCACAACCAGCAGCCTGGGCATTGTTGATCTCTGTTACAGAACCACAACCTGGAGAATAAGGAACCAAGCGACGGTTACATACAGGAGCAATCTCTGGGTTGAAGTTAGGACCTACGATGAAGTTGGCACCCAACTGGAGGTACAAAGCAGCAGTACCAGCGTCGATGACTGTACCTGCACCGAGGATCATCTCTGGGCACTCCTTGTCAGCCCACTTTACAAGCTCACCGAAGATCTCATGAGCGAAGTCGCCACGGTTAGTAAACTCGAATACACGTACGCCGCCCTCATAGCAAGCCTTGATGACGTTCTTGCAAACCTCAACGTCCTTATTGAAGAATACAGGCACCATACCAGTCTCTTTCATGGCTGCCATGACCTGCATTTTGCTAAATTTTGCCATTTAAAATTTATAATTTATAATTTATCCTTTATAATTTAAAACTTATCTCTGTACACGACCATTTGCGTTACCACCAGCAAGGCTCTCTACCTCGTCAGCAGATACCAAGTTGAAGTCGCCTGGGATAGTGTGTTTCAAGGCAGAAGCAGCTACAGCGAACTCCAATGCCTCAGCCTGATTAGGCTTGGTCAAAAGACCGTGGATCAAACCACCAGAGAAAGAGTCACCACCACCTACGCGGTCGATGATTGGGTTGATGTCGTAGTGCTTGCTCTGATAGAACTCCTTGCCATCATAGATGAGAGCCTTCCATCCATTGTGTGTAGCAGAAAGAGACTCACGGAGAGTAGAAACGACATACTTGAAGCCAAACTCCTTCATCATGCCCTGGAAGATTCCATAATATCCCTCAGCGTCGGTCTTACCTCCCTCTACGTCAGCGTCTGGCTTGAAGCCCAAGCAGAGTTGAGCATCCTCCTCGTTACCGATGCAAACGTCAACATACTGCATCAAAGGACGCATCACTGAGATAGCCTTCTCTGATGTCCAAAGCTTCTTGCGGAAGTTGAGGTCAACAGATACGGTGACACCATGACGCTTAGCAGCCTCGCAAGCCAACTTGGTCAACTCGGCAGCCTTGTCGCTGATGGCAGGAGTGATACCGCTCCAGTGGAACCACTGAGCACCCTCCATGATAGCGTCGAAGTCGAAGTCTGAAGGATCAGCCTCAGCGATAGAGCTGTGAGCACGGTCATAGATAACCTTGGATGGACGCATAGAAGCACCTGTCTCTGCATAATAAAGACCTACACGGTCACCGCCACGAGCGATGAAGTCGGTGTTGACACCATAACGACGAAGGGCGTTGACAGCAATCTGACCGATCTCGTGCTTAGGCAACTTAGATACGAAATATGCCTCGTGACCATAGTTAGCCACACTAACAGCTACGTTAGCCTCACCACCACCAGGGATGATGCGGAATGAGTCACTCTGAATGAAGCGATCGTTGCCTTCTGGAGACAAGCGAAGCATAATCTCACCTAATGTTACAATTTTTGCCATGTTTTGAATTGTTTTAAATTTGTTTCTTTATAGTTGTTCTTTCAATTGGATTTCCAATTATCGGGGCAAAAATAATCATAATTTCTCGAATAACGAAAGAAAATCTCACTTTTTTTTGTTTTTCGTGCAAAAAAGTGGCTGTGCATTCGCACAATTCAAATAATTGTTGTATATTTGCGCCGTATTTAACACTTTGTGGTCGCACACAAGCAATCAACAATCAATAGAATTGTGGACTTGCACAGTCGCCGACAAAACTGCCAAAGCCTACTCCATGCAGACAGAGGCAGAATGTATTATATATATAATAAGGTGTAAGCGACAGACGACATCCACAGCAAACTCTAAAAACTATGGCCGAAAAAATTAGAATCAAAGACATCGCAGAAAGGGCTGGCGTTTCCGTAGGAACCGTCGATAGGGTCTTGCACGACCGCCCCAACGTCTCCAAGCCTGCACGAGAGAAAGTGGAACAGGCTTTGAAGGAAATGAATTACCAGCCCAACATGTATGCCAGCGCCCTGGCGTACAACAAGTCATATACCTTCTATCTCCTGATACCGAAGCACGAGTCGGAAGCTTACTGGGAGGAGATAGAGGAAGGAGCACGCAAGTGTGAGGAGACACGCCGCGACTTTCATATCGACGTGGAAATCCTGTTCTATGAGCGCTCCAGCGAGGAGTCATTCCGAGAGCAAGGGCAAGCCGTCATCGATGCACAACCTGAGGGTGTCATCGTCGTGCCTTCATCCTTGGAGGTCACCAGGGAGTTCACCGACCAGCTTCATCAGAAGAGCATCCCATTCATCATGCTCGACTCCTATATGCCCGACCTTCGTCCTCTCTCGTTTTTCGGTCAAGATTCCTTCTGTAGCGGTTTCTTCGCCGCCAAGATGCTCATGATGATAGCCAATAAGGAAACGGAGATTATGTTGATGCGCCAAACCAAGAATGGCATCGTGGTGAGCAAGCAGCAGGACAACCGTGAGGTAGGATTCCGCCACTACATGCACGACCATTTTCCACAGGTCAAGATCAATGTGCTCGACCTACCGCTCAATGGCACCCGAAGTGAGTTCAACAAGATGTTGGAGAAATATTTCGCCCTCCACCCTGCCACTCACCATTGCATCACCCTCACCTCGAAGGCTCACCTGGTAGGTGACTTCCTCTTGAAGAGCAATCGCCGTGACGTGCAGATCATGGGATATGACATGGTGGAGAAAAACGCCAGATGCTTGCGAGAAGGCAGCATCTCCTTCCTCATCGCCCAGCACGCCTATATGCAAGGCTACAACTGCGTGGAGACTCTCTTCCGTGCTCTCGTACTGAAGAAGAAGGTGACACCGGTAAACTACATGCCTATCGAGCTGCTCATGAAGGAGAATGTGGATTTCTATCAGAGAACGCAGATTTAAGTAAAGAATTCATCTCTTTATACAAGAACATTATAAATATAACATATTAAAAAACAACTACGAATGAAACTATCAAGCTTTATCAAGATTAACCCTGCCGACTCGGTAGTGGTTTGCTTGTGCCCCATGAAGAAGGGCGATGTAATCGAGGTGGATGGCAAGAACATCACCCTCTTGCAGGACACTCCTGCTGGCCATAAGGTGCTCATTGACGATGCACCTGAAGGCAAGGACATCATCAAGTACGGCTACCCTATCGGTCATGCCAAGCAAGACTTGAAACAGGGTGAGTGGGTCAACGAGAACAACCTCAAGACCAACCTTGCCGGTACTTTGGAATATACTTACAACCCTGTGGATGAGCAGTTGAACATCCAGCAGGAGAACCGCACCTTCAAGGGCTATGTTCGCAAGAACGGCGAGGTAGGTGTGAGAAACGAAATTTGGGTAGTTCCTACCGTGGGCTGCGTGAATGGCGTGGCTGAGAAGTTGGTGGAATTGCTCAAGAACGAGACTCATAGCGAGGGCATCGACGCCATCCATGCTTGGCATCACAACTTCGGTTGTTCCCAGCTCTCTGGCGACCACGAGAACACTCGCAAGGTGTTGCGTGACATCTGCTTGCATCCAAACGCAGGCGCAGTGCTCGTATTGTCGCTCGGTTGCGAGAACAATCAGCCAGATGCCTTCATGGAGATGCTCGGCGACTATGACAAGGATCGCATCAAGTTGCTCGTAACACAGAAGGTGGAGGGCGACGAGCTGGAGGAAGGCATGAAGATTCTTCGTGACCTCTATCAGAAGGCTAAGGAAGACAAGCGTGAGGACGTGCCAGTGAGCAAGTTGCGCGTAGGTTTGAAGTGTGGTGGCTCCGACGGATTCAGCGGCATCACCGCCAACCCATTGGTAGGTGAATTCTCCGACTGGCTCGTAGCTCAGGGCGGTACCAGCATCCTGACCGAGGTGCCTGAGATGTTTGGCGCAGAGACCATCCTCATGAACCGTTGCGAGAACAAGGCTTTGTTCGACAAGACCGTTCACCTCATCAACGACTTCAAGGAGTACTTCCTCAGCCATGGCGAGCCTGTGGGCGAGAATCCTTCTCCAGGCAACAAGGCGGGTGGTATCTCTACCCTTGAGGACAAGGCATTGGGTTGCACCCAGAAGTGCGGTCGTGCTCCAGTGAGCGGCGTATTGCAGTATGGCGACCGCTTGGAGACAACAGGCTTGAACCTCCTCTCTGCCCCAGGCAACGACCTCGTGGCAGCTACCGCCTTGGCTTCAGCAGGATGCCAGTTGGTACTCTTCACTACCGGACGTGGCACGCCATTCGGCACCTTCGTACCAACGATGAAGATTTCCACCAACAGCAACTTGGCGAAGAATAAGCCAAACTGGATTGACTTCAATGCCGGTGAGTTGGTAGAGGGCACGGAGATGAAAGACCTCGTGCGCAAGTTCATCGACAAGATCATCGCCGTGGCGAGTGGCGAGGAAGCTCGCAACGAGTACAACGGCTATCGTGAGATCTCCATCTTCAAGAATGGAGTAACTTTGTAAGTGAAGAACGAAAAGTGAAGAGTGGCAAATCTCTTCACTTTTAAATACAAAATTATGAGTAATAAGAAAGGATTGTTGGCTTTATCGCCATTGGTTTTATTGATTGCAATGATCGCTCTCTTCACGGGATATTCCGCCGATGAGAGTCATAAGGACACGAGCTTGTCACTCACCGTGGCATTCATGGTGTCGAGTATCTATGCCGTCGCCATTTCGGGCGGCATACCCATCAAGAAGCGCATCGACACCTATAGCCGTGGAGCTGGAGCCAACAATCTGATGCTTATGCTCTGGATATATGTGCTGGCAGGTGCATTCGCTGCATCGGCGAAGGCGATGGGAGCCGTGGATGCTACCGTCAACCTAGCCCTCAGCCTCTTGCCTGCCAGCATGATATTGCCGGGATTGTTTCTCGCCGCTTGTTTCATATCGCTCTCGATAGGCACCAGCGTGGGAACCATCGTGGCTCTCGTACCTATCGCCGCTGGTCTCGCCCACTCCGTGGATGCCAACCTGGCACTCACCGTTGCCATCATCGTGGGTGGTGCCTACTTCGGCGACAATCTCTCCTTTATTTCCGACACGACGGTCGTGGCTACCCAGACGCAAGGCTGCCAGATGAGTGACAAGTTTCGAGTGAACGCCCTCATCGTGGTGCCCGCTGCCATCCTCATCCTCGCCATCTACGGCGTGATGGGAATGGGAACGAAGGCTCCTACGCACATCGGCGAGGTGGAATATCTCAAGGTACTCCCCTACATCGTGGTGCTCATCACCGCCATCTGCGGCATGAACGTGATGGCAGTGCTCACCCTTGGCACTATTCTATGCGGTGCCATCGGCATCGGATTTCATTATCTCGGAACAGACATGACGGCAGCCAATAGCATGGGCGCAACAGGTTCCTACGACCTCTTCGGTTGGTTCTCTGCCATGGGCAACGGCGTGATTGGCATGGGCGAGCTCATCATCATCGCCATGATGGCAGGTGGTATGCTGGAGATCATCCGAGAAAATGGTGGTATCGACTACATCATCAAGAAGCTCACGTCGCACGTGGGAAGCAAGCGAGGCGCTGAACTCTCCATCGCCGCCCTCGTCTCGATGGTGAACATCTGTACCGCCAACAACACCGTGGCAATTCTCACCGTGGGCAACATCGCCAAGAAGATAGGCGACAAGTTTGGGGTAGATAACCGCAAGGCAGCAAGTATCCTCGACACCTTCTCCTGCACCGTGCAAGGACTGATCCCTTATGGTGTGCAGATGCTTTTGGCCGCAGGTCTCTCCGGACTGAACCCGCTCGACATCATCCCATATCTCTACTATCCAATGGCGATTGGCGTGGCTGCCTTGCTCGCCGTTTTTCTCCGATACCCGAAGAGATACAGTTAGGAGAATCAAGAATTATGCCTAGCGAACGATACTGACATCGAAAATCGAAGTTATACATTATAAATTATTCATTATCATGACGTTGGACTTTTTACAGAGAAACCTTTTCAAGAAGTTGCGTGCCGAGCATTTCGACACAAAGGAGCAACTCGACCCGATGACAACCTTCAAGAAACAGAAGATTGCCCAGATGATGAAAAATCTCAGCGACATCCCTTCGGGAGAGGTCGCCATGCACAGCGGTTTTCTCAACAAACGTCTCATCAAAATACAGCAGGACGAGCCGCACGCCATCGACACCTCCATGGAGACCATTTACCTCTTACGTCTGATCGTCAGCAATGTCAACGCCATGTATTCGGGCGGCATCAGTCTGAGGGGCATCATCCAACTGGGACAATACCTCCGCACACGTGGCGACAAGGTGGACTTCGTGAAGCTCGACACATGGCTCACCAAGCTCCACATCCAGCGCATGGCTCAGTTGGAAGGCAGCGTGCTCATCCAGTTCTTCAACTTCGAGCAAGACGAGATTCCATTTGTCAAGATGGTGGAACGAGGAGCCAGCAAGCTCACCGTACGCTCTCTATATTATAACATCAAGGACATGGAGGACATCAAGTTCCAGGAGTCGCAAGTGGGCTTCGTGCATACCACCGGTGGCACGATGCGAAAGAACCTCCGCCGCAGCATGAGATACTTCGGATATGCGCCGATAGAGACCACTTGCAACTTTCTCAATAGCTTCTTCAAGTCGCTATCTGAGATAGAGGAATAATTTATATGACATGAAATTTAAATATATATAAAAAAAGAGAGCGTCTGGCAGAAATGTCAGACGTTTTTCGTAACTTTGCATTTATGAAGCAAATCATCATCACTATATTGACACTATTTACCACGCTCGGCATCCACGCACAGGTACAATGCGAGGACACTTGCCAGCACGTGCATGGCATCGACCTCAGCCACTACCAGGGCAACGTGTTCTGGGAGACCGTGGGCGACAACTCCAAGATGGCATACGTCTATCTGAAGGCTACCGAGGGCGGCAACAACGTGGATAGCAAATACAAACAGAACATCGACCTGGCGCATCGATACGGACTCAAGGTGGGCTCCTACCACTTCTATCGTGCCCGCATCCCCCAGGAGACACAACTCGCCAACTTTATGGCGCAATGCCGGCCAGGCGACCAAGATCTCTTGCCCATGATCGACGTGGAGACCAAGAGCGGAATGGGCACGGAGGAGTTCTGCGACTCCCTCTTCAAGTTCCTACACCTCGTGGAGAAAGCATACAAGCAGAAGCCACTCATCTATACTGGCGCCAACTTCTACGACAACTACCTGCTGGGCAAGCTCGACAGCTACAAGCTCATGATAGCGCAATACACCAAGCGTGAGCCCGTGCTCCGAGACGGCAGGGACTTCGAGATGTGGCAATACACCGGAAAGGGAAGGCTCAACGGCGTGAACGGCTATGTCGATAAAAGCCGATTCATGGGAAAGCACCGGCTCCGAGAGATCAGATTCCGACATCGATAATCAACTCGGACATTGACATTCATTTACGGATGCCATTCTAGCCCCCGAATACTATCGCATCTCGAAGGGTCAAGAGCATCCCTTCATCATACACTAGAAACAACATTTTCAATTATAATAAAAAATTCATTTTATGGCAATTATAAAATGTCCTGAGTGCGGACATCAGATTAGCGACAAAGCACCCGTTTGTCCTAGCTGCGGCGTGGAGATTGCGGGAAAGGTAACCAAATGCCCTAATTGTGGCGAAGTGTATTTCAAGGACCAGGAGATGTGCCCTAACTGCCATCGCCCTACCTACACCTCTCAACCACCTATTCCTCCGACCGCAGCATCCCAAGCATCAGCTTATTCGCAAGGCACGGCTTATTCGCAAGCATCGACTTCACAGAGCCAAGCTTCTACTATACCTCCCACTCCTCAATCGACCACTCGACTGAGCGGAACCCCAACTCCACCGCCCATTGGAGCCAATGCAGGGAATACTTACGGAGGAAATGGAAACGCCTCTCCTCAAGGTGAGGAGAAAAAGAAGAAGGGCAGCCGCTCCATCCTTATCGTCTCCTTCATCTTTGCCGTTCTCGTTTGCGGAGTGATGTACTACTTCTACGACAGCGCCAACAGAAACAAGGAGCAAGAGGCTTACGAATATGCTATGCAGAGCAGCGACCCGATGGTGCTTCAAAGCTATCTTGACACCTACAAGGAGGCCGACGAGGCTCACCGAGACTCCATTATGGCGCATCTCAATATGCTCCAGCAAGTGGACCAAGACTGGACCAACGCTCTCGTAAGCGGTTCGAAGGAAGCCCTGGAGGCATACCTACAGAAATATCCAAACTCTCCTCACAAGCAGGAGGTTTGGAACAAAATCGACTCCATCGACTGGCAGATGGCTCTGAAGGACAACACCGCGGATGGCTACCAGGCATACCTAGATGCCCACGCCGATGGCTCCCATATCGAAGAGGCAGAGGAAGCTCTTCAGAAGATCAAGAGCAGCGAGGTGCAGCCAGAAGAGAGCCAAGTGATCAGCGGACTCTTCCGCCAGTTCTTCCAGAGCATCAACTCTCGCAATGAGGACGGATTGACAGCTACTTGCGAGGACATCCTCTCCTCACTCCTCGGCAAGACTTCTGCCACCAAGTCGGACGTTGTCACCTTCATGCACAAGCTCTACAAGGAAGATGTGAGCAACATGAACTGGCATCTTAACAACGACTACAAGGTAAAGAAGAGAGAAGTGGGCGACCAAGAGTATGAGTTCCAAGTGCAGTTTACCGCTCGCCAAGATGTCGATAAGACAGATGGCAGCAAGACGCAGAACAACTATAAGATTAACGCCACAGTTTCTCCTAGCGGCAAGATTTCCGCTTTCAATATGGCGAAGGTCACAACAGAATAAAACAAATGAAGGAAGCCTAGTTGGCTTCCTTCATTTGTTTTAAGAGTTCCTTTTGCTTTTTATTCAACCCCGTAGGCAACTTCACATTGTACGTGATAATCAAGTCGCCGAAGGTGCCATCGCCTCGGTCATAGCCCTTGCCACGCACACGCACCTTGGTGCCGTTCTGCGTCTCAGGTTTGATTTTCAACTTGATTTTCGTGCCATTGCTGAGTTTGATAATACCCTCGCCACCGAGCAAGGCGGTGTACATATCGAGGTTGACGTTCATGTTCATCTCGCCATTGCTCTGACGAGTGCCTTGACCGCCACAACCACCGCAGTCACCCGTGCCATATTCAGCACCAGCACCGAAGCCAGCGCCACCAGCACCGCCTCCGAAGCCAGAGAATCCTGAGAAACCACCACCAGCATTGCCGCCAGCGCTGCGTCCTCTACCTCCAAAGAGATTCTCGAAGAAGCTGCTGAAACCACTGCCTCCCGAACCGAAACTACTGAAGTCGAATCCCTCGAAAGGATTGCCCCCACCTCCGCCAACACCGCCGAAACCGCCAAAGCCACCGCCCGCCTGTTCGTAAGCCTGGGCATTCTTCCACTGTTCACCATACTGGTCGTATTTAGCTCTCTTGTCCGGGTCGGAAATCACATCATACGCCTCGTTGAGGGCTTGGAACTTCGCCTTCGCTTTCGGGTCGTTAGGATGCAAGTCGGGATGGAACTGCTTTGCACGCTTACGGTAAGCAGCTCTCACATCCTTCTGAGGGATGTTCTTGTCAACACCGAGAATCTTGTAATAATCTACAAATGCCATAGTATTTATTCCTCCATTTTTTATTGTTTTTGATATTTCTCCAACAAAAAGTATGCCGTATTCATTTCTTTTTTGTAATTTTGCATTCGAAAGGCGCAACTTCGTCCTAGGCTGACAAAAATGAAGCATAAGAAGAGAAGACTTTTCCGAAGGCTGACAAAGATGAGACACGCCTCATTGAAAGATGGCGTCACACCTTATTATATATATAAAGAATAAAATTTAACTGAACTTCGCAAGTGTTTGAAGTCATAGGGAGCGGTAACTCCCATTAACTCCTCAACTTCTCGTACACGCGAAACTCAAATCATATAATAGAAAGGAAATAAAACATGAAACAAATGATGGCAGCGCTCCTTCTTGCGCTTTCTCTAAACCCTAACGCAATGATAGCAAAACAAAAAACTGTCAAGTTGAGAGTCATCGAGACGAGCGACGTACACGGTTCGTTCTTCCCTTACGACTTCATCAACCGCAAGCCAAAGGCTGGCTCCCTAGCTCGTGTGTCCTCCTACGTGGACTCCCTCAGACTGAGCTACAATGACAACCTGATCTTGTTGGAGAACGGCGACATCCTGCAAGGTCAGCCAACTTGCTACTATTACAACTACATCGCCACCGACAAACGCAACGTGGCGGCAGATGTGGTCAACTACTTGAAGTATGACGCACAAACCTTTGGTAATCACGATGTTGAAACGGGACATGCCGTTTACGACAAATGGGTCAAGGAACTCAACTGTCCGGTGCTCGGTGCCAACATCATCGAAACGAAGACCGGCAAGCCTTACGTGAAACCTTACATCATCCTGGAGCGTGAGGGCGTGAAGGTGGCAGTGCTCGGCATGCTGACCCCAGCCATCCCCAACTGGTTGACACAGAACCTTTGGAGCGGATTGAGCTTCGAGAACATGGTGACGAGTGCCAAGAAATGGGTGAAATACATCAAGGACAACGAAGACCCAGACGTGATCATCGGTCTCTTCCATAGCGGCAAGGATGGCGGCATCAAAACCGCTGAGTATGAGGAGGATGCATCGGAGCGTGTGGCAAAGGAAGTGCCAGGCTTCGACTTGGTGCTCTTCGGACACGATCACACTCGCCATAGCGATACCCTCACCAATGAAGCGGGTCAGCAGGTGGTATGCCTCGACCCTGCCAACAATGCCATCAGCGTGGCAGACGCAGAGATCACCATCACTATCGACGAGCACAAGGTGAACGGCAAGACCGCCCACATCGTACAGCACAAGTCGGTACATGGCAAGATAGCCGATGTGACAGATTGTCCGATAGACGAGAAGTTCATGGCTACCTTCAAGCCTCAGATGGACGAGGTCGATCAGTACGTGAGCAAGCAGATAGGCACCTTCAAGAACACCATCTACAGCCGTGAGTCATTCTTCGGCAGCAGCGCCTTCAACGACTTCATCCTCAACTTGATGCTTCAGATCACCCATGCCGACATTGCCTTCAATGCCCCATTGCAGATGGATGCCGTCATCAAGGAGGGTCCTATCCGTGTGAGCGACATGTTCAACCTCTACAAATATGAGAATGGTCTCTACGTGATGCGACTCACGGGCGAGGAAATCCGCAAGCACCTGGAGATGAGCTACGACCTCTGGGCGAACACGATGAAGAGTGCTGACGACCATCTCTTGTTACTCGACGAGAAGACCTACGGCGACCAGCAGCGCTTGGGCTTCAAGAACTTCTCCTTCAACTTTGATAGTGCCGCTGGCATCGACTATGAGGTGGATGTCACCAAGCCCAATGGCGAGAAGGTAAAGATTTTACGCATGAGCAATGGAGCGCCTTTCGATGAGAAGAAGTGGTACACCGTGGCGGTGAATAGTTATCGTGGCAATGGCGGTGGCGAGTTGCTCACTCGTGGTGCCGGCATTCCAAAGGATAGTCTCGAAAGCAGAATCATCTATCGAAGTGAGAAAGACCAAAGATATTATCTCATGGAGGAGATTGAGAAAATGGGGACCGTCGAGGCGAAAGCCAACAACAACTGGAAGTTTGTTCCTGAGGAATGGGTGGAGCCTGCGGCTGAGAGAGACTTCCAACTCCTCTTCAAGAATGCCACGAAGAAGTAAGTAATGACTAATTCTCAGAGAAATGAAATACTGGTTTATATTTTGCAAGACCGACCTCTTGCTAGAAAAGAAAGAAGACGGAACCTATACGATTCCATGTAGCGAGGAATGCCCCATCGAGACCAAGCCTTGGACCCATATCCTCAACATCACTCCGATGGAAGACAGCACGGAGGTGAAAACCTTCACCATCCCCCAACCCGTCACCGGCAACCCTAAGTATGAGATGTGCGGTCTGCGCCCTAGCTATTATAAGCTCACACCCGAACTTTACCAGAAGGCCGGTAAGTGCCAGGAGCTGAACTACTGGGACCAGAACACCCACTTCTGTGGTGTATGTGGCGCTCCGATGGAGATGTCAACCGACATCAGCAAGAAATGCACCAACTGCGGCAAGTCGGTATGGCCATCCCTCGCCACTGCCATCATCGTGCTCATCCATAAGGGCGATGAGGTATTGCTCGTCCACGCCCGCAACTTCAAGGGCAACTTCGATAGCTTGGTGGCAGGATTCGTGGAGACTGGCGAGAGTTTGGAGGAAGCCGTACACCGTGAGGTGATGGAAGAGACCGGTCTAACCATCACCAACTTGAAATACTTTGGCTCACAGCCTTGGCCTTATCCAAGTGGCTTGATGATCGGCTTCACCGCCGACTATGTGGATGGCGAGATTCATCTACAGAAAGAAGAATTGTCACGTGGCAAATGGTTCAGCAAGGACAATCTCCCTATCCTTCCCGAAAAGCTATCCATCGCCAGAAGATTGATTGACGCTTGGCTCGAAGGAGAAAAATAAAAACTATTAAGCAATGTCAGAGAACCAAGAGAAACTTTGGAATGCAAACTATGTGAAGGTGATGACCACCAACTTCTTGTTGTACTTCGCCTTCTACCTCCTCACCCCACTCCTCCCACTCTATCTGAGCGAGACTTTCGGGGCGACGAAGGATACCATCGGCATCGTGTTGAGCGGTTATACGGTGGCAGCCCTCATCATCCGTCCATTCAGCGGCTATGTGGTGGATAGTTTCTCACGCAAGAAGGTATTGATGGTTTGCCTATGTGGTTTCGCTATCTTCTTCGCGGGATACATCGCCGCCAGCACCATCCTGATGTTTGCCATCTGCCGCACCCTGCATGGTGGTCCCTTCGGGGCGGTGACGGTAGCCAACAGCACTTGTGCCATCGACGTACTCCCCTCTAGTCACCGCAACGAGGGTGTGGGGCTCTATGGTCTAAGCAACAACTTCGCCATGGCGATCGCCCCTTCCATCGGCATCTACCTACACGACATCGTGGGCAGTTATATGGTGCTCTTCTGGATAGCCTTCATCGTTGCCATCGCCTCGGTGATCATCGCCAGCACCATCCGTTTGCCGGAGAAGGAAATCATCAAGAACAAGGAGAAAATCTCTCTCGACCGCTTCTTCTTAACCAGGGCATGGTTGCTCGCCATCAACATCGCCATGTTCGGCTTCTGCTGGGGCGTATTGAGCAACTATCTCGCCATCTATAGCAAGGAGGAGCTAGGCATCATGGGAGGCACGGGCACCTACTTCGCCATCCTCTCCATCGGACTCTTCACATCTCGCTTGCAAGGACGTAAAGCACTGAAAGAAGGTAAGTTGACGCAGAATGCAGCCGAAGGAATGTGCCTATCCTTGGTAGGATTCATCCTCTTTGTGGCATGGCATCATCCGATAGCCTACTATCTCTCGGCAGCCTGCATCGGATTAGGGAACGGACACCTCTACCCAGCCTTCCTCAACATGTTTATCAATGTGGCTCGCCACGACCAGCGAGGCACCGCCAATAGCAGCATCTTGACGGGATGGGACCTAGGATTCGGCATCGGATGCTTGTTGGGCGGAGTGGTAGCCGAGCACTTCGACTACAATGCCACCTTCTGGATGGTGGCGATAGAGAATGCATGCAGCGTCATCCTCTTCTTCGTAGCAAGCAAAAGATTCTTCGAAGCAAGAAAAAATGGCTAGTGAAAAGCCAAAGCTTATCACTAGCCACAACCAAAATTCATTTCTCGAAAAGAAAGTTCTTAAGGAAAACCTTCCTTAAAAAACTTAGAATGGTAAGTCATCCGCACTACCACCCTCAGCGGCAGGAGCTGCACCAGCAGGCTGAGCAGGAGGGAATGGAGCTGTAGCGCCACCAGCAGGAGCGGCAGGCTGAGCAGGAGCGGAACCAGCTACAGGAGCACCCATTGGAGGGAATGGAGAACCAGGCTGCATACCACCCATAGCACCAGCTACGGCGTTAGGATCTACACGCTGGATATTCCAAGCACGAACACTGTTGAACCAACGACCATTGTACTCATGAGCGTCAAGGTCGAAAGACACCAAAATTTCTTCACCACTCTGTATGTTGAACTGAGCCAGACGGTCAGCACCAAACACATCAAAACATAACTTCTTAGGATACTGCTCATGTGTTTCGATAACGAACGACTGAGCTTTCCACTCGCCTCTAGCAGAGACACCGCTTCTTTCAGGTAAAACGGCAATTACCTTTCCTTGTAATTCCATATATTTCTATTTAAAAAGATGTTGCTGTATGATTGATTCATGTGAATAGGACAAATAGGACTTTCCCATAACACGACCCCATCCGAAAACATTTTCCGAAGGAAATGTAGCAACGGAAAAAAGAAGTATTTTGTCCTTTCCGACTGCGAAATTACTAAAAATAGTTCAAAAACTAAAACATTTCTCTGATTTTTTTGTCTGTAAGCAAGTTTTTTTGTATTTTTGTACTCATAATCGGCCAAATGCCAATTCAATTTGCGCACTTGTGCTTCACAATGAACCAGAAAACAAGAAACAGACAGATAATAATTTAAAAAGAAATACTCATGAGATTTACAGTATCATCTACTGCACTTAGCAGTAAACTCAACATGCTTGCCAAGGTTATCGGCGGAAAGAACTCTCTGCCTATCCTCGACTGCTTCCTATTCCAAGTTGCCAATGGTGAGATGACTATCACAGCCAGCGATAGCGACAACATCATCAAGTCTAGTGTCGAACTCACAGAGAACGAGGGCGAGGGCGAGTTCTGCATCCCTAACCGCGTCATCCTCGATGCTTTGAAGGAATTGCCTGAGCAACCACTTAGCTTCGACATCGATACCGACGATACTTTCGCCATCAAGATTTCTTACCAGAACGGTCTCTACAACTTCACTGCACAGAGCGCAGAGGAATATCCTCACGCACAGGGAGTTAACGATGCTGCCCACACGGTAACCATCGATGCTGCCATTCTCATCGACAACATCTCTCGCTCCATCTTCGCTACCGCTAACGACCAGTTGCGTCCAGTGATGAACGGCATCTACTTCGACTTGACTGCCGACGCACTCAACATCGTAGCCAGCGATGGACATAAGTTGGTACGCAACAAGAACTTCTCCATCAAGAGCGACACCCCAGCTGCCTTCGACCTTCCAAAGAAGCCAGCTACCCTCTTGAAGAACATCCTCTCTAGAGAGGAAGGCGACGTCACCATCAAGTTTGATGACAAGAGCGCCGAGATTCTCTTTGCCGATGGCACCTTGCGTTGCGTACTCTACGAGGGACGTTACCCTAACTACAACTCCGTCATCCCTAGCAACCCTAACGAAGTGACCGTAGATAGAAAGGCACTCTTGAGCGCCCTTCGCCGTGTGATGCCATTCGCTAGCGAGAGCAGCCAGTTGGTACGCCTCCGCATCGACGGAAGCCATATGGAGGTATCTTCTGAGGATGTGGACTTCGCTACATCTGCCAAGGAGCAACTCATCTGCGAGAATGCAGGTACCAACATGAGCATCGGTTTCAAGGGAAGCAGCTTGCAGGAGATTCTCAACAACTTGACAAGCGACCAGGTGGTATTCCAGCTCGCCGACCCTAGCCGTGCTGGTGTCATCATCCCTGCCGAGCAGCCAGAGAACGAGGATGTACTGATGTTGCTCATGCCTATGTTGCTCAACGACTAAAGATTATAACATAGATGTTTCCGAGTCTCTCCAAAGATGCTCGGAAACATCTCCCCAAAACCAACTAGAATGAAATTGAATCTCAAGAAGCCTCTGATCGTCTTCGACCTAGAGACAACAGGTCTTGACCTTGTAAAAGACCGCATCATACAGATGTCATACATCAAGGTAAACACAGACGGATCAGAAGTTCGCAAGAACCTTTACGTCAACCCTGGCAAGACTATCCCACAAGAGGTGGTAGAGTTGACGGGCATCAGCAATGAGGACGTGAAGGATGCTCCTACATTCAAGGAACTGGCCCCTACCCTCAACCAAGATTTTTCGGGTTGCGACTTTGCCGGTTATAACTCCAATCACTTCGACGTACCTATGCTTGCCGAGGAATTTCTCCGTGCCGGCATCGACTTCGACTTCTCAAAATGTCGTCTCATCGATGCGCAGACCATTTTCATGAAGATGGAGCGCCGCAACCTTGCCGCAGCCTATAAGTTCTTCTGTGGCAGAAAGATGGAGGAAGACTTCGAGGCTCACCGTGCCGACCAAGACACCGAGGCTACCTATCGTGTATTGATGGGCGAGCTCGACAAGTATGCCCCAGGCGTACAAGAAGAGCCAGATCGTGTGCTCCACAACGACATGGACGAGTTGGCTGCTTTCTCCAAGCAGAACGACAACGTGGATTTCGCAGGTCGCATCGTTTGGCAAGAGATGAAGGATGCGCAAGGCAATGTACTCCTCGACGAGAAAGGCGAACCACGCAAGCACGAAGTGTTCAACTTCGGTAAATATAAAGGTTGGGACGTGGCAGAAATCTTGACCAAGGACCCTGGTTACTTTACATGGGTATTGGGCAGCGACTTCACCAACAACACCAAGCAAGTGCTCACTCGCATCCGTCTCCGTGAGTTCAACAAGCGAATGGGAAAGTAAGTTCGTTCGAACATATCCATTCGAACGAACCATATTATAAGTTAGGAGTTTTATAAGACAACGAAACGACTATCATGTTAAAAGGAAAGAAAATCGTATTGGGCATCACCGGCTCCATTGCCGCCTACAAGGCATGCCTTATCATACGAGGACTCATCAAGCGAGGCGCAGAGGTGCAGGTGGTTATCACACCAGCAGGAAAGGAGTTCATTACCCCTATCACCCTCTCCGCCTTGACCCACAAGCCTGTAGTGAGCGAGTTCTTCTCGCAGCGCGATGGCACGTGGAATTCTCATGTGGATTTAGGTCTATGGGCAGATGCTATGCTCATTGCCCCTTGCACCGCCTCTACGATGGGCAAGATGGCTAATGGCATCGCTGACAATATGCTCATCACCACCTACTTATCGATGAAGGCTCCAGTCTTCATTGCACCAGCCATGGACCTCGACATGTATAAGCATCCTTCCACACAAGCCAATATGGCGAAGTTGAAGGAGTATGGCAATCTCATCGTGGAACCAGCTACAGGCTTCTTGGCAAGTGGACTTGAGGGCAAGGGACGCATGGAAGAACCAGAGGTCATCGTCGATTACCTCGACAAATACTTCGAAGTAAAAGACTTGACGGGCAAGAAGATACTCGTTACGGCTGGCCCTACCTACGAGAAGATAGACCCAGTGCGCTTCATCGGCAATTATTCTTCAGGCAAGATGGGCTTTTCCCTCGCCGAGGAATGCTATCGCCGTGGTGCCGAGGTTACTCTTATCGCTGGTCCGGTATCACTCACTTGCAGCAATGGCATCCACCGCATTGACGTGGAAAGTTGTGAGGAGATGTACCAAGCTGCCGTACAAGCATTTACGGGGAAAGGCGTTAACGAAAGTGAGGTGAATGGCGAAAGCGAGGTGAATGGCGAAAGCGACACGAATAGTGAAAGCCAAACATCGAGCCAGAAGATGGACGCAGCCATCCTTTGCGCAGCCGTTGCCGACTTCCGTCCAGCGAGTGTAGCCGATAAAAAAATCAAGCGTGAGAAGGATGACTTGGAACTTCGCCTCGTCCCTACCCACGACATCGCCGCCGCCCTTGGCAAAGCCAAGATGGAAGACCAGAGCATCGTTGCCTTCGCCTTAGAGACCAATGACGAGGAGATGAACGCCGAGAAGAAGCGTAAGAAGAAGAATGCCAACTTCATCGTGCTCAACTCCACACGCAACCCTGGCACCACTTTCGGTACCGATGAGAACAAGATAACTATCATTTCGGAAAACGGAAAGAAAGAATATGAAAAGAAGCCAAAGACTGAAGTGGCTCGTGATATCATTGACGAGTTGGCTCGTCTGTGGTAATCCTCTCGCAGCACAAGAGTTGCAAGCAAAGATTACCATCAACCATGCTCAGATTTCGGGCACGGACAACTCCGTGTTCGAAAACCTGCAGCAGACCTTGGAGCGATTTGTCAACGAAAGACAATGGACCAGCTTGCACTTTCAGAAGAACGAGCGCATCAACTGCAACTTCAACTTGACCGTGGGCAAGTATGACAAAGACCAGAACATCTTCACTTGCAAAGCACTCATCCAAGCCAACCGCCCGGTATATAATTCGGCCTATACGACCACTATATATAATAATGTGGACGAAAGCTTCACTTTCAAGTTCGCTCAATTCGACCAACTGGAGTTCAACGAGGAGACGTTAGACAACCAGCTTGCTGCCCTCTTCGCCTACTATGCCTATCTCATCATCGGCATAGACTTGGACACGTTCTCCCCCATGGGAGGCGAAGATGTCTTGCAACGTTGCATGAACCTCACCAACAATGCCCAGAACCTGGACTTTCCCGGATGGAAAGCCTTCGACAACAACCGCAACCGATATGCGCTGATAGCCGACTATCTGGACGGAGCCATGCAACCCTTCCGCCAACTCCAATACGATTATTACCGCAAAGGACTTGACGAGATGGCAAACAATGCCGAGCGTGGCAGGACGGAGATTACAACCACCCTGGAGGAAAACCTCAAGAAAGCGAGGGAGAACAAACCGCTCAGCCTCTTGCCACAGATTTGGACCGACTACAAGAAAGACGAGCTAGCCAACATCTACAAGGGAAAAGGCACACAAAAGGAGAAAGAGACCATTTACGAACTCCTCTTCTCCATCAATCCATCCCAAAACAACGCATGGGATAAGATCAAGGAGTAGAAAGGCTTCTTTCCAAGGAAACCTCTCCCCGAAAGACGCATTTCGAATCAAAGTAATAATTGAAACAATCATGCTCAAGCAACTATATATCAAGAACTTCACGCTCATCGACGAGTTAAACATCAAGATGTATCCAGGTTTCTCCGTCATCACGGGTGAGACGGGAGCCGGTAAGAGCATCATCCTAGGTGCCATCGGTTTGCTGCTAGGCAATCGTGCCGATAGCAAATCCATCAAGATGGACAGAGACAGATGTGTCATCGAGGCGCATTTCGACTTATCTCGATATGATATGCAGCAGTTCTTCATCGACAATGACATCGACGAAGATTTGCCTGACACCATCATCCGAAGAGAGTTGACGGCATCAGGCAAGAGCCGTGCCTTCATCAACGACACGCCCGTCTCATTGACCAAGATGAGAGAGCTAGGCGAACAACTTGTAGATATCCACTCCCAGCACAAAAATCTTCTTTTGCAGAAAGAAGACTTCCAACTCAACGTGGTAGATATCATAGCAGGCGACAGCAAGCAACTCAAATCTTACCAAGCCGCCTACCAAGCCTACAAGAAAGCCCATGAGCAACTTGCAAAGCTCAAGGAAGAAATCGAGAAGAATCGTGAGAACGAGGATTTCCTTCGCTTCCAGTTCAAGGAGCTAGAGGAGGCGAAGCTTGTGGAAGACGAACAGGAGCAGTTGGAGCAAGAGTATGAGACACTCAGCCACTCCGAAGACATCAAGACTGCCCTATACCAAGCAGACAACAACTTGTCGGGAGACGAGGGAAGTATCTTGGAGAAATTGAAGGAGGCTGCCGAGCAACTTCAAGACATCCAAGAAGTATATCCGGAAGTCAACGAGCTAACCGAGAGAATGCACTCCAGCTACATCGAACTCAAGGACATTGCCCAAGAGGTAAATGGACTCGTAGATCATGTAGATTTCGATCCTGCCCGACTCGATGAAATCAATTCCCGACTCGACACGCTCAACTCACTTCAACAAAAGTTCCACGTCCAAAACCTAGAGGAACTCATCGGCATCCGAGAGAAGTTGAAAGAGCAACTCTCCCACATAGACAATAGCGATGAGGACGTAGAAGAGTTGGAGCAGAAAGTGAACGAATTACGTCAACAAGCAGAAAAAGAAGCACATACATTGACAACGATTCGTGAGAAGTCAGCCAAGAAAGTAGAAGAAGAGATGAAGCAACGCCTGGTTCCACTCGGCATACCAAATGTACGTTTCAGCATCGACTTGACTCAAAAATCTCTGAGCCACGATGGAGCCGACAAGGTAAGTTTCCTCTTTAGTGCCAACAAGAGCACCCCACTCCAACCTATCACCCAAGTGGCATCAGGAGGAGAGATTGCTCGTGTCATGCTCTCATTGAAAGCCATGATCAGCGGAGCCGTCAAGTTGCCTACCATCATCTTCGATGAGATCGACACAGGTGTAAGTGGAAAGATAGCCGAGAAGATGGCGAACATCATGGTAGAAATGGGCAACCACGAGCGCCAAGTGCTCTCCATCACCCACCTTCCTCAGATCGCCGCACTGGGTAGCCATCACTACAAGGTGCTCAAGGAAGAGACGGAAGAAGGAACCATCAGCCGTATGACGGAACTGACACCAGAAGAGCGAGTACAGGAAATCGCACAGATGCTGAGTGGAAGCGATGTCACCGATGCAGCACTTGCCAATGCCAAGGAATTGCTCAAGAACAAATAGGGCAAAAATAATGCCCTCTAACAAGAGGAATATGAAAAAGTTATATATAACAATGACGGGATTGATGATCGGTGTATCATCCATCCTTGCGCAACCAAGCCCCGTGCAGAAGGTTGCCAAAAGCGTATTCACGCTCACCACGTTCAATAAAGATGGAGGCATCATCGCCGCTACCCAAGGCGTGTTTATCGACAACAAGGGTACAGCCATCAGCACCTTCAAACCATTCATCGGTGCCGTGAAGGCCACCGTGGTAGATGCCACAGGCAAATCGATGGAAGTAGATGCCATCATGGGAGCTGACGAGCTATACGACGTAGCCAAGTTTAGAGTCGATAGCAAGACCATCGCAGCACCCATCGCCAACAAGGAGAGCGCAGCAGGAAGCAAAGTTTGGCTCGTACCTTATTCTATTAAGAAGCCAGCCTACCAGGAAGAAGAAATCAGCAGCGTAGAGAAGTTCAACACCTCCTACAACTACTACATCTTCTCAAACTCCGCCCCTGACAACGCCGTAGGTTGCCCTTTCGTCAACAAGGGCGGACAAGTCATCGCCTTGATGCACAACAATGGTTCCGTGACCGCCATTGACGCCAACTTCGCCAATCAGCTCAAAGTCACAGGACTCTCTTCCCTCGATGCAGCACTCCGTGAGAGTGGAATCCGCACCGCCTTGCCTGACAAGGAGACGGATGCCATCACGATGATGACACTGAACAAGGGACAGAAGACAGGCGACGAATACATGAAGTATGCTAACGAGTTTATCGGTAAGTTCCCTACCTCCGCCTTTGGTTACAAGGAGAAAGCATTCCTCCTCGCCAACAAGCAGCAATATGCAGAGGCAGACCAACTGATGCAAGAATCCATCAAGAAGTCAACAGCCAAGGACGAGGCTCACTCCAACTATGCCGACATCATCTACCAGAAGGTGATATACCAAGGCGACTCCATCTATCCAGCATGGAACGTCGATAAGGCGATAGCAGAATCACAAGCCGCTTACGCCATCAAGGCAGAGCCACTCTACAAGCACCAGGAGGCACAGAGCTTCTACCTGAAGAAAGACTACCAGAAGGCTTACGATCTCTTCATGGGCTTAACCAAGACCCCGATGAACAGTGGAGAGGTATGGTTTGAGGCAGCACAATCCAAGGTACAGTTGAAGGCACCTGAGACCGAAATCAAAGTACTCCTCGACAGTGCCGTATCGGTAGGCACAAAAACCAACAATGCGGCACCTTACCTATTGGCACGTGCCCGTTTCCTAGAGTCGCAAGCCAAGTATCGTGAGGCTATCGCCGACTACAACCAGTATGACAGCATCGCACGCCCTGTCGCCCCTACCTTCTTCTACACTCGCTATCAGTGCGAGATGAAGGTACGCCAATGGCAACAGGCTTTGCTCGACATCGCCCGTGCCTGCTACCTGAACCCTAAGGAGCCTACCTATTTTGCCGAATGGGCAAGTCTCGACCTTCGTGTCAAGCGATACGAAGAAGGTATGAAGGCAGCACAAGCTTGCATCACCCTCGCCCCAGAGTATGCCGATGGCTATCTCTTGCTCGGCATCATGCAATGCGAGTCTAACAACAAGGCAGAAGGCAAGAAGAACTTAGAGAAAGCCAAGGAGCTGGGAGACACGAGAGCAAACGAATATCTGAAGAAGTACAAATAATCGGCAAACATAAGTAGAATAACAGCACTTCATTCACAGAATTGCAAACTCGATATTACAGATTGATAACGAATAGCGCAAAATTTTGATAAAACGTATGCAATAATTTGGCAGTATCAAATAAAATTGCTATTTTTGCCTACAGTTTCAGCAGGACAATCATAACCAGCCGAGGCAAGCTCCCCTAAAGCCCATCCGAAGCGAAGTTGTGCAGTATCTTAGCAATAGGGAATATAAGTAATAACAACTAAAATAAAATTTAGGTAAAATGAAAATTGAAGATTTTAACTTTGCCGGTCACAAGGCAATCGTACGCGTTGATTTCAACGTGCCATTGGATGAGAATGGTAATGTAACAGACGACACTCGTATCCGTGGTGCCCTCCCTACTTTGAAGAAGGTACTCGCTGACGGTGGTGCTCTTATCATGATGAGCCACATGGGTAAGCCAAAGGGCAAGGTTAAACCAGAGCTTTCTCTTTCTCAGATTGTAAAGAACGTTTCTGACGCTCTCGGCGTAGAGGTTAAGTTCGCTAAGGATTGCGGTAATGCTGATGCAGAGGCTGCTGCCTTGAAGGCTGGTGAGGCTCTCTTGCTCGAAAACCTCCGTTTCTATCCAGAAGAGGAAGGCAAGCCAGTAGGTGTAGAGAAGGGTACTCCAGAGTACGACGCAGCTAAGGCTGAGATGAAGGAACGCCAGAAGAAGTTCGCAGCAAAGTTGGCTTCTTACGCAGATGTATATGTAATGGACGCATTCGGTACAGCTCACCGCAAGCACGCTTCTACAGCTGTCATCGCTGATTCATTCGACAAGGATCACAAGATGCTCGGCTTCTTGATGGAGAAAGAGGTAAAGGCTGTTGACGCTGTACTCGGCAACATCAAGCGCCCATTCACAGCTATCATGGGTGGCTCTAAGGTTTCTACCAAGATTGGTATCATCGAGAACCTCTTGACTAAGGTTGACAACTTGATTCTCTGCGGTGGTATGACCTATACATTCGCTAAGGCATTGGGTGGCAAGATCGGTAAGTCTATCTGCGAGGATGACAAGCTCGATGTAGCTCTCGACGTGATCAAGAAGGCTAAGGAGAACAACGTAAACCTCGTACTCGGTACAGACTCTGTTTGCGCTGACGACTTCAAGAACGACGCTAACACTCAGGTTTGCCCATCTAACGACATCCCAGAGGGTTGGGAAGGTATGGACGCAGGTCCTGACACTCGCAAGGCATTCGCAGCAGCCATCAAGGGTGCAAAGACTATCCTCTGGAACGGTCCTGCAGGTGTATTCGAGTTCGACAACTTCGCTGGTGGTTCTAAGGCTATCGCTGATGCTATCGCAGAGGCTACTAAGGAGGGTGCATTCTCACTCATCGGTGGTGGTGACTCTGTAGCTTGTATCAACAAGTTCGGCTTGGCAGACCAGGTATCTTACATCTCTACAGGTGGTGGTGCTCTTCTTGAGGCTATCGAGGGTAAGGTATTGCCAGGTGTAGCAGCTATCGAGAAGTAATCGAGATGACTGAAAACTTATCTCCGGCTTCTCAGGAAGACATGGAGATAAGAACAAAATAGGAAGTTCGAGGGCATCCTCTTGGTGATGTCCTCGAATTTTCAGTTATATCTACACCCTAAAAATCTACAACTTAACTACAATATTAATGGATTGGATTATCAACCTTTTTACCAATACAGAATCGGTGGCACACATCGCCCTACTCTATGCGATCGTGATAGCCGTGGGTGTGTATTTGGGTAAAATCAAAATCGGAGGCATCTCCCTGGGAGTTACCTTCGTACTTTTTGCAGGAATCCTCGCGGGACACGTAGGGTTTACTGCTCCTAAAGAAATTCTGACCTTTGTGCAAGACTTCGGATTGATTCTGTTTGTCTTCATGATTGGTCTTCAGGTAGGACCAGGCTTCTTCGAGAGTTTCAAGAAGGGCGGCGTAACGCTCAACTTGCTCTCTACGGCAGCCATCTTCCTCAACGTGTGCGTGATGTTCGCATGCTACTACCTCTTCTTCGACACAAGCAACCCCAACAACCTTCCAATGATGGTGGGTACTCTCTATGGTGCCGTCACCAACACCCCAGGTCTTGGTGCAGCCAATGAGGCTTTACTCAGTGTATTCCCCAATGGTGCTCCTAGCATCGCCAATGGTTATGCTTGCGCCTACCCTCTCGGTGTGGTTGGCATCATCGGTGCCACCATCCTCATCAAGTACATCTGCAAGGTGAACACTGCCGAGGAGGAAGAGAAGTTGAACGAGGAAGACGCAGCCAACCCACATGCCAAGGCTCACAACATGCACCTTCGTGTGGAGAATGCCTATATCGCTGGCAGAACCTTGCGTGAGGTTTCAGAGTTCTTGAACCGTGACATCGTTTGCTCCCGACTCCTCCACAAGGGCGAGGTGAGCATTCCTAACAGCAAGACCACCTTCGAGGTAGGCGACGAGCTCTTGGTGGTATGTGCAGAAGCCGACGCAGAGGCTATCAAGGCCTTCATCGGTCCTGAGATAGAGGCTGAATGGGATCGTGAGAAAGACGAGGTTCAGCACTTCGTGAGCAAGCGAATCATCGTTACTCGACCAGAGATGAACGGTAAGACCTTGGGCAAGATGCACTTCTCCAGCGTGTATGGCGTCAATGTAACTCGCATCTCTCGACAAGGCATGGACATCTTCGCAGGTCGCAACCACCACTTCCATGTAGGTGATAGAATCTTGGTAGTAGGTCCTGAGGAGAACGTAAATCGTGTGGCAGAGATGATGGGTAACTCCATCAAGCGTTTGGATGCACCAAACATCGCCACCATCTTCATCGGCATCATGGTAGGTATCATCTTCGGTAGCCTTCCATTCGCCATCCCAGGCATGCCAGTGCCATTGAAGTTGGGTATCGCTGGTGGTCCATTGATCATCGCCATCCTGATAGGTCGCTTCGGCTACCACTTCAAGTTGGTCACCTATACGACAACTTCCGCCAACATGATGTTGCGAGAGATAGGACTGGTGCTCTTCCTGGCGAGTGTGGGAATCAAGGCTGGTGCCGGGTTCTGGGAGACGGTGGCACAAGGCGATGGAATCAAGTACGTATATACGGGTTTCCTCATCACCATTATCCCTATCCTCATCATCGGAACGATTGCTCGCTTGAAGTATAAGTTCAATTACTTCACCATCATGGGTATGATAGCCGGTACCTATACCGACCCACCAGCATTGGCATACGCCAACGCCTCATGCTCTAAGGAGGCTCCAGCCGTAGGTTACTCCACGGTGTATCCATTGAGCATGTTCCTCAGAATTTTCTCGGCACAGATTGTCGTGCTATTCTTCTGCGGATGATAGAGATTTGACAACAAGATATGTTATAAATGAAAAAAGGACATTGGGCAAGAAACCTGATGTTCTTTTTTTATTTGCTTAAACTTATAGATTTTAGCGATTACCTTTTGCCCTATTATGGGTTTTGCATAGCATCTGGCAGTTGCTTTCATCAGTAGCACCACCATGGCTCCAAGCCAGCACATGGTCGGCATCCATCTCTTTCAACGCCCAAATCCAAGTACTATTAGCATCATGTCCGAGAGCACAAAGAGGACAGTTGCTTACATGGTTAGCTTTAGCCTCTGTCGTCTGAGCTCGATACACCCTACCTTTGACATTATCATCGAAGACACGAATGTTGAGCAACTTGGGATCTTGGCATCCACCAAGCACATACTCAAATACATTCTTATTATCTGTTACACAAGGATCATCATAGAGTTTCTTCACCATTTTTGATACCTCAGTATGATTATAAGGTTTCGTGTGGTACTTGTCATACAACTCACCCCACTTCAATCCTTTCATCTTTGGATAATAATCATGGAAGACATTCTCTATCCAAGTTATGACATCATTGAAATACAACTTCATTTCATCGATGTTCGTGTCAAATCGATGCTCCTGCATATACTCCTTGACATGTCCACGGCTCACCCAATCAAGAGCTGTCTGCAAGAAATCTTGGCGAATAACAGAACCAGAGATATACCATCCCCATTTCTGAGCACGTGTATCTGCCTTATTACTGAACTCTTGGCGAGCAGCACTGACAAAAGGCCCCGAATAGATAGCGTTCAGTTTTTCTTGCTCATTCAGTTTTACACCACCGATATTGATGATTTCAAACCATTCCTTGATTTCAGACTCTGTGCCTTCGCAGATATAAGCCAAGAGCTTAGTTTCCTCTATCAGTTTTTTCTTATCTTCAGGAAGAGCCTTGAACTTAAAAGGCACATCATCTATCATCACCGAGAATTTACCTATCAAATATCTACCAAGGCTCGTGATACGTTGCTGACCATCAAGCACCTCCAAACGTCCATCAGGCAATTTATTGAAATACAACAAGCCCAAAGGATATTTCTTCAATACAGAATTCACGACAGCAATCTCCGCCTGACCTTTATTTTCACTATAGAGATAGTTACGTTGATACTCCGGCTGAATGGTCAGTTGACCAGCCAAGCCATAAAGTCCTTTTCCATCAAGGTCGCTATAGGTGAATCCCTCACATAGCTCCTTCACTGTATATTCTTGCAATGTTGCTTCCATATTATGCTTGCTTTTTACGGATTAATATTCGGGCATAAGCTTTTGAATAATATTTACCATCTACGATATAATATACCTCACCATTTATAGGCCCATCTACCTCTATTGCAGCACCATCATTCAATTTGGTAACTACAGTTTGCTTACCCGTCTTACTTACTTGTATCTGTTTCGGATAGATTTTGCTTGCCATCTTGAACCAACTTTGGGTAATGCCAACAATCTCAAACTGCTCTGGGCAATACTTATCTAAAAATGTGATTGGAACTCCAATCACACCATCATAATCAGATGGAACCGAATCAGAAAAAGGCACTTCAATAGCATCAAAATTATCATATATAGCGTACCCTCTTCCCCTTACTTCTTTATGTTTACTATATTTTATATTCTCAGATTTTGTCATTAGAGAAAGAGGACTATGACGGCGACCATGATCGACATTGGTATACCATCTTACTCCTTTGACACGAATATACTTTCTACCATCCTCATCTATACGCCATCCAGAAGCCTCCAATGGGTAATCGTCAGGCACACCGAACTCACGATCACCGCTATGGATAGAACACCCCAACCAAATTTTGTTCTGCATTATCAGAGGGAACACCTCTTTATATGTAACGCAATTAATATTACCAAGAATGATAAACATTTTCTTTGCCTGTACAATCCATGACAGAAACTCTCGGAACAAAGAGAATGGCGGATTCGTCACGATGATGTCAGCCTCATCTCTCAACTTCTTCACCTCATCACTTCTGAAATCTCCATCCCCTTCAAGATAGTCCCATTCCAAATCATCAAGATTGATTCTCCCATCGCCTGTCGTATCGTGTTCCAACACGAAAATCTTACCATGAGTATTGGTTTTGCTTTTGTCAAACTTAGGAGATTCCGTTTCGAGGAAAGACAATTGGATCCCAGTCTTATAGACTTTGCTTTCTATCGCATAGCTGGTAGAAATCAGTTTCTTCAAACCTAATTCCTCAAAGTTCTGTGCAAAATAACGAGTAAAGTTGCTCCATTCGGGATCATCGCAAGGCAACAATACGGTCTTGCCACGAAACACATCAGGATTGTAATCAAGATAGGCTTCCATTTCGGTTTCTATATCATAAAACATGGTATAGAATTCATCATTTTTGGCAGCCTTTGCATTAGATAATGTACTATTAGCCATAATATTGATAGTTGTTAGTTGCACCCAACTATCAATCCGCAAACACGAAGGGAATAGCCACAAAGAAAGCGTGATGCTATTCTTATCGCGTTTAGCACGGGGCGACCTCGGATGGAACCCCGGAAAATTATAAGAATGCACCACGCCTATGGCGTATGCATCGCTTATTTAATTTTCCAGAGGCTACTATACGAGCCACCTGTCACATATTATTATCGTGCTTTTTATTCCAAATAGAGTTTCCGAGGCTCTTGGCTAAACGCGAAATAATAGCGAATGCTTATGTTTTTACCCACAATGTCTTGTGAAGCCCAACCCGAAAGTCAGACATCCACTCTGCAAAAGTAACAAAAAGAATCGGAATGGGCAAAGAAATGAAGAGAAAACTGTACTTTGCCATGAAAAATGATGGAAAAGAAAGAAAATTCAACATAAAAGTAAAGTTTTCGGGTATTTTTCTTGGAACATTCAACTTTTATGATTATTTTTGCAAAAAACAATTGCTAATGGAACAAAAAAATATTCATAGAGTTGCTTGAAAGTGGAGAGAAAGTTAGCCTTTACTCTCCAAGATTCGAGGGAGAAGAATATACCGAATTTGAAAAGTTTCTCCTTACTTACAAGGAAAACTATCTTCAAGACATTCACATTCTTGTCCGACGCATCGACATCATCAAGGCAAACGGAGCAGAAGACAGATACTTCAGATACGAAGGCAAAAGAAAAGATAGAGTGATGGCTCTACCCTCCCATTTTGACACGAGCAATTTGAGATTGTATTGCCTCAATATAAATCATAAGATTTTGATCTTAGGAAATGGTGGTTTGAAGAACTCACAAACCTACCAAGAAGATCCAACTCTTCATAAAGCCGTGCAAACATTACAGAGAATTGATATTAAAATTAAACAACTGGAAAACAAGCAAGTGATAACGATTTCGGGAACAAATCTAAATGGTCCACTTGAACTTTCAGTAAACACAGATAATCAGGAGGAAGACTAATATGAAGACCAATAAAATAATGGATTCCATCCGCAACACGACCCCCACAGAAACCAACAAGCAGGTGGATTTCTGTGTAGCTATTGCCAACAGAATATTTGACGTAATGACAGAACTGGGTATGAAGCAACGAGACCTGGCTAAGGCGCTTGGGAAAACAGAGACAGAGGTAAGCAGATGGTTGAGCGGTACTCACAATCTTACGATTGCTACGATTGCAAAAATTGCAGCAGTATTGGGTGATGACATCATTACCACTACCACAAGTGTGCATCCCTACAAACTGCCAGAAGAACAAAAAGTTACCATGGCAGCAGAGGATATTCATAAACATTAAACTTAATAGAATATGACAGAACAACTAACTCCAAAAGAATATCTCACCTTGCAACACCTTGCAGATGGCAAAGATCAGGGAAAGTCTCCCGATAGTTTAACTGATGCCCAATACTATTCTGCACTAAAGTCACTTAAAGACAAAGATATGGTATATGCAGCTTTCGTTGAAGGAGGCGAAGTCTATGCCGCACAAATCAAAACTAACGGAAAAGCCATACTAGATGACTTATCTGACGAAGCCAACTACATTATTCGCAAATTAATCAAAAAAGAGAATATAACTGACGATCAGTTCTTACTTCTAAAAGTTGCAAAAGACAATAATGGAGCAAAGAATGTTTTCGGCATAACAAATGATGTATACAAAAAACAAATTTGGTCACCTCTAATTGGACGAGGTTACCTCAAGCTTGAACGCGCTATTAATTCTATTGTTATAACACCATTGGGCAATAGATTTCTAACCCAAATTGACAAAGATTTGGCTTATGAAATCACATCAAACGACAAAACAAATAATGTAAGTAGCAGCGAATATGCCAACACTACAACTATGCCAAAAGAAAACATTGTGAGCCGCCCTTGCATTAAAATCAATGAAGAACATCGTAAGCAAATTATTGAGGACATCATCACAGCCAACCACTTTGGCCATTTCAAAGATCAGAATGGCAATCCATTTAACGACAAACAAATCATTTATGCATTTGCGCAATTCTTTGATGATGAAAAGATGAAAGATTTTGCTACCTCCAAAGAGGAAATAAATAGTGCGAACGTAGAACTTGTCAAAAAAATGTGTCCACTATTTTACAACGACGTTGTCGTCACTAATTCTTTTGTTGAGAAAATAAAGTCAACAAATACAAATACTGAGACTACAAGAATAGCAGCAGAATTTGTTAACAAGAAACTGCTATCAGATTTATCATGCAAAAAACCTCTTTGGGAGATACTACATAATAATAACCTATATTCGGCTAAGTTAAACAATTGGTGTAAATCAATCAATACCTTTTTAAAATAAAATTAGTGGTGTAATTCACCTAATTGATTCACTTTTATTACATTTTAGTGGATTACAGGTGAATAAACAGAACAAAACATAAGAAAACTAGAGTAAAATTTATATCTCATTGTACTTTTGCAGCAGAAATTTCTTCACGGAGTTTCTGCTGCTTTTTTATATATCTGTCAGCAGCCAAAAACCTGAGCACGGGCTCCGTACTGGAAATGAATAACATAAGTAGGCTATATTATCCAGAAGTGCAAGGCTACGCAAAATACCCTATAAAAATATGAATAAGGTATTAGTAATCGGAGAAGTCGTCAGCGACTACCTTCTCCACAGTCACACTCCACTCGCCATTGCCTATCGCAAGAGAAAGCAAATGGAAATGAGTAGAGCCTGTAAAAAAACATTTAAATCGTGCGAACATGGAGACGACAAAGGATAACATACTTGAAGAAGCGACTTGGTCGCCACTCAACGCCCGGTTCAGCCTCTTTGCCCCTGGCATCAACAAGGCTACAGGGCAACGACCTTATCTGAAGGAAGCCAACCTCTACGATGTATATCGATGGATGAACTCCATGAAGATGAAGGAAATCACGGAGCAGCTCAGAGGCGTCAAAGACGAGAAACGACAGAAGGCTTTCAAGGCTGAGCACCTACCCTTCGCCACATTCAGCGGTACTTTCGAATATCGCAATGCCAAGGGACTCATCCGACATAGCCAAATGGTGTGCCTCGACTTCGACCACCTCGGAGGAAAGGAAAACATTTGGAAGGTGAGAGAGACGTTGGAGAACGACCCAACGTTTGAGACTCTCCTTATGTTTACCAGTCCTCGTGGAGATGGCGTGAAGTGGGTGACTCACATCGACCTAAGCCGTGGTTCTCACGAGATGTGGTATCGAGCCATCTGCAACTACCTCTACCAAAAATATGGATTGGAGGCTGACAAGGCTCCTGCCAACGTGGCATCTGCATGCTTTCTATGCTGGGATGCCAATTTAGTTATTAACAAGATGTTTAATTTATTCTAAATTGACAAGAAGATGAATAAATATATTCAAAAAAATAAACATTCATTCTCAAAATAAGGAGGATAACAATATGAGCAATAGTAACATAGAGGACAAAACTTTGAGCAACTTCGACTTGGAGGGATTCGCCAACATGCATTCCATGCCAAAGGATGCAAATTCAGAGAAACTGTACGAAGCAATCCGACAGAATGTGGCCAGCCATACTCAAACGATTGAGACAGACTGTGACCTATATAAAGAGGTGAAAGGCATCGCCGACATCATCGCCTCTCGTCACATCGACATCACGAGCGGTTACCAGAACTGGCTCTGCCTCGGTTTCTCCCTAGCTGATGGCCTAGGCGAAGACGGAAGAGAATTCTTTCACGAACTGAGCCAGATGAACGCAGACTACAACGCCACAGAGTGTGACAAGAAATATACCAGTTGCCTCAAAGGTAGCAGCAATGGTAATGGCAACGGAATCACCATCAATACATTCTTCAAGATGGCGAAAGACGCAGGTGTCAACCTCAGCGAAATCGCCAAGGAGAGGATTAAAAGCAACCATAGTCAGAAGCAGTCTCTTTCCCACAATAGTGCCAATAATGCCATATTGCCAAGTGCCAAAAGTATAGAAAATATAGGAAAAAGTACTATTTTGGGTAATTTGGATAATGAAATGCCAAGTGGCACTTTGGCACTTTTGGCACAAAATAACGGAAAAGGTTCCACTTCTCCATCATGCCCAGTCTCAGGTTACACATTCTCAGACAAGATCAAGATAGAAGACTTGCCTACGTTTCTCTCTCCTATCTTTGACGTTCACCAGGATGTAGTGTGTCGAGACAAAATGCTTTTGGGCGTACTCAACGTGATCTCGGGATTGATGGGTGGAGCCAATGGCAATGAAGAGGCGCAAAGTGGCATTTACGGCATCTATGATGGTCGCCGTGTTTATGCCCCACTCTTCAACATTATCTTTGGTACGGCTGGCTCTGCCAAGGGCGACCTTGCCTTCTGCAAGTTGTTTGCACGTCCGATAAAGATGGAGATGCGCCGACAATATGAAGCCGAGAAAGCGAAATATGAGGAAGAAATGGCAGATTACGAAGCCAATAACAAGGGCAAGAAGAAAGGTGAGCGCAGCACTCCTCCCAAGGAACCAGCCTTCCGTGACCCATTCATGCCAGGAAATAGTTCCTCTGCCGCGGTGTATCGTGCGCTCGATGCCAATGGTGGTTGGGGGATGATGTACGAGACCGAAGCCGATACCATTTCTCAAATGACAGGCACCGATTACGGCAACTATTCTGACTTCATGCGCAAGGCATACCATCATGAGCCAGTATCGATGAACAGAGTAAGCGACAAGATTCACATCGACATCGAGTCTCCTCGTCTATCCATCTGCATCACATGCACACCAGGACAGCTGCCTAGTCTGTTTCCGACATTCGAAAATGGTCTAGGAAGTAGATTCCAGTTTTATGAGCTACCCGACGAAAAGGTGGAGTTCCATGACGTTTTCGCACAGACAGACAACCCTTTGGAGGATACATACAAGCAGATGGGCGAGGAACTATTGCCACTCTACCACGCCATGCAACAGAGGGTTGGACATCCGATACAATTTGTACTCAGCAAAGCTCAACAGAAGAAATTTCTTGATACATACGGCGAAGTTCTAGTAGATCAATTTCAGATGTATGGCATTGGCATGAACGCTTTCATCTTCCGCACTGCCCTCGCCAACTTCCGCTATGCGATGATATTGACTGCCCTACGCCGTCTCTCGGAGTGGAACAAGCAAGATGGCATCTTCAGCGATGACGAGAACGCCTTGGTTTGTGATGACAAGGATTTCGACATTGCCATGGAGATTGTTGGTTGCCTCGTCAATCACACGGCACGTGTTTACTCAGTTCTTGCCAAAGAAAGCGAGAATCCATTTGCCAACAAGGGAATCAATCTCTCATCAGAAGAGTTACGACTCTATAATGCGATACCTGCTGGTGAAATCAAGACAAAAGACTTTATCTGCATTGCGGAATCATTCAATGTCTCAAAACGAACCGCCCATCGAATACTAGGCAAGTTCAGCAGTCAATACGGCATTCTCTCACCTGTGCGACATGGTGCATATTATAAATCTGCTCCCAGAGTCTAACTATCCTACTTTCTCCTTCCAAGTACCATACTTACGGAGGGAAAGCAGCATAGTTATAACGAAATAATAAATATCAAATCATAAATAATAAATCTTTAAACAAAAAATATGATAGAAAATATCAAAATCAGAGCATACGGCAAGTCGGAACTTGCACTGCTCTACTTCCCTACTGCCAACAGCAGCCATACTGCAGTCAACCATCTGATGGCGTGGGTGAAGAGAATACCTGAAGTGATAGAGGGACTGCAAAAACTGGGCTATCGAAAGACTGCCAAGTATTTCACCTCACGTGAGGTGAAACTCATCGTCGATTACCTCGGATATCCATAAGGAGAGAGACTGAATACGATAAGAAGAACCACTGAAATCTACAAGGAAGAAGGTGAAAAAGATAAGGAATGTCCTCAAAAAGTACGCTATAGCAAGCATCGTACGGTATCGTATAAACGACCTTCTGAAATGTAGTATCTTTGCAGTGTAATCCAAAAGGGTTACACGATGAAGCTCTCCCGAAAAGGTAGCCGTCGGAAAGAGAACTTCTGAAAGGCGAAAGCCCCCTCTAGGGAGAGCGGAATCGGCAGTAATTAACTCAAAATTTTTAATGTCTTATGATTAAGTTTATTTTGATGCAGAACAAGAACAAGAAGAGTTCTGTCTGCGGCAAGTGGTTCGCTTATCCAGTGGCTGATGAGACCGTAGATCTCGCAGCACTCGCTCATCACATGGAGGAGCACAACACCGGATTCTCCGAGGCTATGTGCCTGGGTATGATGACCGGTATGGTGAAGTGCATCAAGGAGATGCTCCTTCAGGGCAAGAATGTGAAGATCGACAATTTGGCTATCTTCTCCGTGGGTATCAAGAACAAGGAGGGCGCCGACTCCGAGGAGGCTTTCAACGCTGCCACCAACATCGCTGGTGTCAAGCTCCGTGCACGTGCTACGGGTACCTTGAACAGTGCCAACCTCAACAGTGCTGCCAGCGTGAGAAAGGCTAACACCAAGAAAGCCTCCACCTCGACTGGCGCAGAGGAAAAGCCTAGCACAGGAGGCTCCGATAGCGGCACAACCCCTACGCCCCCTAGCAGCGGTGGAAGCAGCAACCCTGGCGGTAGCTCATCTACAGGAGGCGGTTCTTCCAGCACTGGGTCGGAGGAAGGCGGCAACGTCAAGGAGTACTAGCAGCAAAGGCATCTCATTTTAGTGGATGCTCCTCCCGAAAATCAAAAGAAAGTGTGTCATCCCGATATGGCACACTTTTTTGCTTTCAATCTATTAACTTTTAGCCAAAATATATTGAAAACTATAAAAATGTGGAACATATAAGATTTTTTGCACATTTTTTTGATGGAATATTTCAAAATTCTTCATATCTTTGCATAAAGCAACCTGAATATTACAAACCTAATTAATAAGTATGCTTATGAAGAAATTTGGAATTATACTTAGCTTGTTTGTCGTAGCCTCCTTGTCCACTTGGGCACAAGGGGCGAGAAGCATCCACATCACGGAAGTGATGACAAACAACCAGAAAAGTATCGTCGATGAGTATGGTATGCACAAGGCTTGGGTGGAATTGTCGAACACTTCCTTTACCACCTACAACGTTCGTGGCATGTTTCTCACCACCGACCGCAGAGTGCTCGACAAGAAGATGTCGCCCGAGGAACGCCGCAAGCTGATGTCTCCCCTTCCCAACAATGATGTTCGCACGACCCTAGCCGGCAAGAAAAGTCTCATTTTATATGATCGCTATTATTGGACGAAAGGCAGAGACGACTGTACGAACCACGGAAGGGCATATAGCCAAATCTTAAGTGCTGAGATTGGACCTTTGCAATTCACACTCAGCCTTTGGCCCTCCAAGGAAGTGGCAGATTCCTATCACGCCCCAAGAAACTGGATAGCCCTCTACGATGGAAATGCCGTTGACCTCATCGACTCCATCAGCATCCCATGGTTGAAGGGTGACCAATCATACGCTCTCAACCGTGACCTCAAGACTTGGAGCATTTGTGATGAGACAGATGTCACCCCAGGCTATCTTCCACAAGCCACCGGACTCAGCAAGCCACAGATACTCAAGAAGACCGACCCTCACGGCTATGGCATCGCCATCCTCTCCATGGGGATCGTCTTCTCTTGTCTTGCCCTCCTCTTCATCTTCTTCTGGCTCTTCGGTGCCTACATGAAGCACAAGCAACGCATCGCTGCTGCCACGGAGAAGCACGCCACCTTATTATATAGGACGGGCAAAAAGACGATAGAGGTGACAACCGAACTGGGACACAAGACCAACGTGATGCTCAAGGACGGCTTGACCACCAAGGGTATCGACAAGGAAATCTACATGGCTGTTATCTCGCTCGCCCTGAAAGAATACCTGGAGGATGTACACGACATCGAACCAGGCATCATCACCATCAAGCCTAAGCAGACGAGATGGAACGCTCCGAGATTCAACAATGTTAAGTGAAGAACGAAGAGTGAAAAGTGAAGCACTCAATAACATGAAGGGCGCAAGCCTAATTATAAATTATTCATTATAAATTATTCATTAACATGAAGTACGAATACAAAGTAAAAGGCGTCGATTACGAGGTCGAAATACAAGATATAGAAGGCAATATCGCCAACGTGACCGTGAATGGCATCCCATTCGAGGTAGAAATGAAACAACCTGTCAAGGCTGGCAAACAGAAGGTGAAGCTAGGAGGAGTAGGAAGTGAAGAACGAAGAGTGAAGAGTGAAGAATTCAATAGCTCTACCTCTGCACCTGCTGCCGATGCCGCTCCAAAGAGCGCACCTGCCGCTAGTGGCAAGCCTGTCGTTGCCCCACTGCCTGGCACCATCAATGACATCAAGGTAAAGGTGGGCGACAAGGTGAACGTAGGTGACACGGTCGTTATCCTAGAAGCCATGAAGATGCAAAACAACATCGAGGCAGAGAGTGCCGGAACCATCGCCAGCATCAATGTAAACAAGGGTGATGCTGTCTTGGAAGGCGACACCCTTGTAGTCATCAGCTAAAAAACGCCTTAACGACAGAAAGGCGCAAGCCTATTTATTATTTTATAATTATAATTTATAATTTAAATTATGGATTTCATCATACAGAACTTCTATGAGTTCCTGACCTATACGGGCTTCGC
>SAMEA104315437__coassemble_184_pt1 | contig 57891 bp, 44 predicted proteins | sample SAMEA104315437__metabat2_high_PE_027 | metagenome-assembled genome bin SAMEA104315437 (sample SAMEA104315437) | gut metagenome | biome: Monkey gut; feature: monkey-associated habitat; material: faeces | place: China | collected 2013
TAAATGTCATATTATTTATTGTTTTAATTCGCGCTGCAAAGGTACGTATTATCTGTCGTTCTGACAATAGTCATTTATAACCAATTGAAGATGACGCACGGCTGTAGAACTCATTTGGAGAATGTGCGTATTTTTTATTGTCCACATACTTGCATTGAGCCTCCTGCGCCATTTTCGCAGCCTCTTACTCCAACTGCTTCCAATCTGCGATGCGCCGCTCTATGCTCACCGCCTTGTCCATGTCGGCACGGAATGTCTCATCAAGCGTGTTGACAGACCACGATACGATGACTTTCTTCATTTGTCGGAGCAGGTCAAGGTCGCGCAACACGAGGTTGCTCTTTGTACAAATGAGTATTTCAGCATCGCTGTCTTTGAGTTCTTCAAGCAGTTTACGCGTTCTGCGGAACGTTGCTTCTTCGGGATTACATGATAAATATCGCTAAAAGTTGGTTATTTCGAAATAAATGGTGTATCTTTGCACAAAAACATTTACAAGCAAAACACAACATGCAGATATTATTAGCAAACGCCAAGATAATGTTCGGCAAGGCGGACAGAAAGCCCATCTCCACCCCACTCTTCCAGACCGTGGCATACACTCTGGCTGCGGAAATGGCAAGGATGGACGTGGAGGATTTGGCTCGGCAGCTGGATTGCAGCAAGAAGATAGCGGCAGAGAACTGGCAACGATACCACAACTTCATGGCAGCCGAGAAGATGCCTGCCCTGCTTGCCTACAACGGTCAGGCATACAAGCATCTGCGTGCCGACACCTTGAGCGACGAGGCATTGGAGTATGCCCAGAAGCATCTCTGGATAACGTGTTTCCTCTATGGTCTGCTCCGCCCTATGGACGGCATTGTACCCTATCGTATGGAGCATTGCGTCACGATAGAAGCCACAAACGACAAGCCCATTAATCAGTTCTGGAAAGACCGGCTGACGGATGTGCTAATAGATAGCGTGAAGGCAGACGACAGCATTCTCCTGCATCTCTCCACCGAGGAATATGAACATCTGTTCGACTGGAAGAGGGTATGCAAGGAAGTGAAGGTCGTACAGCCTCTCTTCTATGTGAGGCAGAAAGACGGCAGACAGAAGATGCAGGCTGTTTGGGCAAAGTCGTGCCGCGGAGCTATGGTACGCTTCATTCTTAACAACCGCATCGTCACTCCCGAAGAACTCTCCGCTTTCAGCTACGAAGGCTTTGAATACGCTCCACAATTAGGCGATGCAAACAATCCGCATTTCGTAAGAGAATTTATCAAGTAAAAATATTATGAAACTTAACAAAATACATCATGTAGCCGTGATTTGCTCTGACTATGAGCAATCAAAACAGTTCTATACAGAAGTGCTGGGCTTGAAGATCGTAAGCGAACATTATCGTGAGAAACGCCAATCATGGAAGGCAGACTGCTGGATGGGCGACACATACGTCGTGGAACTATTCTCCTTCCCCAACCCTCCTGCCCGTCCTTCCTATCCCGAAGCAGCCGGTCTGCGTCACCTCGCTTTCGAGGTGGACAATCTTGCGGCAGCCGTCAGCGAGCTTGACAGCAAGGGCGTAAAGCACGAGCCGATACGTACAGACGAATATACCGGCAAGCAGTTTGTGTTCTTCAGCGACCCCGACGGACTGCCGATAGAACTATATGAAAAGTAAAAAAGCATCACTTATAGGTATTGCCCGACTCACAACTTGTTTGCTGGAGCCTTGATAAACATTGACATGTCTTGCATCATATGTTAAATCTGATAAATCTTGTTAAACAAATTCTGTCTTACCTCTCATGTTTATACCTTTGCACACAAATATAATAATCCAAAGGATAACATTTTTAATAAAAAAGAGAATTAAAATGAGAGAAGAGACAGAAAAATCGGTAGCCTTCAATCATAATAAAGCAGGCTTTCTCGGATTGCTCGTCACATTAGGCATTGTGTTTGGCGACATCGGTACATCCCCACTCTATGTTATGAAAGCTATCCTGCATACAGACGAAACCATCAACGAGAACACCATCCTGGGCGCATTGTCCTGCATCATTTGGACACTCACCCTGCAGACCACCATCAAATACGTATGCGTGGCGCTGCGTGCCGACAACAATGGCGAAGGAGGCATTCTCGCCCTCTACGCCCTGTTGCGCAAGATGAAGAGAAAGTGGATTTACCTATTGGCCATCATCGGTGCCAGCACCCTGCTGGCAGATGGAATCATCACCCCTGCCATCACGGTTACCACAGCCATCGAAGGACTCGAAAGCATCAGTCCCCACCTGCCAGTCATCCCCATCACACTGGGCATCATCACCATCATCTTCTTTGTGCAACGCTTTGGCACAGAGAGTATCGGCAAGTCGTTCGGAGTATTCATGCTGATATGGTTCCTGCTGCTGGGCGTAACGGGAGCTTTCAGCATCACCTCTTACCCATTGATTCTGAAGGCCTTCAACCCCTACTATGCTGCCATGTTGCTGGCAGAATCGCCAGAGTGGTTTCTGATTCTGGGCGCCGTGTTCCTCTGTACCACCGGTGCTGAGGCTCTTTACTCCGACCTGGGTCACTGCGGCAGAAAGAACATCACCATCAGCTGGCTTTTCGTAAAGGCCATGCTCATCCTCAATTATCTGGGTCAGGGAGCATGGGTGCTGAACCATATTCAGACTGCCTCCTCCGTGAATCCGTTCTTTTCCATCATGCCGCAGAGCATGCTGATTTTTGCCATCATCATGGCCACGGGTGCGGCAATCGTTGCCAGTCAGGCCCTTATCAGCGGCACCTTCTCCATATTGAGCGAAGCCATGAACCTGCACTTCTGGCCACGCATGCGAATCAAGCATCCTACCCATGTAAAGGGTCAGCTCTATATCCCGGTAATCAACCTCGCCATGTACATCGGTGTGGTTCTCATCATCCTACTCTTCCGCGACTCCTCGCACATGGAGGCAGCTTATGGTCTCGCCATCACCATCACCATGCTGATGACCACCCTGCTGCTCGGTTTCTACCTGCGCACCAAGGGTGTGGCGCGCATCTTCATCCTGCTCTTTATGGGCGCATATTGCGTTATCGAGGGCATTTTCCTTGCAGCCAATCTGTCAAAGTTTATCGCAGGAGGATGGTGTACGATGCTTATTGGCGGAATCCTGTTCCTGATGATGTATGTATGGGTCCGCGCCATCAAGATTCGCCAACATTACATCAGTACCAAACCGCTGGATGAGTATTATCAGATTATCTCCGATATCAAGGCCGACGAGAGCATCCCCAAGTACGCTTCCAACCTGGTTTATGTGAACCATGCCGGCAAGGAAGGTGCGGTGGATGACAAGCTGCTCTATTCCATCATCAACAAGCAGCCCAAGCGTGCTGACCATTACTGGCTTATCAATCTGGAATTTGCTGATACTCCTGACACGCTGGAGTACAGTTGCGAGACCCTGGTTCCCGACACTCTCTACAGTGTAACCATGCGCATAGGTTTCCGCATTGAGCCTAGGGTGAGCCTCTATCTGCGACAAGTGGTAGAAGACCTGGTGGCAAGCAGGAAGGTGGATTTGAGAAGCACCTATCCTTCGCTCCGCAAAAATGGAATTCCTGGCGATTTCCGCTTCATCATCATCCACCGCGTATATTACCCAGAGAGTTCCGACAACCGCCAGCAGAACCTGCTGATGACCATCTACGCCCTTATCGGCAAGATAGGCATTGACGAGCCTAAGGCTTTGGGCCTCGACACATCCATGGTGGTGGTAGAACGTGTTCCGCTCATCATCACCCATCCCAACAGAAGCATCAGGCGCATTACACAAATTGTTGAAGAAGAAGAAGTTATAGAAAAGAAGTTGTAGAAGAGGTTTTAGAGAAGAAGAGAAAGAGACATAAGAGACGCATTATTCATCGACTGCCCTATCCGCAATGTCCTTACGCGTGTAGGCAACAAATGGTCGCTCCTTGTGCTGTAGATTGTACAGCACAAGGAGCCTATACGTTTTAAGGAACTGCAACCAGAGCGAAGAACAAACAATAAAGGACACAATTATGAGAAAGCAACTGCTAAAAAGCCATAAAAATTACACAGTTTAATATTTATTCACTTACAATTGTTTTTTCACTTCATTATTCTTTGTATATTTGCCATTATTAACAACCCAAACCTAACAACTTATAGCCAAACACAGCAAACTCACCTACACATTGCTTGCCATTGCCCTTTGCAGCTTGACAACAGCATGCGAAAAACCCTTGTTGGAAGACGAGGAAAAGTATAAAGAAACAGAAGCTCCCAAGGGAGACATGGTCAGAATAACGTTCAGAAATTTCAAGACCAACCAGAAGTCGTTCAGTCAAACGCAAGACAATTCATCCGAACGCGAAGCCATGCAAAGCAGAGCCTCAGAGGCTACGCCCATAACAGAACTGTGTAAAAGAATCAACTTCGCTTTGTTCGACTACGAGACAGGAGAAAAAATCAAGACACTAAACCAGACCACAGACGACGAATCGTTCGGCAAAATAACCATGAACTTGACCAAAGGCAAATATGCCGTATTGGTAGTGGCTCACAACGGCGACGGCAACGCCACTTTGTCCAATCCCGAAAAAGTAACATTCAAAGACAATAAAATTACCGACACCTTTTATTATTACAAAGTCATCGATGTCGAGGAAGACAGCAACTTCGACATGACAAAGAAGAGAGTCGTGGCTAAATTGGCTCACCCGATAAACCAGGGGGATTAAGCATATAGCTTTATAAGTCTGAAAAGAAAGAACTTTATATCCGTTACTCCCCTTAAAGCAGCTCTAAACGCCTTAATTTTAGCATTGAATGATTCTGCAAAGGCATTAGTAGGTCTATTAACAAAGAAGTTCAAGACTTCATCATAATGCTCGTATAGAGTTGCTGCAATAACATTAAAACTCTTAAAGCCCGAATCGTCCACTTTGTTATACCAGCGTGCAAGCGAGAGTCTTGCTGCGTCTTTGACGGTATTCTTAGAAAATATCATTCTAAGCGAATGTGTGAGAGAATAAGCCTCTTTAAGGTCTGGATATGTTTCAAAGAGCACCTCTGCTCTTTGTCTCTGACTTTCTGTCCATTTGTCTGCTGATTTGAAAAGCAGATACCTGCTGCGAGCCAGCAACTGCTTGTGGGTATCCCCATTTGCAAGCACAATTGGAGTATATGCTTCGCCCAAACATTTGGCTTCTTCTCTGGCATCCGTATCTGCTTGAATGGCATCCCATCCATGGGCGATGCGCATTTCCTGTAGGGCATCACAAGCAAGTTTCTGTATATTAAAGCGATCTATGGTACGCATAGCTTTTGGGAAACAACGTCTTGCTATGAGTCTCATGGAATTTGACATATCCATAGTTATTTCCTTTACCATCAGTCTCTTGTCCTCGTCTTTGCGCATAAGTGCTTCTATTACAGCGTCTGCTGCCACACCCTTTACAATGGCAATGATGGTGCCTTTACCTCCATGTGAAGTTCGGTTGCTTACAATTGTGTACAATTCACCATTGCTTGGAGCTGTTTCATCAATACAGATGCTTTCACCTATATTTTCAGGAAAAACAAGCCAGTCTTCTGCATGTGAGAGTTCTGACCATTCACGATAGCCGCTGAGCACTTCCTTGTATTGCTTTTCAAACGTATCCCCGTTTATGTGATAATAGCGGTCAAGCGAACGGGAGGTCGTAGGAATCGTCTCCATACACTCCTTTTAAAAAAGCCGCAAACTCCTTGGAGTAGCGGGTGCCTTCTGCCTTGAAATCATAAGAATCGGAGAAGTATCGGTTATTCTGCTTGTCGTACCATTTACGCCTTCTGACTATCAAGTCTACACCTTTGTCACGTATGGGGAAGTCACGTATAGTTACAGCATCACAGAACCCTTTAGATTCAATCAAAGGGTTCTCTTTATAATCAGCTTTAACTGATTCATCAAGATAGATGCGAATAAGGGAAGACTCTTCTTCTACACGTACTACTTCAAAATTTGAAAATATCTCTGATGGCAGAATTAATTGTGCCAACGCTAATAGTCCTTGATTATTCATGGCACAAAGGTATAACTTTTTCTGGAAAATTCAAAATCTTTCCCTCTAATTTATCGGGTGAGCCGAGAAAAGGGCTTAAAAAGATACATGAAAAAAGTAGGAAAGTAGGACTAAAAAGCACTGAATATCAGATAATTAAACCGATATAAAACATTACATTTTAGCCGGGCTTTCCTATGACTCAAACCTATATTAATCAACTTATATTCGGTTGGCTATGTAGGTGCATCGGAAAGTAAAAGCCGATTACCAACAAAGCACAAAGTCTTACATTCTGTAGTTAAGGCACTCTGTATGAGTGCCTTTCTTTTTGCCGGTCATTCTCGATAGAAATCGATGATATATCTTACCCTCAAGGTATCAACAGCGATGAATCACCATAACTTAAGAATCTAAAGTCGTGAGACAAGGCATAGTCATATACCTTGTGCCAATCGCCATGCAAGAATGCACTCACCAAGAGCAAGAGGGTGCTCTGTGGCTGATGGAAGTTGGTAACCAACATCTTGACTATCTTATAGGTGTAACCTGGCGCTATGATAATCTGTGTGCTGGAATGAAGTGCCTCCAATCCGTTTCTGTCCAAGTAATCAATAATCGCCTGTATTGCTTGCATCGGCGTGATACCATCCACCAAGTTACCATCCTCACTCTTCTCGTATGGATCCCACTGGTTGACGTGCAAGTCCTCCTCGCTGGCATCAGGATTGCTGATGAGATGAACACCCATATAGTAAAGGCTCTCGATGGTACGCACACTCGTGGTTCCCACTGCTATTACCTGGCATTGATGCTTCAAGAGTTTTTCCAAACTGCGACGATGTACCACGATATACTCCGTGTGCATCTGATGTCCCTCTATCTCCAAACTCTTCACGGGTTTAAAGGTACCAGCACCAACATGAAGCGTCACTTCCTCACGGTCGATGCCATGGGCATCCAAGTCTGCCAAGACTGCATCGGTAAAATGAAGTCCTGCCGTAGGAGCTGCCACACTACCCTTGATCTTGGAATAAACCGTCTGGTATGTCGTCTTGTCGCTCTCTTGCGTCTCACGGTTCAAATATGGAGGAATAGGCAACTCACCTACAGCTTCCAAGATTTCTGCGAAAGAAACGTTAGGATTGTCCCATTCGAAATCTACCCAATAGTTGGTACCGCCACCGATGGCTACAGGAGCCTGCTCGCCATCCTCGCCACGCTTCATGGCAACAGAGAGGGTCAACTGGTGTCCCTTGATTTCAAACTCACGATGCAAGCTGCCTTCCTTCCACTTCTTCAAGTTGCCGATCATACAGAGCCAAGCACAATGTCCGGATGTCTGGAACATCAACTCATAGTCGGTTGGCTGAGCTGGCTCCATCAAGAAGACCTCTATCAGTGCACCTGTCTCCTTGCGGAAGTGCATACGTGCCTGAATCACCTTGGTGTTATTGAAAATCATCAGCGCGCCCTTTGGCAAGTACTCTGGCAAGTGATAGAAGACATCATCGCTCACCTCGCCATGATTATACACCAAGAGCTTGGAGTGGTCTCGCTGTGCTATCGGAAACTTAGCGATTCGCTCGTCTGGCAAATCGTAGTTATAGTCACTAATCTTTATATGTTTTGTATCCATTTTCTACTTTTTTAAAATTAAAGGCTCCCCGTCATCACGCAAGCACGGACGAATACATAGACGAGGGTGAACATCAAGATGCACAGGCACATGTCCAAGTCGGCATAGTCGTAACCCGTGCTGGTGTATTGATTGGAGATGTACTTGATCTTGGGTGAAATCTTGTAATACATCTTGTAATAGAAGATATATACCAAGAAGCCCACCACTGCACCCAAGAGCAATCCACAAAGGATGTCGCTCGGATAATGAACGCCGAGATAGAGGCGTGTCCAACAGTTGAGCAACGACCAAGCCACCATCGTGATGGTCATCATCCGGCTTCGTATGAGCAAGGAGAAGAAGACCGCTATCGACATCGTGTTGGCTGCATGAGCCGAACAGAAACCATAGTCCTTGAGTCGGATGCCATTCACCACATGGATGGTGTATTTCACCAATGGATCGTTGCTAGGTCGCCATCGAGCGACAAGCGGCTTGATGATGCCATCCACCAATCCATCGGCAAAGAGGATGCAGAGAGCTGCCGACAAGACAACCAAACCGATCTGAGGCATCGTCTCGTTGTTGCGCATTACTACATAAAACAAGGTCAGATACAGGGGAATCCACGTCAATCCCGATGTCAAGATGACCACCATCTGGTCCATCAGCATATTGCCACTTCCATTGAAGAAGTGGAGGATGCCCAAGTCTATCTGTAATAATGATATGATTCCCATTATATTTCCTCCAACTGTTTGGTCTCCACCCATCCGTCTCTACCATCGGCGAGATGGACTCCTCGCCATCCTTTCATCGACTTATCGGTGATGTCAACACGGGTTCCCTCGTGGATGACAAATTCATCGGCACTTGTCTTGGAAGGTGTCTTCTTCACGTTCACCGTTGGAGCCACCACGATAGCACCCGTGCGGTTGACGAGCACTTGCTTCTGCTGGTAAGCGAAGAGGTTGCACAATAAGAAAACGACAAAGAAGCCGATGCCTCCGAAGAAGCCAATCTTGCGCAAGATGACATGAGGTCCGAAGAGATACAGCAACACGAGAAGCAACGCCTCGATAATGCTGATGATGCCAGCCTTCGCCCAATTATCGACGCTGGTATAGTTGACCAGTGCCTTGTACCAAGTCACAAAGAACATCTCGCTGACAGGAGTGATCTTGTCGATGGTCTTGCCACGCACAAACTGCAAGTTGAAGTTGATGTCCTCGTCACCAGGGGAGTACAAGTGAGCACGCTCATAAGCAAGCACCGCCTTGGTGATATTGTCGGTACGATAATAGGCGTTGCCGAGATTATAATAGAGGTCGGCGGAGATGCCGTTTTTCAAGAGTTCCTCGTAGTCCTTGATGGCTTGCTGATAGTTGCCTTTCTGGTACTCCGCATCCGCATTCTGCTTAGTGATGGCAGAGGCAGAGAGGGAAGTCATCAAGAGAAATGCCAATATCCACAAGAAGGAATAAGACTGCTTGTCAGCCTTGGCACGATTCTTGTGCTCCTTGCGAGCCAAATTGATGGCATTTTCTATTTCCATGATTCCAGTCATTGCCGATTCAAAAGTCTTGTTCATATTACCCGCTGCATCGCCTGGAGCATAACGCTCAAACTCACACTCATCCAGCGCTTGGGTAAACTTCTCGATGGTTTCCACATCGACTGCGTGCATCTCCAACTTATCCTGTATGTTCTCACGGGATAGTTGCTCCACAGGCATGTTCAACTTATAACTCATGTAGCCCCACAAAGCACGGAGCACCTCATCATAGAACTCACCTTGCTTACCTTGCAACATCAGTTGATGAGCTTTCTTCAAACGCTTGGTAGCAATCTTGTTGGCCTTGTTGGAACGTTTCTTCACGATGTCCGCATTCTCCAATGCACGGCGATGGAATACCACAAGCAAGAAGATGAAGGCGAAGAGAGGCACGAGCAAACTCGTCCAGTAGCCAAAGCTTCCGAAGAACATATCGTCGATGTCGTGCAACTTGGTCTTGCCCAACTTCAAGGCATGAATATCCTTCTCATTGTTGGTATAGTCGGTCGAGGTCGTGGAAGAACCATCCCCCTGCTCCACTTTCAACTGGAAGGCTTGGGTCTTGATGGTCTTGTAGGCATTGGCATTGGTATCGTAATAGAGGAACTCGACTGCCGGAATGGTGTAAGTACCCGGATTGCGAGGCACTGCCAAGAAATCATAGACCATATTACCCTCCACGCCATTGGCAGTAAGGCGAGTCTTGTCGGTCACATTAGGGTCATACTTATCGAAGTCCTTAGGGAAGGCAATGACAGGTTGCTTGATCAGTTTCAAGTTGCCGATACCACCGACTACCACACGGATGTTGATAGGATCGCCTGCCTTCACGTCCTTCTTGTCAATGGAGGCTGAAATATTGAACTTGCCGACACCGCCAGAGAAGTTGGCAGGGCGAGTAGGCAAAGGCAAGACCTTGACGGAGATGCCAGGAGCCTTGATGTCCTTGTGAACCTCCACATAGCCAGAACCACCATTGAAGAAGGCTTCCATAGGATCGACATTTCTGTTCTGCTGCACCACGATGCCCTTGAAGGTGATGGAAGGAATCTCCAAGTTACCGGTCATCTGAGGGTACATCACATACTGGCTCCAGGTAACGCACTTGTAAGGACGGCCATTCACCATCTCGTTATGGAAGGTTTTCTGCTGAGGCAGAGCAACTTCCTGAGTATGGAATCCCTTGAGGTCTGGCATCTTGCCTTCCAACTGGGTGAGCTCCACTTGCGTATATACCTTATAAGTCAAGAGGATAGGCTCCTGCTCATGCACAGTCTTCTTGTTGGCAGACACCTTGATGAAGAGGTCGCTACCCGAAATATTGCTTCCAGCCTGGCGCATACGAGGTTCGTCATCATCGTATCGGCTGCTATTGTGCATCGCAGGCGCACCATTGGTACGGCGAGCATTGCCCGACACTGTGATCTTGACAGGATGAGAGTTCAACTTTCTTCCATTCACCATGGCGTGGGAAGCACCAATGATGAACGTTCCATTCTTAGCGGCATAGAGCGTATAAGTGATGGTAACGGAGGAAGACGAGCTGGTATGTCCGTTGATCATCTGGTAACTAGACTGAGATGACGTATAAGGACCAGCAATCACTTCCAATCCATCAGGTACACCGCCCATTCGGAACTCTTCCACGTCACGGGTGTGGATCGTGTAAGCCACACGGAAGTTCTCACCTGCCGCGACATGCGAAGGAGCCGACACCGCAATCTGCTGGGCTGAGACTTGCACGTCGCAACCCAACAAAACTGTCAAGAGTATGATAAACCATCCAATATGTTTCATCGTGTTATATTCCTTTAAATATTTACTTTACTAAGCAAAAGTTTCAACATCCATAGAGAACACCAAAACTACCAGTTCTTCTCATAGCTACGACGCTTAGGCTGCGACATGGCTTTCTGCATTTTCTGCTTGGTAGCCTTCTCTTGTTGGATAGCAGCGTTGAGCAACTGTTCTGCATTTTCCTTACTCATTTGGTTTTGGTTCTGCTTGTTTTGCTGGTTCTGCTTGTTCTTGTCTTGGTTTTGCTTATCTTTATCTTTATTTTGTTTTCCCTTGTCTTTGTTTTTGTTCTTATCTTGATTTTGCTTGTTCTTATCTTTATTATTCTTGTCCTTGTTATTCTTGTCATTCTTGTTTTGGTTTTGCTGAGGATTGTTTTTCAGCAACTTCTTACAGAGGGCAAGATTATAGCGTGTCGCATTGTCCTGAGGAGTGCAACGGAGCGCCATCTTGTAGTACTCGATGGCTTGTGCGTACTGCTGATGGTTCTGCATGATGACACCCATATTGTGATAGCTCTGCGCACGGCGCATCTTGTTTTTCTCCAACTGTGCCGCCTGCTGATATTGCAGCATCGCCAAGGAGTCTTTCTGCTGCATCATCAAGGCACAGCCGAGATTGTAGATGGCTTGCGAGTTTTGGTTGTTCTTGGAGATAGCCTTGCGGTACTGGGTCTCAGCTTGTGCCCATTTCTGGGTACGATATGCCTTGTTGCCCTGTCGGATGAAAGCACGGTCGTTCTGAGCCTGCATGCTTCCCATTGCTCCGAAGAGGAAGACGGCGAGCAAGATGCTCTTCAAGGCTCCATCCGCCATACCACCATTCTTAATGCTGGCGCGGGCACCTCCCAATCGCTTGCCGAAGAACTTGACGTTGCGCAAGAATGGGTTCTTGACCTCCAGGATACAAATCTCTAGGATGAGCAGGAGGATGACCAAGATGCCTACAGCCTGGAACTGTTCATCGTATTCACTATAGATGACAGAGGTGGTATCACCTTTCTGCAACTTAGCCAAGTCATCGTTCAGCATTTTCTCGGCATCGCTGGTATTATCGACATGGATATACTGACCGCTACCAGCCTGTGCCAATTCCTTACACATATTCTCATTTAATGCTGTCATCACCGTATTGCCAGAATGATCCTTCATATAACTACCATCTCCCATAGGGATAGGAGCGCCTTGGGTGTTACCGATACCCAAGATAAAGACATTGATGCCCTTCTTCTTGGCAGCAGCCGCAGCCTCTGCAGCACCCGGTTCGTGGTTTTCACCATCCGTGATAACGACGATGGCACGACCTACATTCGACTGTTGGGTGAAGCTCTTTGTAGCCAAGTCTATCGCAGCACCAATGTTGGTGCCTTGCGTCTGAATCAAGTCTGGTGTAATGTTCTGAAGGAACATCTTGGCAGAAACGTAGTCGCTCGTGATAGGCAACTGCACAAAAGCATCGCCAGCGAAGACAATCAGACCAATCTTATCATTGGTAAAGTTATCTACAAGATTCTCTATCAGCATCTTGCTCTTGTCGAGACGAGATGGAACGACATCCTCTGCCAACATTGAGTTGGAGATATCAAAGCAGATGATGGTCTCGATGCCTTGACGCTTGTCGTGGGAAATCTTGCTACCCATCTGCGGACGAGCCAACATGACGATCAAGAGACCGAGGGCCGCCAACAGCAGACAGAATTTCGTAGTAGGACGATATTTTGAAATACCAGGCACCAACTGCTTGAGAAGCTCAGGGTCGCCGAGTTTCTTCAGTTTGGCTTTTCTTCTCCTCCACCCAATGAATCTCACCAATACCAAAACTGGCAAGACCCAGAGCAACCAGAGAAATATAGGATCTTCAAATCTAAACATCTTTTCTTCTAATTGTGAAATGCTCGTAAGAGCCTTATGTCATTTTTTATATATAATCAAATCCTTCTACCGATAGACAATTCCTTGCGAAAGTAGAAATCATCACGGTATTCTGCGGAACCATGTGAGGCGCAATAGAATCTCCAAAAGGAGAATCACCAAGGCTACCAACACGAATGGTTGATATGCCTCATAACGCTTGGCATAATGCTTCACGTTCATCTTGGTTTTCTCCAATTTATCTATGTCACGATAAATCTGTTTCAACTCTGCCGTACTGGTCGCGCGATAGAAGTTGCCATCTGTCGTTTGGGCGATGTCCTTCAAGGTCTTCGTGTCTATCTCCACAGGGATGTTGATGTATTGCACACCACCAGCCACTGGCACTGGATAAGGAGCCACCTTATTGGTTCCCACGCCGATGGTATAGACTCTGATACCGAGACTCTTAGCAATTTCGGCTGCAGTCATAGGCGAAAGGTCGCCCATGTTGTTACTACCATCCGTCAGGAGGATAACCACCTTGCTCTTCGACTTGGAGTTCTTGAGTCGGCTGACGGCATTTGCCAAGCCCATACCCACTGCGGTACCATCCTGGATGAGTTGGCGAGCAGCAATATCAGTACGAGTATCTTGCAACAAGCGAAGAAGACTCGAATGGTCGGTTGTCATCGGGCATTGGGTGAATGCCTCACCTGCAAAGATGGTCAAACCAATATTATCATTAGGACGACCTGAGATAAACTCGTGAGCCACATCCTTGGCTGCCTCAATACGGTTCGGCTTCAAATCCTCTGCCAACATAGAGGTAGAGACATCCATCGCCAACATAATGTCGATACCCTCCACCGTCTTGTTGTCCCATGAATGATGAGTCTGCGGACGAGCCATCGCACAGACGATGAGCACGTAGCATACGCATCTCAGCAGCATCGGCAGGTGAATCAAGCGCACACGCAAGCTCTTCGGCGCATAGAGATACTGACGAGTATCGCTCATACGCATCGTTGGCTCATTCTTCTTCCTGTAGAGGAAATACCATAATATATAAGGTATCAACAGGAGAAGCAGCAGAAAATATCCTTTACTTGCAAATTCCATGATTACATTCTTTTAAACAGCCTGAAAGTCTAGCCGACAAGGGTATAGACTTCATAGATAACATACAAGATGATAGCCACTACCAACAGTCCGCTCACCCACAACAATGTCTTGAGGAACTTGCGCTGACCTTGCGTCTTCTTGTCTTGCTCGGTCAGAGATGGAGCGATCTTCTCTTCCACTGGCACCTCATCCGTCTTGGTCTGGTCGATGAAGTTGATGGCGTTCACGAGGTTGGCATCATTCTCATTGATCAGCGTCTCGTACTTGGCAAACTTCACCAAGTCGGCGGTGCGGAAGAGTTGCTTCAACTCGTCAATCATCTTCGGGTCGCCTGCATCTTGCAAACGCTGAATGATCTCACCGCTCGTCATCTCCATGGCATTGAAACCGAATCGGTTTACGATGTACTCACGAAGCGTGTCGGTAAGACGAGTATAGTATTCTTTCTGAGACTCATGATTCTCGGTGCGTTGCTGCTTGATGACATAGATCTCACTCAATGCTTTCTCGTGGGCAGGCACTCTCTTCACGATGCGGAAGCTGATAACAATCGGCTTGTTTTGACGCAAGCGCATCAAGAGATAATAAAATGAGCCACAGAGCAGTAGCATCAATATGCTCAACCAAAAGATATCGCTCCACTCACTCCATAGGAAAGGATTGTCTTGAACATCCTTGGGAGGATAGAACTGATTGGGATGAACGGTGTCAACAGGTACGGTCAAAACTTTCAATGCCAAGGGATTGCCTTGGTAATCCTTGCCATTCACCTTGACCTTGAGGGCAGGTATGGCATAGACATTCTCATCGAAGGAAGTCAACACATAGTCTCTTCTCACCAAGATGCGTTGTCCACCCAATTCGATGGTATCACCATGACTTTGCTCCACCACCTCGACACCAGGAATCAACTGCTGTGAGGGTTGGAAAGAAGGCATCACTATCTTCTGACCCTTCTGCGCACTCACGGAGAGATGCAAGGTCGTCTGCTGACCTATCAGCAGCTGGAGGGAGTCCAACTTCTGTTCTACCGTCTGAGCAGAAACAGAGGTTGACAACCATGCCATCACCAATAGGAACGTTGCACGACAAAGATGAAAAATATTGTGTCTCAATCTCATTTTACAATCTAACATATTAAATGAAGCTTTTCAAAAGCTCACCCATTAAATAGAGTACGGTCAAGTTCTAACACCATCATGCTCTTTGCTTGAAGAGTACGAGGAGCGACTTGGAGAAGTCCTCATTCGTAGCGATGGAAGTCCAATCCACCTTGCTTTTGGCGAAGGTATCACGCAACTGATTCTCACGAGTATGCCAGTTTTGAGCATGTGCCATTCGCAACTTCTTGCTACTGGTGTCGATATACATCTCATGCCCCGTCTCGGCATCCCGAACCTTCAGCAATCCCACATCGGGCAAGGACTTGGCACGAGGGTCATACACCTGGATGGCAACGACATCGTGCTTTTGGTTGGCTATCTGAAGAGGATGCCTGTAATCCTTGTTGTCATAGAAGTCACTGATGATGAAGGCAGTACAATGTCGCTTCATCACACGAGTGAAGTATTCCAATGCCACGCCAATATCCGTACGCTGGCTCTCGGGATGGAAATCAAGCATCTCTCGGATGATGTAGAGGATATGCTTGCGTCCCTTCTTCGGTGGGATGTACTTCTCAATTCTATCAGTGAAGAAGATGACACCAATCTTATCATTGTTCTGGATGGCACTGAAAGCCAGGGTTGCGGCAATCTCCGTCGCCAAATCTCTCTTCATTTGGCAACTGGTACCAAAATCGAGCGAACCACTGACATCGACCAACAACATCACAGTCAGTTCTCGCTCCTCCTCAAACACCTTGACGAAGGGACGATGGAAGCGAGCCGTCACGTTCCAGTCGATGTCACGCACGTCATCGCCATATTGGTATTCCCTCACCTCTGCGAAAGCCATACCCCTACCCTTGAAGGCGGAATGGTACTGACCGGCAAAGATATTCTGGCTCAGACCGCGAGTCTTGATCTCGATCTTTCGAACTTTCTTTAAGATATCTTGTGTATCCAATTTAAATTATAAATTAGAAATTATAAATCATAAATGCAAATCAGATGTTACCATCTCTGATTTTTCATTTAATATTTATCATTTATTATTTATCAAGGCACTTCCACCTTATTGATAATACGGCTCACAATTTCCTCGCTTGTCACCTCACTAGCCTCAGCCTCATAAGAGAGACCGATACGATGGCGAAGCACGTCGTGTGCCACGGCACGAACATCCTCTGGGATGACATAGCCACGATGCTTGATGAAAGCATATGCACGAGCAGCCTTCGCAAGCGAGATGCTGGCACGTGGACTACCACCAAAGGTGATCATATCCTTCAAGTCGCCCAAGCCATAACGCTCTGGATAACGAGAAGCAAAGACAATGTCGGCGATATACTGCTCTATCTTCTCGTCGATATACACCTCGTTGACTATGCTGCGAGACTTCAAAATCTCATCAGCTGTAGTAACCGGTGTCACAGTAGGCATGCTGCCCTGGATGTTTTCACGAATAATCAACTTCTCCTCCTCCAAAGAAGGATAGTCGATGACGACCTTGAGCAAGAAACGATCGACCTGTGCCTCAGGCAACTGATAGGTTCCCTCTTGCTCGATTGGGTTCTGGGTAGCCATCACCAAGAATGGGTTAGGCAACTTGAATGTTTGCTCACCGATGGTAACCTGATGTTCTTGCATCGCCTCCAACAAAGCACTCTGTACCTTGGCTGGAGCACGGTTGATCTCATCTGCCAAAACGAAGTTGGCAAAGACAGGTCCCTTCTTGACGTGGAAAGCCTCATCCTTCTGGGAATAGATTTGTGTACCCACCACATCGGCAGGCAACAAGTCTGGAGTAAACTGTATTCGGCTATAATCGGCACTGATCAACTGTGACAGTGTTTTGATTGCGAGGGTTTTGGCAAGTCCTGGGACACCTTCCAAGAGGATATGTCCATCAGAGAGCAAACCTATCAAGAGACAGTCAACGAGGTGCTTCTGACCTACGATGACCTTGTTCATGCCCATTACCAAATTGGTAACGAACTGACTTTGTTGTTCAATTCGAATGTTAAGTTCTCGAATGTCTATAGCTTCTGCCATAATGATATTGTTTTTACGTTATTTTTCCATTGATAAGTAGCAAAACGTCACACTCAAACGTAGTGCTGACCGCTAAATCAAACGCAAAAGTAATCAATTAGGCTCACATACACGAAAATAGCTATCTAAATAATATTAAAAATGAGAGTTATTTTCTTTATTTAAGAAACTTTTGAAAACTCAGGGCTGTTTCCAAAAGAGGATGAAAGGTATTTTACCCAAAAAAGAAAAGAGGGAATACCATCACGGTGTTCCCTCTTCATATCGAGGAGAAAGACCATCACGGCGTTTCTCCCCACGTCTTACAAAAAAACATCGATCCTCTAGGAGGACCTCAAGTCTTAATATATAAAAAGTTTCTTTTTATGCATTCTTAATCCAGTTGACAATCCACTCACCAACTTGGGTTGTACCATACTCAGCGCCACCCTCTACCTGAATCTCAGGAGTACGAACGTTGGCATCGAGTGATGCGTCAACTGCCTTGCGAATCAAAGCACCCTCCTCGTTCAATCCGAAGTGCTCCAAGAGCATCGCTGCAGAAAGAATCTGAGCTACAGGGTTAGCGAGGTTCTTACCTGCTGCCTGAGGCCAAGAGCCGTGAACTGGCTCAAACAATGGTGTATGCTCACCGAGAGAGCTAGATGGCTGCAAGCCCATAGAACCGGTGATACAAGAAGTCTCATCGGTCAAGATGTCGCCAAATGTGTTCTCTGTTACGATGACATCAAAGAAGGTAGGCTCTGTCAAGACACGCATAGAAGCGTTGTCAATAAACATGTAATCTACGTTCACCTCTGGATACTGAGGCTCCATCTCCTTGGCAATCTGACGCCACAAACGAGAAGAAGCGAGTACGTTAGCCTTGTCAACAACTGTCAAATGCTTATTGCGCTTCATCGCATACTCGAAGGCTACCTTCAATATACGCTCAATCTCTGGACGAGTATAGATGTCTGTATCGTAAGCCTTGTCATTATCTTGATACTTCTCACCGAAGTACATACCACCAGTCAACTCACGGATAACCACGAAGTCTGCACCCTTCAAAAGCTCATCCTTCAAAGGACTCTTGTGAAGCAAGCAATCGAAAGTAGCTACTGGACGGACATTGGCGAACAAGCCCAACTTCTTACGCATAGCCAACAAGCCCTGCTCTGGACGAACCTTGGCTGTCGGATTGTTGTCAAAACGTGGGTCACCTACGGCAGCGAAGAGCACTGCATCGGCATCCATACAAGTCTTGAAAGTCTCCTCTGGGAATGGATCACCTACCTCATCAATTGCGTGAGCACCGCAGATAGCCTCATTGTAAGTAAACTCGTGATTAAACTTCTCTGCAATGGCCTGCATAACTGCAACGCCCTGCTTCATAATCTCTGGTCCGATACCATCACCGGCGAGAACTGCAATGTTTAATTTCATCGTTGTTATATTGTTTAATGTTCATTGTTTAATGTTTAATGAGCTGGCCATTTCTCCTACCCTATGCTTCTGAGCAGGAAATTGTCCTTACTCCATGTCAAGATTACGAGGAGACGTAGGCTGTTCATCGCTCTCATCTGCCTCGTACATATTGATCATCTTGAGGGTAGCCTTGATGGCTGCTTCCGTCTGGTCGGCATCCAGTCCTCTGGTACGCCAGATACGATTGTCCTCACGCCAAGTGATGACGGTCTGAACGAGCGCATCGGTACGACCACCTGGTGGAATGCTCACCTGATAGTTGTCAAGCAATGGGAAGGTTCTGCCAAGTTTTACCTTATATATATTGCGCAAGGCTTTTACGAAAGCATCATACTGACCATCACCTGTGCTCTGGTCCTCGTACTCCTTGCCATCTATCTCCACCTTCACGCTGGCAATAGGTTTCAGACCGTAGGAAGTAGAAACCATGTAGCTTACCAACTTCACCTTGTCTTCTGGAGCACCATGCTTCAAGACATCGCTCACGATATATGGCAGGTCGTCCTGGGTCACCAATTCCTTGCGATCGCCAAGTTCTGTGATACGCTTGGTCACCGCCTTGGTCTGCTCAGGTGTCAACTCCAACCCCAATTCATTGAGGTTTTGGATGATGTTTGCCTTGCCGGAATTTTTACCCAAAGCATACTCACGATGGCGTCCGAATCGCTCAGGCATCAAGTCGTTGCAATAAAGTTTGTCCTTGTTGTCACCATCGGCATGAACACCAGCCACCTGCGTGAAGACATTGTCACCTACCACAGGTGTATTTGGAGCCACGGCGATACCACTGTATCCCTCCACCAATCGAGACACATCGTTGAGACGGTCTTCCTTGATATTGGTCTTGGCATGGAACATATCCTTCAGAATCACTTGAACACTGGCAAGCGGTGCATTACCACAACGCTCACCCAGTCCGTTGACAGTGACGTGAAGTCCCTTGGCACCACTCAGCACTGCAGCCAATGAATTGCTCACTGCCAAGTCGTAATCGTTGTGCGCATGGAAGTCGAAATGACTGTCAGGATAACGGCGAACCATCAATCTCATATATTCCACACACTCCAATGGGTTCAAGATACCGAGTGTATCAGGCAGGAGGAAACGCTTGATAGGCAACTTCACCAACTCATCCATCATACCGAAGAGATAGTCACGGGAGTCTCTCATGCCACTCGACCAATCCTCCAGATAGAGATTGACGGTAAAGCCTTTCTCCAATGCGTAATTGATGGTCTTTTTGATGTGTTCCAAGTGCTCCTCAGGCGACATCTTCAACTGTTGGGTGCAGTGCTTGTAGCTACCTTTCGCCAAGAGGTTGATGACGTGACCGCCACACTCAGCGATCCAATCCACGCTCTTGTTGACATCAACGAACCCCAGCACCTCCACGCTATCGAGTTTGCCAATGGTCTTGGCATATCGGCAAATTCGAGCGACAGCATCCTTTTCGCCTTCCGAAACACGTGCCGAAGCCACCTCAATGCGATCCACATTGATGTCGTGCAGCAACATCCTTGCTATCATCAACTTCTCGTGAGGGAGAAAAGACACACCATTGGTCTGCTCGCCGTCACGCAGCGTCGAGTCCATGATTTCAATCTCCCTCAAACGAGAACTCTCTCTCTTTTCACCAATCTTCATAATTCTCTTATTTATTCTTAGCTTCCCAAGCCTCTACCTTGTCACGGTTCTGAACGAGGAAATCTACATCGTCCAAACCATTCTCCAGGCAGTGCTTCTTGTAGCCATTGATTTCGAAGTGCTCGCTCTTGCCGGTAGCAAGATTGGTAACAGTCTGGTTAGGAAGATCAACCTTTACCTCTGTCTTGTGATCCTTGTCGATGCTCTCGAAGAGTTCCTTGAGGAATTCCTCGCTGACTACAACTGGCAACACAAGGTTGTTCAACTCATTGTTCTTGTGAATATCAGCGAAGAAAGAGCTGATGACCACACGGAAGCCGGCACCTGCAATAGCCCATGCTGCGTGCTCACGAGAAGAACCAGAACCGAAGTTCTTGCCTGCCACGAGGATGACACCGCTATAAGAAGGGTCGTTCATCACGAAGTCTGGCTTTGGAGTTCCGTCGGCATTGTAACGCCAGTCACGGAAGAGGTTGTCGCCCATACCCTCTTTGTCGATTGCCTTGAGGAAACGAGCTGGAATTATCTGGTCGGTATCTACATTCTCCAATGGAAGAGGAATGCAGCTTGATGTGATTACATTGAATTTCTGTTTCATAACTGTACGATGTTATTTGTACATTATCATTTATTATTTATCATTTACATAAACTCTCTTGGGTCGGTGATCTTGCCAGTGATAGCGGCAGCAGCTGCTACATATGGACTAGCAAGGATGGTGCGAGAACCTGGTCCCTGACGACCCTCGAAGTTACGGTTGGAAGTACTAACTGAGTACTTGCCAGCAGGAATCTTATCATCGTTCATCGCCAAGCAAGCAGAGCATCCTGGCTGACGAATCTCGAAACCAGCAGCCTCTACAATCTTGTCGATACCCTCTTCACGTATTTGTTTATCTACCAACCAAGAACCTGGTACAAGCCAAGCAGTTACGCCCTCAGCCTTCTTTTTTCCTTTAACGATAGAAGCAAAGGCACGGAAGTCCTCGATACGGCCATTGGTACATGCGCCCAAGAATACATAGTCGATAGGATGACCCTCCAACTTCTCACCTGGCTGGAAGCCCATGTAGTTGAGGCTCTTCTTGAAACCAGCCTGCTCTTCCTCTGGAATCTGATCCAAAGCAGGAATGCTCTCGGTGATACCGATACCCATACCAGGGTTGGTACCGTAAGTGATACGAGGTTCGATGTCAGCAGCATCGAAGGTCAACTCTTTGTCGAAGACAGCGTCATCGCCACTCTTCAAGGTCTTCCAGTATGCCACAGCCTTATCCCAATCCTCACCCTTAGGTGCATATTCACGACCCTTGATATACTCGAAAGTAGTCTCATCAGGAGCCACAAAACCACCACGGGCACCCATCTCGATAGAGAGGTTGCAGAGGGTAAGACGACCTTCCATGCTCATATCCTTCACGACATCGCCACTGTACTCTACGAAGTAACCTGTAGCACCAGAAGTAGTGAGCTGACTCATCAAATAAAGAGCCACATCCTTAGCAGTCACTCCCTTGCCCAACTTGCCGTTGATGCTGATGCGCATAGACTTTGGCTTACTCTGGAGAATACATTGTGAAGCCATCACCATCTCTACCTCAGATGTACCAATACCGAAAGCTACGGCACCCATAGCACCATGGGTAGATGTATGAGAATCACCACACACGATGGTCATACCAGGGAGAGAAAGTCCCTTCTCAGGACCTACTACGTGGATGATACCATTGTCCTTGGTATTCATGGCGAAGTGAGTGACACCGAAGTCGGCAGTGTTCTTAGCCAAGGTGTCCACCTGCTTCTTAGAGATAGGATCCTCGATAGGTTTGTCCTGATCGTGGGTTGGAGTATTGTGGTCAGGCATACAGAAAATCTGGTCTGGGCGGAACATCTTGAGTCCGCGAGCACGCATTCCAGCGAAAGCCTGTGGTGATGTAACTTCATGACAGTAAAGACGGTCGATGTAAAGCTGAGTAGGACCATCCTCTACAATCTGGACAACATGCTTGTCCCAAATCTTGTCGAATAATGTATTCATATCTGTTTTATCATATTGGGGGAAGTAATTCCCTATTTAACTTATCTAATTTTAAACTTGTTGATACAATCGATGTAAGCCTCTACAGAAGCGGTTACGATATCCGTGTCGGCACCGAAACCATAGTAGAGATGCCCATCATATTCCACCTGCATGTGTACCTTACCGACATCGTCAGAACCCTTGTCGATAGCCTGGATGGTAAATTCCTTCAGGTTCATCTCCTTCTGGATAATCTTCTTCAACGCACGGATAGCTGCATCCACAGGACCATTGCCAGAGGAAGCCTCCTCAAACTTCTGACCGGCGATGTCGAGGCCGATGCTAGCCACACTCTTCACGCCCTTGCCTGTAGTAACCTGCAAGTAGTCGAGTGTCACGCCATGCTTGTCGGCAGAATCGGCACCAGCGAGCATCAAGATATCCTCGTCGGTTACCTCTTTCTTCTTGTCTGCCAACTGGAGGAACTTCTTGTAAATCTTATCGAGCTTCTCCTCGTCCTTGATTTCCACGCCGTTCACACTCAAGCGATATTTCAAGGCAGCACGACCAGAACGAGCTGTCAATACGATGGCATTGTCTTCCAAACCTACATCCTTAGGGTCGATGATCTCATAGGTCTGAACATTCTTCAAGACACCATCCTGATGGATACCAGAAGAGTGAGCGAAGGCGTTGCGACCCACGATAGCCTTGTTAGGTTGAACAGGCATGTTCATCAAGCTGCTCACCATACGAGAAGTAGGTACAATCTTGGTTGTATTGATGTTGGTGTCGATATTGACACCCTTGTGACATTTCAGAATCATGGCAATTTCCTCCAAAGAGGTGTTACCAGCACGTTCACCGATACCATTGATGGTCACCTCCACCTGACGTGCACCGTTGAGCACACCCTGCAAGGTATTGGCGGTAGCCATACCGAGGTCGTTGTGACAGTGGGTAGAGAGTCGAGCATTCTCGATGCCATCCACATGCTCCATCAAGTACTTGATCTTGGCACCATACTCATCTGGCAAGCAATAGCCAGTGGTATCAGGAATATTGACCACAGTAGCACCAGCCTTGACAACAGCCTCTACCACACGAGCGAGATACTCATTATCGGTACGACCCGCATCCTCAGCGTAGAACTCCACATCCTCCACGTACTTCTTGGCATACTTCACGGCAGCCACAGCACGCTCGATGATTTCCTCACGAGTGGAATTGAACTTATATTTGATGTGGCTATCGCTGGTACCGATACCCGTATGAATACGTTTGTGCTTAGCATATTGCAAAGCTTCAGCCGCACAATCGATGTCCTTCTCCACTGCACGTGTCAAAGCGCAGATGGTAGGCCATGTCACCGCCTTGGAAATCTCAACCACCGAGTTGAAGTCACCAGGACTAGAAATAGGGAAGCCTGCTTCGATGACATCAACACCTAGCTGTTCCAACTGCTTAGCCACTTGAATCTTCTCTACTGTGTTCAACTGACAACCAGGAACCTGTTCACCATCACGAAGTGTCGTGTCAAAAATAAATAATCTGTCACTCATATCTTATATATGTTTTTATATTTACTCATTAGCCTCAACCGAGATTTCTAACAAAAAAGCCTTTCGCACTTCTATACGGAAGTGGAAAGGCTGAATTTATCATGCACCATGAACTACACACACACCTTATCACTTCCGCCCACGCTCTGTAGTCGAATACTAATAATAATGCTTAGTATGTTCAAAGTCTCAATTGTCATTGCTTTATTTTTTAATCGCTTGCAAAGGTAGCACTTTTCTCGGACATAAACAAACAAATTATAACTTTTTTAATACAAAAGCTAACAAATTTGCATTTTTCGTCCTTTTCCTAGCACAAATCCGTAAGTCTTGTGCAATTTTAGAACGGAAGTGGTCCATCTACGCCTGGTGGAGGTGGAGGAAGAGGGTCGCCACCGCCATTCATACGAGAGGAAACGATACCACCCTCGCCACGTTCGGCAATAGCCGCCGCTGCAGCCGCCTCTTGTGGATCCTGGAAGCGAGTATATTCTCCACGGAAGTTGAGGAGCACATCACCGGTGGAACCTTTACGGTGCTTGGCGATGATGATCTGCGCCATGCCGTGCAGGTCGTTACCCTTCTCATCCTGATAGATGTGGTAATACTCCGGACGATGCACGAAGAGCACCATATCGGCATCCTGCTCGATGGCTCCCGACTCACGGAGATCGCTCAACTGTGGTCGCTTTCCATCCAAGCCCTCACGGTTCTCCACGTTACGACTCAACTGAGAAAGCGCCAGCACTGGGATATTCAACTCCTTCGCCAAACCCTTCAAGGAACGAGAGATGGTAGAAACCTCCTCCTGACGGCTACCGAACTTCATGCCCTGCGCATTCATCAACTGAAGGTAGTCGATCATGATGAGCTTGACACCTTTCTCACGCACGAGACGGCGTGCCTTGGTTCTCAGTTCGAAGATAGACAGACCCGGCGTATCATCCACAAAGATAGGCGCAGAAGTCAGTTGACCAATTCGGCTATCCAACTTTTTCCAATCCGAAGGGTCGAGCTGACCATTCAATATCTTATGTCCAGAGATCTCGCACACGTTGCTTATCAAACGGTTGACCAACTGGACATTGTTCATTTCTAGAGAGAAGAAGCCGACAGGAACATTGTAATCGACAGCCACGTTCTTGGCGATACTCAAGGCGAAAGAGGTCTTACCCATGGCAGGACGTCCCGCAATGATGACAAGGTCGGAAGCCTGCCACCCAGAAGTCATCTCATCCATACCCGTATATCCCGTAGGAATACCCGTAAGACCGCTCTTGTTGCTGGCAGCACGCTGAAGGATATCGACCGCCTCATGCACAACAGGAGCCACTTGCGTATAGTCCTGTTTCATATTGCTCTGCGAGATGGCAAACAAGTTACCCTCTGCCTGTTGCATCAACTGATCGACATCTACGCTCTCGTCGAAAGCTTGCGTCTCGATGTCGCCAGCATAATGGATGAGTTGGCGAGCCAAATACTTCTGCGCCAAGATACGGGCGTGCGACTCGATATGGGCAGCGGAAGCCACCTGCATGGAGATTTCCATCAGATACTCAGCGCCACCCACGTTCTGAATCTCTCCCATCTTGGTGAGTTCATCATTGAGCGTCAAGACATCGACAGGTCGCTCGTCCATGTTCATCTGACGAATCGCCTCATATATCTTTTGATGACGAGGTTCGTAGAAGGTTTCCGGTTTCAGAATCTCCGAGACAATGGAGAACGCATCAGAATCGACCATCAACGCACCGAGCACCACTCGCTCCAGTTCGACCGCCTGTGGCTGAACATGAGCGAAGTTGGGGTCGATGGGCGCCGAACCCTTTCTATTGTTATTTCTTCTATTATCTGGCATAATACATTATTTATTATTAGGGGAAGTAGAGAAGCGACTATTCATGAAGCATCGAAGCGACACAGTCACCCATCAAACTTATATCAAACGGAGAGAGCTCTTCTAGCTTCAGCACCTCACGGTCTTCTATCAACTTGTCGATAAGATGGTCTTCATCAGTCTTGGAAGCGGATACATACGAAGCAAAAATAAGACAAGCGTCTTGTATTTTCTTCTGCAACCAAAGACACAAGCCATAATTGTAAGTATCCTCAACATTGTACAAAGAGGTATCTTCCTCACAAAGAGATTTCAACTGTTCATAGTGATTCTTTGCCTCATCATATTTACGTCTGAGCATATTCCCCCAACCCAAGGCACGCAAGACCAAAGTATCCTTCGGATTCTTGTAATTGAGCTCATACAAGATGGCCATTGCCTCTTCCACACGATTGCACTTCAGCATACAATAAGCCATCTTAAAGTGCAATGAGTCAGTAGGCTTTGCCTCGAACAACTTAGCAAACTGCTCCAATGCCGCCTCATAATTCTTTTGTTCAAAGTAGCATTTGGCAAAGGCTTTGTGCAGAGGTTGCTCCAACTTGCCCTCCATAGGGATTTCCTTCAGACAAGCGAGCGCTTGGCTATAATTATTCTTGCCATAGATATAATAAAGAGAAGCCATAAACAACTCTTCTGGGTTTTCAGTTTCCTTTGAGATGAAAGACCACATACGCTTATAATCCTTTCTCTTGCACAAGAAGTTGCAGATTTTCATCCTCATCTTCTGGTTGTTGCCGATTTCCGCAAACACCTTATTACCCAAGAAGAAGGCAGGCGAACCTTCCTCCTCACTAAACACATTGGTGAAAGTTTTCTTGAAAGGAGAAACCTTGAAGAAACGGAACAAGTCCTGAAGCAACATTCTCCTTACCATAGAAGGATTAGTTTCTGGCTCTCCTTCCAAGTTTTCACGAGTGAACATGAAGGACTCCTCCAACAAAGGTTTGAGCACCTGCATGTGAGACTTGAGAGTTGTCTCCACGCCAAAGCAGAAACTATACTTATCGCCATCGCAGAAAGTATGCGACTTCTCCAAATTTTTCAAGAAGGTATCATTGCCCAACATGCCACGCAGCTTATCCAACGAATGATGACCGCCATAGAAAGGCATGAACCAGTTGTAAAGCGAATGGAAGAAAGAGAAGCTCTTCATCTTGGAGAAGCCATCGAAATAGATGTCACTGCCTTGCTTTTGCATCTTGATCATCTTCTCGACGCTCTGCTCAAAGCGCTCCATCGCCTCCTCTTCCTTCTCTGGATATAAGATCTCATCCATGGAGAAGTCATCCAAGTCGCCTTTCAAGTCACGCATCATGTCCTTGGTTGGCATATTTTCCATGATGGTCTTGCTCACCTCAGAGGCATCTTTTTCAGCATCCATACAATAGATGACCTGCTTCTGCATCTCATACAGTTCTTGCACTGTATCAGGAAATTCCTCTACGAAAGTCTTTATTGCATCCGGATTATTGAAGTAATCGGCATGTTTTGCAGCACTTACACTAAACACCCAAGCTATCAAGGCACGTTCACGAATATAAACGTCTTTAGAATTGGCGTAAACGTAAAGTAAGCATTTGATCTTACTACGATCATCAACGCAGAGGCTCGACAGCATGATGGCAGAGATGAGAACAGCACTCACCCTACGAGGTGAGTCGGGATCGATCATGAATTCCGCCAAAAGCTGCGCCACGTCATCTGGCAACAGAGGAGTAATGAGAATAGCAGAAAACACCTTGCTGATGCTCTCCTCATCATACTGATGTTTTTTCAAATAATCGACACAAGAAAAGAAATCAAAAGACAAGCTTCTCTTGTGAGCTGCCGCTAAGGTGGTATCATTTTGAATGGCATCTATCATTTGCATATAGAGATACAACTGAAATGCAGTATCCGCAATTTGGGCCAACAAATTGCTGCGTTGTGGGTCATCCACACCCTTCTTGAAGCAATCCATCATCATCTGATAGTTTCTCAAGGTATCTTCCACCATGTCAATAAGGTCACCTCCGCCATCCGAATTCTTGCGCAAGTAATCTATAGACAAAGTGAAATACTTTTTGAGTTTTCCACTATCTAATGCCTTTTGGATTTCCACCATTTCTTTATCATGAACTTGGTCCATTGTCTTGCTTTATTTTATTGCTTTTATAATGTCTGATTGCTTGGGGTTTGCTGCATGCTGGAAGCGAAGGCGTGGCAAGGCTTTCACGGTTGCAGTGTCAACGTCACAATACTTTCTCAACAGTTCGGAATAATAAGCACAACCATTCTTGTTGATGCTATCCACTGCCATATTATATGCCTTGAGGAACAGTTGCATCTGCTTCTTCCTCTCTGGCGACTTCAGCGCCTTGTCACGGAAAGCAAACACGCCGAAATGAATGTTCTTGTCACGGCTGTCCATCAATACAGGATGCTTCTCTACCCTAGCCTTCGTTGCCTGTGGCTCTGTCAAGAGAACGGCATCCATCTCATTGTTGAGCAACATCTTCAAGCGGATTCTCACGTCATTGATTTGCACACGATACACGTCATATTTCGTCTTGGCGCTATCTATCGCCAAGGTGGCGAGATAGTCGGTGGCGGAATAACGGGTGATGGCTATCATCTTGTCGGAGAGCTGCTTCAGTTCCGAGATACGTGAACGGCGGTTGGTGATGAGCTGCCAATAGGTATTGGTGGCTATCGGATAACTCAAGTCTGTGCCTCGCTTCACCAGTCGTTCCGCTCTCACCAAGTCGGTGATTGAACCTTCCACCCTTCCTCGCTCCAAGGCTGTATCACAGTCCATCTGGGCGGTATAGCCCTTCAAGTGGACGGTGACTCCCAAGGTATCGAAAAGGTGGTAGTCTTCTGCCACGAAGAGAGGCAGACAGTCGAGCGTCGGCATCACTCCCACCTTGAAAGATGCCTTGTCGATGCTGTCCAGTCGGGCTTTCTCTGCCTTCGACAGCACCTGGCTCTTCTGGGAGTCGCCACAACCGACCATCGACAGCAAACCTGCCAAGACGACCAATACGATCAGGGTTGTTTTTCTCATCTTGATTTCTCCTTATTCTACATAGAGCACCAATCCCTTGAGGTATTCGCCCTCTGGGTGGTAGATATTGATAGGATGATCCACTGGCTGGTGGAGCTGGTGCAAGATTCTCACCTTTCTTCCTGCCTGTGCAGCCGCTGTGAAGACGGCATTGCGGAAGTTGTCCTTGGTAACCACCTGCGAGCAACTGAAAGTGAAGAGAATGCCGCCATGCTTGATGCGCTGCAATCCCTTGACATTCAATCGGGTATATCCCTTCAAAGCATTATGCAATGCTGCTCTGTGCTTAGCGAATGCAGGTGGGTCGAGGATGATGAGGTCGTACTGCTGGTCGTGCTCATCGAGATACTTGAAGGCATCCTCGCAGAATGCCTCATGACGCTTGTCACCAGGGAAGTTGAGCGCGATGTTCTCATTGGTCAGTTCGATGGCCTTGGCACTGCTATCCACGGAGTGTACCTTCTCGGCATTGCCTCTCATCGCATAGACGGAGAAACCGCCGGTATAGCAGAACATGTTGAGCACGCTCTTGCCCTTGGCATATTGCTCCAAAAGGGAGCGGTTGTCACGCTGGTCAACGAAGAAGCCGGTCTTCTGGCCTCTCAACCAGTCGATATGGAATTTCAGTCCATTTTCCATCGCCACATTGTCGGCATCGCCACCGATAATGAAACCATTCTCCTGACGCAAGTCAGCCTTGAATGGCAAGGTGGTCTCGCTCTTGTAGTAGATGTTCTTGATGCGGTCGCCCATCACGTCCTTGAGGGCCTCAGCGATTTCCTGGCGATACACGTGCATGCCCACACTATGAGCCTGCATCACGGCAGTCTCGCCATAGCAGTCGATGACCAAGCCTGGCAAGTTGTCGCCCTCGCCATGCACCAAGCGATAAGTATTGTTGGCAGGATTGTCGGCTACGCCCACGGAGATGCGCATACGGAGCGCAGACTCCAAGCGAGAGCGCCAGAACTCGCCATCAATCTCGATGTCGCGGAATGAGAGCACACGTACAGCGATGGAACCGATCTGATAATGTCCCACGGCGATGAAGTCACCACCCGATGTGATGACGCGCACGATTTCGCCTTCCTCGATGCCCTCGTCCATCTTGTTGATGGCACCTGAGAAAATCCATGGATGGAATCTCTTCAGCGACTCCTCCTTACCTCTTTTTAAGTATATTTTCTTATACATATAATATATAGTCGATGTTACTTTGTTTCTTTTTCCTTTTTCTGTCTGCAAGAGTTTCTTTGTCTTTTGGGTCTGCAAGAGTTTCTTTACCTTTTTTGTTTGCAACTATGCGTTAGCCTCAGCCACCTCGCCATCATGGGCGTTGTCCTCTGCTTGAGCCCCTTCTGCTACAGGTGCCGTTTCAACTGGTTCAGGCTGCACAGGATCGACGAAGACATAATCGCGAGTCTCCATCAGTCGCTTCAACTCATTGTAGAGGTTGATGCAAGCCCACGCATCGGTAGCGGCATACACGATTTGGGCAGGGCGCAACTCGGAAGCCTCCCAGTTGGTGAGTCGCTGCGACTTGCTGATCTTCTGTCCGAAGAGATTGGCGTACAACTTCTGCAAGCTGAGGTCGAGAATACCGAAATCGGAGGATATGTCTTGAATGTCGATGAACAATCCTGGCTCAAACTCGCCTCTCTTGTGGAGCTGCAACAAGTCGTCGTGCCAGGAGAGTCCTATCTTAGGCACTTTCTTGTCGGTCAACAGTCGGATGACAGATGGCGACAATCCCAACTTGTTGAGTCGGAAGAGATAGCATACATCCAATGTGCTCACTTGGAGCAAAGCCACGATAAACGCCACACCTTTCTTGAAAGAAGGGCGTGTCTCCGTATCTACACCGAGAATCTCTTGGCTGAGCAAAAAATCGACAGCCGCCTCGGCATCTTCCTCATTTTCTATGACCTTGATCTCACCGGGAAAGGTTACTCTTGGCAATGTAACGATTGTTCGTTTGTCGAACTTCTTGAAAATTGTTTTCATTATTAATTTATGATTTCAATATGCAAAAGTACAATTATTATATGAATTAACCAAATATTGGGAGCTTTTCTAAATAAAATTAGAAAAATTAGCACTAAAGATAGCTGCTTTTTCAATTATTTTAGCTACTTTTGCAAGATAAACAACACAAACTAAGCAAAAATGGCAAAGAAGAAGACAGAAAAGAAAACCAAAACTTTCAGCGAGGCTATTGGTTTACAATATATTTTCAACAATACAGTCACTGATTTTTTCCTGGGATTAGCATTGGTCACTATCTCCGTGCTAGTCATTATCGCTATGGCATCGTATCTCAGTACTGGCTATCTCGACCAGAGTATCCTCGACGAGATGAGAGCCGGTGAATGGACCAACAGTGACCACCAATTCCAGAATTATTGCGGCTCCATTGGAGCCATCATATCCTATTGGCTCATCTACGCCAACTTTGGCTTGCCATCATTCCTCCTACCTGTATTCTTTATTCTATGTGGACTGCAACTGATGCACGCCTACAAGATCAACTTGTGGAAGTGGTTCCTGAGCACGATGATCGTGATGGTATGGACATCCGTCACATTCACCAAGTTCCTGACCCCTCTCATGGGTAGCTTGATTTACAATCCAGGTGGACAGCATGGTGTCTTCATCGTGCAGAACTTGGAGAACGTGGTCGGTACGCCAGGTCTTACCGCCATCCTCCTCTTCACAGCCATCGCCTTCCTCACCTATCTCACCACGGAGACCATCACCATCATCCGAAAGGCACTCAACCCTGTGGGATATATCACCAGCAAGGTACATTTCGAGATTACCAACCATGGCAAGGATGAAGAGACGCAGCCTGAGGACGATGCCATCGCACAGGCTTACGCCAATGCTGCTAATGGTCCTATCGCCACCGAACCAATCGCCAAGGAGGAAGAACCTGAGCCACAAGAGTTCAAGGACCCTGAGCCTGCCCAAGTCATCGACCTCGATGTCAACCCTGTAGGGGAAGTCAAGGCTGAAGAGCCACAACCGGCTGAGCCTCAGAGTGAAGGACCTGCAGCCGGCACAGAAGAGAACAACCAGGAAGACTCCTTCCTCGACCAACAGCGCCGACTCCGCAACGAGAGAGCCGAGGCTGAGGCTAAGGAGAAAGAGGCTGCCGAATTGGCTTCGCAACATATCGGAATGGACATCGCCGTGGCTGCCAGCGAGGAACAGGCCACCCGCAACACGGTGAATGACACCGAGTTGCTCAATACGCCAATCAATCCGAAGGAACCATTTACCAGATACAAATACCCGACCCTCGACTTGCTGAAGAAGTATGAGGACAACGGCGCTTACATCGACGAGGAGGAGCAGATAGCCAACAAGAACCGCATCATCGAGGTGCTCGGCAACTTTGGCGTGCAAATCAAGACCATCCGTGCCACCGTAGGTCCTACCATCACGCTCTACGAGATTCAACCAGCGGAGGGTGTTCGCATCTCCAAGATCAAGAACCTGGAGGATGACATCGCCTTGAGCCTTGCAGCCTTGGGTATCCGTATCATCGCTCCTATCCCAGGCAAGGGCACCATCGGTATCGAGGTACCAAACGCCAAGGCAAACATCGTGAGCATGGAGAGCATCTTGAACTCCAAGAAGTTCCAGGAGACTAAGATGGAACTGCCTGTGGCATTGGGTAAGACGATTACCAACGAGGTATTTATGGTCGATCTCGCCAAGATACCACACTTGCTCGTGGCTGGTGCCACCGGTCAAGGTAAGTCTGTAGGTCTGAACGCCATCATCACCTCTTTATTATATAAGAAGCATCCAAACGAGTTGAAACTGGTGCTCATCGACCCGAAGAAGGTGGAGTTCAGCGTTTATTCCCGCATTGCCAACCATTTCATGGCTTCCGTCTCTGACGAAGAGGAGCCTATCATCACCGATGTCACCAAGGTGGTAAGAACACTCAACAGCCTCTGCGTGCTGATGGACTCTCGTTATGACCTGTTGAAGAAGGCGGGAGCCAGAAACATCAAGGAATACAACCAGAAGTACATCAACCATAAGTTGAAGTTGACCGACGGACACGAGTACATGCCATACATCGTAGTCATCATCGATGAGTTTGGTGACTTGATTATGACAGCAGGCAAAGAAGTGGAGCTTCCTATCGCACGTATCGCCCAGTTGGCACGTGCGGTCGGCATCCACATGATCATCGCCACCCAGCGTCCTACCACGACCATCATCACGGGTAACATCAAGGCGAACTTCCCTGGACGTATCGCCTTCAAGGTGACCTCAGCCATCGACTCCAAGACCATCTTGGACCGCACCGGTGCCAACCAACTCATCGGACGAGGTGATATGCTCTACCTCAATGGCAATGAGCCTGTGCGTGTACAGTGTGCCTTCGTTGACACGCCAGAGATTGAGCGCATCAACGAGTACATCTCCAGTCAGCCTGGACCTATCGAACCTTTGGAGTTGCCTGAGCCAGCCAATGATGGCGACGGCACAGGAAGCGGTGGCAGCGTAGATGCCCGTAACCTCGACCCATACTTCGAGGAGGCAGCACACGCTATCGTCCTCTCCCAACAAGGCAGCACCAGTATGATTCAACGCCGTTTCAGCATTGGCTACAACCGTGCTGGACGCTTGATGGACCAACTGGAGGCGGCAGGCATCGTGGGAGCTGCACAAGGAAGCAAGCCTCGTGAAGTATTGCTGCAAGACGAGAATCAGCTCAACAATCTGCTGGCACAGCTCAGAGGATAGACTTTAAACGAGCCTTAAAGAAACTAAGATTTCTTAAAGAATCGACAGATATTAAACTTTTCATGCTACCTTTGCATCTTAGTAGCATGAAAAGATAATTTTAAAAAGATACGAAGATGAAAAAAATGATTTTACTGGCTTTCATGGCTGTACTGAGCCTTGGAGCCTTTGCACAGACCGCTCAGCAGGTATTAAATAAGACCGCCAAGATTATTGGCAACAAGAGTGGCGCCAGTGCCAACTTCAGCATGTCGAGTCCGAAGTATGGTTCCGCCAGCGGCACCATCGCCATCAAGGGCAACAAGTTTAATGCCCGCACCGCTCAAGCCACGGTATGGTACGACGGCAAGACGCAGTGGACCTACATGAAGAAGACCAACGAGGTAAACGTGAGCAATCCTACCCAGGCACAGCAGATGTCCATGAATCCCTACACCTTCATCAACATCTACAAGACGGGCTATACTTCCACGATGAAGACCATAGGCAGCAACTATAAGGTTCGCTTGGTGGCACAGAACAAGAAGCGCACGGTGCAGGAGTTGATTCTCACCATCGACAAGAAGAGTTATATCCCTTCTCAGATCAAGATGCGTCAAGGCAATACTTGGAGTACCATTACGGTAAGCAACTTCAAGGCGAAGAGTATTTCCAACAGCACCTTCGTCTTCAACAGCAAGGACTTTCCTAAGGCTGAGATTGTGGACTTGAGATAATGTAAAAATAAATCTCCAAGCATACATTTCTGCAAGGCTAGGGATTTTTTTGCGCCTAACTAGGTAAAATTTCACGCCTAACTAGGCATGATTTTTTTCCTAGTTAGGTAAAAATCAAAGTGGGGTAAGGAAGCAAAAAACGCTTCCCTACCCCACTTTTCATTTTGTCAGGATTTATTCATCCAGGTATTATTTCCGAGGTACTTCATCGCAGAGATCTGCTAAGAAGAAGAAGAAAATTTCTTGCACATTTTCGCGTTTCACCACCAACCCCCATAAACAAAAAAGCCGTTGGAATCATCCAACGGCTTTTTATTTTATTCATGGGGTAACAACGTATTACCCGAAGTTATCGTACATGATACTCTCAGGATCAACTCCAAGAGAATCCAAGTAATCAGTAACTGTCTTGATCAACATTGGAGGTCCGCAGAGATAGTACTCGCAATCCTCTGGTGCCTCATGATCCTTCAAGTAGGTATCACGGATGCAGTTAACAGCAAATCCCTCGTAGTACTTCACGCCCTGAGCATCTGCCACTGGGTCCTTGCGGTCGAGTGAGAGATGGAAGTGGAAGTTAGGGAATTCCTTCTCAAGCTCCCAGAAGTCCTCCAAGAAGAATGCCTCACCAAGCGCACGCGCTCCGTAGAAGAAGTGCAGCTCACGGTCGGTGGTATGCAGCGTCTTGGTCATGTGCATAATCTGAGCACGCAAAGGAGCCATACCTGCACCACCACCAATCCAAATCATCTCCTTGCCAGAAGTGAAGTTAGGATGGAAGTCTCCGTAAGGACCACTCATCATCACCTTGTCACCTGGCTTCAGAGAGAAGATATAAGATGAAGCGATACCTGTTGGCACGTTCTGGAATCCTACCTGTGGACGTGGCAAGAATGGAGTGGTTGCGATACGTACTGTCAAGGTGATGATGTCACCCTCATCAGGATAGTTAGCCATAGAGTAAGCACGTACGGTTGGCTCTGGGTTGTGAGCCTTCAGAGAGAAGATGTTGAACTTCTTCCATGCGCCAATGTACTCCTCGCCAATGAGATCCTTGTCGAAATCCTTGTCATAGTCGATGCAATCGTATGCAGGAATCTTGATCTGAGCGTAAGAACCAGGCACGAAGTCCATGTGCTCGCCTGGAGGCAAAGCCACCTTGAACTCCTTGATGAAGCTGGAGACGTTCTTGTTGGAGATGACCTCGCACTCCCACTCTTTCACGCCCATCACGCTCTCAGGTACCTTGATTTTCAAGTCACCCTTCACCTTGCACTGGCATCCCAAGCGCCAATGGTCCTTAATCTGCTTACGAGTGAAGTGAGGCTTCTCTGAGTCGAGGATCTCGCCACCGCCCTCAAGTACCTGAACCTTGCACTGACCGCAACTAGCCTTACCACCGCAGGCAGAAGGCAAGAAGATGCCATTCTCATTCAATGTAGTCATCAAACTGCTGCCCTGAGGCACGTTGATGGTCTTGTCGCCATTAATTTCGATATTTACGTTACCGCTTGGGCTGAGATACTTCTTAGCCACGAGCAGGATGATAACCAGCAGGAGAATCACTACGAGGAAAACTCCGATACTAGCCAATATAAATGATGTATTTACCATATCTATAGTCCTCCTATTTTAGATTTTCAAGCCTGAGAAACAAAGCATAGCCATTGCCATCAGTCCTACAGTGATAAATGTGATGCCGAGACCCTGCAAAGGCTTTGGCACGTCGCAATACTGCATCTTCTCACGGATAGCACCCATCAAGACGATGGCGAGCGTCCAACCGAGACCAGATCCTACTGCATACACGATGCTATCCCATACTGATGTGATAGCCTGAGAATTGGTATGCTCCATCAAGATGCGCTGCTGCATGAAGAGTGACGCACCCATGATGGCACAGTTTACGGCTATCAATGGCAAGAAGATACCCAAGGCTGCATAGAGCGATGGCGAATACTTCTCTACTACCATCTCGACCAACTGCACGATACCAGCGATGACAGCGATGAAGAGGATAAAGCTCAAATAGCTGAGGTCAACACCCTCCATCAAACAATCAGGACCCAACACCTTGGTCTGCAAGAGATAATCCACAGGCACAGTGATGAGCAGCACGAAGGTAACTGCCAAACCCAAGCCCAAAGAAGTCTTCACGTTCTTGGAAACTGCCAAGTAAGAGCACATACCCAAGAAGTAGGCGAAGATCATGTTATCGACGAAAATCGAACGGAAAAACAAACTTATTGCGTGCTCCATCTTACTTCTCCTCCTTATAAATATAGGCACGATGTACCCAGATTACACATCCCAGCAGAATCAATGCCATAGCTGGCATCGTCATCATACCGTTGTTAACATATCCGAAGTCGTAAGCTCCCTCAGGGATAATCTGGAAGCCGAGCAAAGAGCCACGACCCAAGAACTCACGTACTGCACCTACGATGACCAAGATAAGAGCATAGCCGAGACCATTGCCCACACCATCGAGGAATGAAGGCCAAGGCTTGTTCATCATGGCAAATGCCTCCAAGCGACCCATCAAGATACAGTTGGTGATAATCAAACCGACATATACAGAGAGCTGTACGCTCACATCATAAGCAAACGCCTTCAACACCTGGCTCACGATGGTAACCAAGGCTGCAACCACTACCAACTGTACAATGATACGGATGCGTTGAGGAATGGTGTTGCGGATGATGGAAATAATCACGTTAGAGAATGCCGTGATGATAGTAACGGCAAGTCCCATCACAATGGCTGGCTTCAACTGTGAAGTGACAGCCAAGGCACTACAGATACCAAGCACCTGCACCAGGATAGGGTTATCCAAGTTGAGTGGCTTAGAGAATGCCTCTTTATTTTGTTTACTAAATAATGCCATAATATTACTTTACTATTTAATGAATTTAGCAAGTCCTTCCTTGAGCATCTGATCGACACCATTGGATGTCAATGTAGCGCCGGTAACGGCATCCACATTGTTAGGGTCGCCAGCAGGAGCGTCTTTCTTGACACCGAGCTGTATGCCCTCTACGCCATCCTTGTGAATCTTCTTGCCCTGGAACTTCTGCTGCCACTTCAGGTTGTCCTTGATTTCTGCACCCAGTCCGGCAGTCTCGCCCTCATGGTTGAAATATACGCCATAGACGGTATTGTTATCGGCATCCACGGCGATAAAACCAGAGATACCTCCCCAAAGACCCATACCCTTCACAGAGTAAACAGTCTTCTTCTGACCATCAATCTCGCACTCGTAATACTTCATGCCGTCCTTTTCCTTCTCAGCCTTTACCACCTCTTTATATTTAGCAGCCGCAGTTGCATTGTCGAGGTCACGGAGATTGAGCGAGTTCAAGATCTGCTTCTGAGTATCAAGTGCCACGTTGGCCTCCTGAGTTGCCTTCAAAGAAGAAGACACGAAAGCGAGCAGGAATGCCACGATTACCACGATGATAACCGAATAGATAATAGTATAGCTATTTGAATTTGTCTTCATATCTACATTCCTCCTTATTTATTAATAGCACGTTTTGCACGGCGAGAGATGTTGCCCTGTACCACACAGTAGTCGATGAGCGGAGCAAACATGTTGCCGAAGAAGATGGCGAGCATCATACCCTCTGGATAACCTGGGTTCATCACACGTACGATAACGGCGATAGCACCGATGAAGAATCCATAGAAGTACTTACCCTTCTCTGTACGAGCAGATGTCACAGGGTCGGTGGCCATGAAGACTGCACCGAAACAGAAACCACCGAGGATGATATGCTCATACCAAGCGATAGGAGTCATGCCCAAAGTCTGGAAGATGAGAGCCATCACGATACCACCTACGAACACACTACCCATGGTCTTCCAAGATGCAATACCTGTCCAAAGGAGGATAACGGCACCAATGGCGATGGCGATGACAGAAGTCTCACCAATAGAACCAGGAATGAAACCGCAAATCATATCACAGATGCTTGCATCAGGGATGCCACCTTGTGCCAACTGACCAAGAGGAGTAGCAGCGGTGAATCCATCAGGCAAGGTATTGCCCAAGCCGAAGATGCTGTCCTTGGCAATCCAAACCTTGTCGCCACTCATAGCCAAAGGATATGAGAAGAAGAGGAACATACGGGCACCTACAGCCACATTGAAGATGTTCATACCTGTACCACCGAAGATTTCCTTGCAGAAGATGACAGCGAAGGCGCAAGCCAAAGCGAGCATCCACAATGGTGTAGAGATAGGGATAATCAATGGGATGATGATACCTGAAACCAAGTAACCCTCCTGGATTTCCTCATGTTTCCACTGTGCCCAGGCAAACTCGATGCCGAGACCCACGATGTAGCTGACCAACAACTTAGGAAGGACAGCCAAGAAACCAAAACCGAAAATCTCGATGAAGCTAGCAGCATCCAATGTGCCGGCAGCCTTGAAATTCTGGTATCCCACATTATACATACCGAAGAGCAATGCAGGTATCAAGGCGATAACCACAAAGCTCATGATGCGCTTCGAGTCGATGGCATCATGGATGTTGGCTCCGCTCTTCGCTGTCGTGTTTGGCACATACAGGAAGCTCTCGAATCCATCAAAGACGCTCTCGAAGGCATGAAGCTTACCTCCCTCCTGGAAGTTAGGCTTTATCTTATTGAGATAATTTCTTAATGCACTCATTTCTTTATTTTATTTATGCGTTTTCCTTACGTAAGACATCCAATCCCTCACGTACAATCTTCTGCAATTCAAGCTTGGAACTATCCACGAACTCAGCGACCGCAAAGTCCTCAGGACTAACCTCATAGATACCCAGCTGCTCTTGCTTGTCGATGTCGCCAGCAATGATGGCCTTGATGAGATACTCACCATAGATGTCCATAGGGAGCACCTTGTCATACTCACCGCTCATAATCATGTGGCGCTCACCACCCTTGACACGTGCATCGAGATCATACTCCTTCTTCTTGCCCAAGAGCCAAGAGAAATAGCTGCGAGAGGTAGAGAACTGATTGGTACGTGGAAGAATCCAACCCAACATCTCATCATTGTCGTCACCTTCTGGGATTGCTGTAATCTCTGAGGTATGACCGCCAACGTATGAGTCAAGGTTGGTCTGCTTACCTGTCAATGGATTGCCATTGATGAGGCGCACATGCTCGGTAGCCTTCAACTGCTCTGCTACGAATGCCTTCAATGGAGTACCCACCAAGACCTCGGCATACCCAGGAGTCTTCATCTCACTACCAGCTACAGCCACCTTCTTGCGAAGATCCACCTTACCTGTCAAGAACAAGCGACCGAAGAAAATCACAGCGGCAGGGTCAACGGTCCAAACCACCTCACCCTTGTTGACTGGGTCGATGTTGTTCACCTGAACACCCACATTACCTGCAGGACAAGGACCATCGAAGACATTGACTTCTACGCCCTTCACCTCTGTCAAGGCATTGCTCTGCTGGTCAGCACCCACGCCTAAGTAAGTCTTAGCCATCTTGCTGAGAGCGGTCAAGCCCACCTTGAATGCCTCTTCGTTGCCTTGAAGTTCGACCTCGAAATCAGAAGCCAATGGCATGTCTCGAAGTGCAGAAACAAAAATTGCCTTAGGCATCGTGTCAGGAGTCGTTGACACAGCGTAAGGCAACTGGTTGATGTACCCGAAAAGTCCGGCCTCAAGCAAAGCCTGCTTGATAGCATTGCCATCCATAGCATCCACATTCTTTTTACCGAAATCTGTTGATTTCTGTTCTGCGTCAGCTTTCACCTTCACGCAGAGCACCTTGCGGCGTTCACCTCTCACGATGGCGGTCACTTCACCGCTCACTGGTGAGGCAAACTTCACCTCAGGGCAAGCCTTGTTGACAAACAAAGCATCGCCGGCATTGACATGGTCACCCTCACGCACGACCACCTTAGGAGTCACTCCCACAAAAGCCTCAGGAACGAGTGCATACTCATCCACCTTAGCCACGTTGAGCGCAACACTGGCAGCAGCCTTGCCCTTCAGATTAATGTCTAAGCCTTTACGTAACTTAATTACATTTGCCATAACTACATTAAATATATTATATTTTAAAACTGATTTTCCTATCTTTTTGAGAACCGATTTGTCGTCTTCGGTATCAGATTTCTGCTAAATTCTTCAAATAATGCTGCAAAAATAGCAAAAAAAAGCAAGACAAGAAAGAAAAAAAGGCGAATAATTCGGTCATGTAACGAATTTTCATTAATTTTGTGGCAAAATTGAAGCAAACAAAGTTGGGGCGAAAGACTTTTGCAAAACATACTTTGCAAAATTATGCCATATTCGCCACCTTCAAGACATTCATAGAAACTCTAAAAAAGAAGCACTCTGAAACAGTTAAAACATATATTAAATGGTATTATATGGACGATTGTAACCGTCTATATAGTGATTGTCATATTGGTTCACTTGTCACCAATACAGCATTTCTTAGGTAATCAAGTCTCGTCTGCGCTCGCCCAAAAGTTTGGCACGAAAGTCAGCGTGGGAAGAGTGGATGTGGGATTCTTCAACCGCATCATCATTGATGATGTCATGATGTACGACCAAAAGGGCGACAGCATGCTTTACGCCTCCCGCATCTCTGCCAAAATCGACTTGATTCCATTGGCAAGCAACAAGATATCTGTTGGGTCAGCCCAGCTCTTCGGTCTCAAGCTCAACCTTTATCAGCAAACAGCCACCAGCAAGCACAACTTCCAATTCGTCTTGGACTCTTTGGCTTCAAAAGACACCACCAAGCACACCCCACTCGACTTGCATATCGGTAGCCTTATCATCCGTCATGGTTCCGTCAACTATGACAAGAGATACGTGGCTGAAAAGCAGGGCATCTTCTCACCCGCTCACATCGGTATCAGAGAGCTATCCACGCACATCATCTTATCTCATTTAACCGACGACAATATCGACTTGAATATCAAGAAATTAGCATTTACAGATAAATCGGGACTTCAACTCAAGTCGCTCAGTTTCAAGTTGATTGCCGACAAGCAAGAAGCGACTCTCAAGAACTTTGATTTGCAACTGCCACATTCCGACATTTCGCTAGGAGACATTCACGCTACCTATCGTGTGGAGAAAGGGAAGCTCGTACAACCTAGTTTGCAATACACTGGAAGCATTGAGCAATCGAAGGTGACCTTGGCAGACATCGCCTGCTTCCTCCCTATCTTCAAGCATTTCGATGATGCCGTGTATTTCTGCACCACGTTTTCCGGTACATCCACCTCTCTCAGATGCTCATCCATCAATTTCAAGACGGGAAGTGGCAGCATCAACTTGCAGGCAAAGGGAAGAGTGAGCGACTGGAACAGCAAACCGGCATGGAATGTCGATATCAGCAATCTCAACCTGACGGAAGAGAGCGTAAACTTCCTATCCAACAACCTCGGCAAAAAGATTCAGATACCAAAAGAAGTACTCCGACTGGGAGACATCCATTACGAAGGCAACCTGCATGGAAGAGGTAAAGACTTGGCATCGAAAGGAACACTCGAAACGGGTGCGGGAAAGGCTTATATCCAAGCATCCAAAATGGGCGACCACCTACAGGCGAAGTTGCTGACGCCAGGCATCGCCCTCAATCGCATCTTAGACAACCCTAGCTTTGGCGAGGTTGCTGCCAACATCGAGGCTAGCGGCAACAAGCAGCACATCGTAGCCAAAGGAAACATCAGCCGATTCGACTATAACAAATATAGTTTCAGAAACATCAAGATAGATGGCTCCTACACGCCAGCAGGCATCAAAGGACTCGCATCCATCAACGACCCTAACATGAGAGTCAACGTGGATGGCGACTATACTTTTGCATCCAAGAAATACGATGTCAATGCCCACATCAAGCACCTGCAACCCTCCATACTGGGCGTAAAGATGAGCGACCGCACCTATTGTCTGGACGACATCAACATCAATGCCAACAACAAGGGCAGCGACAGCTATCTTGACATCGACGCACCTTTCGTCAACCTCCATACCAGAGGGCAATACGACCTCGGTACGCTATACTCTAGCATCCAGAACATCGTGGCAGACAAGTTGCCTACTCTCCCAGGCCTCAAGAAGACGAAGAAAAGAGGTGACAATGACTTCACCCTACAGGGCAATGTATATTCCACAGAGATTCTCCAAAGAATTTTTGGCATCCAGCTGGACATCAGTTCGCCTATCCATATCAACGGCAATCTATCGGAGCAAAACGAGGAATTGAATCTCTTCGTCAACGCTCCCCTCTTCAGCTATAATGGCAAGCCATTCCATAATGGCAATATCGAAGTGACCACACAAGGCAAGGAACTTTGCATGGACGCCCATGTCTGCCAGGGATTATCCTTCGAAATGGCACCAGAATATGCACTTAGGGCAAAAGCTTGCGACAATGTATTGAACACCAAGGTCAACTACGACAACCACTCCAAGAAGTTACCAGTCAAAGGCTTCTTGGATGCAGAGACCCAATTTGGGAAGAATGAGCATGGAATGACGAGCATCAACATGAACGTCAAGCCATCCCACATCATGTTGGGTGATACTCGTTGGGATGTCATTTCGTCCAACATCAATTACGTCAAGAACCATCTCTCAGTAGATAACTTCACGGTCAAGCACGACAACCAACATATCATCGTCAACGGCAAGGCTTCTCCAAGCCCTGAAGACTCTATCGTGGCAGATTTGAAGGACGTGGATGTGGCATACATCCTCAACCTCGTCAATTTCCACTCGGTGGATTTTGCAGGAAAAGCCACAGGAAAAGCCATAGTGAAGTCGCTCTTCAACCAGCCTGATGCCTATGCGAAGTTGGACATCAACGACTTCCTGTTTGAAAATGGTCCGTTGGGCGTACTCCACGCATTCGTTAATTATAATAAGGTGGACGAGCAGATAGACATCAAGGCGGTGGCAGATGAGGACAAGGGCAACCAGACTATCATCGATGGTTATGTTTCACCCAAGCGCAACTACATCGACCTCGGCATCACTGCCGTCGGCACAAACATGAAGTTTATGGAGAGTTTCTGTGGCAGTTTCATGGACAACATCGAGGCTAGAGCCAGCGGAAAGGTCAATGTCGTAGGAGATTTGAGCAACATCAACCTAGTGGGAGACATTGAGGCTACAGGTAAGATGCACATGACACAGCTCAACACGGAGTATCACTTCGAGAAACTCAAGGCTCACGCTATCCCAGACGACATTCTCTTGAGGAACGATACCATTTACGACCGCAATGGACATATTGCCATCGTCGATGGAGGCATCCACCATAAGCATCTCACCAAGTTGAGCTATGACTTGGACTTGAAAGCCCACAACTTCCTTGGTTTCGACACCCATGAGTTTGGAGACAACACCTTCTATGGTACCGTCTATGCCACAGGCAATGTGGGCATACATGGCAAGAGCGGTGAGACCATCATTGACATCGACGCTAGTCCTGATCCAGGCTCCATCTTCGTCTATAACGTGGCTAGCCCGGATGCCATCAGCGACAAGAGTTTCATCCACTGGAATGATGCGACACCGGAATGGGAGAAACCTTTCTCCTTTGAACAACAAGCCAAGAAGAACGAGGACAACAACAGCATCTCATCAGACATGCGCATCAACTTCCTCGTCAATACCAATCCAAACTTAACCTTGAAGTTGATGATGGATGAACAAACAGGCGACTATATCACCCTAAATGGAAATGGTGTGGTCAGAGCCAACTACTTCAACAAGGGCTCGCTCGATATGTTCGGCAACTACATCGTAGATCACGGCGTATATAAGTTGACCATCCAGAACATCATCAAGAAGGACTTCGAGTTTATGCCAGGCGGTACCATCTCGTTTGGTGGCAACCCTTACAGCGCCCCACTCAACCTGCAAGCCAAATATATCGTGAATGGCGTGCCTTTGAGTGACTTGAACATCGGTCGTTCTTTCTCCAGCAACAATATCCGAGTGGATTGCTTGATGAACATCCAGGGCACACCTAGTGCGCCAAGCGTAGATTTCAGCATGGACTTGCCTACCGTCAATAGTGATGCCAAGCAGATGATCTATTCTCTCATCAACTCGCAGGAGGAGATGAATCAGCAAGTGCTTTATCTCTTGGGAATAGGTCGCTTCTACGCACAAAGCAAGAACAATCAAGCCAGCGAGGATGCTGCCCAGCAGAGTCAGACTTCGCTAGCCATGCAGAGTTTGCTCAGCGGAACGATCTCTCAGCAAATCAACACCGTGCTTTCCAGTTTGGTAAACAGTAACAAGTGGAATTTCGGAGCCAACATTTCTACTGGCGACGAGGGATTCAATAATGCAGAATACGAAGGCATTCTGAGTGGAAGATTGTTGAACAACCGTCTGATATTCAATGGTCAGTTCGGTTATCGTGACAACGCCAACGCCACCCAGAGTTTCATCGGTGACTTCGACTTGAGATACCTCATCTTCCCGAATGGCAACCTCTCGTTTAGAGTATATAATCAGACAAACGACAGATACTTCACGAGAAACAGCTTGAATACGCAAGGTATCGGTTTGATTATGAAGCGAGACTTCAGTAACTTGAGGGACTTATTTGGCATTCACAAGAAAAAGAAAGCGAAGAAAAAGAAGAAGGTGCCATCAACACGAAAGGAATAAGAAGTGAGGTGTGAAGAGAAACACCTCACTCACACCTCACCATACCACACTTATTATGTCATAAAACAAAATAAGATTCTTATAAAGGAAAAATACTATCTTACCAAAGCTCCCTTAATCCCCGAACGACACATCGTAATCCGACTTGACAAGCGACACATTGTCGAATGCGAAATTCAAAGAAGAACCAGCAGAAAAGAGAGGACCCGTATAAGTTGTCACATGCCCTTGCTGCACCTTGACGTCATCGAAGTGTAGGCTTCTAACGGGCGTGTTATCAGCACTATACAGTTTGATATCCATCGTCAAAGAAACGGTTTCCTCTGGAATGAAAGTAGAGAAGTTGATCTTGACTGTACTAAGTGTCCCAGTATGATCCAACGATATATTTTTAGTATAAGTATTTTCCTGTTCATCAGCAATACCAAAACCTGTAGTTGGATTGAACGACTTCGAGAACTTACCCTTGTAGGTTACCACCATCTTATCGACATTCCGCTCCTCTTTATCGGTAGATAAGATCACCAATCTCGTAAAACAGCGATGCAAAACGGCGTTGACCGTATTCGCACCACTCTTCACATCTATCTCCTGGCATACCGATGCCATATCCGAGATATGCTCATCTGAGAAAGAAGCGAGTGTAGGCGAAGTGATCGTCACCTCTAGGGATTTCTTGGAAGCAATCGCCACCAAGGTGTACTTTCCTATCGGAAGACGTGTGGAAAGTTTGCCGAAGTCGGCATCAGTGCTGGATTGCTTGACATGAATCTCATTCGGATTCTGGGTCTTGTCCAGAGGGATAATCGCAATGTCGAGTTGGTCGAAGTAATCCTTCAACGTCTTAGGAGCATCATCATCCGCTCTAGTCTTGTCAAAGCTCTCGACACTCGCATCAAAGAATGAGAGGCTCAGCTCTGAAGTTTCCACCTGTGACGACTGAGAAGTCTCGTCACTTGAACATGCACACATACTTGTGAACATCACGGCTACTAAAAGCCCTTTGAAAATTTTGTTCATAATAAAATTGAATTTAAAGATTTATATGCCGTTAGAACTACAAATAGGAAAAAACCTAACGTAGTTTTCGCTTATATGGCTGCAAAGATATGAATAAAAAATGAAAACGTCAAACTTTTTAAGAAAAAATTTCATTATTTCGAAAAAAAGAGGGAAAAAATTTCGTAGTTCGAGTTATTTTCGCTATCTTTGCAAACGTTATCCTGAATACAATCTTTTTACCTTAAAAAAACTAATACCTATTGAATGTAGAGCGGTTGCCTGTGAAGGTATCCGCTCTTTGCTTTTTATACCCCTCTAGTTTGGGGTTCATAATCCAAACAAAAAAAGTTCAACTAAAACAGTTGAACTTTCAATCCTAGAGACAAGCCAAAGACATCCCAGAACTCAGCTTTTCCATTTCTGATGAAACTCATCGTATAGATGTCATTGGTAGATAACTCATAGAAGAATGTAAACGACTTGATGAACTTTCGCTTGTGTACCGAGATTTCCTTGGAAAACTGCTCTCCTATGAATATATTCGGACGAATACGAGTCGAGAAAGGATAGTATCCATTTTCATACTTACTAGGTTGGCGTGTCCAGAAATCACTGCCAAACACGGTATTCAAATACAGTCCACATTCCAATGGTTCAAACGACCATCCTTTCTTGAACATCACACGCCAAGGAATGAAATTCTCCTTTAAGGTCATCGTCATCTTCACCGAATTGGAATCATACTTCGGAATGATACCAAACAGCAGCTGCGTCTCCCATTGACGACGCTTGCCATAGTCCCATCCAATACCAAAAGAGAAGAGACCCATGTTTCCACAGGTTTGCAATACCAACTGCGTCGGTATCAAAGCACCCCAACTCTTGCGATAACGATGCACTCGATTGTCGTACTTAGAACGATTCATCGTTACTACACTAGAATCAACGGAGAGGGAATCTCCAGAAGCCAAACACCACAGACCACATGGCAAGAAGCTCAAGAGCACAAGCCCTCTCTTAAAAGTCAATAATTTCATATCTATAATCTGTTGGTGTGATGGTGAATATATAATATTGTCTCTTGGCGACATTGCCTACCTCGTAGTACATGATGCCATTGTCGAACATGTCGTTTTGCTCCGTATGATGTCCATGCCCATACAAACAGAACATCAGGTTCGGGAATTTCTGCGTATAGTAGTTGAACACATTTGCCACATTATTATTAAATTGCTCGCAATACGGGGCGGCATGCATACAAATCACGGTTCTATCGAAATCCGTAGCATTCTCCGTCACCTGACTCTCCATATAATCGAAGTTTGGAACAGGTTTGGAATAATCAAACTCCATCGCATTAGTATTGAGGCAAACGAACTTGATTCTCGCAGCTATGAAAGAGAAATCTGGACTACCAAACATTTCCAAGTAAGCCTGTTCGCCGGTTCCCAAACAGTCGTGGTTGCCGAGCAAAGCAACAAATGGCACTTTCAACTTGAAGAGTTTCTCCCTTGCCCATTCAAATTCACGAGTTCCACCAAAGTCAGTCATATCGCCGCCATGAATCACGAAGTCGATACTATCACGCTTGTTGATGTCCGCGACTTCATCAGAGAAATCAGACAAATACTGATGAGTATCGCTGATGAAGGCAAATCGGATGGTATCTTTCGACTTCATCAACTCTTCTATCTTGACAATCTGCTTGGCATTGATTTGTGTCTCACCCTTCACACGGACATCGTAGGGATGGACATCAAACACAGAGTCGCAACTTGACAGACAAGCCAAGGAGAGAGACAAGCCGACAAGGCCCCTTAAAAATCTCATTTTTACCATTTCAGCATTAATTACAATGAAACAAAAAAGCGTCGAATGCCTGGCTTAGAATCCAAACACCCACTCTTGATTACTGCTGCAAAAGTAACTATAAAACTTGAAACCACCAAGAAGTTTTTGCATTTTTTAGAAATAGAAATTACAATTGGAAGAGAAATTCTACAGAAAGTACCATTAAAAATGGTTTATTTTCGCTTACGAAGACGATCATAGAAATCCTTCAACTCCCCCAAAGCCATGCCCAATCCTCTCAATTTCTCCAAGTCTGCCAAGGCATCAGTCTTTCTACCTAGCTTAATCAGAATATCCACATGATTGAGCAGATAATCACGGTTATGGGAGTCCAATTCGATGGCTTTCTGATAGTCGTATTCCGCCAACTCCAACATACCTCTCTCCTTCTCCATTCCTCCACGAGCCGCATACCCCATGGCACTATCTGGAAATTGCTCTATCAGATTGTTGATGCCATCATACGCCTCGGTATAATGCTTGTCCTTCTCATTGAGGAGAGCCAAACCGAGTTGCGCCTGAAAGTTGCCGGGCACCAGCACCAAGAGATTCTGATAATCGAGACGGGCAAAGTTGTACCTCTTCAGCTTCTCATTGACGAAAGCACGATAGAAAAGTCCGGCAATATTGGTATTGTTGAGAAACAACACCTTGTCGAGGTCATCCTTGGCATAGTCCCACTGCTCCAACTGAATGTTCCAAGCCGCCTTCTTCAGACGCAAGTCGATGCTGTCGGGAGCATATGCCAAGACTTCTGTAGCACGAGCCAAGGAATCTCGCAACGCTTGATTGTCTTGAGCTTGTATAGGCAATGCCAAGAGCAAAGCCAAGGATATATTCATCAGGATTTTCTTTTTCATATAGGAAATGTTTAAACGTAATAAAAACAAAAAAGCAACCTCAAAATGAGATTGCTTTCTGCGGTGCGTACGAGACTCGAACTCGTGACCTCCTGCGTGACAGGCAGGCATTCTAACCAACTGAACTAACGCACCAAAAAGTGCAAAAAACCAAGCGGTGCGTACGAGACTCGAACTCGTGACCTCCTGCGTGACAGGCAGGCATTCTAACCAACTGAACTAACGCACCAAATAGAGTTAATATTTAACTCGCTTGAGGTTCATTTCTCATTTGCGGTTGCAAAGGTACTACAATTATTTGGTTCCACCAAATTTTTCTGCAACTTTTTTACAAAAATATTTGAAAAAAATCTGCGTCATGGTAACTTTCCCCATCGAAAAGCCAGTCTTTCAAGGAGTGAACTCGCTGAAAACCAACATTTTCTAGCATTTTAGCACAAGCTACATTATTTTGAGGTACAATCGCATAAATTTGATGAAGATGCACGATGTTTTTGGCATATTCCTTGATTTTGGCGAGAGTAGCCGACGCATAACCTTGTCTTCGGAACGAACTTTTAATGACCAATCCCAACTCTGCACGTTGGTGAGCAGGCGAAAAATCTATCAAATCTACCATGCCCACGTCTTCTCCTCGCTCATTGACGATGATCATACGCACCTGCTTGTCGGAAAAAATATCACCAGAACTGCTGGCTATGTAGTCGAGCAACAAATTCTTGGAATAGGGAACATTGGTCAGTCCCACATTCCAAATCATCTCGTCATTCTCTATCTCATAGAGGAAATTGAGGTCTTCCGGCTCCAATGCCCGAAGTTTCACCTGAGGTTTCTCTCCCATCTTCTCCATCTTTAATGATTGTTCACTACAAATTACCACAAAATTTCATGCTCCGTCACCAACTTGCCTGTGTCGGGATTGAAGAAAGCGAACCTTCTCATCTCATCCGGTTGGTTGGAGAATGAAGCAAAGATTTGATCATAGTTGAACGTACCCGTATCGAAAACGATATATCTAACCGCATTAGCTGGCACGCCATCTACATCAAACTGTTCAATGCCTCCCTGTTCCAACTTTCCTGCATCGCAGACAAAAAAGCGAGCTGCCAATCCTTTTCTTTGTGCCAAGGAACGGCAAGTCTGAAGCATCTTTTCACTCCCCACAAACACATACAAGGATGAAGCCCACACTGGAGACACAAAACCCAGACTACGTTTTGCCTTACCCAACTGCATCTTGCACAGTGCCACCATAGCCTTGGCATAGATGGCAGCCTTGATAGGCAAACTGAGAAGAACCGACATGCCCGAATAATGTTTTCGGAAGAAGATAAACATCGCCTCGTAGAAGACGTGGACATACCTAAAGCTTGACTTCTGGGTGCTCTCGCCCTTGTAATGCAGAATGTAACTAGGGAAATAATAGTTCTTGTAACCGCCCTTCAAGACACGATACGACAAGTCGATGTCCTCGCCATACATGAAGAAGTCTTCGTCAAGCAGTCCCACTTTCTCCAATGCCTCTTTCCTCAACAAGCAAAAAGCACCGCTCACCACTTCGATGGCAGAAGGAGAATCCCAAGGAAGATAACCCATATAATAATGTCCGAATCGCTTGCTTTTCGGGAAGCGAGCGCATAAGCCCGACATCTTGTAAAAGGCAACCATCGGCGAAGGAAGTCCCCTCCTACTCTCCTTGGCATCCGTTCCCTTGGCGTCCATCATACGAACACCCAGCGAACCCGCATCGGGATGTTCGTCCATAAAACGGAGTGTATCTCGGATGGTAGATTCACCGACCACGGTATCAGGATTGAGAAGCAAGGCATACTCACCCCGGCTTTCACCGATCGCCAAGTTGTTTGCCCTCGCAAAGCCCAAGTTGTGGGGACTGCCGATGAGCCGCACATTCGGGAAACGTTCTGAAAGATATTCCACCGAACCATCCTTGGAATGATTGTCAACAACGAAAATCTCGAACTCCAGACCTTTCAGCGACCGATATAGCGACGAAAGGCATTGTTCGAGATAATACTTGACATTATAGCTAACGATTACAACAGAGAGTTTCACCTTATTATATATATAGCACACACATTATTATATAGATACCACATAAGAAGAGACGAACTACATCTTACCATTCGTCTCGTTCTCCCCCAACTCATCATAGCATCTTCCCATGGAAGGATAAATGAAGAAAAGGCAGAGGAACAGGATGATCGCCATATAGCCAAAAGCTGGCGACATGGTCTGATAGTACATGAAGGCATCTACCAACATCGGAATACACAGCATGTCAATGCGAGCGATTCCCCACGCCAACAAGGCTTTCTCCTTCAGTTCATCCAATTTGCGACGGATGGGCTTGAATGCGAAAAGCTTCAAGGCGATAGGTATCACGGCTATGGTGACAAACTCCATCAAGACTTGCATGAAAAACACCAAGTTGGCATCCGACCCTATATCTGTAGGAGTCAAAAATTCCAACTCATAGAGGAAGACCATCAAGAAGCCGACAATCAAATAGCCCCAGAAGATGATCATCAAAGTTTTTTGAGTCTGTTTCAAATTCATAACAGATAGAAGATAAGAACACCCGAAGGTTACTGTCCGAAGGGTGTTCGGTTAAGGATAGAGCGCCCCAAGGTCACCTCATCCGTATATTCCAGTTCGTCTCCCACGGAAATACCGCGAGCGATGACAGAAAGTTTCACAGGATAATCAGCGAGTTTTCTGGAGATATAGAAGTTGGTGGTATCGCCTTCCATCGTACTACTCAGGGCAAAGATGATTTCGTTCACCTTGCCCCCAGCCACCCTAGCGACCAACGAGTCAATCTCCAAGTCAGCAGGTCCGATGCCATCCATAGGCGAAATCAACCCACCCAACACATGATAGAGCCCATGATACTGCTGGGTGTTCTCCACAGCCATCACGTCCTGGATGTTCTCCACCACACAGATGGTAGAAGCATCTCTGCGAGGATCACTGCAGATGCCGCACACGTCGGTATCACTGATGTTATGACACACCTTGCAATACTTCACCTCCTTTTTCAAGCGAGAGATGGCATCGACAAACTGATCCACCGACTCGTCACTCTGTCGCAGTGTATGGAGAATCAGGCGCAAGGCTGTCTTACGCCCGATTCCCGGAAGCTTGGCAAACTCACCGACAGCCTTCTCCAACAAAACTGAAGGATATTGCTGTTCCATTAGAGATAGATTCCTATTCCCACACGCAAACCTACCGTAGAGTAGTCTGAGTGATTCTTGAAACTCTGATCGTAATAGACAGCAGGCTCGATGGTAACGGTACGGCTCACGAAGAACGCATAACCTACCTCAAGACCGGGCATCACATCATTATAACTACCTGTATGAGCCAACTTGGCTCCCAATCCGAGATAGAGACCATTCTGAATGATATAATATCTGCCCTGTACGCCCACGCTGACATAGTCTTTCACACCTTCCTTGCCCGTATGCTGGTAAGAGAGGTTGCCCACTGCCATCAAGTTATCGGCAAAGAGATAACCAGCCTGACCCTGCAAGCCGAGATTCAACTCAGAAGAGCCACTGTAACTCAAATTAAGTCCTGTGAGCGAAGCACCGCAATAAACTTTTCCTTTTTCAAACTGTGCATGGGCAGCCACGCTAGCCAAGAGCGCCACTGCCACGAGAGCTAATTTTTTCATACGCATAATGCAATGTGTATTAGTTAATATTAATTGATTTCTGATACTTACGATACCAAGCGAAGAACCATACCAAGGCTACCACCAAGAAGACGACGCTGAAGGTATAGGAAATGCCCTCGTTCAAAGCCATTGCCTCTGGCGAAACCAGCAAGAAGGTGGAACATACCACCGTCATAAACAAGGCTGGCACCAAGGTGATGATATAAGGTTTCTTCTGCTGCACCATATAGACGGTCAAGGTCCAGAGCGTGAAGACAGCGAGCGTCTGGTTTGCCCATCCGAAATACTGCCAGATGACATTGAAGCCATCAGGATTCTCCATCTGCCAGAACAAGATGCCCATGGTCAAAGCAAACAAAGGAACGCAAACATAGAGACGCTTGCGCATACTGCGCTGTTCCAAGCCTATGAACTCGGCGATAATGAGGCGGGCACTACGCAATGCCGTATCACCACTGGTAATAGGAGCAGCCACGACACCCAAGAGTGCCAAGATACCTCCGGCAACACCCAACCAACTAGAGCATACAATCTTCACTACCGTAGGAGCACTGAAGTATTGTACCAACGACTTACCACCGCCAGCCTGATTGATGAACTCCTGGATACCCTCGGCACTCAAGCACTCACGCCATCCGCCATAATAGAAGAAGTACATGGAAACAGTAGCCCAAATCAAGGCAACGATACCCTCCGTGATCATCGCACCATAGAAGATAGGACGCCCCATCTTCTCGTTCTTCATGCAACGAGCCATCAAAGGACTCTGGGTAGCATGGAAACCACTGATGGCACCACAGGCGATGGTGATAAACAAGCATGGGAAGAGAGGATTCTTCTGCATGAATGGCTCAGCACCCAACCAAGAAGTTTTCTCATTGAGATTGCAGCTAGAGAGATCGCTCCAAAGCTCAGGCAAAGAAGGCCACTTGACAAACAAACCTATCATCAAGGCACCAGCCATAAAGAGCAACGAGAAAGCAAAGAGTGGATATATCTTACCGATAATCTTGTCGATAGGCAACAAGGTGGCGATGATATAATAAATGAAGATGACGACAATCCAAAGCGACTGACTTCCCCAAATATCCTTCAAGATGACAGCAGGACTATACACGAACACGGCTCCCACCATCATCAAGAGCAACACGGAGAATACGAGCATCACCTTCTTGGTTCTGCCGCCCAAGTATTTGCCCACCAATTCAGGAAGACCAGCGCCACCATTGCGCAAGCTGAGCATACCGCTCATATAGTCGTGCATCGCACCAGCAAAGATACATCCGAAAATAATCCAGAGATAAGCCACCGGACCATACCAAGCGCCCATGATAGCACCGAAAATAGGACCCGTACCAGCGATATTGAGGAATTGAATCATAAAGATCTTCCAACTAGGAAGCACCATGAAATCTACGCCATCCGCCTTGGTGATGGCAGGCGTAGGACGGTCGTCAGGACCGAATGTGCGTGCTATAAACTTTCCGTAAACCATGTAGCCTAGCACCAAAGCCACAAGGCTCAAGATAAAACTAATCATTTTTACTATTTCTTTATATTGTCTTTTTGTCGCTGTAATACGATTCACTTATAATTTAGCGCAAAGGTACGACTTATATTTCAAATAACAAAGTTTTGAGGGCACATTTTTATCAAAAAGAAAGAATTAGGGACTCACCAGTAGCAAAATTTAACGGATGGAACACTGAATGAGCGAAGACGGACAGAAAGGAATGCGAATTGGGAGAAAAGGGAAAGCAGAAAGAAGAAGAAAGGTATATAAACACAAAAAAGGAAGTCCATCAATGAACTTCCTCTTTTTGTACACCCTTAGGGATTCGAACCCTAGACCCACTGATTAAGAGTCAGTTGCTCTACCAACTGAGCTAAGGGTGCATTCTTATTTATTTTTCCAAAGTGATTCCGCAAGGATTCAAACCTTGAACCTCTTGATCCGTAGTCAAGTGCTCTATTCAGTTGAGCTACGGAACCATTCTTATTGATTCCAGAGTAGGGGCTGATTGCATTGAAAGTGATTCCGCAAGGATTCAAACCTTGAACCTCTTGATCCGTAGTCAAGTGCTCTATTCAGTTGAGCTACGGAACCATTCATCTTGCTTTAGTACACCCTTAGGGATTCGAACCCTAGACCCACTGATTAAGAGTCAGTTGCTCTACCAACTGAGCTAAGGGTGCATTCTTAAAAGCCTCATTTCTGAATTGCGAGTGCAAAGGTACTGCTTTTATTTGATTCCACCAAATTTTTCGGCAACTTTTTTCTATTTTTTTTGAAATTTCTTGTAAATGAAGGTTCCGAGACTATGCGAAACACCCCTTTTATTGAGGCTTTTTACCACATATATACCCTCGCTAAGTCCACTGACGCTCAATATGTTATCTTTCGCAAAAGCGCTCTTTACCACCTCTCCTTGCAGGGTTTCGAACAAAAAACACGTTGCATCCACATTTTTTGCTTCCGAAGGCAACTTCACGCTTTTCCCGTCACACTTCAACCATCGAGTTTTTCCAAATTCACCTCGCTTCATGCCATCAAAAGTGGAATTTTCTTGCGTCGGCGTACTCTCATTGCCATATCCATCCATGGAAGTAATGGCAAAATACAAGGGTTGTTCGTCGTCAAGCCCCTCCAAAGCGAGTCCATTTTCCATTTTTCTCGCCGAAATCAAGTTTCTCGCATCCGTCACATCGACCGGATAAGAACGACTCGCATATACATTATTATATATATAGGGAGTCACGACTGGCGTTCCATCCTCATACGAAGACCTATTTTTCCAAGTCAAAACGACCTCTCCCCCATTTCTGGAAACCTGAAAAGATGCAGGCGACTGCAATTTCTTATCACTCGCCCAAGTCATCGGAGGCACCAACGAGAGATAATGATTGAATTCTTTCGCCGTAAAATCATAGATGCCCTGCTTGTTGTCGAGGAAAAACTTGTTGCGGAAGAAAGCATATCCCAATCCTAGGTTGCGCAAGTGACACATCTCCGAGGTAACATCACCTATCTTCCATTTCCCCTCTTTTGGGTCGAGGAAGTAAATGGCGAGTCCCGGCACGACGATTTTGCCATCGCTTTGCTCAGCCCAGTCATTGGCAAAGGGAAAGAACTGCTCGTTGCGGAAGTACATCATCGGAAAGAGCTCATCCATCAAACCCGACTTCAACCACCCTTGCGCATCCTGGCACACCTTGGTATTGGCATTCCAGCCATGGCTCCAATAGCGAGTCAAGTCATCATACTTGCCGATTGGCGAGCAACTCATCTTCACCCAAGGCTTCGCCTGTTTCACAGCATCATGTATTTTCTGTACGATGCTCGTGATATATTGCCGTCCCTTGTCACGGCTCACCTTGATGTTCCAATTCTCCGGATAACGGATATAGTCGAGATGAATGCCATCGACATCATAGTTTCGGGTGATCTCGCCACAGATTTTCGCCAGATAGTTGCCAGTGCGTGTGTCCTCCGGATTCATATAGCCATCGGCATCTATCTTGCGGATGAGCCCAGGAAATCTGTTGCGAAGCGACTTGCACCCCAGCCCATTCCATTTGCCCACAGGTATCGTCACCACCCAGGCATGGCACTCCATCCCTCGCTTATGACACTCATCAATGGCAAACTTCAAGGCATCGTAGCCAGGGCTTTTGCCCGGAAAGCCCGACAAACAACCATCCCACGGCTCATAGGAAGAGGGGTAAATCATCGTGCCACGCACCCTCGTCTGAATGAGCACCGTATTGATATGCGCAGCCTGAAGACGGTCAAGGATGTCCGTCAACTCTCGCTTTTGCTTCTCTGCCGAATGAGCCGACTGCGCATAGGAGTGCGGCCAGTCGATGCCACCGATGGTCGTCAACCACACCGCACGCACCTCATACTTGGGAGCCACCTGGTTGCACAACAAACTTTGCGCTTGCACGGACCAAGCCATCGCAAGCGCCAACAATACCATATATAATTTACGTTTCATCTTGATTTCTTCTTACTTACTTTTTGCCGACTTGCATAAGTCGCCTACTTGATTTCCTTGAAACCCACCAGGCGATCCGTGCGATCCCCCAGTCCACGATAATAGACAAGCACTTGATACTTGTTGACCGTCTGGAAGAAGCTGCCTTCGGTAGATACTGGCATCGTGGAGCCATCGTCACGAAGCACGAGATATTGATAACTGTAATATCCTTGTTTCAGGAGCACTCGTCCTTGATAAGAACCCGTTTCCTCATCATATTCCATGCGATAACTTGGCAAGAATTGGTCGTGCGTCCAGTCACCATTCAGATAGACTTCCCCTTGTTGGCGAGGTGCCTTGAGCGTGAAGTGTACCCACGCATAGTCGGAAGTATAGTCTATCTCCTCGTTATCACTATTACGGATGAAGAACGAACCTTGCGGCGCCTCATCATGAACATAACTCATGCGAGGTTCATCCGGAAAGACGAAGGCGTGGAAATGATCGCCATCCCACTTCAGTTCCTCCAATCCCATCGTCGTATGGTTCATGTCGAGCATCTCAAACTTGCGATACACGTTACCTGCCGGGAAGACCAAGTCTCGCTGATGCGACCATTGCAGGCCCTCGGCACTCACATAATCAGGCTTCACGTTCCAGACCGCATTGTCCCATCTGCCATTTTGCAGCACGACGGTCTTCAACTGGCGCATCGGGTCGGTGACGCGCAAGTCGCCGTATTGCAAGGAGCACTTCACCTGCTGATGACTTTTGTTGACATCGATGTCGGTATTCGAGGTATAGCCGAGGACTATGTTCACCTTCGGCTCCACCACCATAAAGCGAGCCGTAAGCACAGGTTGGCTGTCGTTATCCTCGTCAAAGACCGTCAGCTGATAGTTGCCGCTCATGGAGATGCGGCAATTTGAGTTGGGCAGGCGAAGGCGATAATGCGTATAGAGTTGGTTGGTGTTGAGCGACTCGTCGTAGTCATCTATGGTCAGTTCGCCATTGAAGCCAGAGATGTAATCACCGGCGAAGAGGTCGGACGACACCTTCCAGTCTGCATCGCAATGTTCTATCTTGTAGGTGTATCGGTGGTATTCGTGGGTCAAGTCGTCAAAGGCGATCAGAATGGACTGCCCATTCAGTTCCACCACAGGCATCGACTGCCAGTTGTCGCCAGCCACCACCTGCAGCGAGGCGATGCGAGGGCTGAGGATTTCGGATCGCTGGGCAGCAGTCTCCATGGAGAGAGAGCCCAACAAGCCCATAGCAAGAAGACGCACCAGACCTTTCTTGCACACGATGGCACCAATACGTTTTTTTACAAGTTCAAATTGTTTCATGCTGCAAAGATAAGACAAAATAAGGAAACAGCCAAAGAATCTAGGGTAAAAGAAACAAAAACAAGGAATCAAACCTAATGTAATAAAACAAGAAAACAAAAGAGACAAAAGAATAGAAATAAAAAAGTCTCCATCTTTTGAGATGAAGACCTTCTGTAGTCGATAGGGGAATCGAACCCCTATGCCAAGATTGAGAATCTTGTAT
>SAMEA104315437__coassemble_185_pt1 | contig 56811 bp, 39 predicted proteins | sample SAMEA104315437__metabat2_high_PE_027 | metagenome-assembled genome bin SAMEA104315437 (sample SAMEA104315437) | gut metagenome | biome: Monkey gut; feature: monkey-associated habitat; material: faeces | place: China | collected 2013
ATCATTCCTCTTTTGGCGGAGATATGCGTGAGCAGTGCGCCTGCGAGGATAATGATGAAGGAGAGGTGGAGAGTAAGCGTAGAGGCACGCTTCACCTTTCGCTTGATGATATAGAATACACCGAGGGCAGCCATCACTGCCCACATTAAGATAAACCACCATGCACCATAGTAGTGGGCATGGACATAGTCTGTACCCTGGCTCTTCTCCACGATGGTGGCGACAGCCATGCTAATGAGTACAAGAATGTAAAGGGTGAAAATAATCTTTTTGACCATTTTGTTAATACAATTCGTTCATGTCGAAAAACATTAATCGCGTATGTTTGTTATAGGAAGAAAGCCATTCAAGTCGGCATCACCGCAATCGAATGGCTTAATGTCTTCATTGATTTTAATGCGTTTTAATTTCATTTTCGCAGAGATTAATAAATGAATTCAGTTATGAAGTCTTTGCAGGCTTCACGAGCTTTTCTTGTATTCTCCTTTCTTTCTTCAATAGACATGTTGTCCACTCGCCTCATGTGTTCCATGAAACGTTCTGCGTTTTTGCCGTATAGTATCGGCGTTTCTCTGATTGGTCTTGCCATAATAATACCTCCTATTTTTATTGATTTTCGTATTTCTGCTGCAAAGTTACGATTTTCTTTTGAGAAGACAATGCTTTTTAGACAAGTATTTACACGATATGATGTAAAAAAGCTGCCAAGTCTATCTAGGGCTTGGCAGCTTTCTGATATAGAATAGCGAATGCTATAAAATTCTGAAATACAGTCTATCTGATGCAAACATTAGATAGAGCGCAAGAACTTCACCACTGCATCACGGTCTGCCTTGGAAGCATGGTAAAAGTGGATGGCTGAAGAGTAAGCATGACTCTGCTTGCTGTAGCAGTGCCACATGATAGCCTCTACCTCGTTGCGAGCACGGCAGTCGTGCAAGCGATCCTCGGCACCTGTGTTGAGCAATGACAAGCCACGACCCCAAAGTGGAGTGGTTCGGCACCAAGAACCATGGATGTCGTTCTTCATATGGAGCTTGTGCTGAATCAAGTCTGAATATGGATGGATAGTCTGGTTCTGATAGCGTGGCAATGGTTTGTCAGCGATATACTTAGAGGTGATGTAGTTGTCGTCGCCTGTCTTCCAAGATGGCTTGTGGCAGTTAGCACAACCCCATTCCATGAAGAGCTTCTTACCCTGTTGAACCTGTGGGTCGTTCAAGTTACGAGCACGAGGGATGGCGAGACCACGATGCCATACCATGAAAGCATAGTAGTCATCCATGCTCTGCTCTTCTGGGAAGTTGTGGATGTTGTTGTCGAACTGATTGGTATAAGGATTCAACAGAACTCTTACTGCATTCTTGATACCTTCGTCCGTACCATCTGCGTAGTAAGGAGAACTTGGATCTTTCTTGATGGCTGCAATAACTTCAGGGTCCTCAGACATCTTTTGAGCCCAAGCTTCAGTGGTGTAGAGCAAAGGACGGTCTTTGCGAGTTACGTTGGTGATATTCCAAATAGCATTGGCACCAGGACCGTCTTGCAAAGAACCACGGGTCAAAGCGTATGTAAAACGCTTCACTATCTTCTTGTTGAGGTCTGTTGTGTTAGGGTCGAATGGAGTACCATCTGCATGAACACCGCCTGTTACATTCTGTGTGCGACTGTCTTTTGTACCATCTGCGCTCTTTTTGGCTGCGTCACGACCGAATGTGGTATAGAATGCACCTGGTGCGAAATCATTTGCCTCTGCATCCCACATGCTAGGGTTGATATAGTCTGATACGGTAAGACCTGCCTTCTTGAAGTAAGCAGCCTCCGCGGCATACTGAGCCTTGATGGCCTCGTTAGGGATGGCATCAATCAAACCTGTACCGCCGATACCGATGGTTGACTCTAAGCGGCAAGCTACTGCACCGTTTCCAGTCTCGTATGGGGTAGGAGATGTGCGGAAAGCACCCTTAGGGATTGAAATCTCAGGATAGATGAGGTCGAACTTCTCGCCATCAGGGAATTGCATAGCAGGAATCTCGTCTGTTTCCATCTTGTTGATGTGTGGCCACTTAAGATTGATCATACTCTCGTCGATAGGAGCCTTGAATGGAGCGGCAGCTTGTGTCTGCGGCATACCTGTAACCTCTGCTACGTAGCCACCGTCATTGCTGTTGGCACCATCTACAGGGTGATAGACTACGAGCAAGTAACCATTGCCATTGCTGTAGCGAGTCTCGTATTGATTCATGCGCTTGCCATGACCATACTCTGGGTGGCAATCGAGGCAAGAATTACGAACTGAGGCAGGACCGAGTCCTTTGAAAGCACCTGTGTTGAGTGTATATTGGCGCTCAAACAACTGCTCGCCTTGGAAAAAGGCGTCAAATAAATTTGTATGATCGTCAACATAAGGAGTCTGGTCGCTATAACAACTCGCTGTTGTATTCTCGGTGGTTCCCAATTTACCACCTGGATACCATTCATCGGCGGTGAAATTGCCAACATTCTGTCCTACGTAGTTGGCATCTGTCTCCACGATTTCAATGTCCTTGTCATCGGAGCAACTTACGGATGTGAGTGCCATGGCAAGAGCCATTGACATCCATGCATAATTATTTTTCATAATGTATTTTTGTAATGTACTTTGTAAACGTGACAATACGTACCCCTCCTTTTTCTTTGCAGGAATCTGGAGAGGCTACGTTTTGTATTATATTCTTACTTTCCTAAGATATGGAATGGCTTATTTTGAAGCACGAATCTTACGGAACCAAGCACCTGCCTTGTTCAACTCCTCATCGAGATTGTTGATCTTGTCGATGCAAGTCTTCACACGTGTGTAGGCTGCCTCGCTATTGATAGTGCCATTCTTGTATGCTTTTTCGATAGCTGCGATATCGGCAACGAATGAACTGCTGTTCTTGGCAGTCTCCAATGCTGCGATAGCCTCGTTGAGAGCAGTGTTGATGTCGTTGTAGCCACTGTAGTTGTACTTCTTCATGATGTTCATCATAGAGTTGGTTACAGGAGTTGTGGCTGTAACGTCACGAGTGCCATAGAGAGAATTCTTGATAGAATAGATGTTGTCCTGGTAGTCGATGTAAGAGCGCTTGCTATAAGGAGACTCGATGTAGTCTCTTGACTCCTTCTCGCCATCTTCTGTAGTGCCACCCTGACCAGATGCTACACGGAAAGCCTGACCCAATTTCTGAGTGTAAACCTCTTGGCAGATGTTAGAGCAACCAGCTACGCATGCATTCTCCAAAGTCTCCTGCCATGTTGTGAACCAACCATCCTGGGTAGCACCCTTGAGCAACCAAGCACCATAACCGATACCAGCAGAGCAGAGACCATTCTTACCACCAGTGTGAGTGTTTTCTTCCTCGTTGTTATCTGCTACGTTCAATACCCACTTGCAGTTGCTGTTAATCCAAGAGTAATCAGTGTTGTCTTGTGTCCAACCATAGTGGAGCAAAGTTGTCATGTTGTAGATGTCGCCAGATACAGCGTCAGCGAATGCAAGTTCGTCGATACCAGCAACTGTTGTCATGCCAGCCTCTGTGTCGTTAGCAGCGAAGTCGGCTGCTGTACGAGCGGCACCATTGCGGAAGAGTACGAACTCAAGTCCGTGGAAACCCAATACAGAGTCGAATTTGCCATTGTTTGTGAAAACATATTGAGAACCTTGACCCTTGATGCCTGACATAACGTTAGCATCAGTCAAAGCCTGTACCAACTGGTCGTGGTCCAAAGGCCATGAGTCGATGTGTGGGTCGATTTCGTGGTCGGTAGCAGCACCATAGAGAAATGCCTCGCTGCGCTCCCACTGAAGACGTGCGTTCTTGAATGCTTCGCAAGCAGCCTCAACATCTGCGTTAGTCAAGTTGCCAGCCTTTGCATTGGTGTAAAGCTTGGCGCAAGCCTCATGCAAGGTCTTGCAGTTGTCACGCAAGGCTTGGTATGTTGGATAAACTACATCGTTCACATAAGTGTTAGCTACAGCAGAAAGTTCTGCTGAAGGGACGATGTCGTTACCTGTTGATGGACCATCATTGTCATCACTACATGAAGCGAAACCCAATGAAAGTGTCATGGTTGCTACGAGCATCATGACGTTTTTGAATGTCTTTTTCATTTTGTGTTTTGATTTTATTGTTCAGTTATAAATGTTTCTTGTTGTGCGATTAGAGGAAGAAACCCTCGTAAGCGATACCGATGTTGATGGCTGGCTCCTCGTTGTATTTTGATTTCAAGAAGCGATGGTTGTACTCTGCTTTCACGCTGATCTGCTTCATTGGATAGTAGTTGATACCAGCTGCGAGAATCTTCTTGTTGGTCCACTGTGCTGTAGTGTTGTGTACAGATGAGTCATAGTACTCATAGTGACCGAATACATAGAGCTTCTGGTTGTTCTTGCGTAGAGATGGAATCTGTGAGAACACATTGTATCCTGCCTCTATCATGGTTGCTACAGCATGACTACCGAAGTACTTGTTCTTGCCAGACTCATTTGGTTTTACCAAAGAGGTGCCTGGATAAGTGTGGTCGGAAATCTTATCGGCATCACTTACGTAGCCATAGTCCACATTACCACGTACAATCCAGTTGTATTTATTATAGGTAAAGTCAAAAGCGCCTACATATACATTTCCCTTGATATCTTTATACACAGCATCGTAAGGAGTGGTGTTGCTCATGGCTTGTCCGTAGTAACCGCTCAAACCTAGGCGAAGACCAGGTATGCTATAGTTGTCCACACGTAAGGTTACCGCATATTTGTTGGCTACCTCAAACTCGTAAGGACTCTTGTTACCGCCTTGAATCCAGTTGCTTCGGCTGAACTTATAGGCATTCAAACCTGCCAAGAACTGAGCCTCATAGCGGAAATCGCCTGCTTTACCCCAGAAGCTAACACCTGTTTGGTGCCATGTACAAGGAAGAATGGTGTTCTCGCCCTCAGGACGATAAACTGTGAAGAAGTTCAATGGCTCGTGATAAGCATTGGTCAAGCCGATAGGCACTACAATGTGACCAGCCTTGATATTAGCCCATTTGGCAAATGACTTCTGAATCCAGAATTGCTCCAACTCAACCTCGCCACCTTTCTCTTGTTCCTGTTCGTATTCGATAGCCTCCTCAGCCTCATATTCGATGGAGGATCCTACACCACCGTGCTCAAACTCAATCTCGGTACCGAGTGTCCAGCCCTTACCGAAATCATAGCCCAAATAAATCACTGCATGTGGAATATCGAAACGACCATGGGAAGGGGCGTTTTTGTATGCTGATGCGTTAGAATAGCGGTTACCTGCATCACTATAGAAGTTACGGCTATAAGCCACCTCGCCATAACCGCCGATGCTGAGGCGTTTGCCGTTTACATGCTGCATCACACTATCAGCAGCAACAGTCTGTGCGCTCGCAGTTGCAAAACCAGCAACCAAGGCTGCAGACATCAAACCAATTCTTAAATTGTTCATCTTATATTATATTTTTTGTTATCTTTCTCTTTTTGCTTTAGAATTCTTATTTAGAATGGTTTCCTCGTCATTAGGCTCGGAAAGAATTCCTACCTTATCGCTTTGGAGCGATACGAAAAAGAAAGAAGTGCGGATATCTGTTTGCGCTCTCGACTTCAAGGTCGATTTAACTCAGATGAACAGTTCAGACCCATCCACTCAAGAATGGCAAGCATCACCGCACCTTTTCGATTTCGGCTGCAAAGGTACTGACTTTTAAAATTTCTTGCAATACTTAAAAGTTGGTAAACTGTAGCATCCCCATTTCTAGGTATTGCACGTTTCAAAACTTTTTTGTAACTTTGCCGCCGACAAGGAAACATTATGAATGTTTATCTAAAATAAGGTAAGAAAGATGAAGAATCAGAAGATGTATGAAGCTGACGACAAGATGATCAGCATCATTCGCGACAATTACAACATATTGCAGAGCCTCGGTAGCTTCGGCATCAACCTGGGCTTCGGCGACAAGACAGTCAAGGAGGTATGTGAGGAGCAAGAGGTGGATACCTATACTTTCTTGGCGGTGGTCAACTTTACCATCAATGGCTATAAGGAGTACGACAATGCCAACCGCTTGTCGCTGCCTACGCTTTTGCACTATCTCAAGGCTTCCCATGCCTACTATATCGACTTCCAGTTGCCTTTCATCCGAAAGGAACTTGTGGAGGCACTCGACGAGAAGGATAATCTCGCCCGTCTCATCCTCAAACTCTACGATGACTATGCCCATAGCATCACCAACCACATGAAGTATGAGGAAAAGATGGTATTCCCTTATGTTCAGGCACTTATCGATGGTAATGCCAATACCACTTTCGACATAGAGACCTTCTCCAAACACCATGTCCAGGTGGATCAGAAACTGAAGGAGCTCAAGAGCATCATCATCAAATATCTGCCTTCCGATGGCTTGCACAACAACCAGCTCAGTGCCACCCTCTACGACATCTATAATAATGAGGAATGGCTCGCTCATCACTCCGAGGTGGAGGAGGAAATCTTCATCCCTGCGGTGAGAATCGAAGAGCGCAAGTTGAAGCAAAACGACGTAAGCGTGAAGATAACCAATATGATCAATTCTGCTCCTCAGAGCGACGAGCAGTTGAGCGATAGAGAGAAGGATGTCATCGTCGCCTTGGTACAGGGAATGACCAACAAGGAGATAGCCGACCACCTCTTTATCTCCATCAATACGGTGATTACCCACCGCAGAAATATCGCCCGAAAATTACAGATTCACTCACCGGCAGGCTTGACGATTTATGCCATCGTCAACAATCTCGTAGATATATCTTCCGTGAAACTCTAGGGTTTCTTCGGCAAAAAGATAAGATTCCTTTTGTGAAAATGTACTAAAAAAAGCCGTTCATCACAATTTCTGATGAACGGCTTTTTGCTTTTGTTTCGATTTTTATACTCATTTATGGGGATAGCCTACTCACTAATGGGGATGGTTTATATGCGATTGATATCGACATATCCGTGTGTAACGGCATAAATGGTGAGGGCTGATACCGACTTGAGTCCTAATTTTTCTTGAATATTCTTGCGATGTGTTATCACTGTGGTCAGTCCGATGCACAGTTGATCGGCTATTTCCTTGTTGATTTTTCCTTGTGCGATGAGCGAGAGTACCTCGGTCTCACGATCGGTGAGGGCATTGGGCTTTTTGTTGGTGGCATCCATCGTTGGCAAATGCTCGCCATGAGGGTGTCCCATGCGCTGTAGGCTCATTAGTTCCTTGATGAGAATGTGTTCCGATACGTTGACGCAGATGCAATGGAAGTCGCTCATCTGACTCTTCGGGTCGTTGCTAGGAGTCAGCACGATAGTCTTCTGTTTGTGGTCGAGGAAGAAAGGGCGGTTGGCTAGTACGATTTGCATCGATACGAAGTAGTGCATGAACTGCTTGGGGTCGTTTGCCTCAAACTCCCCGAAGGTACCAAATGCCACGATGTCAGCAAAGGGCATGGCGGTCTCCAGCAATTGCTTGAGCCCCATCACCGCAAGGGTGTTGCTCTCCACAATCGCCAACTTAGGCTTCTTCATTCTCATTCTTTCATTCATGCCATTCATCTTCTTCTTGATTTTAACATTACAATCTCGTTATTTATGACTTCTTGCCTCGTCTTGGGCGTTTTCTATCCCTACCCCCACTTTCATTTTTACCTAACTAGGAAAAAATTCTTACCTAACTATGCGTGAAATTTTACCTAGTTAGGCGTGAGAAAATCCCTGGCTAGGCATTTTCTGCTCCTTGGCTAGCTCTTGGGAGAAAATTCTTTACAGGAATGGGGTGAGCAACTTGGCTGCAAACCAACCTCTGAATCTCTGCCATCCTGTGCGCCACTCTCGCCAGTTCTTCTCGTTGAGCAAGAAACTGTCTTTTTTCTCTCCATCAAAGAGATCGACGAGCTGTTGGGTCGTGCAAGAATCGACGATGACCGCATTCTCCTCATAGTCCCAGCGGAGGGAGCGGGCATTGAGGTTGGCACTTCCCACTGTGCAGAACTTGCCATCTACCATGATAATCTTGGTATGGTGGAAGCCTGGCGTGTACATCCATACTTGGCAGCCTGCCTTCATCAACTTATGGGCGTTGTAGAAACCGCAGTCGGGTGTCAATGGGATATCACTCTTTGTACTCAACATGATCTCCACCTTCACGCCTCGTTTCACGGCATTCTTCAGAGCCTTCTTCAACTTATGACTCAAGGTGAAGTAGGGACTGATGAGCTTGATGCTGTCTTGTGCGTCATTGATGGCGTTGACATAGAAGTAGCGGATGATGTCCTTCGAGATATGTGGCTCACGGTTGATGATGCCCACCATCTTGTGATAAGCGGTGGCTGTGGTGTCTGGCTTCAGGTTCTCCACGAGATAGTCCTTGCGCACGGCACGGTAGTACTCTGCACCATGGATGTTCTGTCCGCTCACCTTGTTCCACATCTTGAGGAAGATTTTCTGTAGAGTGTTCACCTCCGAACCGTCGATGCGACAGTGCATGTCGTGCCATTCACCGACCACTTCCGTACCTTTTATATAATAGTCGGCAACGTTCATACCACCCGTATAGGCTATCTGTCCATCGATGACCACGATCTTGCGGTGGTCACGGTTGAAGACCGCATTGATCCAAGGGAACTTCATCGGCTTGTATTCGTAGATTTCGATGCCTCGTTCCCGGATGCTCTTGATATGTTTCTTCAAGAGGGGCTGGTTGTTGGAGGCATTGCCGAAACCATCAAAGAGGGCACGTACCTTCACGCCTTCCTTGACCTTCTCGCCGAGGAGGTCGAAGAGAAGACCAGCGATGCTGTCGTTTCTGAAGTTAAAGTATTCGAGATGCACACTACTCTTAGCTTGTCGAATCGCTTGAAACAAGTCGTCAAACTTCTCCTGTCCGCTCATCAGTAGTGTTACGGAATTATCGTGGGAAAAGGTAACCCCTTTCCCACGAAGTTGGTTTACTATCAAAGAATCGCTCCTTTGTGCGCTGCACAGCGAACTAAAGAGCCATATAGTCGCTACTAAAAATATGTATCTTAATCTCATAGGCGTTAGCCCAATTATTTTATAATTTGTAATTTATTATTTATTAATTAAACCATGCATGCATAGTGATCGACGATGCCCTTGAGGTGATTCTCCTTATCGACCACGAGTACGGTATGTACCTTGTACTTGTGCATGATGCGCTGTATCTCTGAAATCTTGGTCTTCGGTGTCACCATCTTCGGTGTCGTCGTCATGATGTCGCTCACGGTCTTGTTGAAGAACTCTGCCTGCCACTTTTCCATGGCACGGCGGATGTCACCATCGGTAATCAAACCAATGACACGTTGCTGCTCATCGAGCGAGATGCCGAGTCCCAACTTACCCTTGCTCACGTGGATGATCGCCTCGCCGAGGTGCATCTCCTGAGGGATGATAGGCATGTCGTCGCTGCGCATCACATCTTCAGCTGTGGTGAGGAGTCGCTTGCCCAGTTCGCCACCGGGGTGGAACTGTGCGAAGTCGCGAGGCTTGAAGTGGCGTACCTGCATGAGGGCTATCGCCAAGGCATCGCCCATGGCAAGTGCCGCCGTGGTACTGCTCGTAGGAGCAAGGTTGAGCGGACACGCCTCCTTCTTCACCTTCACGGTGATGTGATGGTTGGAATATTTCGCCAGGAGGGAGTCGGGATTGCCCGTGATGGAGATGATAGGGATGTTCATGTGAAGCACCATCGGGATGAAACGGAGTAACTCATCAGTCTGACCGCTGTTGCTCAACGCCAAGACCACGTCCTTGTCGGTCATCACGCCGAGGTCGCCATGATAAACATCCAGTGGGTTGATATAGAAAGCAGGAGTGCCGGTGGAGGCGAGGGTAGCGGCAATCTTGGCTCCCACGTGTCCACTCTTTCCTACACCTGTCACGATAATCTTGCCTTGGCAATGGAACATCATATCCACTGCCTTCTCGAAGTTATCGTCCATGTATTGTATCTGGTCGAGGATGGCTTGTGCCTCGTCTCTCAAGGCCTGCTCGCCATACGATCTTATCGTCTTATTATCCATTGATTTTAAATAATAAATGATAATGAATAAATGATAAATGGCTGATTACTGGAGAAGTTCGGAAATCAAGCCTTCTAGTTTCTCTAGCTCCAGCATATTGGCTGCATCGCTCTTTCCCTGGTCTGGGTCTGGGTGTACCTCAAAGAAATATCCCGTGGCGCCAAATGCCTTGGCAGCCTTTGCCATGGCAGGCACAAACTTGCGGTCGCCCACCGTCTTGCCATCACCTGCACTAGGGCGCTGCACACTGTGGGTGCAGTCCATGATGACATTAGGTACAATCTCCTTCATGTCTGGGATGTTGCGGAAATCCACCACGAGGTTGTTGTAGCCGAAGCAGTTGCCACGCTCGGTGAGCCATACCTCCTTGGCACCGCTCTCCAAAGCCTTCTCCACAGGGTAGCGCATGTCTCTGCCACTGAGGAATTGGGCCTTCTTGATGTTGACCACCTTGCCTGTCTTTGCCGCAGCTACCAAGAGGTCGGTCTGGCGACAAAGGAAAGCTGGTATCTGAAGCACATCGCAAACCTCGCCAGCAGCTTCTGCTTGATAACTCTCGTGGATGTCGGTGAGTACACGGAGTCCATACTTTTCCTTGATATCGCCGAGCATCTGGAGACCTTTCTCCAAACCCGGTCCACGGAAGGAGTGGATGGAAGTGCGGTTTGCCTTGTCAAACGAAGACTTGAATATAATATCTGTACCTAGTTCTTGGTTGATGCGCACGAGCTCCTGGGCTACTGTCTCCAATAGTTCCATCGACTCGATGACGCAAGGACCTGCTATGAATGTTGCCATTGTGTTTAATTTTTAGTTGGAATCTCTGGTGTTACGTTCTTGATGGTAATCTCACGCTGTGGGAATGGAATCTCGATGCCATGCTCATTGAGCGTATCGTAGATGCACTCCATGATGGTGCCGTCGTCGGCATATTGCGTGAGCACATTGACCCATACCAATACCTTGAGGGTGATGCAGTTGTCATCAAAGCTCTTCAAGACCACCTTCACACCCTTCTCGTGGTAGATGCAGTCGAGCTTGGAGAGGTTTTCTACGAGCAGTTTCTTCACTTGCTTCACGTTGCTGCCGTAGGCTACGCCCACTTCGAGGATGTCTAACTCATAACCATGGTTGCGAGTCATGTTCTTGTAGTTCTTCGAGAAGAGCTGGGCGTTCTGGAAGGCGATGACCGAACCATCGGTTGCCTCCAGCATCGTAGAGGTATAGCTGATACTGCTTACCTTTCCTCGGGTGCCGTCACAGATGATATAGTCGCCTACCTTCACACGTCCCATCATCAGGGAAACACCATAGTAGATATTCTCCAAAATGTCCTTGGATGCGAAACCGAGACCGGTTGACAAACCGGCGAAGATGGCGAGCAACCAAGACTTACCTACCTGGAAGAGGTTGAGGGCTACCATCAACCATACGCCCCAGATAATCACCTGAAGCACATTCTTGAACATCACGATCTTGGAAGCAGCAGACTGTGGGTCTTGCTTCTCGAAGTGATGGCGCATCAAGTCGTTGGCGGTGATGTTGATATACTTGAAGAGGAAGTACAAGCAAGCCACCTGTGTCACGCTATAGAGCGAGGCGGTGAAGTTGCTGGTCTTGATGTAGTCTTTGTTGAATATCATCCAAGTGGTGTCGCTCATATTGAAGACGTCAGCCGCCCAGTAGATGGCGATGATGAAGGAGAGCACGCCAGAGATAGGCAGGAGCACCTGGTTGATGAAGCGGAAGCCCCACTTGTCGGTGATAGGCACGTGCTTCAGATTCTTACGCTTGGCATAGACATCGAGCCAGTCCTTGATACAGGTGATGCTCAGAATACAGGTGAGCTGCATCATCCACCAGATGATAATCTGCACGGCGAGCAGCGTGAAACCTATCCAAGAGCAGAGGGTACTGGTGCCGAATACCGCCAAGGATATCCAGGTGTATATCATATCATTGCGAGGCACCTTCTTGTTATGTCTTGTGATGACATTCCATTGCCAAAGTGAGCAAAGCAATAGGATAGGAGGGAAGATGAGGTTCACCAAGTCGTTTGGTATCAAGACGATACGGAAACTGATGACGATGAAACCCACCAACATCAATGGGGAATAAATGCGGAATGCACTCTTGATTTGGTCGTTGCCTACACGGAGCAAGAGTGAAATCAAAATGACGCCTATCAACCAAGCAAACTCCACCAACAAGCCACTCGCCATGATGACGAAGTTCTGGTGGGCAATCATACGGATGATGCCAAGGATGGCAGCGAAGGTGACGATGGTCATCGCCATCACGATGCAAGGACGTTTCGCCATGAAACTCTCCTTGATGCTCTCAAAGAGACCACGCTTTACGAGATAAGTCATTGCCACACGAATGGTTAGCAAGTTGAGAGCCACGGAAATCAAACCATAGAAGATGATGATACCGAAGAGGATGAAGATGATTCTCACATCCCATTGCGACATCATGCCAGGGGCGGGTCGGTATTTCTCCGTCACGGAAGTCTTCGCCTCCTTGTAGTTGGTGCCCAGTTGGCTGAGAATGCGAAGATAGTTGTCGCCACCATTGTTGAAGATACTAGTCTGGATGTCTTCGTATCGGTGGTTGGCGTAGTCATTGAGCGCCTTCAACTTCTGTTCGGTGCGGTCGTAAGCCTTGATGTACTCGTTGAGCTGAGCCTGCTTCTCCACAAGTTGACGGCGGATGTTGACAGCTAGGGTCAAATCCACGTTACGGTTCAACTGTGCCTCGTCACTCAAGAACATCGTGTTCATATTATAAAGGTAGTTGATGAGTGAGTCGAAGCGAGCCACCTCGATATTGTTCTTCTGGATCATGCCACGGAACGGAGCCGCCTTTGACTTGAACTTATGGAACTGGTCGGTAGCCTCATGGCAGGCGTAGGTCAAGTCGAAGATGTAGCCATTGCGCTGAGAATAGAGCATGATGGAGTTTTGGTCGGCTTGTGTCACGATGCTGACAAGCTCCTTGATGACAGCTTGCTGCTGTTCTTTCGCCACCTTGTTCTGCTTCTCCAGGTCGAGGTGATACTGGCTCAACTCGGTGCGGAGCATGTAGAGGGTGGTGTCAAGGTTAGCCTCCTTGAGCACGGCGTGGGTTGGTAGCAGATAAGCCACCAACAGCATGAGCATGAAGAATAATTTCTTTTTCATTTGCTTTTCTTAATTTGACTGCAAAGTTACTCAAATTCACAGAGAACGCAAAAAAAATAGGCAACTTTTTCGTTTTTTGTTTGGTAATATATGCCATTATGCTTACTTTTGCAAGAAAAAACGAGACTATGTTGAAATTGATAGCCGATAGCGGCAGTACAAAGACCGATTGGACACTCCTCGGTGAAGAGGGTGGAGTGTTGGGTACTTGCCATTCGCAAGGACTCAATCCTTATCATTTGTCGGATGAACAGATTACCCAGGTACTCGCCGACGAGGTGATTCCCTCCTTATTGATAAGTGGAGAAAAGCAGCGTCAACTTGGCGATGCGCCAAAACCTTCCATCGTCATCTACTTCTATGGAAGTGGCGTGACTGATGCCATGATTCCGAAGATGGAACGCCTGCTAGTGGCATCGTTCTCTGCCTCTGGCTTCTTGGTTGGTGTCGAGGCTCATGCTGCCAGCGATATGCTGGGGGCGGCAAGGGCATTGCTGGGACATGAGAGTGGCATTGCCGTCATTCTCGGTACAGGCTCCAATAGTTGCTATTATGATGGGGAGAATATCGTGAGAGGTGTTCCACCATTGGGCTATGTGCTTGGCGATGAGGGAAGTGGCACGGCGATAGGCAAGGCTTTCTTCCGTCTCATCTATCGTAACCCCAAGGCTGCATCCTTGCGAGAGAAATTTGAGGCATGGTCGGGGAAGGATTATGCTGCCGTCATCGAGCGTATCTATCGTCAGCCTCTAGCCAATACTTATCTGGCATCTGTCTCCACTTTTGTGGGAGAACATCTCTCTTCTCTTTCTGTCCAAGAACATCTGTCTCAGGATGAGCAGATAGAGAAAAAACTTCTCTCAGCGATGCTTCATCAGGTGTATGGCGATTTCTGCCGAGAGATACTTTCGTTCTATGCCCAGTTAGCGGATGGTGCGAAAGAAGATTCAGAAATGCCCTCATCCGTAAAAGTAGGTTTCGTGGGGAGCATTGCCCACTACTTCCATGATGAGATAGCAAACGCATTGCATGAGTTGGGCTTCCAAATGGGTGAAGTCTTGAAGTCTCCGATGGAGGGATTGATACGCTATCATGCTGGGTATTAGGAAGAAATACTCAGCTTTTTTCGTTTTAAGGGATAACAAATACAACCACAGTCACAACGAGAAAAATATATGCGAGTAACATTTTGTACATAAGATTTTAACCAAATGATACCCCCCCATATCCGTTTTTTCGCTACTTTTGCCACCGAAATATTATAATCACAACATCAATTAAAGCAAATGACTATATATAATAATGTATAACAGATACTAATAACGAAATTTTAGTATATAACCTATAAATTAAATTTAAAACCTAAGTAATTATGAGAAAAACATCTCAAAAATTCTTGCAGAGTAACTTGCTCTGTAGAGTTGCTTTGGTAGCCATCCTTTTGGCATTCCAGGCAATGTTAGGAATCGGAGCGGGTGTCCTCTATGCTCAGAAAGTTACGGGTACCGTGATTTCCGGATCGGACAATGAACCATTGATTGGTGCAAGTGTCATGGTCCAGGGTACAAAGGTGGGTTCAGTGACCGACCTAGACGGTAACTTTACGATCGACGCAAAGAACGGACAAACTCTCGAAGTGTCTTATCTAGGCTTCATTACCCAAAAAGTAAAGGTGAATGGACAGAAGCTGAACATTACCCTACAAGAAGACAAGCACTCACTTGATGAGGTCGTTGTAGTAGGTTACGGCGTTCAGAAGAAAAAGTTGGTGACGGGTGCTACCGCACAAGTGAAAGGTGATGACATTGCCAAGTTGAACACTACTAACCCACTTCAAGCTATGCAGGGTCAGACTCCTGGTGTTAGTATCAGTTCTACTTCAGGACAGCCAGGATCAGATATGAAAGTGCAAATTCGTGGTTTGGGTACCGTAGGTGATGCTTCTCCTCTTTACCTTATTGATGGTATTGGTGGTGACATCTCAACCTTGAATCCAGCCGACATTGAGAGTATCGATGTCTTGAAGGACGCCGCTTCCGCTGCTATTTATGGTGCTCAGGCTGCCAATGGTGTTGTTCTTATCACAACAAAGAGTGGTAAGGCTGGTCGTGCAGAAATCAGTTTTGATGCCTATAAGGGTTGGCAGACTGTTGCTCGAAAAGCTAAATTGCTTAATTCTAAGGAGTACATGACTATTATGGATGAGGAACGTATCAATTCTGGCGGTCAGCCCTATGATTGGTCTTCGTTCAAGAGTATTTATGATACTGATGGTAACTTGATTGATACTGATTGGGTAAGTTCTATGCTTAAGGATAATGCACAAGTAGAGAGCTATTCTTTGGGTATCACTGGTGGAGGTAAAACTTCTACCTATGCAATGTCTCTTGGTTATATGGATCAAGAAGGTGTTGTTGGTGGCAAGAAGGTAAGCAACTATGAGCGCTATAACTTCCGTATCAATTCGGAACATAAAGTGATAGACAACATTCTTAAGGTAGGTGAGCAGGTAAGCTTTATTTATAAGAAGAGCAATGGCGTTATGGTAGGTAATAGCTATAACAATACATTGCGTGGAGCTTTTGGTACATCACCTTTGTCACCTATTTATGCATCTAATCCATATGCAGGCGCTTATGCTGAGGCTTTGGTAGGTCAGTATAATGGGTTCTATGGTAGCCCTTATAATGCTACTGATGGTAGTGATTGGTATAAGTATGATGGTAACCCTTATGGTGCCATGATGACTAATAGCAACAACCAAACTAAGAATGTAACATTTAGTGGTAATGCTTATGCGGAGTTGACTCCTTTCAAGGGCTTTAAGTTCCGTACAGTATTTGGTGCTGTTTATGGTACTAGCGAATATAGAGGTTATACTCCTCTTTATCACTTCAGCCCATATTCATATCAGGATACTAGAACCTCTGCTAACCAAAATATGAATCATGGTTTGACTCTTACTTGGACCAATACTGCACAGTATGATTGGAGTTTAGGTGAACATGAATTCAGTGCTTTGCTCGGTACTGAGACTAGTCGCTATGAAGGTACTTATTTGGGTGCTAGTAGTGGTAATTTGAAGGATGGCTTTGCTGATTGGAGTCATGCTTATGTTTCTAATGGTACATCTTCTTCTACAGCTGATGGTTTGAGTGCTTCGGGTAATCCTCATGACGAGACTCGTACGATATCTTATTTTGGTCGTTTGGGTTGGAACTGGAAGGAAACTTATATGATCAACGCAACTCTTCGTTGTGACGGCTCTAGCCGTTTTGCACGTGGTCATCGCTATGGTTGGTTCCCTTCTGTATCTGCAGGTTGGACAGTAACCAATGAAAAGTGGATGCAGAGTACTGCCAAGTGGATGGATTATTTGAAAGTTCGTGCAAGCTGGGGACAGGTTGGTAACCAAAATATTGATAATTATCAGTACTTGGCTCCTATCAAGACTGCAAATACGCATTACTTGTTTGGTACATCGGGATATGACGATGCACAGTCTTCTACTATTTTGGGCAATAACTATGGTGCTTTCCCAAGTCGTTTGGCTAATGAAAATCTTACATGGGAGACATCTGAGCAGCTTAATATCGGTATTGATGCACGTTTCTTCTCTCGTTTGAATGTTAATCTTGATTATTATATCAAGACTACAAAGGACTGGTTGGTACAAGCTCCTATTCTTGCAACAGCTGGTACTGGTGCACCATTTATCAATGGTGGTGATGTGAAGAATAAAGGTTTTGAATTCAACTTGAGCTGGAGTGATAATATTGGTAAGGACTTCAATTATAATGTTGGTTTCAATGGTGCATATAATAGTAATAAGGTAGGTAATATTCCTACTATGGATGGTACTATTCATGGCGGTACAGGCGAATTGTATGACAACTCTCCTGAATTCTATCGTGCACAGAATGGTCATGCCATCGGTTATTATTGGGGCTTTAAAACTGCAGGTATTTTCCAAAATCAGCAAGAGATTGATGATTGGATTGCAGCAGGAAATGGTGTTTTGCAGTCTGATGTAAAACCTGGTGATGTGAAGTATTATGATATTGACCATAATGGTAAGATTGATGATAATGATAAGGTAGATTTGGGTAATGGCATTCCTGATTTTACTTTCGGTTTCAATCTTGGCTTTGACTATAAAGGTTTGGACTTCAATATGCAGTGGAGTGGTGCATGTGGTCAGCAGATTGTACAGACCTACAGAAACCATGCAAATTCACAGGCTAATTATACAAAGGAAATCTTGAATCGTTGGACCGGTGAGGGTACTAGCAATACAATCCCTCGTGTAACTACTACCAATATTAACTGGCAGTTCTCAGACCTCTATGTTCACGATGGTGATTACTTGCGTTTGAGCAATGTAACTCTTGGTTATGATTTCGCTCGTATCATTGCGTTGAAGGCAATAAAACAACTTCGTTTGTATGTACAAGCACAGAATCTCTTGACCTTTACTAAGTATAATGGTATGGATCCTGAGATTGGCTATGGCCCATCAGGTTGGGTATCAGGTGTGGATTATGGCTATTATCCTCGTCCTCGTACTTTCCTTATTGGTGTAAATGTTAAATTCTAAAATGAGGAGGATTCATATGAAATATTCAATATTTAAGATAACGACAGCTGCTATCTTGATGGCAGGTATGGTTAGCTCTTGTGGCGATAGCTTTCTTGATGTAAGTTCAAAGACACAAGGTAATACTCAAACATTCTATAAAACCCAATCTGATGCAGACCGTGCACTTATTGGTTGTTATGATGGTTGGAGACAGTGTTCTTCTAACCCTGGAATAGGATTTCTCGTTGCTGCTGAGGTCATGGGATCGGAATGCTTTGGTGCTACAGGTAACAATGATGCTCGTAACTACCAAGTTATAGATCGCTTTGATCAGGGTGAGTCATCTTCTGACTTGAACATCTTTAAAGAAGATTGGGCTAGATATTATGAGGGAATTTTCCGTTGTAATGAGTTGATCAATAGAGCGGAGCAGATTGCTTGGGCAAGTGACCAAACAAAAGCTACTTGCCTTGGTGAGGCTCACGCATTGAGAGCTTTTATGTATTTTGATTTGGTTCGTTTGTTTGGACATATTCCTTTGTTGGAGACATCTACAAAGGAAAATGTACCACAAGCAACTCCTGATGAGGTCTATACTTTGATCTTTAATGATCTCCAGTTCGCTATTGACAATATTCCTGCTGATGCTTATCCTAAGAAGGATGCTGCTAATAATGATGGTCGTATCACTAAGTATGCAGCGGAAGCTATTTATGCACGTGCTTATTTGTTCTATACTGGTTATGTTGGTGGAACATTGGAAGGTGTCACAAAGGATAAGGCTTTGGCTTGTTGTGAGGATATCATCAAAAGTAATGAATATGATTTGGTTAGACCATATAAGAACTTGTGGCCTGCTGCATCTGCAGGAAAGGCTAAAGTAGGTGATGCTACAACATTGCTTGGTACTTATGCTGGTGATGGTAACGTTGAAACTGTTTTGTCTCAGAAGTTCACCAATACTCAAGATTACGATGGCAACAATGATTCCAATCGTTGGCAAGTAATGCTCGGTATGCGCTCTCTCAACTCTGCTCCTTATGGTAAGGGTTGGGGTGCTATGACTGTGAATCCTAACTTTGTTAATCAGTATGAGCCTAATGATGCTCGCAAGGAAGCCTCAATTATTGATCTGGCAGGTGAAGGTGTTACTTCTTTGGATGCATTTGAAGCTAGTTACTTGGATTGGAGAGAATATACTGGTTATTGTGTGAAGAAATATTCTCCACTCTGTTTTGCAGATGGTACAAGTGCTTCAAAGATAGATGGTAGTGGTGACTTCCAAACTCAGAACCATCAAGATTGGGTTATCGTAAGATATGCTGATGTTTTGTTGATGGCAGCTGAATTGGGTAGCTCAAAAGCTCAGGATTATTTGGACAAGGTACGTAATCGTGCTGGATTGAATTCTGTAGCTGCAACAAAAGAGAATATCTTGAAAGAGCGTAAATTTGAATTTGCATTTGAGGGTATCAACTACTGGGATCTTCTCCGTCAAGGAGTTGACTACGCAGCTTCTCAGATTGCAACTTCTGGTGTGAATGTGAAGTCTGGTGGTGTGGACGATAAGGTAGTTATCAATGCACAGAACTTTAAAGCCAAGAAAGGTTTGTGCCAAATACCACAAGAGCAAATTACTCTTTCTGATGGTGTACTTGTTCAGAATGATGGCTGGAAATGATAACATTTAAAATTGATGAACAATGAAACTAAAATATTTTTTATATTCAGTTCTCGCAAGCGTTGTTATGCTGTTTGCGGCATGTTCGCCAGACGATGACAAGCTAGGAGGCGTTGACGTGACTCCAGAACAGCTTGCGGTAGGTGAAGGATTTACTATTGATGTAGATCAAAACACCAACCAAGTGACTTTTACCAGTAAGATGCCTAAGAGCTATTCTGTTTATTGGGAATATGGACCTATGCCTGCTGAGGGTGATAAGGCTTCTATTTCAGGAACGAGTACAAATGATGTATATCAGTTAGGCATTGCTTTCAAGGGCAATTATTATGTCCGTATGGGTGTTCAGACTAGAGGAGGTATAGTCTTTAGTGACCGTGCTCCTTTCAGTATTGATAAGTTGAATACTTCTTTGTTGTCTGATCAACTTTGGACTCTTCTTACAGGTGGTGTAGATCATTCTAAAACTTGGATGCTTGACATCGATGCTGATGGTCAATCTATTAAATTTGTTGGTCCTAAGTATTTCTATACAACTGGAGCAAATTGGAATAATTTCCACAATTCTAAGGGAGCTAACTATATTGATTCCAAGGCATGGGATGCATCTACCGCTATTGAGCCTTCTACAGCTTGGAATTGGCTAGCAGATTGGGCTGGTAATAGCTGGATTTGTGATGCTAAGGATTATGGTACGATGACCTTTGACTTGATTGGAGGTGCTAATGTAGATGTTAATGGTGAAAAGGGTTCGTTCGCAATGGATGTAGATAACCACACTATTACGTTTACTGGTGTTTTGCCTTTGGCTATTGACCAAAATGCAGTTGCAGCTCAGTGTCCTTCTGGCACCTATAAGCTTCTCTATTTGTCAGATAATGGTATGCAGATTCTTTTCGATGGTGCCAATGAGACACCATTCACATTGAACTTCATCTCTAAGGATTATAAAGACAACTATGTGGCTCCTGTTAATAAGGTTATTAATCTTCCTGCTTTATGGAAAGATCTTATGTTGCCAATGAATCAGAAGCAGACTTCTTATACATTTGATACAGAAAATCCTTACACATACTTTAGTTTGAGTGGTGAGGAATTGAAAGATGGTCCAGTCAAGTATAAAGCCAACGAAAATCTTGGCGATGCATTGATTGAAATCAATAGTGCAAAAAACACATTTACCGTGACTGATGTTGATGGAAACAAAACAGAAAGTTCATTTACTGTTTCTGATGGTGAATATACTACTGATAAGGATGGCAATGCAGTCTGCTCTGGTGGTGGTCTATTTACCATTCCATCTCTTCCACAATTTAATATCTCAGAGAATGCAGATGTACAGTTTGGTTCAAAGGACAAGACTTTGCAGTTGTTGGGTTATGAGGTTAACGATATGACAGGTGACATTACCGACATCTATCTTGGTTCAAAGCAATATGATGCACAAGGCAATGCGCTTTACTATTTGGCATATCACTTGATTAAGCAAGTTGCAGGCGGTACAGTTGAAAGCTTTACTGCTTCCCTCAATTTTGCTGCTAAAGACTTTAAGTTCTTGCCTGCGGCAGAAACTTATGTTACGGGAGAAGGTGATTATACTCTAACTGTCGTTCCTGATGGTACTATCAATACAAAGGATCCTCATTTGATGTATCTTGACATCCCTAAGTTGTTGAAGAAACATCCTAATGCAGACATTGTTATCAAGAGTGTGAAGGTAGATGGTACAGAGTTGCTTGGCTCTTTGTTCACAGACACAGACATTCCTCGTACTGTGGCTGATGATCCGTCAACAGGAAGACGTTATGTCCTAAGCCCATGGGGTGACCCATCGAATGAAACAGATACAAGACATTATGTCTATGCCGATCTTCTTCCTAAATTTGCTTTCAGCAACAGTATTGAGGTTACTTTCCATGTAACTTATGATGCTGGTGAAGTTGTTCTCAAATAATAATTTAATGTATTAATGATATGAAACACAAAATATTGACAAGCATCGTTTTGCTACTGTCCGTTGTCTTCATGGCGGCTTGTAGTGATGATGACTATAATGCTAGTACTGATGCAGTCGTAAAAAGCATTACTACTGGTGATGCTGCTGTTACTGCCATATCTGCGACGACTCATGGAGTTGTAAAAGACTTGTCTGGAATGAGTTCTGATAGATATGTTGTAGGTACTGTCTATGGTGTTAATCCTGACCCTACTACGGCAGGTACAAAACAAATAGGTGCTATAGATGAACTGGGCAACGTAACAGCTGAGCTGAGCGGATTGACAGAAGGTACAACCTATTATTACGCAACTTATGTCACCTTGCAAGGTAAGGTGACTAAGTACGGCGATGTAAAGTCTTTCGTCGCAACTGATGCTGATGTGGCAACTTTAGCTGCTACTGATGTAACATCATGCCATGCTACCTTCAATGCGCAAGCAGCTGGAGTTGATGACATTCTTTCTTCTGTTAGTGTCGGCTTTAGATATGCTACTACGGAAGAGGGAGTTGAAGAAGGTGTTGATGTTCCATTGGATGAAGCTTCTGCTTCTGCTAATAAGACTGTAAAAGGACTTCTCCCTTCTACTACATATTATTATGCTGCATATACCAAGTTGGGTGATGGATATATCTTTGGAAATGTCCAAAGCTTTACAACAAAGGTGCAGACAATGGAATATGTAGACATGGGTGTCAGCGTCCTTTGGGCAAAATGCAACATCGGTGCTGAGACAGAAAGTGAGATTGGTATCTTAGCTGGTTTCGGTGATCAATCTTTCTATAATCGCTCTACAAGCAATGATGACTATACCCCATGGGACATTGCTGGCACAGAAGAAGATATGCTTTACAATCTTCACATCGATGGTGATGCTAAGATGAAGAGTACTATGCCAACTGAAAAGCAGATTAATGAGTTGGTAAGCAAAACAACTCAGAGTATAGTTGAAGTGGATGGTGTCTCTGGCGTTAAATTCACAGCTAAGAATGGCAATTCTATTTTCTTGCCTTTGACAGGTTATCGTAGTGGTGATGTCACAACTGAAGCTGCTGTTGGCTATTATTGGAGTGGAACTGTAAGTACTATTGATGAGGGCTTTGCTAAATCTTTGGTTTTAAATTCTCTTGGCAGTTCAGTAGGTATCTCTGCTCGTAATTTGGGTTTGGCTATCCGTTCTGTACGTGAGGAAGAACCTGTAGAGGAGGGTATCACAATCCGTAACTATAATGGTGTTCAGGGTGATATCCAAAATAATGGTGATTATCGCTTTGATATTTATAACCAATGGGATGGCTCAAATACAGGAACTGATGAAACTTCAGTTCTTATTCCATCAGAGGTTAAGTTTAATGAGTCTATTTCCGTTACATTCAGTATTACTGGTACGGGCGGTAACTCTTGTGAGGCTTTCATGACATTTGCTGATGGTGGTTGGGCAACTCAGAATTGGAGTTACAATGCTGATGGAAATGGTTCTTGTAAAATCAATGGCGATGGCACTTATACAATGACGCTCAAGGGACAAGGAAGTGGACTTGGTGTGTTCGCGCTTGATTTCGTTGGATTGTCTAAACTGGCTGGTGCTGATAATCTGAATGTGAAGATTGTTAAGTGTGTCATGGATGATTGGGGAACTAAACTTCCATTTGACAATGCTAAATTAGTTGTTGGTGATATCGAAGAAAATGGTAATGTGCGTGCTGACATCTATAATCAGTGGGATGGATCCAATACTGGCGACCAAGACCATTGCGGTGTAGATATTAGCAAGGTAGTGTTCTCGAAACGTATCGGTGTGACCTTCTCGGTTGAAGGTACAGATGATAAAGAATATCAAGCATATCTGACTTTTGCTGATAGTGGTTGGGCTACTTCAAATTTTGGCTACAATGAAAATGGCAATGGTTCTTGCATCATCAAGGGTGATGGTACATATACTATTAGTCTTGCAGGTTCAGGTAGTGGCTTTGGAGTTTGTGCTATTGATATTTTGAAACTTGGTGAAGCTGTTGGCGCTGACAAAGTTAAGGTACGAATAGCTTGCATTCGAGTAGAATAATTTAATATAATTCTGCGGAGGTCATGTCCTTAATGGCATGGCTTCCGCTAATCTCTGTTACAATGATAAAAAAACTCTTGATTCTCGTCTTGATGTTGCCGTTATTGATGGCTTGTCATTATGGAAATAAAAAGCAAAATGGGAAGAGTGATGATCGTTCCGACACTTCAGTTGAAGGTACTTGGCAAGGAATTGAACCTTTTCATAGTATTGACGTGTCTGGTGTGACGAAAGTTGTTGTTTTCATTCGTGATTCCACTTCTGTAATGATTGATGGGGTACATGTCGAAAATGGTGATCCTCGTATTTGCATTAAAAATGGTCTTCTTCATGTCTCTCCAATAGATAAGTCAACAGAATCTTCTATACAATCTGTTCGTATTTATACTCCAACGCTTGAAAAGTATGTCGTGAAAGATTGCGGTGAGGCAAATTTGAGTGGTGATACTTTGAGGAGCAAGAGATTTATTTTGGATGTTCAAAAATGTAATGTCTTTCGTGGAAATGCTTGTTTGGCTGTTGCTGATATAAATGTCACATTCCATAAAATGCTAATGGCTAAATTAGATTTGAAATCGATTGACTTTACAATGAAAGCAGATAGTGTTCAGTATATTGCTTTGAAAGGTTCTACTCGTTTTTCTAAGACAACCTATGGGCAAAAGAAAGGTCGTGTAGATACATCTAATTTGACAGTTAATATGTAAAACGTAATTTTAAAACAAGTTTTTATGAGATTAAAACATTTACTTTTAGGTAGTTTGATGTTGGTGTCTTCTGCATGTTTTGCTCAGTTGCCAACAGCTTCAGAGGTTGCCAGTAAAATGTATCCAGGATGGAATCTGGGCAATACTATGGAAGCAAACAATAATGGAACTAATTTCTCTAATAATGTTGGTCTTTCAGGTGAGACTTCTTGGCAAAGTATAAAAACTACTCAGGCTATTATCGATTTTGTGAAGTCTAAGGGTTTTAAGTCTGTTCGTATCCCTTGTAATTGGGTTTGTGGACATATTTCTGATGCTTCTGCTTGTACTATTGATGCCGCTTGGATGGCTCGTGTCAAGGAAATTGTGGATTATTGTATTTCTGATGGTCTCTATGTCGTCTTGAATGACCATTACGATGGTGGTTGGGTTGAAAGAAGTTTTGGTGATATCTCTGATGCGGCAATAACAAAAAACTCAGCCACAATGAAATTGATTTGGACGCAAATAGCTAACGAGTTTAAGGACTATGATGAGCATCTTTTGTTTGCTGGTCTTAACGAACCAGATGTTAGCAATCAGAAGCAAACAGATGCTTTGTTGAAATACGAACAAGCTTTTGTGGATGCCGTACGTGCGACTGGTGGAAATAATGAGACAAGAACGCTTATCGTTCAAGGTCCTAGTACAGACATTGACAAGACTGTAAACTATTTCTCTGCAATGCCAACAGATGCAGTTGCTAATAGATTGATGGTTGAAGTTCATTATTATAGCCCTTCTCAGTTTACTGGTGTGTGGGAAAATGGTAAACCTTATTATTTTTGGGGCGCAGCCAATCATGTCCTTAGTGGTTCTTATAAGAATTATAACTCAACATGGGGAGAAGAGTCTGAGCTCTCAGCTCAGTTTAATAAGATGAAGGCTAAATTTGCTGACAAGGGTATTCCGGTTCTTCTTGGTGAGTTTGGTGCAAATTGGCGTTCCATTGGCAATACTGCTGCTCAGAAAAAGCATGATGCTAGTATCAAATTGTTTAACAAGTTAGTCGTTCAAAATGCAATTAATTGTGGAATGGTTCCAATGGTATGGGATGTAAATGTAGCTAACCAAAGTGGTACTACTGGTATTATGACTGTGATAAATCGTGGTAGTCGTTCTGTGTTCTGTACTCCAGCAATGGAAGGTATTACGGAAGGTGCCAGTAGTGGAAGGTGGACGATAGCTACAGGTATTGATTTTGTCAAAAGTGAAGCTACTATTATGCCCGTAAAAGCTTATAATCTTCAAGGGCAGTTGGTTGCTCCAACTACAAAAGGAATTGTTATAATTAATGGTAAAAAATATTTTAATCGTTAATTTTAGTAACATAGTTTTTGATGTGAAAGAAAAGGCGCACATGCTCGTAGTTCTGCGAGATGTGCGCCTTTGTTTTTTAGTCCTTGTTGATAATATGATAGCTTCTGTTTCTGAATGTACCTGTAAAGCCGAGTTTTCCTTCTTTCACTAGTTCTCTAAGATATTCTTTTTTCTCTTTTTACCGAATAATATAGATAATCGGCAAAAAAGTATGAGGCTTTCTAGGCTTTTTTACGTAACTTTGCCCTCAAAATCTATTTGTCTAATTAAACAACTACAAATGAAGAAAATATTTGTTTTACTGATGATGGCTTTGGCAACTTGCAATCTCTTGGCGAAGTCAAACTTCGTGCAGGTGAAAGACGGTCATTTCGTACGTGATGGCAAACCTTATTATTATGTCGGCACTAACTTCTGGTATGGTGCTATCCTAGGTTCCGAAGGACAGGGCGGCAACCGAGATCGACTCTGCAAGGAACTTGACAAGATGAAGGAAATGGGTATCGACAACCTACGCATTCTTGTGGGCTCTGATGGCAAGCGAGGCGTGAAGACCAAGGTAGAACCAACGCTTCAGGAAGCTCCTGGCGTATATAATGATACCATCCTCGCTGGTCTCGACTATCTCTTGATGGAGATGGGTAAGAGAAAGATGGTGGCTGTGCTCTACCTCAACAATTCCTGGGAATGGAGTGGTGGCTATGGCTTCTATCTAGAGCATGCTGGTATGGGCAAGGCTCCTCGTCCTAATGAGGATGGCTATCCTGCCTTCATGAATTTCGTATCTCAGTATGCTTCTTGTCAAAAGGCGCACGAGTTGTTCTACAACTATGTGAGATTTATCCTTACCAGAACCAATCGTTATACGAAGAAAAAGTACAAGGATGACCCTGCCATCATGTCTTGGCAGATAGGCAATGAGCCTCGTGCTTTCAGCAAGGAGGCACTTCCTGCCTTTGAGAAATGGCTCGCTGAGGCAAGCAAGTTAATTCGCTCGCTCGACAAAAATCACCTCATCAGCATCGGTAGCGAGGGCAGTTGGGGATGTGAGAACGACATCCAATGCTATGAGCGCATTTGTGCCGACAAGAACATCGACTATTGCAATATTCATCTTTGGCCATACAACTGGAGTTGGGCTCGTCCCGACCATCTCATTGAGGACTTAGGCGTGGCTTGCAAGAATACCAAGGAATATATTGACGATCACTTGCAGGTATGCGCTCGCATCAAGAAACCATTGGTGATGGAGGAGTTCGGTTATCCTCGTGATGGATTCTCCTTCTCTCCATCCTCTACTACCGAGGGTCGTGATGGCTATTATAAATATGTGTTCAGCTTGGTGGGTGACAATGCCGAGACGGGCGGTTACTTTGCTGGTTGCAACTTCTGGGGATGGGGCGGCTTCGCCAATCCAAAACATGAGCAATGGCAGGTGGGTGATGACTACACCGGCGACCCAGCTCAAGAGGCACAAGGCTTGAACTCCGTTTTCTCTTCCGATCATTCTACTTTGCAGGTAGTGAAGAGTCAGGTAGATAGAATGAATAAGATAGGAAAATAAACACTGAAAACAGATAAAAAGAGTTTGCATCGTTTCAATGCAAGCTCTTTTTGTTAGTTTTTGTCTAGATATAACATTTTATGCATCATTATTTAACGAGATATGCGGTAGAGAATACCGGCTATTTACTATCTTTGCCGTCGGATAAGTAAAAGAACAACAACTTAATATATTATAAACCTAATTAAATTTAAAAGCTTATGAAGAAGTTATTTACTCTAGTGTTTGGCGTATTGTTCGCCTTGTGTGCTAATGCCGTTACTTTGGACATTGGTGTGCCTAATAATAATACCGAGGACACAAAAGCTAATCAGGTGTTTTTCGACCCTGCAACAAAGGTCATCACTTTCTACAAACAGTGGGATTATCGTCCAGGTTGGTGGACTGGTGTTCATGGGGTGGATTTTTCTGCTTATGATGAGTTTGTCTTAGAACTTGATAATCCAGACAAACTTAAGATTCAGATTGCGTTGGAGTATAATGATACTTATCTTGATGGGGGTAAAGAAAATACTTATAAAACAACTCAACAAGGTGATGGAGATAAAATCGTCTTGTCGCTTGACGCAGATCACAAGCATAGTGTAAAACAGATTTATTTGCAATACACAGGTTCTGATGCTTCAGCAGATGCTCCTAAGACAGTTACATTTAAGTCTGCTTATTTCCAAAATGCTGCACCAGCACCAGAGGAAGTTGTATTCTTTGATACACCTTCTACCGTTTCTTTAGGTTGGAATGGTGATTCTGGCAAAGGACCTGTTGATGTTGTACAAGCATCTTTTACAGATGAAGCAAAGTCTCTCTTGGTTCCAGGAAATACTCTTCGCATAGAATATACAAAAGATCCAAATGAGCAATATTTTCAAGTTCAAGTAATGGGATCTTGGTGGACGATTCTTGATTCAACTAAAAAAACAGCTGACCAAATTACAGCATCTAATGCTATATTTAATTTAAATGACTCTGGTGTTCTTGATGTCGTTCTAAATGAAGCTGACGTAGAAACTTTAAAACAGCAAGGAGGTGTTTGTTTGGGTGGTCATGGAATCTTTGTCCAGAAGATTTCTCTTCTTAAGAGTTCATCTACAAAAATTTCCAATGCCATTGTTGCCCCAGTAACAAAGAATGCTAAGATTTACAACCTTGCTGGTCAGCAGGTGAATGCCTCTTACAAGGGAGTAGTCGTTAAGAATGGCAAGAAGTATGTTCAGAAATAATATCGAGGTTTAAAAGTAGATTTTTCTTATATTGAAACCGCCCCATCAAGATTCGATTCTTGTGGGGCGGTTTAATCTTTATGTTTTCTATTAATCTTTTAGTGTTTCAAATACATACCATTCAACTTCTCTAGGAAGATACTGACTTCGTCATTGACTAGCTTCATAAATCCATGAATCTTCTGATTTTCTACGCCTGGGTATGGCACGAAATAATGGCCATCAATCGGTTCACCTTGGTTCTTGCCAAACATCAAATAAGCGATATGATGCTGTTTCAATTCTGGTAGCAAGATGCTGGCGAATACACTAGAGTCGCCAATCGACTCAACACCAGTGGTCAAACCAAACGCAGTGTTGTGCTCTTGTGCGAACGGCAAGGCTTGATTGATGATGTCCTTGATGCTCTTTTCGTAAAGAGGGAGATTGATGGAAGTGCGAGACTGAAGGTAAGTTACGTTGATGACATCAATGTTGTGGTCTGGATAGCGATCCATCAAGTTCTTGCCTGGTTGATATGCCTCAGAATAACCATATATCACATTGCTTACATCCTCATCATCTAGCAAATCTTGCATCTTCTTGTAAAGGTCGATGTAATCATCTTTGCTCAGTTGACAATACCATGATTTCCCATCGATAGGGAAGAGGTTGAGTACTACAGGAGCCTTAATGCCGTAGTCATCTTGGAGGCTACCTAGGAAGTTGGCTACTTTCTTGGCATATTCCTCTAGTATGTCTTCATTGCCATTGTAGTTGGGTGCAGTCCAGTTCATGATGAGCAACCCACCTTTGCGGAAGTTTTTGAGTACATCTTCCTTGATACTCTTAAAGGGTATGCCATCTATGTTACTACTCTTTCCATTCTCTATTCCTGCCAATTCGTACCCATTGACGGCAGGACGGAAACCACAAATGGCTTGCATGTCGCATCTGTCGCTGTCGCATTGCCATCTGTTCCAACCGATTCCGGTCAGCGTACCATACATCTGTCCGATGAGTGTACCCTTGTTGGCGTATGCCTTGACATTGGTTTGTAGGTTCTCTGTGCGAGTGGTCAGACCGCTCATCGCTATTTCATCGTATGATTTCTTTTTCTTGTCGCCACATGATGTTGCACATGTGGCGACTGCGATGCCGATGAAACAGAATAATAAAAACTTATTGATACGATTCATCTTTGTTGTTCTTTTCTTCTTTTTTTTTAGGTTCTGGCTTTACTCATTGTAAGCATTCTGCATTGCCTCTACTACAGTAGGGAGTGTCCACTGAGGAACGGTGCGGTCTGTACCATCAAAGATGCTCATCCAATAGAAAGTGGCAACGCCGTATGCCTTTGCCTGCTTTACGATGTCGGCAGCTTGGTCGGCAGCAGCTTTCTTCTGAGAATCTGTGCTGTTCTTGCTGACACTCTTGCTTCCGTGTGTACCATATTCACCGATGATGCAAGGAATGCCCTTGCTGATGAACTTGTTGTTCAAGCGAGTGAACATGTTCTTGATTTCATTGCTGCAAGAAGTATCCCATGCTCCCTTAATAGCGAACCAATCCCATGGAGCGTAGGTGTGAACCTCTACTGCAATGTGACCGCTTACCTTGTCGGTAGGGATCGTGAGATTGTTTAAAACTTCATCAACATTTGAAGCGGCGTATGTATTAACGATGAGATTACGAGTCTCGTTGTTGCCACCAGTAGCACGAACGGCATTTACGAAACTTTGTGCATAACCATTCAATCCCTTGTAGCTATTGGTATTCGTTGGTGCATTCCAAGTGTTGTCTGCATCGAGCATCTCGTTGTAGCCCTCGAATACCAAGTGTTGGTTGTAGTTCTTGAAACGATTGGCAATCTGTGTCCAAAGGTTCTCGAACTTAGTCTTGTTGGCATTGTAATTGTCCAAATCAGCCTTGATCCAATGGGTCACACTCTTGTCATCAGCACCCGTATCATGGTGAACATTAAGAATGCAATACATGCCATTGTCGATGACATAATCTACAATTTCCTGTACTCTGTCCATCCAAGCAGCATCTACTGTGCCGTCTTCTTTCATGTGCTGGAACCAAGTGACAGGGATACGAACAGAATTGAAGCCATTCTTTTTCAAGAAATCTACCATAGGCTTGGTAGTAGGATCTTGCCCCCAGCACTTCTCGAACTCAGTGACGGAGTTCTTTTCCATTGTTTTGGTCATGTCAATGGCATCCATGCAGTTACCGAAGTTGGTGCCGATACCCATGTTCTTGACAGCTTGCGCAGCGCTCTCCTCTACGTAGGTTGCATTGAGATTCACTTGGTCACGAGTGATGACATTCTTGCTGCTCAGTGCTGCTTTCCACCAGTCGTTGGATGGCATGTTGCCACCATACCAAGGCATGAAGAAGCTCCATTTTGCACCTGCGTTCCATGCTTCATCAATGTTGGATGTTGCAGTGCTTGTATTCACGTCTGTACCACATTCAGCCAAGCTAACAAGTTTTCCTGGGAAGCGAGCCTGAATTTCCTTAAACTCTTGTGCTTGTTTAGTAGCATTGTAGCCATAGAGGTCACGACCGATGATATCTACATATTTGTCGCCTGGGTACCAAGCGTCATCATTGTTGTAGGTGGTGGCATCACCATTGTAGTTCTGGGTAGTCCATACCCAAATCAAGTTATGGATGCCTTTGGTCTGGAAGTAGTCGAACATGGTCTGCCACAGCTTCTTGTAAGTTTCAGCGCCATCATATCCCCACCAGAACCATGATTTAGCCCAACTAGCTTGACTCTTCAGGGTTGCATTGCCTGCTGCCTCATGGAATGGACGCCATACGGCAGATACGCCAGCATCTTGCAATTTCAGCAATACATCAGCCACCTTGTCCATCTCCTGATAGAACCATTTGTTTTCCCAAGAGCCAGATGTGAAGACGTTGGAGGCCTTGAAGGTAGTTTCACTTGGGGTACAAGTTACGCCGCTACCATCTTGGCTAGGAGTTGTGCTTTCTGATTTAGGTACATTGAAGTGCCACATCAATGAAACCAAACCGCCTGCGTCTGCCCACTCAGTTACTGGTGTGATGTTGTTATAATTGATCCATCCATTGCTGCTCTGGTTAGGCACATAGATATGGATGAAGTCATAGCAGTTCATAGCTGGATATTTGCCTGTGGCAGAATAAATCTTATCAGCCTCTTCGTGGTTCCAGTTCACATTGGCGATAACAGAAGAAATCGTCTTGGTACCATAGTTGAGTTGGAGATACTTATAGAGTCTCTTGGTCTTCTCTGTAGCTGCTGCATCTGCCAGTGTTACATCGCTAACATCGCTCTCATGGTAGATGGAGAATACGATGTTGTTGATTTTGTTGATGTCGTAGGTTTCTACAGATCCCCAATCCTCCAAACCTTTTAGGTAGATTTCTAGTTTATTGTTGTTCGTATGTTTCATGGAGGAGATGCAGTTTGATTCTCCAGTGAGGTTCCACTCTGCTTGTTTACCTTCAGTATTATTGATGGTAATTTTGTCTCCATCTGTTTGTGCAAAGGCAGTGAATGAGAGCATTACTGCCATGAGTGAGAGTAATATTCTTTTCATTGTCTTGCGATTTTAATGGATTTGTTGTTAATCTTGATAATATATACCCCCTTGGTAAGACCTTCTAGGCTGATGATGGTCTTGTCGTTGTTGATGATAGGGGAGATGGATACAGCTTTGCCATCCAAAGAGTATATGCTCACCTTGTTGGCTTTGCCGTCCACGATGATTCTGTCACCTTCCCAAGCGAAGTGGTTATCTTGGCTAACTTGCTTGATGTCGGTGGTTGTGCCGTAAGTGAATGTGCTCACTTTCCATAGTTCGTAGCTAGCGGTTGTACTTGTGGTTTTCACCGTCATCTTGTCATCGCCGAAAGTAACCTCTGGAAGTGTGGAGAGTGCAAACTCTATTTTGCTTCCATCATTGAAGGATACAAACAGCGACTTTCCGTCAGCGGCATGTGCTGTCATGCAGCAGAGTGCCACCCATAAGGATAATGCTATTTTTTTCATGTTGTTATGTAGTTTTTGGTTTAAATTAAAAATGTGGCGCAGTTAATTTAACTACGCCACAAATTTACAAATTATATTTCACATAAGTGACATTTTTTAGTTAAATATCGCTTATGGGAGGATAACAATCTTGTTAGCCTTGCCTAAGTCGCCCTGAATGACGAATGCAGTGTCGCTCCAACCGTCAGAAACATTGTTGATGGCATTCATCATTTTGTCATCAAATTCTTGTACAAGCTTAGTTTCTGTTCCGTTCCAGTCTGCGATTGTATAAAGGCCAGACCAGTTTGCGTCATTGATTTGAACTTGTCCTGTAACACTTGCATCCTTATAAACTATCAACTTAGAACCCTTCTTTACGCCAAGTTTAATAAGATCTGCCTTATTGAGACGGAATTTACCTGTACCATCGCCCCAACTGAACGCAAATGGATAGGTAATGGCTGTGCCAGCTTCATTTTTGGCAAAGTCAGCTATGTCTTTCTCTGCAGGAACAATCTTGAAGTCAACGCCTTCAATCTTGTTGCCATCAAGGTCTTCCATAATAATCTTGTATGTTCCCTCAGCGGCATTGGCTGGTACCAGACAGATAATCTCTGTGTTAGTGCGAGAAGTATAACGAGTTACCTTATATGAGCCGATGTAGAGACTCTGGATGTTCTGGAAGTTCTTACCTGTTAAGGTTATTTTTTCTCCAGCAACAGCTTCACCAGGAGTAACTGATGCAATAGCAGGTGTTGTAGCAGCCTTGATTGTCAATGCGTCCTTGATTTCAACAGTTGTTCCATTCTTCAAGTTCAACTTGAAGCCACTACCAGCACAAGCTGTAGGAACTGTAACTGCTATCATTGTCGCAGTATGACCTGGGAATTCGTTTACAGTCATCTCAACGTCGCCTGGGAATGTTACGCTTTGTACGAGGTCGAGGTTAGTACCTCTGATGATGGTTCTTTCGCCAGCAGTAATAGCAGCAGGGTTGCAGGCTGTAACAGTTGGTTTGACCAAAGTGTAAGCTACGGTAACAGTCTTGCCATTTGCCAAGCTCAAAGTAATGTCACCTTCCTGTGCGTCTTCAGGTACGATAGTAGTTACCTTGTCTGCTTCTACCTTGCTCAGTTCAGACTTAGCTGCGTTAGGGAACGCGATGCCTGTGATCAAGTCCATATCCTTACCTGTAATAGTAAGTTCTGCACCATTCTTGATAGGTGATGGGGTAGCAACTAAATTGGTAGGTACGACTGTCTCAATTGTACCGAAGCTAATAGATGTACCATTCTTAGCGATAGCCTTAACTTCGCCATCTGTTGCTGTAGCAGGAAGTTCGAATGTGATTTCTGTTGCAGACTGTGACTTGAAATCTTTAGCCTCAATTGTTGCACCATTGAGTTCGATACTTGCAATCAAGTCAAGTGCAGTTCCCTTCAAAGTCTCGATTTCTCCAGCTTTAATCAAAGTCTTAGCGATTGCATTTTCTGGATCTATTTCTGGACCATTAATTGTAATCTCACCTTCTGAGTACATATAGTTATCACCATCGCTGATTTGGAATCTACCATTGTTAGCTTCAGCAGGGATCGCTAATGAAATCTGATAACGTGTATGGGCGGTAAAATCTTCCGCATCTACTGTTGTTCCGTTATTAAATATAACAGATGTAATGTTGTTGAGGTAGTCACCTTCTATAGTGAGAATATCGCCTACTTTACCTACTTTGTTCTCTTTGTCTTCTCCTATATAGAAGCCTGTGAACTTTAAGTCCTCGATGTAGGTGATAGGTGTCAAAGTTTGAATTTCACCATTCTTGGCGGTCTTCAATGTGATGATACCTGTTTCACATTTCTCGGCAGGTACTTCGATGTTGATTTCTGACTTTGTACCAGAAGTGACAATATTTATGCTGGTAATTGGGTCTGCGCCAGGAAGGTCTATCTCTGTAATTTGATCTAGGTTGCTTCCTTTAAAGGTCAAGACTCCACCACGTACTACTGGGTTTGGGCCATAAGACAACAATGAAATCTGGTTGCCATACTGGTCGGTGTTCAAGTCGTCTCTGTCACAAGACGTAAACATGAAAGTACTGCATATTAACATCAGTACAAACCAGAAGAATTTTTTATTTTGTCTTTTCATAATGATCGACTTTTAAAAGTTTTTGATATGCTGGCAGTAAAAGAACTGCCAGCACATTTGTTTTATTCATTTATTGGACAAATTCGGATATTGTCAATACAGATAGTAGGAGAGCATGTCTCAGACTCGGTCTTGTATGGTCCTGTGTAGAGGAACATAGTCATACCAGTAAGGTTCTCAAACTTGAGACTATTGCTCAAAGAATTTCCATATCTGTCATACTTGAAATCTTTCAAAGGAATAGATACTGTCTGCCATCCAGAAGTTGTGAATGTAGATTTTTCTGTTCCATACCAAGGTGTCCAAAGAGCACGAGGGAAGGTGTCGTCAGCAAGGTAGCTATTTGTCGCTGTTGCGTATGTCACCTGGTCATTGCCTGTTAAGTAAACTTGTAGAGACAAGCCTTTCCATTCATTAGGAACATTGACTTCGAACTTCACTTGCATATTGTCGAGATCTTTCCACTTCATCAATGTGTTTAACTCTGGATAACCTGCACTAGGTTCTGGCCAATAGTCGAAAGAATAGTCATCTTCAGCCCAAGAGTCGAAGTTGACATCAGAACCGCCTAAGTACAAGTAGTTGCCGTCCAAAGGTGTTACGCCTTCAATGTCATTTCTTGGGTGACCATTACGCCAACCATGACCTAATGCCAATGCTTCGTCACCATCATTGTCCCAATCAAAGAGAATGTTGCGATCGTCACGGAAATAGAATTGCGACTTGCTCTTGCCATACATACTCTCTACAGTGACAAAGCCTTTCTGTGCTCCTTCAGGAACGACGAATGTTACTTCTGTTTTTGAAATGCTCTTGAAGTCTGTTACATCGACATTACCAGGGAAGCTAATCTTGAGATGTGCATTCTCGTAATCCAACAAGTAGTCACCTTTCAAAGTAACAGTTTCACCATCTTTTGCAAACTCATTGTTCAAAGATGATACAACAGGATTTGGCACGAGAGTCTTGAAATCATATTCTGTACATTCGTTCTTGCTGTTGTACATGTAAATCTTGTTGGTTGGATTGTCTGTCAGAGTTGTTGGTACATCAACAAGCAAGGTGTGGTCTGTTATGAAACTTGTGTTCAGTACAGCCTCTTGGTCGTTGAAGAAAATCTTCTTGATACTTCTGAGGTTGTTACCCACCAAACAGATGTTAGTACCCATATAAGCTCCAGTTAACATGGAGTCTTTCTTGGTGACATCGCTAAGACGGATGTAGTCAATAGAAGGGCTACCTCCTGCAACTTCATATTTATCTGGTTCATCAACGCAACTGGTCAAGCTGGCGCTGCCCATCATAGTTGCACCCAGAAGAATGAAGCTTAGAACTTTATTGTTTAATTTCATAATGATTCTTTTTTGGAGATTCTACTTAATAAGCGAACTGTGAAATGTCTATGTGCTGAGGAGCCTCAAGCAAATGAGGGTTCTGTGTAGCATCCTCTGTAGGGAATGGAATAGTGAAACTGCTCTGCTGAACATTCTGGTGTTTGCCAGGGTCGTCATTGTAGCGAACATCACTTGTTACATTCCATGGACCATTCTTGGCACCTTTGTTATACCATGTTTCGTACAAATCGTTCAAGCCATAGTATTCGTTACGCTTTTGAGCATTCAACTCTGCTATTGTAGCATCTGGATCGTAGTAATATCTACGTACGAAGTCATACCAACGGTCACCCTCCAATGCCAATTCAAGACGACGCTCTTTCCATACATCTTCCCAAGTAATAGATGATGGACGCTCGTAAGTCATAATGGCACGATTGCGAACCTTGAAGAAGGCGTCGATGGCAGAAGCATCTGTTGTAGAACCGCTGTTGCCAATCTTTGCTTCTGCATAAATCAAATATACGTCAGCAAGTCGTAACAATTGTGTGTAGTTGCCGTATGCCATGATGTCGAATGCACAGTTAATGTGCTTTTGGTGGTCGGCTGCATCACCTACTAGGTGCTTAGCGCAGTTGGCTCCAGTTGGAGTCTGCAACTCACCAGAACCTTGGTGATTCTCATATCCTTTATATACGTGTTTGAGGAAGTCGAATCCACCACAGTCTGTATAGAAGTAATCATATACATCACCTGCCATCATCATAGTAGCTTTACGTCTGATGTCAGTGTTGTTGCGGGTTTGGCTTGTTGGGTCTTCACCAAAAGCTTCTATTAAGTCAACGGATGGTCCTGCCCATCCTCCCCATGTGTTACCAGTTTCGTCGAAACCTGAAATGGCTAAGTCGCTCTGCAAAGTGTTCTGGCTTGTCCAAGGGGCACGTGTAGCTCTCCAATGCCAAGCTATCAAAGACTCAGGACCTTTGTATGCGCTATAGAACATAGCTGGGTAGTTGCTGGCACTTTCTAGCTGACGTCCACTGTTGTCTATGACATCTTTTGCATATTTAGCTGCATTGTCCAAGTCTTCCTGGTTGCGCTCATGTTTTGTAGTCTTGATGTAAGAGCTACTGCCTCTTTCGTATGTAGTGCTATTGGGATCGAAACCAGCTTTGGTGAGATATACCTTTGCTAGTAATCCTTCTGCACTGTATTTATCGATTCTTCCTAAACCAGTAGCATCTCTCTCAGGCAAAAGTTCGATTGCTTTTTTGAGTGTCATGACAATGTAGTCATATACATCCTCTATGTTTGCCTTGTACTGGTCGTTGTATGTGCCAGCACCGATGATGTCTGTGTTGTTGTGGATGATTGGCACTGCACCAAATGTACGAACCAAGTAGAAGTATGCCATGGCTTTCCACGTAAGGCATTCTCCCATACAAGCGTTTCTTACGCTCTCGCTTGCGCCCTTCGCACCTTTCAATTTGTCATAGATGGTATTGGCGTATGCATTGACAGTCCAAAGAGAATAGGACATATCTTTAAGGTTGGCATTGTTGGCTGATACGTTGCAATTCCAGTACTGCGTTTCGTCACTACCATACCAATAGTAGTTTCCTGACATCACTTCTCCTACTTTAAAGAAGCCACGCTGGAAGTCGTACCATGGCATACTATAGAGTGCATTTGCTCCTTGATAACACTCGTTGTCTCCACTGTAGAATGTATCTGCATTGTAGTTTGAGTTGTCTGGCTGATCCAAAAAGTCGCCGCAAGAAGACAAGCTCATTCCGAGGAGAACAGCGCAAGTTGCTGCTTTGAAATTATTATATTTTTTCATAATGATTCTTTCTTTAATTGTTTAGAATGCAAGGTTGAGACCGAAAGAGTAAACGGTTGGTGATGGATAACGTCCATTATCTACACCAAAGCTATAACCATTTGCGTCTGATGTGCTTGCTCCAACTTCAGGATCGTAGCCCTTGTAGCCTGTGATAGTGAAGAGATTCTGGATGTTGGCATAGACTCTCAAGCTCTCGATATGAAGGAAACGTACATACTTCTTAGGTAATGTATAACCTAAAGTGATGTTCTTCATTCTCAAGTATGAGCCATCCTCTACGTATCTATCGCTGATAACTGTTGAGTTGCCAGCAGGATCACCAATAGCCAAACGTGGAATGTTGGTCAATGGGTTGACGACTCGTACGTTATCTACGTCATCATACCAATTATATACGAGGTTAGCATTGTTGCCCTTGTAGCCCATGCTATAATCCTTGTTAGGATCGATTGGCGCCAACTGTGCGTGGTTCTTTACCGAAGCACTTTGGTTTACCCAAGCATTGTTCATACGGCTCATGCTGATATTGAGGTAGTTCATTACCTTGTTGCCAACAGAACCACTGACGAACAATGTCAAGTCAAAGTCCTTATAGCGGAAGGTGTTGGTCCAACCAAACGTATATTTTGGTTGTGGATTACCAATGTATGTCTTGTCGTGATCATCGATAACACCATCTGGTTTGCCGTCAGGACCTGAGATGTCTTTGAATTTGAGGTCGCCTGGCCAAACAGTAGTCCCCTTGCTAAGTGCTCCTTCCTTATAAGTGGCAGGCTTTGGTGAGTTCTTGATATCTTCGTAGTCTTTGTAAACGCCATCTGTAACATAGCCCCAGAATTGATAGAGAGGCTTACCGATATTACTAACGCAAACTACATCGTTCCATTGACCATAGCCGATGATGTTGGCATTGGTTGTGCCGCTAAGTCCCACTAATTTGTTCTTGTTCCAAGAAATGTTGAACTCAGAATCCCAAGAGAAATTCTTGGTAGAAATAGGGTGTGCATTGATTGTCAATTCAAGACCCTTGTTCTCAATCTTTCCAAAGTTACCCCAAGGCGCATTCAGTCTAGAAGAAAGATTTCCCAGAGTACCCATATATGATGGCAACTGCAATGGCATCAACATATCATTTGACTTCTTGTTGTACCAATCGAGTGTTATGTTCAACTTGTCATTGAAGAATCCAAGGTCAAGACCGATATTGGTTTGTTCCTGCGTCTCCCATTGAATGGAGGTGTTAGGAATGTTGGTAGGACGATAAGCAACGCTAGTCTGACCAACGAGGAACGGGGTAACGGTAGCACCCCATTTGTATGGACCGATATTGGCATTACCTGTCTGTCCCCATCCTATACGAATTTTTCCATTGCTCAACCATTTGTTAGCAAACTGCATGAATTTCTCATTGCTGAATCGCCAACTTGCAGCAAATGAATGGAAAGAAGCCCAGCGATTCTTAGGACCGAAGTTGGAGCTACCATCACGACGGAACGTATAGGTTGCCAAATAGCGATCATCGTAATTGTATGTCTCACGAGTGAAGAATGAAGACATGGTCGTTACACCAAAACCAGACTTGATGGAAGGGGTGTTGGAACCTAAAGATGGCAGATGAATACTATTGTTTGGTAACTTGGTGCCAGACTGATTTGTATAATCCCAATCGCTTTTCCATGCTTCTTGACCCACCATGGCTGTGAATGAGTGCTTGTCAATCTTGCCATTATATGTAAGATAGTTCTTCAACTGCCAGTATTTGCTATTGTTCTTCTGCCAACTTGAGTTGTTGGTGTCTTGTGTCCAGTTTCCTAGTTTGATGGTTGGTGTAAATACTTCGGCATCACTCCATGACAAGTCGTAACCTAATTCTGCATGCCATACCAAATTCTTGATAGGTGTAATGTCTGCAAAGATATTTCCTGTCAACTTGTTACGTTTCATACCGATATCCTTGCTTAGGGCTAATGCGATAGGGTTTGGAGATGTCCAACCATTACGTACAACAGAAGTGTAGTTTCCATCTACGTCATAGATAGAAATGTCTGGAGGTGTTGTCAAAGCATAAGTGATAACACCTTCTGTACCGTCAGCGTGCAAAAGTCTTTCTTTGGTATGAGTATAAGTTGCATTTAAGCCAAGTTTCAACCAGCTCTTGAGCTGAGCATCTAAGTTGGTGCGGACGTTCATACGTTTAAAATTAGAGCCGATGATAGTACCATCTTGGTCCATCATACCACCACTCACGTAATATTTAACCTTGTCTGTACCACCTTGTGCAGCAACTTGATGTTGATGTTGGAAAGCAGTGCGGAATACTGCGTCTTGCCAGTTAGTACCTCTGCCAAGAATAGAAGGATCGGAGAAATCAGTACGAGCTTGGTCTTGTCTGATCCATCCATTCGTCACAAAGTCGTTGTAGTATTCAGAGAACTCACGTAGGTTGAGAATGTCAATACGTTTACCTTGGTGTTGCCATGCCACCATACCATCGTATGTAAATTTTGCCTCTCCAGATTTACCTCTCTTAGTAGTGATGAGAACGACACCGTTTGCACCCTGTGCACCATAAATGGCAGTGGCAGAGGCATCTTTTAAGATTTCCATGCTTACGATGTCGGCAGGGTTGATAGTTGACATAGGAGAAACTGTAGATACAGAACCATTTCCTAAGGCATCACCTAAACCGAGGTTACTACCACTTGAACCTCCTCCTTGGAAGATAACGCCATCAATGACGTAAAGTGGTTCGGCACCAGCATTGATTGTTGCTTGGCCACGAACACGAATTGAAGTAGAAGAACCTGGGGCACCTGAAGTCGCAACTGATGTCACACCTGCAACACGACCTTGGAAACTCTGGTCGAGGTTAGTAATAATAGAACCTTTGATTTTGTCTTCACCCATTGAAACGGAGGCACCAGAGATGTCGCTCTTCTTCATGGTACCATAACCGACAACAACCACTTCGTCAAGGCTGTTGTTGTCCTCTGCCAATGTAATGTCGTACTTGTTTTGCCCCCCCACCTTAAAGGTCTTGGTGACATAGCCTACGTAAGAAATTTCTATCGTCTGACCAGCAGACACATTGATAGAATAGTTACCGTCCATGTCGGTAACGGTAGCATTGCTTGTGCCTTTTACTTTTACTGTGGCACCGATGATAGGCCCCATGGCATCAGTGACGGTACCAGTGATTTTCTTGGTTTGTTGAACAGCCTGATTGGTTGTAATCTGGGCTGCGAAAGTTTGCTGAGGTGAGATGCCGAGGAGACTCAAGGCAGCTATTCCAGCAAGCAACTTTTCTCTACTTTTTGAATTCATACATTCTTTTTGTTAGTTGGTTAAAACTTCTTGGTACTCATCTTTAGAGTTCCAAGATTAAGTAAGATTCTCTGTTGTCTTCCTTGCTCTGATAGGGTTTGGAAAGCGAGGAGAGAAGCTCTAGGTTATTCTACTTTGTTTCATTGTTGTGATTATTTATATTGTTGTTAATGTTATTTTCTTTAAGTTTCTTATTTAGGCTTTTGTATTCGGTTGCAAAGTTATTACATTTTTGCATATTTCATTTCATATCTTTTGACTATTGCTGATACTTTTTTGCAAAAGTGCAATTTTGACTCTTTTCTTTGTTGTATAGGGTGTTTCGCTACACTTATTATTCAAGATTGGGGCATGTGCTGAGTGTTGTTATTGTATCAGTTGTGCCATTTTTTTATAATACCTCTTGTGTGTTGCAGCAGAGTATAATAAATGTACCCGTTCTTATTTATATATGCAAGATGGATGGGGCGTAAATCTCACATAGATTGTTTAGGTTGCCCATGTTGAAGGATATTCATGTGTGATTCATGAGCTATCAGTTTGGATGAAACCAGGAAAACGATAACTTCTCTTTGGCGATTTCTCTGCTTGAGTCATGTTCTGGCTCTATCGTTTGCTAGACAAAATCCACAACTTTTTTCAACTTGCAAAGAAAGTATAAGCAATTAGCAAAATAGTACAAAGATATTTCTGATTTTTGCTTTATCTTTGCAACCGAATAACAAAGATAGATAACTAACATGTCTAACCTGGCATTTCTTTGCCAATCATTTTAACAACAAACAACAACAATGAAGGATTTTAGGTTAATAATTATAGGTATCCTCTTCTGTGTGCTTGGCTCCTTGAGCGTTAGCGCACAGATAAGAGGCTACAACATCGTAGTGAGCGTGACTCCTGACCATCAGGACTGGAACTACAAAGTGGGTGAGAAAGCCAATTTCGTGGTGAATGTGCGCAAGTCAGGCACATTGCTCGACAATGTAAAGGTAGATTTCGAGGCGGGACCAGTGATGTATCCAGACGTGAAGAAAAGTATTACCCTAAAGGATGGAACGATGAAATGGAGCGGTGCTATGAAGACTCCAGGCTTCTATCGCTTGAAAGTGATTGCTCATGTGGGAGGTAAGGACTATGAGGGACTTTGTACTGCATCCTTCTCTCCGGAGAAAATCAAACCTTTCGCTCAAGAACCTAAAGATTTCGATGCTTTCTGGCAGAAAGCCTTGAGCGAGGCTCGTCAGACCGGATTGAATCCTACCAAACGACTTCTCCCTGAACGTAGCACACAGGATGTGAACGTATATGAAATCAGCTATAACAACAACCGTTGGGGCTCCAAGATGTATGGTATCTTGAGCATTCCTGTGAAGCCAGGCAAATATCCTGCTTTGCTCCGTGTGCCCGGTGCTGGCGTTCGCCCTTACTATGGCGATAACTATACTGCTGCAGGCAAGTGCATCGTGCTGGAAATTGGCGTACACGGCGTACCCGTGACGATGGAGCAAAAGATATATGATGACCTTGCCAATGGTGCTTTGCAAGGATATTGGAACACCAACTTGGACGACCCGGATCGCAATGCCTACAAGCGTATTGTGACAGGTGCTGTACGTGGTGTTGATATGATTGCTTCCCTTGACGAGTGGGATGGCAAAACCCTCGGTGTGACTGGTGCTTCACAAGGTGGTTTCCTCTCACTCGCAGTGGCAGCCCTCGATAAGCGTGTCACTTTCCTTGGTGCTATCCACGATGCCATGTGTGACTATGAGGCTGAGCTTCATGGAGTTGCAGGCGGTTGGCCTCACTACTTCTACAAGGCTGAGGGTAAGCTTGGCTTGGCTGAAAAGGAAGTGAAACTCACGGAGGTGGAGAAGGCTCGTGTGGCTAGCGCTCGTTATTATGATGGGGTCAACTTCGCTCGTCGCATCACTGTTCCGGCTTGGTTTAGCTTCGGTTACAATGACGAGGTGGTTCCTCCAACTTCTGCTTATGGACTCTATAATACTATTCAGGCTCCAAAGTCGTTGAGCGTTTATCAGATGACGGGTCATTACTGGTATCAGGAGCAGTATGATGAGTGGCAAGACTTCTTGACCAAGCAGTTGATGAAATAGAATATTTACTAAACTTCAATATATACAATATGACAATCAAAAGAATGTTGATGGGGGCTTTCTGTTGCCTCGCTTTGCAAGGAGCGTATGCCCAGTGCTGTTCTCCAGCGAAACAGTTGATGAAGCGCTTGAGCGTTTTGCAAGAGAAGGGTATCATGCTCGGACACCAGGACGATCCTGTGTATGGCACTACTTGGAAATGGGACGAGGGAAAGAGTGACGTGCTCTTGACCGTAGGTGATTATCCTGCCATCATGGGTTTCGACTTGGGTAAGCTCGAACTGGATAGCAAGGAGAATCTTGACGGCGTGCCTTTCGATCGAATGCGCCAAGAGATCATCGCTCAGCATCAGCGTGGTGGCATCGTCACCTTGAGTTGGCATCCTTGGAATCCGGTGACTGGCGAGAATGCTTGGGATCCTAAGGGCGATGCGGTCAAGGCGGTGCTCGAAGGCGGTGCTCAACAACAGAAGTTTGAGTCTTGGCTCGGCAAGGTGGGTCAGTTCATCAATTCTTTGAAGACTGCCGATGGCAAGAAAGTACCAGTGATATTTCGACCATGGCATGAGATGAACGGCGGATGGTTCTGGTGGGGTGCCAATAGTTGCACTGCATACCAGTATAATATGCTGTATATCAAGACTTATGTTACTTTGATGAAGGCTGGCTGCAACAACATCGTTTGGGCGTGGTCACCTAATCTGAGTGACAAGAAAACAGTGGAAGCTTTCTTGGAGCGTTATCCAGGAGGTGACTTCGTTGACCTCATCGGCGTTGACATCTATGAGTTTGACAATGATGACGCCAACTATCAGAAGAACTTGCAGGAGACCTTGGATGTCATGAAGCTCGCTTCGGAGAAGGTGGGCAAGATGGCAGCCTTGACAGAGACTGGTTGTCGTGGCATCTCTCAGAAGAAAGATTGGTTTACCAAGGCACTTTGGCCTGTGCTCCAGAACTATCAACTCAGTTATGTGCTCTTCTGGCGCAATGCTTGGGACAAGCCTGCAGAGGAAGCTTATCTGCCTGGCGTGAAGGATGGAGCTATCGTCAAGGACTTCAAGAAGTTCTATAAGGAGCCAAAGGTGCTTTTCGCCAAGGACATCGAGGCAGTGAAGCCTTGCTGCAAGAAAGCGGAAGGAAAATCTTGCTGCAAGAAGGACTAATCCTTAAAACATCATAATAGTACGAATCATAATAAAATAATTAGTTTATGACAACGTTTCAAGACAAAGTAAAGGCATTGCGTGCTCATCATGAGGAGTTGTTGAGCCGCAAGAACGAACCTGTAGAGTGGGGCAACGGCATCTACGAGAAGTACAAGAACCCTATTTTGACGGCAGAGCATACTCCATTGGAGTGGCGTTACGACTTCGATGAGAAGAGTAATCCATACTTGATGCAGCGCATCATGATGAATGCTACGCTCAACTCTGGTGCCATCAAGTGGAATGGCAAGTATCTGCTCGTGGTACGTGTGGAGGGAGCCGACCGCAAGAGTTTCTTCGCTGTGGCTGAGAGTCCTAACGGTATCGACAACTTCCGTTTCTGGGATGAGCCTATCACTATGCCTGAGGATATCGTGCCTGCTACCAATATCTATGATATGCGCTTGACTGCCCACGAGGATGGTTACATCTATGGCGTATTCTGTGCTGAGCGTCACGATGATAGTCAGCCTGGCGACCTCAGCGCTGCCACTGCTACAGCTGCTATCGCCCGTACCAAGGACTTGGTCAACTGGGAGCGTCTTCCTGACTTGAAGACCAAGAGCCAGCAGCGCAATGTGGTATTGCATCCTGAGTTTGTGGATGGCAAGTATGCCTTCTACACTCGCCCACAGGATGGTTTCATTGATACAGGCTCAGGCGGCGGTATCGGTTGGGCACTCGTTGACGACATCACCCGCGCTGAGATTACAGAGGAGAAGATTATCAATTCCCGTCATTATCATACCATCCAGGAGGTAAAGAACGGTGAGGGACCTCATCCTATCAAGACCGACAAGGGATGGTTGCACTTGGCACATGGTGTACGTGGTTGCGCCAGCGGTCTCCGCTACGTGCTCTATATGTACATGACTTCCCTTGAAGATCCTACCAAGGTGATCGCTGAGCCAGGTGGTTACTTGCTTGTACCTGAGGGTGGCGAGTATATCGGCGATGTGATGAACGTAGTCTTCGCCAATGGTTGGATAGCTGACGAGGATGGCAAGGTGTTCATCTACTATGCTTCCTCTGATACTCGTATGCATGTGGCTACATCTACCATCGACAAGTTGGTGGACTACTGCATGAATACTCCAGCAGATGGTTATCGCACTGCCTTGAGCGTGGAGACCATCAAGGCATTGGTAGCCAAAAACAAGAAGACTTTGGGCAAGTAATGTTTTCGTGTATAAGAGTAAAAGATGATTAGTTATATACCTCCATGCGGGAGGAAAGGTTAGTCGTCTTTAGGAAAAAGATATTCGGGATACCTTCTTTCTCGCTTCTTCGGGAGTGAGGAAGAAGGTTCTTTTGCGTATGCCCATCGGTGGCATGGATAGAAATGATAAAATAATAAATGATAAATAATAAATAGTAGATAAATGGCAAGTTTAAAAGAAAAAATAGCGTATGCTATGGGTGATGCCGCTGCAGGTGGCATTGTATGGAAGGTGATGTCTATCGCTTTTCCACTGTTTTTTACCAATGTGTTCGGTCTCTCTTTTGCCGACGCTGCGGTTCTGATGTTGATAGCACGTATGTTTGATGTGGTTACCGACCCATTGATGGGTAGCTTGGCAGACCGTACCCAGTCACGTTTCGGTACGTATCGTCCATGGCTTATCTTTGGCGCTATTCCTTTTGGATTGATTTTCGCCTTGTTGCTTTATACGCCAGACTTCGGACCTGTGGGCAAGCGCATCTACGCTTATACCTTGTATCTCCTGATGATGGCTGTCTATACGATGGTGAATGTGCCATACGGTTCGCTCCTGGGTGTGATGACCGAGGATGACGACGAGAAGAACCAGTTCTCATCTTTCCGTATGGTAGGTGCTTATGCCATGGGTTTCATCACCTTGCTTTCTTTCCCTTATCTCCAGAAGTTTGTAGGGGGCACGGATGCGCATCAGTATGCTGTGATAGGTGCCGTGCTCGGTATCATCGCTGCTGTGATGACCTTGGCTTGTGGACTCTTGACCAAGGAGCGTCTGCAACCTAAGCGTGCGGAGAAGTTCTCCTTCCACCAGTTTGTCGATCTCGTTCACAACAAGGCTTGGCTCTATATGACTGCTATCGCCGTATGCACCAACTTCTTCAATGGTTTCCGCTATGCCGTAGCTGGTTATATGTTTGAGTACTGCTTGCATGGCAACGTCACTGTCGAGGGTTTGATTATCAACTATACCGTTTTCATGGCTTTCGGTGAGGTTACTTGTATGATTTTTGGTGGTGTTTCTCCTTGGTTCACTCGCAAGGTGGGCAGCAAGCGCATGGCTTTCTTCTGGGCTTCAGCACTTTGCTTTGTCCTCTCCGTCCTCTTCTTCTTCATCCCGATGAGTCCTGACTATATCTGGGTGATGATCGGTTTGGTGATTCTTACTTCCATCGGCATCGGCATCTACTCTCCTTTGATGTGGTCTATGTATGCCGATGTGGCCGACTACCATACTGAGGAGTTTGGAACTTCAGCTACTGGTTTGATCTTCTCTTCTGGTACGATGTCACAGAAGTTTGGTACCGCCATCTCCGGTTCTCTCATCGCCCTCTTGTTGGGTTGGGCGGGAGCTAATATGATTACGGATGCGATGGGCAACACGATGATAGATCCAGCCTCTGTCACCGACTCAGTGCTGACGATGGTATGGTCATTGTTCTCCTTGTTCCCAGCCGTCATCGCCTTGTTGCTGATGGTGCTCACCTGGTTGTTCCCTATCAAGAAATAATTTTCAACTAAATACCGCTATGGATAATTTGAAACAAGCAATGAGGGATGTGCTAGAGAAGAACATCCTCAATTATTGGATAGACCGTGTGACCGACCATGAGAATGGTGGTTACTATGGTCGTGTGGATGGCAGAGAGCAGGTACACCCTGAGGCAGAGAAGGGAGCCATCATGAATGCCCGCATCTTGTGGGCTTTCTCGGCTGCCTATCGTGTCATCGGTAAGCCTGAGTACCTGGAGGCTGCCACAAGAGCTAAGAACTACGTGCGTGATCACTTCCTCGACAAGGAGCAGGGTGGTGTCTTCTGGAGCGTGGATTACAAGGGCAATCCTTTGGACACCAAGAAGCAGACCTACGCCATTGGATTCACCATCTATGGCATGTCGGAGTATGCTCGTGCCACCGGTGACAAGGAGTCACTCGACATCGCCATCTCTCTGTATCATGACATCGAAAACCATGCTTTCGACAGCAAGAACAATGGATATATTGAGGCGTTGACACGTGACTGGCAACCTATCGCCGACATGCGACTGAGCGACAAGGACGAGAATGGCAGCCGTACGATGAATACGCACTTGCATATCATCGAGCCTTACACCAATCTCTATCGTGTGTGGAAGACTCCGGAACTGGAGAAGAGTATTCGCAACTTGCTCGACATCTTCACAGATAAACTCTTGAACAAGCAGACTTACCATCTCGACCTCTTCTTCAATGACGAGTGGGAGGGCAAGCGCAATATCGAGAGTTTCGGTCACGACATCGAGGCTTCCTGGTTGCTTCACGAGACAGCTTTGGTCTTGGGCGATAAACAAGTGCTTCAGAAGGTAGAGAAGATGATCCGCCGTATCGCTGATGCTGCTGACGAAGGTTTGCGTCCAGACGGCAGTATGGTATATGAACACTGGAAGGATGATGATAAGTACGACTTGCAGCGCCAGTGGTGGGTGCAGTGTGAGAATATCATCGGACATATCGACCTCTATCAGTATTTCCGTACGGAGGAGTCTCTGGAGGTAGCCATCCAGTGCTGGAACTATGTGGCTAAGCATCTCTTGGATGCCAAGAATGGAGAGTGGCACTGGGCTGTGCTCGAAGATGGTAGTCTGAATCTTGATGATGACAAGGCTGGCTTCTGGAAGTGTCCTTACCACAACAGCCGTATGTGTTTGGAACTCATAGAAAGAGAGTACTGATAAAAAAATAAATCGGGACTTTTTTGCAATATCCTCCTTAGGTCTTTGCAAAAAAGTCCCGATATTTTTATAAAAATGTCCCGAGGTTTTTGGAAAAACGTCCCGAGGTTTTTGGAAAAATGTCCCGAGGTTTTTATTTCTCCCTAGTCAAGGGCAATGCCATTCTTACGGTGTCGTCTTCCCACGTGCCGTTTTTCTTGGCAAGTGCGATGGCTTTATATTTCTCTTGGTGTGCCTCGGCTTTGGCGGCAGCTTTCTCGGCGGCAGCCTTGGTCTCAGGGTTTTCTGCTATCATCTCAGGGGTGAGTCGCCAAGTGCCTGCGATACGAACCAAGTCCTTGATGACCTCGCCGCCACAGATCAGTCCGGCGGCAGCAGGCACGAAGGCGTTGCTGGCAGGGATGTCACGGCGGTCGGTACACTTGCGCATATCCTTGTTAGGACAGATGCAGTGGAAACGACAACTGATATTAGGGTCGTCGATAGGGCGCAAAGGCTCCTCCTCGCTATATACCACCTTGAGCTTATGGATGTTCATCTTGCGCAATTTCTTGCGGATGACCTTGGCGAGTGGGTCCATCTTCGTCTTGTTGATGTCGGTGACTTGAAAGGCGGTGGCATCCATCTTGTTGGCTGCTCCCATGCAACTGATGATAGGCACTTTCAGGTCGTGGCATCGCTTGATGAGGTCGAGTTTTGCCTTGACGGTGTCAATGCAATCCACTACATAGTCGAATTGAGAAATGTCGATGGCATCGGCAGTCTCTGGGAGGTAAAACATTTGGTATTTATGAACGATACAGCGGCGATTGATGTCATGTACACGTTCCTCGCATACATCTACTTTATGTTTTCCTACGGTGCTGAGGGTAGCGATAACCTGGCGGTTGACATTGGTAAGGCATACACGGTCGTCATCGATGATGTCCAGCTCGCCGACACCACTACGTGCCAACGCCTCGACCACATAACCTCCCACGCCACCTACGCCGAATACGGCGACACGGCTTCCCATGAGCGTATCAACGGCTGCTTTACCCATCAATAATTGGGTGCGCGAAAACTGATTTTGCATTGTCTGTTGATTCTCTGTTTTTGTTGAATGTTCAATTTGACTGCAAAGTTACACCAAAATGGACAATAATCAAAAAGTTTTTTGAGTTTTTTGAGGATGAATCTATGGGATAATTGGGCAAAATACACTTCAAGCTGTTAAATAGACTTAATTGGGGGGGGTAAATTGCAAGAAAATTTGCAAGGAATGAATATTTATGCTACTTTTGCAAGTGCAATAACTAATCATCATAGATTAATCTGTCATTTGAATGGAAAAAGAATTTATAGATTATTGGAATACGCATCAAAAGCATTTGATATTGAATGCTCCGGAGGGATTACGAAAAGAGTATTTTGACTCCAACCGACTGGATACGCCTATCGATTGGATTTGTTTTCTCATTCCTATTGCTGTGGGTATTCTTCTCCAAACTTTTATGGGAATAGCTAGCACAATCGTCTCAATGGGAATCACGATTGTGGTCGTGGTCTTGCTGTATGCTCTGATGCAGATGGTGAAGCCATACTTGTCGCAGAAAAAATCTGAGGCAGAGGCAGTTGAGAAAATTAAGATGTATTATTATGAGCGTTACAAGAAGACGCACAGTTTGGAAAAACTGGAGCCATGGCGTGACTAGTCAACCATGGTCCAATTAGACGTTGTTTGGGCTAGACTATCATAAAGTCGCCCATGATGTCGTCTGAGATGTATATACCTTTCTGGCTCAGCTTCAAATGTAGGGATGAAGGTGAGCCTTTTTTGTATTCTAATACCATGAGTCCTCTTTCTATCTTGGGTTTTGCCTCATTGAGCAGTCTTGTTGCCAATTCCTCGCCAAACTCATTTCTCATTTTTTGCATATTTATTCCATCGCTTGTTCTCAGGGCTGTCGTGATCATGTCGTTGTAGCGAGTGTAGAGGTCGAGAGTCTCTTTCTCTGATGGGAGATTGCCCGATTGAATCTCGTGGATGTATGTTTGGAGGTTGTCGATGTTCCAGCTCCTGGTGATGTCCCATGTTCCATCTTCTTTCTGAAGTCGTCGGTAGGAGTGGGCTGCTGCGCCCAGACCGATGTAAGGGATTTCGTGCCAGTAACTGCTGTTGTGACGTGAGCGATAGCCGGGGCGGGCGAAGTTGCTAATCTCGTAATGCTCGAATCCTGCTTGGGTGAGCTTCTCTACGAGTCGCTCATACATCTTTAGGCTCACTTCCTCATCGATTTCGCTGATCTTTCCTTCCTCTAGCATCCTATAGAGTGGCGTGCCTTCTTCATACATCAGACTGTATGCCGAGATATGCTCCACGCCTAGCGACAAGGCGGTGTCGATGTCTTTCTCCCAGTTTTCGAGGGGCTCGGAAGGGAAGCCAAACATCAGGTCGATGCTGATGTTGTGGATGCCGATGGCACGTAGGCGCTCTATGGCTAGAGGTACTTGCTGGGAGCGATGACGCCTATGCAGAAAGGCAAGTCTTTCGTCGGAGAATGTCTGTGCGCCCATGCTGACCCGGTTGATGGGCAACTCTCGGATGGTATCGCAGAACGCTGGCGTGACATCGTCTGGGTTGCATTCCATGGTCACCTCCATGTCATCCATCAGGGTGTAGTTCTCCTGGATATGCTTGAAGATTTGGCGCAAGTGCCCGCCATGGAGCATGCTCGGTGTGCCACCACCTAGGTAGATGGTGCTCAGCGCTACTTTCTCGTCAGCGTATTCTTGTTGGCGTCGGATAGCCATCTCTTGACAGAGAGCATCCACGTAGGTGTCCCTCATCTTGAGGGATGTGGTGCTGTAGAAGCCGCAGTAGATGCAACGGCTCTCGCAGAAGGGGATGTGTATGTATAGTCCAGTCATTTTCTCTTTGCTTGTAACTCCAAATATCAAACCCGGCTCTTCCCTATATATAATAAGGTGTAAGGGTGAAAAGAGTCTTTAATAAGGTGCAAAATTACTAATATGTTTTAAAAGAAGTGCATTTTTTGGCGTGAAATTTTGCTTATTTCAGAAAAAATGCCTAACTTAGAGGCTGAAATAGAAAAAAGGGACGTTGTCCCTCCTTTCCTTATTGACTTATTGACATAAATGTATAACCCTTAAAATCTATAAGCGTCATGAGAGTTTATAAGACTAACGAGATTAAAAACATTGCGCTGCTGGGCAGTGCGGGTAGCGGCAAGACTACACTTGCCGAAAGTATGTTGTTTGAAGCAGGCGTCATCAAACGTAGAGGCTCTGTAGAAGCGAAGAATACGGTGAGCGACTACTTCCCTGTTGAGTTGGAATACGGCTACTCGGTATTCCCTACTGTTTTTCATGTAGAGTGGAACAACAAGAAGCTTAATATCATCGATTGCCCAGGTAGTGATGACTTCGTGGGTGGTGCCATCACGTCTATGAACGTGACCGATCAGGCTGTCATCCTCATCAACGGACAGTATGGTCCTGAGGTAGGTACACAGAACAACTTCCGTTACACCGAGAAGTTGGGCAAGCCTGTCATCTTCTTGGTCAACCAGTTGGATTCCGACAAATGTGACTTCGACAATATCATTGCCAGCATGAAGGAGATTTATGGTCCTAAGTGCGTACAGATTCAATATCCTTTAGAGACAGGTCCTGGTTTCAATTCTCTCATTGACGTACTTCTGATGAAGAAATATTCTTGGAAGCCAGAGGGCGGTGCTCCTATCATCGAGGAAATTCCTGAGGAGGAGATGGACAAGGCGATGGAATTGCACAAGACTCTTGTCGAGGCTGCTGCTGAGAACGACGAGGGATTGATGGAGAAGTTCTTCGAGAGCGAGAGCTTGACAGAGGATGAAATGCGTGAGGGTATCCGCAAGGGATTGGTAACTCGTAGCATCTTCCCTGTATTCTGTGTTTGCGCAGGTAAGTCGATGGGCGTTCGCCGTTTGATGGAGTTCTTGGGCAATGTGGTTCCTTTCGTTGACGATATGCCTAAGTTACACAATACTCGTGGTGAGGAAATTGCTCCTGACGGCAATGGCCCTGAGAGCGTTTACTTCTTCAAGACGGGTATGGAACCTCACATCGGCGAGGTAAGTTACTTCAAGGTGATGAGCGGTTGCGTCAAGCCGGGTGACGACTTGACTAATGCCGACCGTGGTAGCAAGGAGCGCATCGGACAGATTTATGCTTGCGCTGGTGCCAACCGTGTGGCTGTCGAGCAGTTGAATGCTGGTGACATCGGTTGTACCGTGAAGTTGAAGGACGTGAAGACGGGCAATACCTTGAATGGCAAGGATGCTGAGTGGCGTTTCGACTTCATCAAATATCCTAACCCTAAGTACTCTCGTGCTATCAAGGCTGTCAATGCGCAGGATACTGAGAAGTTGATGGCTGCTCTCTTGAAGATGCGTCAGGAAGACCCTACATGGATCGTGGAGCAGAGCAAGGAGTTGCGCCAGGTGATTGTACGTGGTCAGGGTGAGTTCCATCTTCGTACCTTGAAGTGGCGTTTGGAGAACAACGAGAAACTCAATGTCGTATTCGAGGAGCCTCGCATCCCATATCGTGAGACTATTACCAAGAAGGCTCGTGCTGAGTATCGTCATAAGAAACAGAGTGGTGGCGCCGGACAGTTTGGTGAGGTCCATCTCATCGTTGAGCCATACGCAGAGGGTATGCCTGATCCAACTTCATTCACCTTCAATGGTCAGGAGTTCAAGATGAACATCAAGAGCCGTGAGGAAGTTGACTTGGAGTGGGGTGGTAAGTTGGTATTCCTCAACTCTGTGGTGGGTGGTGCCATCGACGCTCGATTCATGCCTGCTATCTTGAAGGGTATCATGGATTGTATGGAGCATGGTCCTTTGACAGGTAGTTATGCTCGTGACGTGCGTGTCATCGTTTATGATGGTAAGATGCACCCAGTAGATAGCAATGAACTTTCATTCATGTTGGCTGCCCGCCATGCCTTCAGCGATGCATTCAAGCAGGCTGGTCCTAAGATTTTGGAGCCTATCTATGACTTGGAGGTTTATGTACCTGCCGACTTCATGGGAGATGTGATGAGCGACTTGCAGGGTCGTCGTGCTCTCATTATGGGTATGGACAGCGAGGCTGGTTACCAGAAGTTGAGTGCCAAGATTCCTTTGAAGGAACTTTCCAATTACTCTATCTCTTTGAGTTCCTTGACGGGTGGTCGTGCTTCCTTCACAACCAAGTTTGCTAGCTACGAGCTTGTACCTAATGATATTCAGGGCAAGTTGATTGCTGACCACGAGGCTGAGTTGGCAAAGGAGGCTGAGTAAAGAATTGATTCCTGGAAGAGAGAAATTCTATCTCTTGCAGTGATATATATAATATTAAGGTGGAGAGCGAGATGTGTCGGCTGGCATATCCCGCTCTTCTCTTTTTTCTACCACAAAGGTGATGTTTGGTTTTAAATATGCAATCATCTGCCTTTTCTTTTCTTAATATTCTTTAATTGTGTTGAATTTGTTAACGGAAAAGTGTTAACCGATTAAGATTTTTCCTATCTTTGCCCCCATGAAGAAAAGAACTATTTGGACAATCGCTATAATCATGGGGTTCTCGTTCCTCGCCTTGCTGTTCCTACAGTTGGGATATATCCAGGAAATGGTGGATATGAAGAAGGAACAATTTGACGAGTCGGTCAATAGAGCCTTGTATCAAGCTTCAAGAAACTTGGAGCTGAACGAGACGTTGCGCTATTTGGAGAAAGATGTCAACGAGACGGAGCGCAGGGCTAACCGCAAGGACTCTGTGGGCACGAGAAGTGGACAGCCAGATGGTACGGTTCAGCATTCTCATCAGTACTCGGTCACCGGCAAGGACGGCACGGTCTATTCCTCCTTCGAGTTGAAGACCATCGCATCCAACCCTGCCAATACACCAAAGGCGATGATTCTGCGTAGCGACAAGAATTCCATCAATGAGACACAGAAGTCTCTACAGGAAATCGTGAAGAATAGATATGTCTATCAGAAGGCATTGCTCGACGAGGTGGTCTATTCCATCCTCTATTCGGCATCCGACAAACCTCTGAAGGAGCGCATCAACTTCAAGCAACTTGACCAAGACCTCAAGGCGGAGATGATGAACAATGGCATCGACATCCCTTATCACTTCACGGTGACAACGCAGGATGGCAGAGAGGTCTATCGTTGCCCAGACTATACCGACGAGGGCGAGGAATATAGTTATTCGCAAGTGTTGTTCCGCAACGACCCACAGTCGAAGATGGGTGTCGTGAAGATTCACTTCCCTGATATGGACAGTTACATCTTCTCCAGCGTGAGGTTTATGATCCCGAGCATCATCTTCACCATCGTGTTGTTGATTACCTTCATCTTCACCATCGTCGTGATATTCCGACAGAAGAAATATACGGAGATCAAGAATGACTTCATCAATAATATGACGCATGAGTTGAAAACACCTATCGCCAGCATCTCGTTGGCAGCCCAGATGCTCAACGACCCATCGGTTTCCAAGAGTGAGAAGATGCAGAAACACTTGGGCACGGTTATCAATGATGAGTCGAAACGCTTGAGATTCTTGGTCGAGAAGGTGCTCCAGATGAGTATGTTTGACAAGAAGAAGGCGGTGTTCAAGAAGAAGGAACTCGACTTGAATGAAATGGTGGAGAATATCGCCAACTCGTTCACCCTTCGTGTGGAGCATACCGGCGGCAAGGTCTATACCGACATTGAGGCTATCGACTCCTCTATCTATGTCGATGAGGTGCATTTCCAGAATGTCATCTTCAACTTGATGGACAATGCCGTGAAGTATCGCAAGCCTGATGAGGCGCTCAACATCACGATGAAGACCTGGAATGATGACCAGTATCTCTACCTGTCCATCACGGATACGGGTATCGGTATGAAGAAAGAGAACTTGAAGAAAATCTTCGATAAGTTCTATCGCGTACACACTGGCAATGTGCATGATGTGAAGGGCTTCGGACTCGGATTGGCATATGTCAAGAAGATCGTTGACCTGCACGATGGCGACATCAAGGTGGAAAGCGTGTTTGGCAAGGGTACAACCTTCACCATCAAGTTGCCAGTGATACATGACTAGGTAAACGAACAATTATAAATGAAAAATAACAAATAGAATATTAACAATAAAAATATACGACTATGGAAGAGAAAATAAAGATGCTTCTTTGTGAAGACGATGAGAACTTGGGTATGTTGCTCCGTGAATATTTGGAGGCTAAGGGCTATACTACCACTCTTTGCCCTGATGGAGAAGCAGGTTTCAGAGAGTTCTCTAAAAATAAGTTTGATATAGCAGTGCTTGACGTGATGATGCCTAAGAAGGATGGTTTCACCTTGGCACAGGAGATTCGTCAGTCTAATGCCGACCTTCCTATCATCTTCTTGACCGCCAAGACCTTGAAGGAGGATATCCTCGAAGGTTTCAAGTTGGGTGCCGACGACTACATCACCAAGCCATTCTCTATGGAGGAGTTGGTGTTCCGTGTAGAGGCTATCCTTCGCCGCGTACGTGGCAAGAAGAACAAGGAGTCAACCTTGTATCACATCGGTCGCTTCACCTTCGATACTCAGAAGCAGTTGCTTACCATCGATGACAAGCAGACTAAGTTGACAACCAAGGAGAACGAACTCTTGTCATTGCTCTGCTCTCATGCCAACGACATTCTTCAGCGTGACTTCGCCTTGAAGACCATCTGGATAGATGACAACTATTTCAACGCTCGCTCAATGGATGTGTATATCACCAAGTTGCGTAAGCACTTGAAAGAGGATCCTCAGATTGAGATTATCAATATCCATGGCAAGGGCTATAAGTTGATCGCTCCTGAGCAGGACTAAGAGAAAGATAGGGTATCAGAAGTACCTGGGAAAAATAAAGCCATTTGATCCGTGTAATCCGTGTCTTTAAAATGATAGGGCACAGGTTGCACGGATTGCTAGTTTTATGAGGATGTTAATGCTTGTCTTCCTTTTTGATGGAATAGACGAAGCCAGCACATCCTGCGATGATGAGGAAGAGACCTGCCAGGAGAGGAAGATTGCTCTCGAAATTGAAGATGAAGCAGGAGGCTAGGATGACCACTCCGAGCATAATCATAGTGATTCCCGAAGCGGCAACAGTTTGGAGGACATTTTTCGTCGCTCCGTACATTTTAGGGTAATTAAACTTGCTCATTTCTCTGTAAAATCTTTAAAATACAATAAAAGTATCTGATATTTAGTGCAAAAGTACAAAAAATATTTGGTTGATTGAAGAAAAAGTCGTAATTTTGCACCGCAATTCGAGAAAAGGGTGCTTTTGGTATCCGAAATCACTCGAAGAGCAACGAGAATTTATTAATAACATTATTTAATTTTAAGTAGTATGAATCAATACGAAACCGTTTTCATTTTGACTCCCGTTTTGTCTGAT